>Ga0209347_1000669_pt1 | contig 76389 bp, 63 predicted proteins | sample AutmiccommuBRH23_FD_187382 | JGI IMG/M metagenome (GOLD analysis project Ga0209347, IMG submission 187382) | Deep subsurface microbial communities from Mt. Terri, Switzerland - Autotrophic microbial communities BRH/23 (SPAdes) (version 2) | ecosystem: Environmental > Aquatic > Deep subsurface >... | reverse complement strand
CAGAACCTCCTGCGTGCGCTCGCGGTCGCGCATGAGGACGGTCTCGGTGATCTCGATCTGCAGCCGATGAGGGTCGAGCCCGGTGGTGGACAACGCCTCCGTGACACATTCGTAGACGTCGCAGCATTCGATCTGCACCGTTGAGAGATTGACTGATACCTTGATGTGCTCGGGCCAGTTCATGGCGTCGCTGCAGGCGCGCATCAAAGCCCAGCTTCCCATCGGAACGATGAGGCGCGTCTCCTCGGCGAGCGGAATGAACTCGGAGGGAGGGATCATGCCGCGGCTCGGATGACGCCAACGCATCAGAGCCTCGAAGCTCGAGACGCGCTCCTCGCGTAGGTCCACAATGGGATGATAGTGCAGCACCAGCTCCTCGCGATCGAGCGCATGCTTGAGCTCGACCTTGAGCGGATTGACCTGATGGTCGCTCGTGCTGCCGGGGGTGTAGAGGGCGTGCATGCCACGGCCCAGCGATTTGGCCTGGTAGAGCGCCGTGTCCGCGGCGGCAAACAGCTCCTCCGGGTTCTGGCCGTGCATTGGCGCTAAAGCGACGCCGACGCTCGCCTGGATATGGAGGCGCTGGCCCAGCACATCGTAGGGCCGGCGAACGGTTTGCAGCAGCCGCAGGGAAAGATTGTCGGCAAGCTCTGCCCGATCGACACCGACCTGCAGGATTGCGAACTCATCGCCGCCGAGCCGGCCGACCATGTCGCCCGAGCGCAGGCTCGAGCGCAGCCTATCGGCGACCGCCTTCAACAGCTCGTCTCCGACCTGGTGACCGTACTGGTCGTTGATCTCCTTGAAGTGGTCGAGGTCGATCCAGTGCAGCGCGAAGCCGAGACGGGGATCGTAGCACTCGAACTGGCGCTCCAGGCGCTCGCGGAAATGGAAGCGATTGGAGATCTCGGTGAGGGTGTCGTGCCGCGCCAGCCACTCGATCTTCTCGTCGGCCTGACGCTGCGCGGTAATGTCCTCCTGCATGTCGACCCAGCCACCGCTCTTGAGCGGCTGGTAGGTGACGCGGATGGATTTTCCGCCTTCGAGCGTCTGGATCTCCTCGCGCGGCCCTTCGTGCGACAACCGCGACAGGTGGTTCTTGACCCAGTCGTCGACGCTTCTGCGCGTGAAGCCGGTGCCGGCAACGCGGCGCATGTGATAGCTGAGGATATCGGTGAAGGCCGTGCCCGGGCGAGTCAGCTCCTCGGGAAGCGAGTAAATGTTGGCGTAGGTCTTGTTGCAGACGACGAGGCGCTGCTCGTTGTCGAACATCGACAGGCCGCGTCCCATCTGATCGAGCGCGGCTTCGAAGCACGCGTTGAGCTGCTCGAGTCTCTCGTTGCGCCGAACGATCTCGGCGAGGCGTGCCTCGAGCCCGTCCGTCGAGCCAAGCGACATGTCTGCTGCGCCTTCCGGCTTGCTGGCCGCCTCGGTGCGTGACGCCCCATGCCTTCGCGCGCTAGCGGTACGCTTCAGAGCGCTGTGACTCACGAAGGATCATCCCGAAACTTTGGCCCATTTCGCCGTGACTCTAGCCAACGATCGTCTCCACAATGCTAATCGTGCGCCGGTCAATTTGATACGTCAGTACACCGCCGCTCAAAGTAGGGTGTTACAAGCTGTTAACACACACGCGACCGTTCGCCGAGCAACCAGCGCAATTCAAGGGTGCGGCGTATGCGGACAGCTTGCGGGGCTTACGCCGACTTGCGCTGCGCCCTCTGGTCGGGGATTGCATCTTCATGGCGAATGAAGCTGTAAGTCCACGTGCCTGAACCGGGCAGGAGCTGCGCCGGCCAGATGTAGCGCGCCCAATCCATCTCGTAATCGGGGTGATAGTAGCCCTCGTGCGTCGGGAACCATGCGTGGGCTTCGCGCGAGCGCAGCATTTCGACCATCTCGCTTGGCGCCGCCTGGCTCTCGGCAACCTCGCAATGGCTCTGCGCACTGTCGTGGTTGGATATGAGCAGGAAATACTCGCGGCCTTCCGCGTCGCGCATCATTACGCCCGGTGGCCAAGCGCAGATGTAGTGCTCCACAATGTCGTATTTCTCGACGGTGTCCTCGAAGAGATCGATGAAGTTGGGGTCGAAGAAGAAGCAAGGCTGTTGCAGGTCCAGGGCGCAGCGGATCGGGTTGGAGATCTCCTCGAAGTACTGGTTCTGCAACCGCTTGATCTCGCGCCGCAGGGCGGCGGAGACGTTGGCATCCTGCTTCTGCAGGAAGCAGTCGATGACGCCTTCGTTGAAGGCCGAGATCGCCGTTTCCAGGCCAGCCTTGCCCGTCAGTAAGATTCTCTTAACCGGAAGCCCCGCGATGGCGCGGCAGAACTCCACGCCTGTCATCTTGGGCATGTCGTAGTCGACGACGGCAACGGAGACCCGCTGGTGACGTGCCTCATCGTCGAAGATCGAGCGTAGCTCGGACAGCTGGAGGCGAAGCAGCCGGTCGCCAAGGCGGCGATCAGGCCCCATGTCGAGTTCCGAGCAGTCCTTGAAATAGCGCGAGAAGTCGGGGTGCTGGCTGGCCTGCGCGCGCAGGTGCTCGAGCGCCGCATCCGGCCGTGTGAACGTTTGGCACGACAACTCGTCGCTGAACTGGAAGTCGAGGCTTTCCAGAAACAGAGGGTCATCATCCAAGACGAGAATTGATGTCGGATGGTAAAAGGGAGTCATGCTCCTTAAGCCTTCGAAGTGGTGAGACACTTTCCGTAAGGGCTTTGGTACTACGGTTTCCTGTAGGATCCGGTACGCACAAACATAAAAATTTATATGCTTCAGATTTCGGAACGGCTCACTCTTTGGCCTTCGAAGCTCGTCTCTCATGCCAGGTCCGTGACACTGTCGCGGCACTTTGCGCTGAGCAAATGGCTGCAGGAATGCGCCCGCCGGTACGTGGAGTATCACGCGCATGCCGAGCGAAAGTTCCGCGCGGCGGCCGTTATCGGCGTGATCACGTTCCCGATCTTCTACGTCGTGTGGACGTATCTTTGGCCGCAGCCCTACGACAGCATGCTGCTGCGCGGCATCGGCATGGCTCTGTGCCTGTCCTTGGCGCTATCGCGTTGGTGGCCCGAGACACTGCGTCGCTACATCGTGCCATTTTCGTACGTCACTTATCTATATTGCCTTCCGTTCTTCTTCACGCTGATGCTGCTGCTCAACCACAGCAACCCCGTCTGGCAGATGTCGACGCTGGCGGCGCTCATCTACGTCGTTCTGCTCTACGACCTCATCAACGCCATCATCGTTCTCGTGGTCGGATCGATCGCAGCCGTTCTCGTCTACTTGCTGGCGACGAACGGCAGCGAGATCCCGCCCGGCTATTGGACGACATTGCCGATCCTGATCTTTGCCCTCACCGGTTTCTTCGGTCTCGCCTACAGCGACAACCTGATCGCCCAAGAAAAGCTTAAAGCGGCGGCCTCGCTGGCAAGCCAGGTCGCGCATGAGTGCCGTACACCGCTCACCGGCATTCGTTTCGAGGCCGACGGTTGCGAGCGCCTCTTGACCAAGCTGCCCGTCTCACGCGAGCGCGACAAGCTGATCGCCTCGCACCAGCGCGTGCGCCAGCACATTCGCTCGGCCAACTCGGTGATCGATCTTCTCCTGAGCAACGTTGCCCAGCATCATCGCGGTCCGGCGACGCATGAGCTCAACCAGATGAGTCGGATCGTGGCGATGGCGCTCGAGCGCTACCACTTCAAGCCCAATCAACGCGAGCTCGTGCGCACCGATGTGAGCGAGGACTTCTCGTTCCGCGGCTCGGATTTGTTGATGACGCACGTTCTCTTCAATCTGATGAAGAACGGTCTGAGGGCCATCGAGGCACGCGGCGGCGAGGACAACTACTTCAGCATCACGCTGAAGCGCGGGCCCAACTCGAACAAGCTGATCGTGACGGACACGGGCGAAGGAATCCCGCCCGAGATCCTCAACTACGTGTTCATCCCGTTCGTCTCGGCGCAAAGACCCGGCGTGGGTACAGGGCTTGGCCTGTCATTCTGTCGGATGATCGTTGAGAGCAGCGGCGGAACGATCTCGTGCCGGTCCATTCGCAATGTTGGAACGACCTTCACTATAGAACTTCCACTGGCGAATTCTCTCGGAGAAGCTGAGGCCGCGGTCTAGCGCGATCACCTCGCGCGGCTTTGCCGGGTGCTCGCTGGAGGCGCGCGCACGCTTCGCCGCATCCACGGCCTTGCGCTTCGTGGAGCGCCACTCGGCCATGTCGACTTCCTCGCGGATCTCCGCACAAACCTCGATGATGCGGTCCAGTTCGGCTTTGCTGAGGCCGCAGTTGAGGTTAAGCCGGATCAGGCAGCGCTTCTCCGGCGTTGCCGGTGGGAAGAAGATCGCTCCGAACACGCCCCTCGACTCCAGCGCGTCGCGCAGCGTGATGGTCTGGCGGATGTCGCCCGCCTCAAGAGCGATGATTTGCGACTTCGATGCCGCGACGTTGTAGCCCAACGCATCGAGCCCCTTCCAGACGTAGGCATGATTGGCGTGCAGCTTCTCGCGGCGCCATTCCTCGGTCTCGAGGATGTCGAGTACGGCGTTGTAGCCGGCGACCTCGTGATGCATGACGGAGGTGGAGAAGATCGCGGGAAGCGCCTCATAGCGGAAGTACTCCGCGTTGTGGCGCGAGCACACGATCACGCCGCCACGGCTGGCGACGGCCTTCGACAGGCCGATGGTGCGGAAGTGCACGCGCTCGGCGAGGCCGGCGGCGACGACCAGGCCGGCCCCTTTAGGACCCTGTACGCCAAAGGAATGCGTCTCGTCGACGACGAGGGCGGCGCCGTGACGCTCGCAGACTTCGACGAACTCCTTGAGCGGTGCGATGTCGCCGTCGGTGCTGTAGAGCGCGTCGACGGCAACGAGGCCGGGCCCGTTGGCGGCTAGCGCGCGGTCGAGCGACTGCGGGTCGTTGTGACGGAAGAGGACGGGTCTTGCCCCCGCGCTCAGCACACCCTCGTGCAAGGAGATGTGCGCCTTGATGTCGAGATAGACCGGAGCGCCCTTGGTGGCGAACGACTGGATGAGACCAACGTTGGCGGTGTAGCCCGACGAGCAGACGACAGCGTCCTCGGCCCGCATCAGCGCGGCAACGCGCTGTTCGAACTCGCGGATGGTGTCACGCTCGTGGTGGATCCAAACGCGAGAGACGGCGTCACCGTGGCCGCCTGACCTCAGCGCCGCGATCTCGCTCTCGATGACATGAGGATGTCCGGCGAGGCAGAGATAATCGTTGGAGCGCACCTTGATGTCGCCAGGGCGCGGGGAGCGGCCTTGGAGCGGGTGCCGCCCCTGCCAGAGCTCCTTCATCCGGCGGTCATAGTAATCGTTGGTGCGATTGCGGATGAAATCTGGATTTTTCGGGCTCTTGACTTGCTTAATATTGTCCGTAGCCAGATTGTCAGAAACGCCTAACAACACAGCATCCCCCTACAGTAAACGAGTTCTTAATGAACCCGGAAAGTAGGGTTAACCGCAAACCATTTCCAGCCCCTCCGAACGACGTTAACTATTAAATCACTTTTCGTTCTGCTTTGCGGGCGAGCCAAATTGTCGCTTTGTTTCAAATTGATGCAAATATTTATAGGTTGCAGGTCAAAGGAATACGGGGCGATCTTGTATCGATGCTTGACCGGTGCTTCCGGCCAGCTCGCACGTCCATAAAATCTTCTGATCAAGCTCAGAACTCGACGTCGAGCTCTTCCAGCTCCTCGGGCTCGAGCTTTGCGGCCTCGGTCCACTCGGCCAAGGCCGGCCACGCCAGGATCGTTTCGCAATAGGCCTGGCAAGCGGGCTCGATCTTGACGTCATATGTCGCAAAGCGCGTGCAGACGGGCGCGTACATGGCGTCGGCCAGCGTGAGCGTCGAGCCGAACAGATATGGGCCGCCGTAGGCATCGAGGCAGTCGCGCCAGGTCGTGGTCAGGTGGTCGATGTCGGCGAGCGCGCCCGACCAGACCTTGAAGCCCGGAAAATGGGCCTTGAGGTTCATCGGAAGTGCCGAGCGCAAGTTGTGAAATCCCGAATGCATCTCGCCCGAGACCGCGCGGCAATGGGCCCGCGGATTGCGCTCCTTCGGCAAGATGCCCGCCTCGGGATTGAGCTCGGCGAGGTATTCGCCGATCGCCAGGGTGTCCCACACCTTGACGCCGTCGTGGTGCAGGCACGGCACCAGGAATGAGGGAGATAGCAGCAGCAACTCGGCGCGGGTGGAGGGGTCGTCGGATGGCAAGACCTCCTCCTCGAAGTCCAGCCCCGCCATCTTGCATAGCAGCCATCCGCGAAGTGACCAGGACGAGTAGTTCTTGGAACTGATGGTAAGTACGGCTTTCGCCATTCTGTCTCGTCCTTCCGGTTCCTCTGTGCCCATCCCTCGGCGGGGCCGTTTGACACAACTCAAAAAACTGCTCGCGGTCCTTCACAGGATGCACTAACTTTTGTGCGCCGCACAATAGGCAGCATAAGCGCACATGGGCTGCCGCGGCCGCCCGCAAAACCCGAGACTACATGCTCTACCTCGCCTACCAAGCCCAATCCGACATGATCGAGCCTGCTAAGTCGGTGGCACGCACATCGCTGGCCATGCTCGGGATGTGGGGCGCCGCAGCAAATGTGCCCCTTCTACGTAACCTTTCTGCTACCTACGAGCTTATTGCTCGAACTGGGCTGACGCACAGCCGGCCGGACTACGGGATCAGGACGGTCCAGGTCGGCAACCACGAGGTGGAGGTGACCGAGGAGCCGCGCCTGACGCTGCCGTTCGGAACCCTGCTCAATTTCAAGAAGGAGAGTCCCGCGCCGCAGCCGCGCGTCCTCGTCGTGGCGCCGCTGTCGGGGCACTTCGCAACGCTCCTGCGGAACACCGTTCGCACGCTGCTCCCAGACCACGACGTCTACATCACCGACTGGCACAACGCCCGCGACGTTTCTCTGTCGGCCGGGCGCTTCGGCTTCGACGACTATGTCGACTACATCATCCGCTTCGTGGAGGAGATGGGGCCGGGCTCGCATATCGTTGCCGTCTGCCAGCCCTGCGTTCAGGCGCTGGTCGCCACGGCCGTGATGTCGGCCCAGGGTAACAAGGCGACGCCCTACAGCATGACGCTGATGGCGGGACCGATCGACACGCGCATCAATCCTACCAAGGTCAACGAGCTTGCGACCAGCAAATCGATCGGCTGGTTTGAGCGCAACCTGATCGCGCGCGTTCCTCGCCGCCACAAGGGTGGGGGACGCAAGGTTTATCCGGGTTTCGTGCAGCTCGGTGCGTTCGTGTCCATGAACCTCAATCGTCACTACAACGCGCACCAGGAGCTCTACGAGCACCTCGCCAACGGCGACCACGAGGCCGCGCAGAAGATAAAGACCTTCTACGACGAGTATTTCGCAGTGCTGGATCTCGCCGCCGAATTCTACCTGGAGACCGTGAAGTGGGTGTTCCAGGACGCGCTGCTACCGAAGGGCGAGCTCAAGTACAGGGGCGAGCCCGTCAATCTCAAGGCGATCCGCAAGACCGCGCTCCTGACCGTCGAAGGCGAGCGCGACGATATCTGCTCGCTGGGGCAGACGGCGGTGGCCCATGACCTGTGCACGGGCCTGCGCCCGCACATGAAGCGCCATCATATGCAGGCTGGTGTCGGCCACTACGGCGTCTTCAGCGGACGCAAGTGGGAAGGTCAGATCTACCCGCTGGTGCGCAACATGATCCTGGCCAGCGACTAGAGCCGGCGAAGCTGCGCACCGTAGGCGGCAATCGCCGCCATGTTGACGATGTCGGTGTCCTTCGAGCCAAACCAGCAGATCTGCACAGAGTGCGACAGGCCCGTCATGATCGGCCCGATCACGGTGGCGCCGCCCAGTTCCTTGAGCATCTTGGTCGAGATCGATGCCGCGTGGAACGCCGGCATGACTAGCACGTTGGCCGTGTCGGTCAGGCGGCAGAACGGGTAGTAGCGCATCAGATCGCGATTGAGCGCGACGTCGGCGGCCATGTCGCCGTCGTATTCGAAATCGACCTGACGGTCATCGAGGATCTCGACCGCCTCGCGCACCTGGTCGGAGCGCTCGCCGCGCGGCTGACCGAATGTGGAGTAGGCGAGCAATGCCACGCGCGGCTCGATGCCGAAGTTGCGCGCCGCGCGTGCCGCCTCCTCGGCGATATCGGCAAGCTGCGGGCCGGTCGGCAGTGCATGCACGCTGGTGTCGGCAATGAGCACCGCTCGCCCGCGAAGCAGAGCGAGCGAGACGCCGATGACGTGGCGGCCCGGCTCGGGATCCATCACGCGCTGCACGTCGTCGAATACGTTGGTCCAGTTGCGGGTGACGCCGGAAACCAGCGCGTCGGCATAACCGTGCACCACCATCAAGGCGGCGAAGATATTGCGCTCGTTGGTGACGAGGCGATAGCAGTCGCGCCGCAGATAGCCCTTCCGCTGCAGCCGCGCGTAGAGGTAGTCGGTGAACTCCTCCAAATGCGGCGACTTGCGGATGTCGACCAGCTCGTACTCAGGCCTGAGCGTCATGCCGAGCTGCCGGAACTGCTCGCGCACCACGTCGGTCGTACCGATCAGCACCGGCTGGCCGAACCCTTGCGCGAAGTAGGCATGCGCGGCGCGGATGACCGCGGGATCCTCGCCCTCGGCGAAGACGACGCGCTTCGGATCTGCGCGCACGGCCGTGAACGTCGACTGCAGCCAGCCGGCCATCGGGTCGAGGCGGCCCTTTAGTCGGGCGGAGTAGGCCTCCATATCGACGATCGGCTTGCGTGCGACGCCTGAATCCATCGCCGCTTTGGCGACCGCCATCGGAATGTTGACGATGAGGCGCGGATCGAACGGCGCGGGGATGATGTACTCGGGCCCGAACGTTGCGCGGCGTCCTGCGAAGGCTGCGGCCACCTGGTCGGGCACCTCCTCGCGGGCAAGCTCAGCGAGCGCGTGTGCCGCCGCGATCTTCATGGTGTCGTTGATGGTCGACGCCTGCACGTCGAGCGCGCCGCGGAAGATGAACGGGAAGCCCAGAACGTTGTTGATCTGATTGGGGTAGTCGGAGCGGCCGGTGGCGACGATCGCGTCCTCGCGCACGGTATAGACCTCCTCCGGCGTGATCTCCGGATCCGGGTTGGCCATGGCGAAGATGATTGGCTTGTCCGCCATGCCGTCAACCATCTCCGGCGTGACGGCACCCTTTGCGGACAGGCCGAAGAACACATCGGCGCCTTCCAGCGCCTCAGCCAGCGTGCGTGCCTTGGTCTTGGCCGCATAAGCCGACTTCCACTGGTTCATGCCTTCCTTGCGGCCCTGATAAATGACGCCCTTGGTGTCGCACAGAATGGCGTTCGCCTTGGGCATGCCCATCGCGACGACGAGCTCCAGGCAGGCGATGCCGGCGGCGCCGGCGCCGTTTACGACCAGCTTCGTGTCCTTGATGTTGCGTCCGGTCAGCTCCAGCGCATTGATGAGGCCCGCGGCCGAGATGATCGCGGTGCCGTGCTGGTCATCGTGAAAGACCGGGATGTCGAGCAGCTCCTTGAGCCGCTGCTCGATGATAAAACAGTCCGGAGCCTTGATGTCCTCGAGGTTGATGCCGCCGAAGGTCGGCCCGAGGTAGCGCACGCAGTTGATGAAGGCATCGACATCCTGGGTGTCGACCAGCAGGTCCATGGCGTCGATGTCGGCGAAGCGCTTGAACAGCGCGCCCTTGCCCTCCATCACCGGCTTGGAGGCGAGAGCGCCAAGATTGCCCAGGCCGAGAATGGCGGTGCCGTTGGAGACGACGGCAACCAGATTGCCCTTGTTCGTATAGTCGTAGGCGCAGGCGGGATCGTCGGCGATTGCATGCACGGGCACGGCGACGCCGGGCGAATAGGCGAGCGACAGATCTCGCTGCGTTGCCAGCGGCTTGGTCGGGGTGATCTCGAGCTTGCCGGGCTTGCCTTGGGCGTGGAACTGCAGCGCTTCCTGGTCGGTGAAGCGGGCTCTTGCGACCTTCGATTTTTTGTTGCTTGTCATACTTTGCGGGCGGGCTTGGGTTTTGGCGGACGGAGCAAGATAGGGCTGTGGGCAGACGGAAACAATCTCGGTGGGCGATAAAGCCCTTGAGGTGGCTGCCCTTTTTGCACAGCAACGCGCCTTGTGATGGCGCTCGTGCACATAGACCACTCGCCATACTATCCCAAGGCCGTTAACGAGGTCGGAGATTTGGGCGGGGGAGCCCGAGGGCAGGCTTCTTAGGCGGGGAAATGGCGAGCAAGCGCAATCGTACAAAAGCACAAGTGACGGTGCCGCCTGAGGTCGAGCTGGAGGCCGCGCCGGTAAAGACGGCCGCCTCTGCGGCTCCCGTGGGCGAGGCCAGCCCCTCCATGGCGCAGTTCCTCGAGATCAAGGCGGCCAACCCCGACTGCCTCCTCTGGTATCGGATGGGAGACTTCTACGAGCTGTTCTTCGATGACGCCGTCACCGCATCGGCGGCGCTCGGCATCGTGCTTACCAAGCGGGGCAAGCACCTGGGCGAGGACATCCCCATGTGCGGCGTGCCGATCCATCGTGCCGACGAGTACCTGCAGCGCCTGATCCGCCAGGGCCATCGCGTCGCCGTTGCCGAGCAGCTCGAAGATCCCGCAGAGGCCAGAAAGCGCGGCTCCAAGGCGGTGGTCCGCCGCGACGTGGTGCGCCTGGTGACGCCGGGAACGCTGACCGAAGAGGCGCTGCTCGATGCCAAGGCCCGCAACTACCTGACGGCGCTGTACGTTGCCGGCGGCGGAGCCCAGGGCTTGGAGCCCAATGCGAGTGTGGCGCTCGCGTCGCTCGACATCTCGACCGGTGAGTTCGAGGTGGGTGAGGTGCGCGGTGCCGATTTGCCGGGAGAGCTCGTGCGCCTCGGACCCGGTGAGGTGGTGCTCGCCGATCTGCTGCTCGCCGATGCGGCCTTGAAGCGCCTGATCGAGCATGCGGGTGCGGCTGCTACGCCCATTCCGAGCGCGTATTTCGACAGCCTCGCGGGAGCAGCAAGCCTCAAGGAGCAGTTGGGTGTCGCCGAGCTCGGCGGCTTCGGCAGCTTCTCGCGGCCGGAGCTTGCTGCGATCGGAGCCGTGCTCAAGTACGTCGAGCTGACGCAGATGGGCGCCAAGCCCGTTGTTCGCGCGCCCAAGAAGACCGGGTCCGACAAGGTGATGCTGATCGACGCGGCGAGCCGGGCGAGCCTGGAGCTGACGCGCTCGGTGTCGGGCGAGAAGCAGGGCAGTCTGCTGTCGGCCATCGACCGCACGGTGACGGGCGCGGGTGCGCGTGAGCTGGCGTCGCGGCTCGCCAGCCCGTTGCGCGACCGGCGCCGGATCGACAGCCGGCTCGATGCCGTCGGCTTCCTTATCGAGGCAGAGAGCCTGCGCACGGATCTGCGCGAGAACCTGCGCGCGGCGCCCGACATCGCGCGAGCGATGGCGCGACTGTCCTTGGGGCGCGGTTCGCCACGCGATCTTGCCGCCGTGCGCGACGGCCTGGCGGCTGCGGCGCGCTGCGTTGCGCTTCTGGGCGTCGAGGGCGAGGGCATGGGGCTTCCCGCGGAGTTGTCGCGGATCACCGGCGAATTGCGCGCCGTGGACGACGGCTTGCGCGACCGGCTCACCGCCGCTCTCGTCGACGATCCCCCGCACCTGCGTCGCGATGGCGGTTTCGTGCGCGAGGGCTTCAAGCGGGAGCTCGACGACGCGCGCCGCCTGAAGGAGGACAGCCGCGGCGTCATGGCGGCCCTGGAGGCGCGCTACATCGAGGAGACGCGCGTCAAGTCGCTCAAGGTCCGCCACAACAACATTCTCGGCTTCTTCATCGAGGTGACGCAGCTCAACGCCAAGCCGCTGATGGAGCCGCCACTGTCGGAGACCTTCCGCCACCGGCAGACGATGGCGAACGCGGTGCGCTTCACCACGACGGAGCTTTCGGAGACCGAGGGACGGATCGCGTCGGCGACCGAGCGCGCCTTGAGTCTGGAGCAGGAGGTGTTCGCCGAGCTTGCCTCAGCAATCGAGGCATCAGAGCGCGAGCTGGGCGACGTTGCAGCAGCCCTTGCCGAGCTCGATGCAACGGCCGCTCTGGCGGAGCTGGCGCGCACCGGGGGCTATACGCGCCCGATCATCGAGGACAGCCAGACTTTCGAGATCCGCGGCGGGCGCCATCCGGTCGTGGAGCAGGCGCTGAAATCGGCCAAATCCGGGCCGTTCATCGAGAACGATTGTGTGCTTGGGCTTGGCGAGAGCGAGCCGGGCTCAGACGCGGAGGCAACGGCCGAAGGCCGCATCTGGCTCGTCACCGGCCCCAACATGGCGGGCAAGTCGACCTTCCTGCGCCAGAACGCGCTGATTGCAGTCCTTGCGCAGATGGGATCGTTCGTGCCCGCGCAGCGTGCCGTGATCGGCGCCATCGACCGGCTGTTCAGCCGTGTCGGCGCCTCCGACGATCTCGCGCGCGGACGCTCCACCTTCATGGTCGAGATGGTCGAGACGGCGGCCATTCTCAATCAGGCGACCGATCAGTCGCTCGTCATCCTCGACGAGATCGGCCGCGGCACCGCGACGTTCGACGGATTGTCGATTGCGTGGGCGACGGTCGAGTTCCTGCACGAGGTCGTTCGCGCCCGCGTGCTGTTTGCCACACATTATCACGAGCTGACCGCGCTGGCGCGCCGCCTCGAGGGCGTCTCCAACGTCACCATCGAGGTGCGAGAGTGGCACGACGAGATCGTGTTCCTGCACAAGGTGAAGCCCGGTGCGGCCGATCGCTCCTACGGCATTCAGGTCGCCAAGCTCGCCGGTCTGCCGCAGCACGTCGTCGGGCGTGCGCGCGAGGTGCTGACGCTTTTGGAGAAGACCGAAGGCAAGAAAAACGCTCGTAACGATCCGCTGGACGAGCTGCCGCTGTTTGCGCAGGCGCGTCCGGAGCCTGTGGCTCCGGCTGCGGGGCCATCGCCGCTTGAGAAGGCGGTCGATGAGCTTTTGCCCGATGAGCTCAGCCCGAGGGCTGCACTCGACGTGGTTTATCGCCTAAAAGCCATGCGGCAGGAGAAAGCCGGGCCCAAACGCTAATATAGGACGCGAGGACTAGCTTGCGGCGAAAGCTGCTCTAAATTCGTTTGCACGATGGAAAAAGCGATCAACAAGACCACTCCTTATTTCGATCCGCGCGAAGTACGCGAGGAGCTGACGGCTGCGTTCCGAGCGCATGGAAGCGCAGAGGCCGCGCGGCCGACGCTGTTGGAGCGCATGAAAGGCCTCGTCGCCACGGCACGCGCCGAGGCGCGTGCAGGGCTCGAATGCGACGGAAACGGGCGGCGCTGTGCGGCAGGGCTTTCGCAGTTCGAGGACGAGCTGATCCGCGTTCTCTATGACTACACGGTGGCGCACGTCTACCGGGCGACGAACCCGTCGGATGCGGAACGCATGTCCATCGTGGCGACCGGCGGCTACGGCCGCGGGCTTCTGGCACCGCATTCCGACATCGATCTGCTGTTTCTGCTGCCCTACAAGAAGACGCCCTGGGGCGAGAGCGTCGCGGAATACATCCTCTACGTGCTGTGGGATCTGGGTTTCAAGGTCGGGCATGCCACGCGCACCATTGACCAGTGCGTGAAGCTTGGTACGGCCGACATGACCATACGTACCTCATTGCTCGATGCGCGCCTCATTCATGGCGACGCGAATCTGTTCGCCGACTTCGAGCAGCGCTTCCGCAATGAGGTGATCGCCGGCACGGCACGTGACTTTATCGACGCCAAGATGGCCGAGCGCGACACGCGCCACCGTGCGACGGGCGAGAGCCGCTACAAGGTTGAGCCCAACATCAAGGACGGCAAGGGCGGCTTGCGGGACCTGCACACCCTGCACTGGCTATCAGAGTATCTCTATGGGCAGGGCGTAGGCCCCGCGACGGTCGCAGCCGGGATCTTCAAGCCGGACGAGGTCGCAACCTTCCGCCGCTGCGAGGACTTCCTCTGGACCATCCGCTGCTATCTGCACTTCCTTGCCGGCCGACCCGAGGAGCTTCTGACCTTCGACGTGCAGCCCTGGCTCGCCGAGCAGCTCGGCTACGCCCGCCGCGGAGGCCTGCGCGCGGTCGAGCGCTTCATGAAGCACTACTTCCTGATCGCCAAGGACGTCGGCGACCTTACGACGATCCTGTGCGCAGCGCTGGAGATGCAGCAGCTCAAGTCGTCACCCGGCATCAGCAAGCTTCTGCGTCCGCTCAACTGGAAAGCGCGGCGCCAGATCCGTACGCGCACCGACTTCCGTATCGACAACGATCGCCTGAACGTGGCGGACCAGGAGGCCTTCAAGCGTGACCCGGTCAACCTGATCCGCTTCTTTGCCGAGGCGCGCCACACCGAATCGTTCCTGCATCCGGATGCCATTCGCCTGCTGCGCCAGTCCCTACGACTGATCGACGACAAGCTGCGTAATGACCCGGAAGCCAACCGCATCTTTCTCGACCTCCTGGTCAACGACAAAAGCGCGGAGACGTCGCTGCGCCGCATGAACGATGCCGGCGTGCTCGGCCGCTTCGTGCCGGAGTTCGGCCGCGTCGTGGCGATGACGCAGTTCAACATGTACCACCACTACACGGTGGATGAGCATCTCGTGCGCACCGTGGGCATGCTGACCGACATCGAGAAGGGTGGCTCGAGCGGCGAGTTGCCGCTCTCCACGGAGATCATCAAGACCATCAAGAACCGGCGCGCGCTGTTCGTGGCGGCGTTTCTGCACGACATTGGCAAGGGTCGCAAAGAGGATCATTCGATCGTCGGCGCCCGTGTGGCGCGCAAGCTCGGTCCGCGCTTCGGCCTCAGCGCGGCGGAAACCGATACCGTTGCCTGGCTGATCGAGCAGCACCTGGTGATGAGCAACATCGCCCAGAGCCGCGATCTCTCCGATCCCAAGACCATCCGTGATTTCGCCGACGTGGTGCAAAGCCCCGAGCGATTGAAGCTTCTGCTGCTGCTCACGGTCGCCGACATCCGCGCCGTCGGCCCCGGTGTGTGGAACGGCTGGAAGGGACAGCTTTTGCGCACACTCTATTACGAGGCTGAGCCGCTGGTCGCGGGCGGCCACACCCAGGTCAAGCGCAGCCAGCGCATCGCGGAGGCGCAGGGGGATCTGCGGCACGCGATCTCCGACTGGAACCCGGCCGAGGTCGACCGCCTGGTCGATCGCCACTATCCCGACTACTGGCTGCGCACCGACACCGAGCACCAGGTAGAGCACGCCAAGCTGTTGCAGCGCGCCGAGAAGGAAGGGCTGCATGTGGCGACCGAGACCAAGACGGACGCCTTCACGGCCATCACCGAGCTCACCATCGTCGCGCCCAACCATCCGCGGCTGCTGTCGCTGTTTGCCGGCGCGTGCGCCTCTGCCGGCGCCAACATCGCCGGCGCCCACATCATGACCACGCGCGACGGCTACGCGCTCGATACCTTCCTTCTGAACCGCGAGTTCACCGAGGATGAGGACGAGCTCCGTCGCGGACGCCGCATCAGCGACCTGATCCATCGGCTGTTGCGGGGCGACGTCTGGCTCAGGAACCTGCTCGCAGAGCGCGGTCCGCCGCCGCGGCGCGTTCTGGCGTTCACCGTCGAACCTGAGGTCATCATCAACAACACGCTGTCGGATCAGTTCACCGTCATCGAGGTGACGGGGCGCGACCGGACCGGCCTGTTGCACGAGCTGACGGATGCGCTCTCGAGCCTGCTGCTCGACATTACGTCGGCGCACGTGACCACGTTCGGCGAGAAGGCCGTCGACGTGTTCTACGTCACCGATCTCACGGGCAAGAAGATCACGCACGAGCAGCGCCAGAAGACGATCCGCGAGCGTCTCGAGCTGGTGCTCGTCAAAGGTGACAACAGGGAACGGGCTAAGGCGTGACGACCAGCTCGACCCTGCGGTCGAGTTGATAGAGGTCGTCTTGGGAGAATTCGTCTCTGTCGACGCCCGTGAACGGCTCGGTCTCGCCTTTTGGGACCAACGTGAGCCGGCCTTCGTAGCCGTTGTCCTTCAAAAACTGCGCGACCGTTTCCAAGCGCTCGCTCGAGAGCGACATGTTCAAGGCGTTGGTGCCGCGCTCGTCGGCGTGTCCTGTCAGCGTAATGGCGCCGAAATGCTTGAGCTTCAGATATTGAAGCAGCAGTGACGCCGCCTCGCGGCCTTCATCCGTCATCGTCGCCTCGTTGAAGACGAACATGATCGGCAGCGGCACCGATTTAACAGGGCTGGGCTCGCTGTGCACCGGCAGCGCCGCCTTCACTGCGGCAGCGTGATCGGTTTCGACGCTGTCGTCGTCGCTGTCCTGGGGCATCTGCTCGGGCGAGGCGGCCGCGACCTCGTTCGCCTCCGACTCGTTGCGGGCGTCATTGACCATGCCGCGCAAGTTCTCAAGCATCTGCGATGTGACCGCAGTCGCTCCCGAACTGCGCGACTTGTCCTCCTCGGCTGCAACGATCGGCTTTTCCTTGGCGCGCCGGGCGGCCTCTGCCTTGTCCTCGGCTTCGGCTTGCGCGGCGGACTTGGTGCGCAGCGCGAGCTTGGGATCGGCGTCGGCGAATTCGTGCTCGGTCGCGAGCGTCCACTCGCCGTTATCATCGGCCTCAGCCGTGCCGATGGCCTGGCCGTCGCCCATGACTGTGACGCGTGCGCCAGGCTCGGCGCGCCCGGCAAACACGGAGACGCCCTTGGGATCGATACGGGCGATGTCGAAGGAGGCGTTCGGGTCGGAGGCGGGCGCCTGGCTATCGCCAGCTTTCTGATCTCCAGCCGGCCCGCTGGTCGTGGCGGCAGCTTCTTCCTCGGGAGTGGTCTTGTCAGTGTCGCGCTTGTTCGAGGAGGGTGTTGCCTCCTGCTCCATGGGAGCGAGCGCAAATTGGGGAAGCTTGAATCCGCGCAAGGCCCACACTGCTCCGGTGAGCAGCAAGAGCAAAATCAGGATCGGCACCACCAGGCGTATCATGGAATGTTCCTGCGCCCTTGGCCCCCCAGCATCGAGACATTGTCCTGCAAATATCCGGCCCGTTCAAGGCTGCCGCAATTTCATGGTGGATATGCTCCGCCCGAGGCCGCCCGCGAGCGGGCGTAAACCGGGAGGCTACGCCGAGATATTGGGGCGTGTGCTGTCGCGGAACACGAATGCCATCAGGAAGCCGGCAACGAAGCCGCCGATGTGGGCCATGTAGGCAACCCCGCCTACGTCCGCATCGGCATCTGTATAGGCAATCGTGCCGACGCCGCTGATCAGCTGGAGCACGATCCAGAAGCCCAGGACGAAGATCGCCGGCATGGCGACGACGGCGCGGCCCAGGAGCACGTTTATGCGCGCCCGCGGGAACATCAGGATGTAGGCGCCGAGCACGCCGGCGATGGCGCCCGAGGCTCCGACGTTGGGGACGTTCGATCCCGGCGTGAAGGCATACTGGGCGAACGTCGCCGCAATTCCGGCCAACAGGTAGAAGAGCAGGTATTTGGCATGACCGAAGCGGTCCTCGACGTTGTCGCCGAAGATCCACAGATAGAGCATGTTGCCGCCTAGATGCAGCCAGCTACCGTGCATGAACATGGCCGAGAAGACGGTGACGATGCTGCCGGTTGGGTCGGCCGTGAAGCGGGCCGGAATGAAGGCCCACTGGTTGATGAATTCCTGGCCGTTGTTGAGCTCCAGCAGGAAGACGACGACGTTGATGGCAATCAGCACGTAGGTGACGAACGGCGTCGATCGACGCGCCGAATTGTCGTCTCCGATGGGGAACATGCGCCAAACCCTCCGTCTTCGCCCAATGAGCTTTGGGCGATCGGTTGTGTGGTGTCAACGCGGACTCTGCCAATGAAAGCGAAGACGCGGCAGCGAAGTCACTTGCCCTCGACCAATGCCTCCGCTACCCGTCACGCCTCATGAAGCTCTATCGCTCCTTCGCGACCGTCGGCGGTCTCACCCTGGTGAGCCGGATTTTCGGCTTCCTGCGTGACATCCTCATTGCGGCGACGCTGGGCAGCGGCGCGGTGGCCGACGCCTTCTTCGTCGCCTTCCGCTTTCCGAACCTGTTCCGCAGGCTGTTTGGCGAGGGCGCCTTCAACGCGGCGTTCGTGCCGCTGTTCGCCAAGCGGCTCGAAGGCGAGGGACAGGAGGAGGCGCGCGCCTTCGCCGAGGAGGCGCTGTCGGGGCTCGTCTTCATCATTCTTCTTCTGATGGTCGTGTCCGAACTGGCGATGCCCTTCATCATGTATGGCCTGGCGCCGGGCTTCAGCGAGACGCCGGAGAAGTTCGACCTCGCCGTGTTGATGACGCGCATCACCATGCCGTACCTGCTGTGCATGTCGGCGGTGGCGCTGATGTCGGGCGTGCTCAACACCTTCGGCAAGTTCGTCGAGAGCTCGTCGGTCTCCATCGTGTTGAACGTCACCATGATGGCGGCAACGCTGATCGCGATGATGCTCGGCTATCAGAATGATCCCATGGCGGGCGTCATTCAGGCCTGGGGGGTGTTTGCGGCCGGCATCTTCCAGCTCTGGGTGCTGGCCGACGGTCTGCGCCGCAACAACATCTGGTTGAAGCTCAGATGGCCGCGGATGACCTCCGGCATGCGCCGGCTGATCCGGCTCGGCATCCCCGGCCTGATCGCGGGCGGCGTCACGCAGATCAACATCGTAATCGGCACCGTCATCGCCTCGCTGCAGAACGGCGCGGTGTCTTATCTCTACTATGCCGACCGCATCTACGAGCTGCCGCTGGCGCTGGTTGGCATCGCGGTCGGCGTGGTGTTGCTGCCGGACGTGTCGCGCCACTTGAAGGCGGAGAATCACGCCGCGGTGATGGACAGCCAGAACCGCTCGTTCGAGTTCTCGATGCTGCTGACGCTGCCGGCAGCCGTCGCGCTTGCCATCGTGCCCGGCCCGATCGTGGCGGCGCTGTTCGAGCGCGGGGCCTTCTCCGCAGCCGACACGCCGGCGACGGCTTACGCCCTGGGCCTTTTTGCGCTCGGGCTTCCCGGCTTCGTGCTGATCAAGGTGTTCTCGCCGGCCTACTTCGCGCGCGAGGACACCAAGACGCCGATGATCTACGCGACCATCAGCCTGACCGCCAATACGCTGGGCTCGATCGCGCTGTTCTTCCTGTTTCGACATCTGGGACTGATGCCGCATCTGGGCATTGCGGTGGCGACCACACTCGGCGGCTGGCTCAATGCCGGGATGCTCTATGCAACGCTGGCTCGCCGCGGCGACTTCATCGCGGATGCGCGAACCAAGCGCACGCTGCCGCGCACAGTGCTCGCGAGCCTGATTATGGGCGCGGTGCTGTGGTTCGTCGCCGATCTCATCGGGCCCCGCTTCGGCGAGGGCACGCCGCTCCTGGAGCGTGGCCTGGCGCTTGTCGCACTCGTGGGCTCGGGGCTCGCGGTCTATACGATCGCGGTTTTTGCGACGGGGGCGATCGACATGCGCCACCTGCGCCGCTTCCTGAAACGGCGCGCGCCGCCGGGCCCGATCTGAGCGCAGGCAAAGCTTAGCTTGCGCCTGGCGTCCCATCGCGCCATAAACCGCCCCGATTCCGGGGAGAACTATCAATGGCATTCAAAGAACGCGTCTTTTCGGGCATGCAGCCGACCGGCAGCCTGCACCTGGGCAACTACCTGGGCGCCATGCTGCAGTGGATCAAGCTGCAGGAGACGCACGAGTGCATCTACTGCGTCGTCGACCTGCACGCGATCACGCAGGACGTCGACGTCTGGGGCGGGCCGGTCGAGCTGAAGAAGTCGATCCGGCAGGTGACGGCGGCTTACATCGCCTGCGGGCTCGATCCGAAAAAGAGCGTGCTCTTCAACCAGAGCCAGGTGCCCGAGCACGCCGAGCTCGCCTGGGTGTTCAACTGCGTCGCGCGCCTGGGCTGGCTCAATCGCATGACCCAGTTCAAGGAGAAGGCCGGCAAGAACCGCGAAAATGCGTCCGTGGGTCTTTATGCCTATCCGAACCTGATGGCGGCCGACATCCTCGCCTATCGCGCAACGCACGTGCCCGTCGGCGAGGATCAAAAGCAGCATCTGGAATTGGCACGCGACATCGCGCAGAAGTTCAACAACGACTTCCGCGACACCATCATTGCAGCCGGTATCGAGGACGGGCTGTTCTTTCCGCAGCCCGAGCCGGTCATCACCGGACCGGCGACGCGCGTCATGAGCCTGCGCGACGGCACCAAGAAGATGTCGAAGTCGGATCCGTCGGATCTGTCGCGCATCAATCTCACCGACGACGCGGATATGATCGCCAAGAAGATCCAGAAGGCGAAGACCGATCCCGAGCCGCTGCCGTCCGAGGCAGAGGGTCTTTCCGGGCGCCCCGAGGCGGAGAACCTCGTCGGCATCTACGCGGCGCTGGCGAACCTCAGCGTCGAGAAGGTCTTGAGCGAGTTCGGGGGCGGGCAGTTCTCCGGCTTCAAGAAGGCGCTTGCGGAGCTGGCGGTCGAGAAGGTCGGCCCGATCGGCGCGGAGATGAACCGGCTGATGGGCGATGTGGCCGAGATCGACCGCATCCTCGCCGACGGTGCGGCGCGCGCACATGCCATCGCCAAGCCCATCATGGACGAGGTGAAGGACGTCGTGGGTTTCGTGCGCTCGTGAACAACCGAGTGGTATCTGCGCCGATGGGGCCCACAGCGTTGTTGTGGGCGTCATCACCTCATGGCAGCATGCGCCCATGACGACGATCAAGAAGCGACGCTCTTTCGAGTCCGGCCATTTCCGCAAGTTCCTGCTCATCATGGATGACAGCCAGGAGCTGGATGCCGCGCTCTACTATGCCGCGAGCCGCATCCAGCGGTCCTCGGGCTCGATCGTCATGCTGTACGTGATCGTGCCGCAGGAGTTCCAGCACTGGATCAACGTGCGCCAGCAGCAGGTCGAGGAGGAGACGACCAAGGCCAAGGCGCTGTTCCGCCTCGCCAGGCGCAAGCTCAACCAGGCGGGCTTCGAGGGTGTCGCCTGCGAGGAAGTCATTCGCGAGGGCTCCAAAGGCGAGGAGATCCGTAATCTGATCGATGAGGACGAGGACATCGCAATCCTGGTTCTCGGGGCCGCCATCGACCAGGCGGGGCCCGGTCCACTGGTCTCCTCACTGGCCGCGGGAACCGCCGCGGGCAGCTTCCCGATCCCGATTACCATCGTGCCGGGCAACCTGGAGCTTGAGGATATCCAGGCTCTGGCGTAGGTCCCTACCCCGGGGGCTCGCAATGCGGGCCAAGATGCCCTATCTTAGACTTGTTCTAAGGTGAGCAGGCAACGATACGAGTGCGAGGCCCTTAGCGCGCACCCCTAAGACGGAGAAGCGAGGCGATGTTTATTCAGACCGAGGCAACCCCTAATCCCGCCACGCTGAAGTTCATTCCCGGCAAGCAGGTGCTGGCGGACGGCACGGCCGATTTTACCGACAAGAGCGAGGCGCTGGCCTCGCCGCTGGCTACGCGCCTGTTCGACATCAAGGGCGTGCGTGGCGTGTTCCTGGGCTCCGACTTCATTTCCGTCACCAAGGGTGACGTCGAGTGGCAGCACCTGAAGCCCATGGTGCTGGGCGCCATCATGGAGCACTACGTCTCCGGCGCGCCGATCGTCGACGAGGAGAGCGCCAACGACGCGGCCGGAGTTTCGTTCGATCCCAAGGACCAGGCCGTCGTCGACACCATCAAGGATCTTCTGGAGACGCGCGTGCGCCCGGCGGTCGCCCAGGACGGCGGCGACATCACCTTCTCCGGCTTCCGCGACGGCATCGTCTACCTGCACATGCGCGGCGCCTGCTCGGGCTGCCCGAGCTCCACGGCGACGCTGCGTCACGGCATCGAGAACCTGCTGCGCCACTTCTGCCCCGAGGTGCAGGAGGTCCAGGCAGTCTGAGCGGTCGCAATCTTTAGAATACGTCGAAAACCCCGTCGCCCGCGGCGGGGTTTTTTCATTTCTCCGAGCCCCTACACTGTCTCCAGACCCCAGCCCCCGGAGGTGCCCCCATGTCGCAAGTCATCAATGAGGCCGCTCTGCGCCAGATTTTTCTCGACGCTCACACCCACAACAAGTGGCAGGAGCGCGACGTGCCCGATGGCGTGCTGCACGAGCTCGTCGACACGCTGAAGCTCGGGCCCACCAGCGGCAACTGCTCGCCAGCGCGCTTCGTGTTCGTCAAATCGAAGGAAGCCAAAGAGCGTCTGAAGCCGCATCTGAGCGAAGGCAATCGCGACAAGACCATGCAGGCGCCCGTGTGCGCCATCATCGGCTACGACATGGAGTTCTACGAGCACCTGCCCAAGCTCTTTCCCCATACCGATGCCAGGAGCTGGTTTGCGGGCAAGCCGGAAAAGATCAAGGAGACCGCTTTCCGCAACGGCACATTGCAGGGCGCCTATATGATCATCGCCGCCCGTGCGCTCGGCCTCGATTGCGGGCCGATGTCGGGCTTCGACAATGCCGGAGTGGACGAGGCCTTCTTTGCCGGCACGACCATCAAGTCGAATTTCCTGTGCAATCTCGGCTATGGCGATCCGGCCGGCGTGCGTCCGCGCTCGCCCCGATTTACCTTCGACGAGATGGCGAACATCGCCTGAGGGGCCCCGGCCCCGGGGCGAAATCTTGGGATGAACGTACCTGCGTGGTTGTGTAGGTTGCCGGCCATGAACATTCTCGCCTTTGACACCTGCCTGGACGCCTGCTCGGTTTGTGTTGCGCGTAGCCACGAGGACGGCACCATCGTCGAACTCGCGAGCGCCTTCGAGCCGATGGTCATAGGACACGCCGAGCGGCTCATTCCCATGGTCGGCGAGGCGGTGGAGGCGGCCGGCCTCGGCTTCAAGGCCGTCGACCGGATCGCGGTGACCGTCGGGCCCGGTACGTTTACCGGCACGCGCATCGGTGTCGCGGCGGTGCGTGGCCTGGCGCTGGCGACGGGAGCGGGCGTCGTTGGAGCGACAAGCCTTGCCGTCATGGCCGAGGTGGCGATGGGCAAGCTGGCGTCCCGCGTCAAGTGGGGCGATTTGGCTGTTGCGGTCGATGCCCGTCGCAGCGAGGTCTATGTGCAGCTCTTTGGTGCAGGGGGATTGGACGTGAGGTCGCAACCGCAAGTGCTGACGATCGAGGATGCGGCCCGTCTCGGCGGCGCCGGACCGATCCTGCTCGTCGGCTCGGGGGCTGCGAGCGTGGCTGCGACGGCCACGGAAATGGGTCGCCAGGCAGTGGCCGAGCTTCCCGACCTGTTGCCGGATGCGCGCGCGCTGGCGCGGATGGCGCCCGACTTGCCCGTGGCGGAGGCACCGCTTGCCCCGCTCTACTTGCGCGCGCCCGACGCCAAGCCCCAAGACGGAAAGACGATTGCGAGAGCCGAGCCATGAGTCCGACGATGGTCGTTCCGTTCGATCCCAGAAACCTGAGCCTGCTGTGGGCGAGCCCTGATCGCGCCGTTGAGATCGCGGCGCTGCATGCGCGCGTGTTCGATCCCCCCTGGGATGCGGAGGAAATCGTCCGGCTGATCGAGCATCCGGCAGCGGCCTCGTTCGTTGCCCAGCTTCGCGAGCCGCGGATGCTTGCAGGCTTCATCCTGGGACAGATTGCTGCCGACGAGGCAGAGATCCTCTCCATTGCCGTTGCCCCTGAATGGCAGCGCCGCGGGATCGCCCGCAGCATGGTCGAGGGGCTGGTCAGGGCGGCACGACGCGCGGAGGTGAAGCGCCTCTTCCTGGAAGTTGCGGCCGACAACGACGCAGCGGGCGCACTATACCACAGCCTCGGGTTCACTCCCGTCGGAGGCAGAAAGGACTACTACAAGCGTCCGGGTGCAAAGCCGGTGGATGCGGTAGTTCTGGCGCTAAAATTGTAAGCGCTCGGGTGGACGTGCCGGAGCGGTCCCCATATAAGACGCATCGATATGAACGAGCGTGATCAGACCGCTACTTCATGGCCAATCCTGGCAAGAGCTACTTGAACCGCATCGAGCTTTTGTGCTCCGAACAGGGCCTGCGCATGACGGGGCAGCGCCGAGTGATCGCGCGCGTCCTCAGTACGGCCAAGGACCACCCGGATGTCGAGGAGGTCTACCGGCGCTCCAACGAGATCGATCCGCGCATCTCGCTCTCCACCGTTTACCGCACGCTGAAGCTGTTCGAGGAGAAGGGGATCTTGGAGCGGCACGACTTCGGCAAGGGCCGGGGACGTTATGAGGAGGCCTCGCGCGCGCACCACGATCACCTGATCGACGTCGACACCGGTCGCGTCATCGAGTTTCGCAACGAGGCGATCGAGGCGCTGCAGGAGCGGATCGCGCGCGAGCTCGGTTTCCGCCTCGTCGGCCACAGGCTCGAGCTTTATGCCGTGCGCACCAAACCATCGAAAAAGTCATGAACGGTAATGCCAGTGCGAGCGCCAGGATGGGGACGCTCCGAGGGGGGCTGATCCTCGCTGGCTTCTTAGTCCTCACCGTGCCGCTGATGCCGGTGCAGGCCGCACTGCTGCGTTGGAGCCCGACGGGCGCGCGCAAATTTCCGCACTGGTATCACAAGCGCGTCTGCCGCTTGATGGGCATTCGCCTCGAGATCGAAGGCGAGGTCGCGCGCGACAAGCCGGTGCTGCTCGTCGCCAACCACACCTCCTGGCTCGACATCCCGGTGCTGTCTGCGGTGGCGCCGGTTTCATTCGTCGCCAAGAAGGAGGTCGGGAGCTGGCCGTTCGTGTCGGCGCTGGCGCGCCTGCAGCGATCCGTCTTCGTCGATCGCGCGCGCCGGACGGCGGTGGGCGAGACGGCGAACGAGATCCTCGCCCGGCTCGCCGGCGGCGACGCCATCGTGCTGTTTGCGGAAGGCACCTCCAGCGACGGCAACAGGGTGCTGCCGTTCATGACGTCGCTGTTTGCCGCCGCCAAGCCGTCGGCAAAGTCAGGGCCGGATGCATCGGCCGGGCCGGCGCCCGAAGCCGTCGTGCAGACGCTCTCGGTCGTCTACACGCGCCTGCATGGCATTCCGCTGGGGCGTGCCGACCGGCCGTTCGTGGGCTGGTATGGCGACATGGAAATGCAGTCGCACGCCTGGCGCCTGCTCAAATCCGGACCGCTCGACGTGCGTATCCGCATCGGCCCGCAAGTACCGCTGTCGAGCTTTGCCGACCGCAAGGATCTGGCACGCCGCAGCGAGGCGGAGGTGCGCGAGCAGGTGGTGCGGATATTGCGCTCCCGCGCCAGGGACGAGCCTGTCGTCATTGCCGCACCCGAGAACGCAGCGCCCGTCCGCCCCCGGCCCGGGACCGGCGGGAGCTCGGACAAGTGGGTCTGAACTCCACGGCAACCGTTTCCAGGGGCCGCGCTGGACAAATCAGCCAAGGAATGGTGCCATGCAACAAAAGAGCTAGGCACGCTTGGGTGTGATGGACGACCAGTTGGTGACAGACGCGGGGGAGGGTGAGGAGCCGTCCAGGACCGACGCGGGCACGGCGACGCCGGGGCCGGACCGCAAGGTGTTCATCAAGACCTTCGGTTGCCAGATGAACGTCTACGATTCAGAGCGCATGTCCGAAGCGCTGGCGGGCGACGGCTACGCCGAGACGGGCAACATCGAGGACGCCGACCTCGTCATCCTCAACACCTGCCACATCCGCGAGAAGGCGGCCGAGAAGGTCTACTCCGACCTGGGGCGCGTGCGTGTCGTCAAGGAGGAGCGCAAGGCGGACGGCCGCGATACGATGGTGGCGGTGGTCGGTTGCGTGGCGCAGGCGGAAGGCGCCGAGATCGTCGCACGTGCGCCTGTGGTCGATCTGGTGGTCGGACCGCAGAGCTATCATCGCCTGCCGGAGCTGTTGTCACGCACGCGCACGGAGAAGCGCGCGCTCGTCGATACGGCCTTCCCCGAGGAAGAGAAGTTCGATCATCTGCCCGCGCGCATGCGCACGCATTCCTACACGGCTTTTCTGACCGTGCAGGAAGGCTGCGATAAGTTCTGCACGTTCTGCGTCGTGCCCTATACGCGCGGCATGGAGTATTCGCGCCGCATCGTCGAGGTCGAGCGCGAGGCGCGCAAGCTCGTCGAAAGCGGTGTGCGCGAGATCACGCTCCTGGGCCAGAACGTCAACGCCTATCACGGCGAAGGTCCCGACGGGCGGCCGTGGTCGCTCGGCAAGCTGGTGCGCCACCTGGCGCGCATCGATGGTCTGGAGCGCATCCGCTACACCACCAGCCATCCGCGCGACATGGACGACGATCTGATCGCCGCGCACGGCGAGGAGCCGAAGCTGATGCCGTATCTGCATCTGCCGTTCCAGGCCGGTGCCGATCGCATCCTGGCTGCCATGAACCGTAAGCACACGGCGGCCGAGTACGTCGAGCTCGTCGCCCGCATCCGCAAGGCGCAGCCCGACCTCGCGCTCTCCACAGACATCATCGTGGGCTTCCCCGGCGAGACGGACGAGGAGTTCGAGGAGACGCTGGCGCTCGTTGAGACGATTGGCTTCGCGCAGGCGTTCTCGTTCAAGTACTCGGTTCGTCCCGGAACGCCGGCCGGCAAGCTAGAGGATCAGGTGCCCGAGCCTGTCAAGGTGGAGCGCCTGGCCCGCCTGCAGGAGCTGCTCGATACCCAGCAGAAGGCGTTCAGCCAGGCCAGCGTCGGGCGCACGCTTCCGGTCCTGTTCGACAAGCCCGGGCGCCACCCCGGCCAGCTCGTGGGCCGGTCGCCATATTTGCAGGCCGTGCACGCAGAGGCCCCCAGCTATGCCTTGGGACGAATTCTGCCTGTTGAAATTTCTGCCTTTGGTCCCAATAGTCTAGCAGGTGTCATACGCCGGCACTGATGCGCGTTTATCTTGCGCGGCGGGCGCAAGTGCCATCCCCGCTCTGTGGGCGCTGCGCCTTGTGCTAGGTTAGGGAACCGATTGGCGACGATTCGAACGAAACGACGTTTGGAGCCTCGATTGGCAGCATTCCGCGGGAGCCCTGTGCCCGGACCCGGCAGGACCACGAAAGTTCAGGCTGCGAGCACGCGCCTGGTTGTGCCCTTTGAGGACAACCGCCATCTCACGCGATTATTGGGCGAGTACGATAGCCACCTGGCGCTGATCGAGGATCGTCTCGGCATCGAGGCGCACGCGCACGGCAATGTCGTCGTCCTGAGCGGCTCGGAGGCCGCCTGCCAGATCGCCCGCGGCGTTCTCGAGCAGCTTTATGATCGCGTCGCCGCCGGCCAGCAGATCGGCGCCGGCGACTTCGACGGTTTGATCCGCCATGAGCGCGAGGAGACGCCGGCCGGCGACGGACAGGCGCAGATCTCAACGCGCCGCCGCGTGGTCAAAGCCCGCACGCCCGCGCAGAGCACATACATGCGCGCGCTGGAGAAGGTCGATCTCGTGTTCGGCATCGGCCCGGCCGGTACCGGCAAGACCTATCTCGCGGTCGCCTATGCGGCGCACTGCCTGGAGCGCGGTCTCGTGGAGCGCATCATTCTTTCGCGCCCTGCGGTGGAGGCGGGCGAGCGCCTGGGCTTCCTGCCCGGCGACATGCGCGAAAAAGTCGATCCCTATCTGCGTCCGCTCTACGACGCGCTTTATGACGTGCTGCCGCCGGAGAAGGTGGAGCGCGATCTGGAATCGGGCGTGATCGAGATCGCGCCGCTCGCGTTCATGCGCGGGCGCACGCTGGCGAACGCCTACGTCATCCTGGACGAGGCGCAGAACACGACCAGCATGCAAATGAAGATGTTCCTCACGCGTCTGGGCGAGAACTCCAAGATGACCGTCACCGGCGATCCGAGCCAGATCGACCTGCCGTTCGGCATGAAGTCGGGGCTGGAGGAGGCGGTTGCGCTGTTGGATGATGTCGAGGGCATCGAGGCGGTCCGCTTTACCGGCGCCGACGTCGTCCGCCGCGATCTTGTCGCCCGCATCGTCGATGCCTATGATCGGCAGACCTAAGTCTGGTCCCATGCCCACTGTCGCCCCCGTACCGAGCGTGCAAGCCCCCGAAGCCGGGGATGCGCGGGGCTGCGCCGACGCGGAGCCTCCGATAGGACTGCGCATCGACGTCGTTGACGAGGCGGGAGACTGGAGCGGTTTCGGCGATGTCGAGGCCGCAATCGCGGCGGCCGCCGGCGCCGTGGCCGCCGAGCTCGCTATTGCGGCGAGCGAGGCGTGCGTGGCGCTGTCGGATGACGCCCAGGTCGCCGAGCTCAACGCCAGCTATCGCGGTAAGCCGACGCCGACCAACGTTCTTTCCTTTCCAGCGGGCGAGCCGGCGGGAGAAGCGCCGCAAACTCGCCACCTCGGCGATGTCATTCTCGCTGCCGAAACGGTTCTACGCGAAGCGGCCGAGCAGGACATCGCGCCAGCCGATCACCTTCGCCATCTCGTGGTTCACGGTCTCTTGCACCTTCTGGGCTACGATCACGAGAGCGATGCGGAGGCCGAAATCATGGAGGCACTCGAGGTGCGCATCCTCGCATCGCTGGGGATCGCCAATCCCTATGAGACAATCCCCAAGCCATGAGCAACACCCCTACAGACCGTCGCGACCGAAACGAGCCGCGCGTTGCCGCCGAGAACGGCGACGCGCCGTCCGGCAGTACGCCAAATCTCCTTTCGTCGTTGTTGAACCGTTTCGGACTGCGCTCGCCCACCTTGCGCGAAATGTTGGAGATGGGCCTCAAGGATGCGCCCGAGGCCGACATCGAGTTCTCCACCGAGGAGCGCGAGATGCTGCGCCGCCTGCTGCGCTTCGGTGCGCTGCGGGTCGACGACATCATGGTGCCGCGCGCCGACATCATCGCGTTGGAAGAGACCGATCCCTTGACCGATCTCTTGCGCACCTTCGGCGAGGCCGGCGTCTCCCGTATCCCGCTGTTCTCCGAGACGCTCGACGATCCGCGCGGTATGATCCACATAAAGGATCTGTTTCGCTGGCTGTTGAACGAGGCCGCGAGCGAGCTGCTCAATCCGCCGCTTGCGATTGCAGGCGACGCTGCGTCCGAGGCAGACGGCAAGAGTGCGAAGGCGGATGCGAGCGCCACACAGCTTACCTTCAACAACATCGACCTGACGCGGCCGATCAATGCCGCAAAGATCCGCCGGCCGGTGCTGTACGTTCCGCCGTCGATGCCGGCGACGAACCTTCTGATCCGCATGCAGTCGACGCGCATCCACATGGCGCTGGTGGTCGACGAGTACGGCGGCACCGATGGTCTGGTGACGATCGAGGACCTAGTCGAGCAGATCGTCGGCGAGATCGAGGACGAGCACGACGTTGCGGAAGCGGCCCACATCGTGACCGATCCCAAACTCGGCCTCGTCGCCTCCGCGCGCACGCCCATCAAGGAGCTTGAGCAGCATCTTGGCGTGAAGCTCTTGAAGCCGGAGGAAGAGGAGGACATCGACACGCTCGGCGGTTTGCTGTTCTCGCTTCTGGGACGCGTGCCCGTGCGCGGCGAGCTGGTCCGCCATCCAAGCGGGCTTGAGCTGGAGGTGCTCGATGCGGATGCACGCCGCCTGAAGAAGGTGAAAATCCACCAGCCCAGAGCCGCCGACGCTGCACCTGTTCCGCCTGCCGGATCGGCGAAGGCGTGATGCGCAACGTGAGCGCACCTCGCATGAGCTGGGCGGCGCTGGATGCCAACCGCTCTGCCGACGGTGTCCGTGCTTTCGCACGCAAGATTGCAGCACTTTCGGGTTGGCGCCGCTGGGCGGCAGCGTTCGTTGCGGGCGGGCTTTCGGTGCTTGCGATGGCGCCGTTTTTCCTCTGGCCGGTGCTGTTTGCCACGCTGCCGGTGCTCGTCTGGATGATCGACGGCTCGCTGGAGAAGACGAGAGATGGCCGCGTTTCCTGGCGACACTCGGCCCGGCGCGCAGCGGGTGCGGGATGGTGGTTCGGCTTCGGCTATTTCGTCTTCGGCCTGTTCTGGGTCGGCGAGGCTTTTTTGGTCGAGGCCGACAAGTTCGCGTGGCTTTTGCCATTCGCCGTGACGCTGCTGCCGGCGGGACTTGCGCTGTTCACTGCGCTCGCCGCCGGCAGCGCGCGGCTCTACTGGCCGCAAGGTTTGGCGCGCATACTGGTGCTCGCCGTGACGCTGTCGATTGCGGAATGGCTGCGAGGGCACGTGCTCACCGGCTTTCCGTGGAACGTGCTCGGCTACGCGCTCACCTGGCCGCTGCAGATGATGCAATCGGCCTCTCTCGTCGGCGTCTATGGGCTGACGCTGCTTGCGGTCGCGATCTTTGCGAGCCCGCTGGTGCTCGTCGCCGATGCCGACCGTGGCCGGCGCCGCTCGGCGCTGTGGGCAAGCGCGCTGATTGCGGTCGTGCCGCTGCTGGCGCTGTTCGGCTACGGCGCATGGAGGTTGTCGGGTCCGGTTGCGCCGAAGATCGACGACGTGCGCTTGCGTATCGTGCAGGCGAGCGTTCCGCAAAAGGACAAGTGGCGCTCCGACAAGCAAGGCCAGGTATTCAACGACCAACTGGAGCTGTCGCGCCGTGATCCGTCCGGGCGCCGCGACGATCTCGCCGGCATCACGCATCTCATCTGGCCCGAAGCGGCGATGCCGTTTCTGCCGCTGGAGCACCCCGAAGCGCTACAGGCCATCGGCAGTCTGCTGCCGCCGGGAACGCAACTCATTTCCGGTGCTCTACGCTTGAAGCGGTCAGGGCCCACCATCGCGGGAGGACCGCGAGAGGGGTTCAACAGTCTCATGGTCTTCAGGGACGATGGCCAGTTGGCGTCGGTCTACGACAAGATCCATCTCGTGCCGTTCGGTGAGTATCTGCCGATGCAGACGACGCTGGAATCCATCGGGCTGGAGCAGCTCACCCGCTGGCGCGGCGGCTTCAACGTCGGGCCCAATCCGCGGCCATTGCTGTCGATCCCGGGTCTGCCGCCGGTGGCCGGTCTCATCTGCTATGAGGCGATCTTTCCCGCCGAGATCGTGCAGGGCGACAAAAGGCCCGGTTTGATCATCAACGTTACTAACGATGGCTGGTTCGGCGATACGACGGGGCCCTGGCAGCACTTCCATCAGTCGCGCGTGCGCGCGGTCGAGGAGGGTCTTCCCGTCATCCGGTCCGCAAACAATGGGGTCTCGGCCATCATCGACGGATATGGCCGCGTCACCGCACTGCTCGGACTGAACGAGCGTGGCGTAATCGACAGCGGCGTTCCGCCCGCACTTTCGCCGACGCCTTATGCCCGATTTGGCGATTGGACGTATGTCGCACTTGCATTCTTGTTTGTGATCTGTGCAGGTATGCTGGCCCGAAAGCCAAGAAACTAGGCGGTAAGATGCCAGTTGCTTGGTTCGGCGCTTCCCGTCATAAAGCATCGAACCGATGCCGAGGACGCCGGCCCTGGGCGCTGGGAGTAACCGCTTTGTCGAGAGAAAACGCGGTGGAAGACGTAGCAACGGAAGACCGCGGCTCACGGCGGGCCAATCCCATCGATGTGCATGTCGGTAGCCGTGTCAGACTGCGCCGAATGCTCTTGGGAATGAGCCAGGAAAAGCTTGGCGAACATCTTGGTCTGACCTTCCAGCAAATCCAGAAATACGAAAAGGGCATTAACCGTATTGGCGCGAGTCGTTTGTTCGATCTCGCCAAGGTTCTCGGTGTCGGTGTCCAGTATTTCTATGAGGAGCTGCCCGTCGCAGGCGACGGTGCTGCCGGCTTCGCCGAGGGGCCTTCGGAAAGCTACGCGGTCGAATTTCTCGGCAGCCGCGAAGGTCTCGAGCTCAACAAGGCCTTTGCCCGCATCTCAGATGCGCGCGTGCGACGGTCCATCGTCGAGTTGGTGCGCGCATTCGCCGGCGATGCTCAATCCGACTAGCTCTGCCGCTGCGGTCCCGGTGCGGACCTTTGACGACGGCCTGACACCCCGCTCCCGACCAGGCTCGCTCGCGCTGCCCCAGTGGCTTTGAGCCGCTGTTTTCCGGACGGCCTTGACCAGGTGTGAAAAGCCTGGGACAACGCCGCCAAATCTCAACAACGCGGCAAGAGCACAAGGGGGCTCGGGTGGCACGCAAATCCTACCTATTCACGAGCGAGTCTGTTTCCGAAGGCCATCCCGACAAGGTTTGCGATCGCATCTCCGATGAGATCGTCGATCTGTTCTACCGCGAGGGACCCAAGGCCGGCATCGATCCTTGGGCGATCCGCGCTGCCTGCGAGACCATGGCGACGACCAATCGCGTCATCATCGCCGGCGAGACGCGCGGACCCGAGACCGTAACCAAGGATTGGATCGCGCACGTCGCCCGCATGGCGATCCGCGACATCGGTTACGAGCAGGAAGGCTTCCACTGGGACAAGTGCGATATCGAGGTGCTGCTGCATCCGCAGTCGGCCGATATCGCTCAGGGCGTCGACGCGCTACAGCCCGGAACCAACAAAGAGGAAGGCGCGGGCGACCAGGGCATCATGTTCGGCTACGCCTGCCGCGAGACGCCTGCACTGATGCCGGCGCCGATCTACTATGCGCACACGATCCTGCACGACCTGGCACGTGCGCGTCATGCCAAGGAAGGCAAGGCGGCGCTGCTTGGTCCCGACTCCAAGAGCCAGGTCACGGTTCGCTACGAGGACGGCAAGCCGGTGGGCGTGACGCAGATCGTCGTCTCCCATCAGCACGTCGATGAGAGCCTGCCTTCGGAGACGATCCGCGACATTATCGAGCCCTATGTCCGCAAGGCGCTGCCCCAGGACTGGATCACGTCCGATACTGTCTGGCATGTCAATCCGACGGGTAAGTTCTTCATCGGCGGACCCGACGGCGACTGCGGTCTGACGGGCCGCAAGATCATCGTCGACACCTACGGCGGTGCGGCTCCGCACGGCGGCGGCGCGTTCTCCGGAAAGGACCCGACCAAGGTCGATCGCTCGGCGGCATATGCTGCGCGTTATCTCGCCAAGAACGTCGTGGCGGCGGGGCTTGCTGATCGCTGCACCATCCAGCTTTCCTATGCCATCGGCGTCGCCAAGCCGCTGTCGATCTACGTCGACACGCACGGCACCGGCAAAGTCGACGAGGCCGCGCTCGAGAAGGCGCTCGGCGAGGTGATGGATCTGTCGCCGCGCGGCATCCGTGAGCGGCTCCAGCTCAACAAGCCGGTCTATGCGCGCACGGCCGCCTACGGCCATTTCGGCCGCGAGCCCGACGCCGAGGGTGGTTTCTCCTGGGAGAAGACCGACCTTGCCGACGCGATCAAGTCCGCCGCGTCCTAAGTCGGACTTACCGCGCTTGAACGAAAGCGGTGAGCCCACGCATGAGCTGCGCTCGTTCGGGCGCAGGCGTGGGCGAACGTTCACCGCGCGTCAGGCGGCGTTGCTCGCCGATGTGCTGCCGGGCGTCGCGCTCAACCTGAGCGAGGCGCCGCCCGTCTCGGTGCCGTCGCTGTTTTCCAAGCCGGTCGAGAAGGTCTGGCTCGAGATCGGCTTCGGCGGGGCCGAGCACCTGCTCTGGCAAGCCAAGCATCACCCGGGCGTCGGCCTGATCGGCTGCGAGGTGTTCGAGGACGGCGTCGTCAAGGCGCTGTCGGGCATCAAGGCGGACGGCCTCGACAACGTCCGCATTTACGGCGACGACGCGCGCGATCTGCTGCGCTGGCTGCCGCCGGCCTCGCTGGAGCGGGTCTTCATCCTGTTCCCGGACCCCTGGCCCAAAAAGCGGCACGTGAAACGCCGGCTCGTCTCGCCGGCTCTTTTGACCCTGCTTGCCCGCGCGATGGGGCCGGGGGGCGAGCTCAGGATCGCCACCGATATCGGCGACTACGCCCGCACCATGCTGCTGGCGCTGAGCCGGCATCCCGAATTCGTGTGGATGGCCAAGGGGCCTCAGGACTGGCGGGTGCGGCCCGAGGACTGGCCGGAGACGCGCTACGAGGCCAAGGCGAAAGCGGTTCCGCGGCGCTGCTACTACTTCCGGTTCGGCGTTAAGGGTGTCCGCCCAGATCCTGCCACAATTGGCTTGCCAAGCGCGTCATGATTTTGTAATGATGACATGCTCATGATCATCTCAACTATTGAGAGTGGGCCCTTGGGGCCCGCTCTTTTTGTATTGGCGCTAGATAATCGAGCGCGAGCAACCGGATAGCCTCAAACCATGCAAGCTGGCGACGTAGGCGCCCTGCAAGAACGCTTCGTCCGCGAAACGGGCCTGGCCGCCAAGGTGGCGGAGATCATCGAGCCCGCACTTGCCGACCGCGGCTTTCGTTTGGTGCGTGTATCGATTACTGGCCGTGAAGGTATGACGTTGCAGGTGATGGCGGAACGCCCCGACGGGTCAATGACGATCGAGGACTGCGAGCTGGTCTCGCGGGACATCTCGCCGTTGCTCGACGTGCACGATCCGATCTCGGGGACCTACCGTCTGGAGGTTTCCTCGCCCGGCATCGATCGCCCGCTGGTCCGCCCCTGCGACTTCGAGAATTGGTCGGGATACGAGGCCAAGATCGAGCTCAGGGAGCCGATCGATGGACGCAAGCGCTTCCGCGGACAGCTCGAGGGCTTCGAGGACGGGGAGGTCCGCATCGACGTTGATCTCGGCGAGGCGGGACGCCATGTCATCGGGCTGCCGGTCGACCTCGTCGGCGAGGCAAAGCTCGTGCTGACGGATGAATTGATCCGCGAGGCCTTGCGCCGCGCAAAGAAGAGCAATGAGAACGGTTCCCCGGACGACTCCACCTCGCACGACGAGGAAGAGTAAGCGCCAGGGAGCCACCAGGAGGACGAACTATGTCAATGGCCGGCATCAGCGCCAACAGGCTGGAGCTTCTGCAGATCGCGGACGCGGTCGCGCGCGAGAAGGCGATCGATCGCCAGATCGTAATCGAGGCCATGGAGGACGCGATCCAGAAGGCCGCGAAGTCGCGCTATGGAGCAGAGAACGACATCCGCTGCGAGATCGACCCGAAGACCGGCGAGGCTCGGCTGACCCGCGTGCTGGCCGTCGTCGAGGACGTCGAGAACGACTCCACCCAGATCACGCTCGCCGATGCCCAAGCCCGCAACAAGGACGCCCAGATCGGCGACCTTATCGCCGAGCCGCTGCCGCCTCTCGATTTCGGCCGCGTCGCCGCGCAGAATGCCAAGCAGGTCATCGTCCAGAAGGTGCGTGAGGCCGAGCGCGAGCGCCACTTCAACGAGTACAAGGATCGCATCGGCGAGATCGTCAACGGCACCGTGAAGCGTGTCGAATACGGCAACGTCATCGTCGATCTGGGTCGCGCCGAGGGCGTCATTCGCCGCGACGAGATGATCCCGCGCGAGAATGTGCGCTACGGCGATCGCATCCGCGCGTACATCTACGACGTGCGCCGCGAGCCGCGCGGTCCGCAGATCTTCCTCTCGCGCGCCCGGCCTGAATTCATGTCGAAGCTGTTCGCGCAGGAGGTGCCCGAGATCTACGACGGCGTCGTCGAGATCAAGTCGGTCGCCCGCGATCCGGGCTCGCGCGCCAAGATCGCCGTCATCTCCAAGGATTCCTCGATCGATCCTGTCGGCGCCTGCGTTGGTATGCGCGGCTCTCGCGTGCAGGCCGTCGTCAACGAGCTGCAGGGCGAGAAGGTCGACATCATCCAGTGGAACCCCGACGCTGCGAGCTTCATCGTCAACGCGCTGGCTCCTGCCGAGGTGACCAAGGTCGTGCTCGACGAGGACACCAACCGCATCGAGGTGGTGGTGCCCGAGAGCCAGCTCTCGCTCGCCATCGGGCGTCGCGGCCAGAACGTGCGGCTCGCTTCGCAGCTCACCGGCTGGGACATCGACATTCTCACTGAGCAGGAAGAGTCCGAGCGTCGCCAGAAGGAGTTCACCGAGCGCTCCAACATGCTGATGGAGGCGCTCGACGTTGACGAGGTCATCGCCCAGTTGCTGGTCACAGAGGGCTTCGCCTCGATCGAGGAGGTCGCCTACGTCGACCAGTCGGAGATCGCGCACATCGAGGGCTTCGACGAGCACACTGCCAACGAGATCCAGACGCGTGCGCGCGAGTACCTGGAGAAGCAGGAAGCCGATCGTGATGCGCGCCGCCGCGAGCTCGGCGTCGCCGACGATCTTGCCAAGGTCGAGGGCGTGACGACGGCGATGATGGTCGCCTTCGGCGAAAACGACATCAAGACGGTGGAAGACCTCGCCGACTGTGCCACCGACGATCTGACCGGCTGGACCGAGCGCAAGAAGGAGAAGGACGCCGAGCCCGTTCGCCACAAGGGCGTGCTCGAAAGCTTCGAGATCGGGCGCAAGGAAGCCGAGGACATGATCATGGCCGCCCGCGTGCAGGCCGGATGGATCAAGGCCGAGGATCTTCTGCCTCCCGAGGAGGAGACCGAGGTCGCGGAAGTGGAAGAGGGCGAAGAAGGTGTGGCAGAGGCCGCCAGCGAAGGTGAGGGCGCCACCGACGCCCCCACTCCGACCGAGGGTTGACCGGCTATGTCAGCCGGTAACAGGAGACGTATTTGGTCGCAGAGAGCAACGAGCTGCATCGTGAGCGCGACCCGGCCGACGAGGCTGGGCCGCGGCGGCGCTGCATTGTCTCGCGCCAGGAGCGCTCTCCCGAGGACCTGATCCGCTTCGTTGTCGATCCCAGCGGTGCGGTCGTCCCCGACCTCGCCCAAAAGCTTCCCGGCCGTGGTGTCTGGGTCACGGCCGACAAGGCCTCGGTTGCAGCGGCCATCAACGCGAATGCCTTCGCCAAGAGCCTGAAACGAGCCGTTTCGGTCGCCGACGACTTGCCTCAAGTCATTGAGACCCTATCTCTTAAGCGTGCGCTCCAGGCACTGTCCCTTGCCAACAAATCGGGTCTTGTCACCACCGGCTTCGAGAAGGTGGACACCCTAATTACCCGTGGCCGGGCGGTTGCTCTCGTCCACGGCTTGGACGCGGCTGAGGATGGCCGAGGCAAGCTCGACCGCAAATTTTCAGCGATTCAGCGGGATAGAGGCAAAGCCGCTCACATTGTTGATTGGCTCACCATCGAAGAATTGAGCTTGGCCATCGGGCGGTCAAATGTGGTACATGCTGGCCTCACAACAGGCGGAGCCACCAAGCGGTTTCTAGACGAGGCCGAGCGCTTGAGGCGCTACCGGTCGGGTTTTGGCGCATCCTGATGCCCGTAAGGCCCCGCAATTATTGAGTTCGAACAGGAAAAGCATGACGGAAACGAAAGATACCACCGAGAAGACACTGCGCGCAGGCGTGCGAAAGCCGCTATCCCTGCAGCGGACGGTGGAATCCGGCCATGTGCGACAGAACTTCAGCCATGGCCGCTCCAAATCGGTCGTCGTCGAGAAGCGCAGAACGCGCAAGCTCGCCGGTCCGGGCGGTGGCGCCCAGGAGAGCGAGACGCCGGCCCCTGAGGCAGCCGAGGCACCCGTTGCAGAGCCCAAGAAGCGGCCGATGCGCACCGATGCCCCCGCGGCGAAGCCGGCAGAGGTGCGCGGCGGCGGCAAGACGCTGTCCGACGAGGAGCGCGATGCGCGCGCCCGGGCGCTTGCGGCTGCGCGCCGCGAGGAAGCCGAGCGCGTCGTGGAGCAGGCCAAGGCCGATGCCGAAGCCGCTGCCAACGAGAAGGCGGCCGCCGAGGCGGCTGCCGCTGCTGCCAAATCCGAGGCTGAGAAGCCGGCGCCTGCACCGGTGAGCGAAGCGCGCGCCGAGCCGGCTGCCGAGAAGCCTGCTGCGCGTCCCCCCGAGCCACCGCGGGCCAGGCAGGAGGCCGCACCTGCACCCAGGCAGCGCCAGTCGTTCAATCCTGCGCTGCAGCCGCGCGAAGGCGGCAAGCCGCGTGAAATCGAGATCCCGACGCCGCCGCGGGCCAAGCCGGAGCCTGAGAGCGCCAGCGCACCCAAGCGCGCCGCCCGCAGTGCGGCCGTCGCCGCCACGACTCGCGACGAGGACGATGGCCGCGGTGCGCCCAAGGGTGGCCGCAACAAGGCCGGCGCGCGTACGCCCACGGTCAAGGCCGACGAGCGGCGCGAGCGCGTCAAGCTGACGATCAACAATGCCTTCGACGAGAAGCAGCGCGAGCGTTCGCTTGCCTCGCTCAAGCGCAAGCGCGAGCGCGAGAAGCTGAAGGCGATGGGCATTCCGCAAAACCGCGAGAAGATCGTGCGCGAGGTGGTGGTGCCTGAGGTCATCACCATTCAAGAGCTCGCTAACCGCATGACCGAGCGTGCCGTCGACGTCATCAAGTACCTGATGAAAGAAGGCGCGATGCACAAGATCAACGATGTGGTCGACGCCGACACGGCCGAGCTCATCGTGCAGGAGTTCGGGCATACGGCAAAGCGCGTCTCCGAATCGGACGTCGAGACCGGCTTCATCGGTGAGAAGGACGAGGAAGGCGCGCTCGAGTCGCGTGCACCCGTCGTCACCATCATGGGCCACGTCGACCACGGCAAGACGTCGCTGCTCGACGCCATCCGCCAGACAAATGTCGTCTCCGGCGAGGCCGGCGGCATCACGCAGCACATCGGCGCCTATCAGGTGAAGACGCCGAGCGGCGAGAAGGTCACCTTCATCGATACGCCAGGCCACGAGGCCTTCACCGCCATGCGCGCGCGCGGCGCCAAGGTGACGGACATCGTCGTTCTGGTGGTCGCGGCGGACGACGGCGTCATGCCGCAAACGGTCGAGGCGATCAATCATGCCAAGGCGGCCGAGGTTCCGCTCATCGTCGCCATCAACAAGATCGACAAGCCGCAGGCCGATCCGAACCGTGTGCGCACCGAGCTTCTGCAGCACGAGATCGTGGTCGAGAGCATGTCGGGTGAGACGCTCGAGGTGGAGGTGTCCGCGCTCAAGAGGCTCAACCTCGATAAGCTCCTGGAGGCGATCCACTTGCAGGCCGAGATCCTCGATCTCAAGGCCAACCCGAACCGCTCCGGCGAAGGCATCGTCGTCGAGGCGAAGCTGGAACGCGGGCGCGGTCCGGTCGGCACGGTTCTCGTCCAGCGCGGCACGCTGCACGTCGGCGACATCGTCGTTGCAGGCACGGCCTGGGGTCGTGTGCGCGCCCTGATCGACGATCGCGGCCAGAACGTGAAGGACGCAGGTCCCTCGGTTCCCGTCGAGATCCTGGGCTTCGATTCCGCTCCCGAGGCGGGCGATCAATTCGCCGTCGTGGAGAACGAGGGACGCGCCAGAGAGATCACCGACTACCGCACGCGCAAGCGCCGCGAGGCGTTGGGCTCGGCCGGTACGGCGCGTACGCTCGAGCAGATGATGCAACAGCTCCAGGTGGCGGGCCACAAGGAGTTCCCGCTGCTGGTCAAGGGCGACGTGCAGGGCTCGGTCGAGGCGATCGCCGGTGCCTTGAAGAAGCTGGGCACCGACGAGGTCGAGGCGCGCATCATTCACTCCGGCGTCGGTGGCATCACCGAATCCGACATCGCGCTGGCGAACGCCTCCAAGGCGGTGGTCGTGGGCTTCAACGTGCGCGCTAATACGCAGGCCAAGTCTGCGGCCGAGCGCGACGGCGTCGAGATCCGCTACTACAACATCATCTACGATCTGGTGGATGACGTGAAAGCGGCGATGTCCGGCCTGCTGTCGCCGACCCTGCGCGAGCACTACCTCGGCAAGGCGGACATCCTGGAGGTGTTCAACATCTCCGGCGTCGGCAAGGTCGCGGGCTGCCGCGTGTCCGACGGCAAGGTCGAGCGCGGTGCGAAGGTTCGCCTGATCCGCGACGACGTCGTCATCCACGAGGGCACGCTGTCGACCTTGAAGCGATTCAAGGACGAGGTGAAGGAAGTGCCCGCCGGTCAGGAGTGCGGTATGGCGTTCGCCAACTACCAGGACATCCGCGCCGGTGACGCGATCGAGTGCTTCACCGTCGAGACGGTGCAGCGGACGCTTTGATCGCTCGCGGGCCTGTCGGCTGACGCGGGAAAGCGTCAGCCTGGCCCTCCGCGGGACGCGACTCATCGCGGGTCGCGTCCAAGCGAAGCTTGGCTCCGCCAAGACGCTCTCGGGGCCCGTCGGGCCCAATCGTGCTCCGAGGCTTTGCCAGCCTCGTGCCGGTTCAATCCCGGTAGGAAAGAGATATGTCCAGACAGAAATCCAGCGCGGCAAAGCCGCCGTCGCAACGCCAATTGCGGGTCGGCGAGCTCATCCGTCACAAGCTCGCAGAGCTGCTCGCGCGCGGCGACATCCATGATGATGTGCTCGCCGCGCATGTCATCACCGTGCCCGAGGTGCGGTTATCGCCGGATCTGAAGCTGGCGACGGTTTACGTCATCGCGCTCGGCGACGCCGATACCAAGGAAGTGATCGAGGCGCTCACCCGCCACAAGCGTTTCATTCGCGGCGAGGTCGCGCACGCGGTCAATCTGAAGTTTGCGCCAGAGCTGCGCTTCCGCCGCGACGAGACCTTCGAGGAGGCGAGCCGCATCGACGCACTGCTTTCGAGCCCGAAGGTGCGCCAGGACGTGGAGAAGGAATAAGAGTGGATCGCGAACTCACCTATCAGGTTCCCTTCGAGAGGCTGAGAAAACTCGGCCGCCGTTCAGGGCGCATAGCCTATCCGCATTTGTGGGTGATCCGCTGGGGTCTGCTCGCCGTCTTCCTCGGCCTGCTTTTCCTAATGGGGACGTTCCAGGAGGCAGTCGATCGCTGGCAAGCGTCGCTGGGGCTGCCGCCGCTGACGGCTCTGGTGGGGCTTCTCGTCGTCTACGTCGCGATTGCCTTCGGGCTGCGCCGGTACGCGCTGCGCGAGACGCAGTCGCGCGCCAACTTCCAGTCGAATATTCGCCTGCGCAAGGACGACGGCGGCGTGCGCATCGCGACCGACGAGATCGAGTACTATTTGAAGTGGCGAGGAATTGGTCAGATGCTGATGGAGCACGACGGTGTCGTTCTCTCGCACGCAAGTCTGTTCTTCCTGGTGCCGGATGCGGCATTCCAGGACGCGCAGGAGCGGAACGCGTTCGTGCGCGATGTCTTCGCCCGGCTGGGCCCGGAGGCGCGCGCGCGTAGCGAGAAGAGCCTGCACGCGATCCTCGACGCGGCTGCGGCACCCGCAAGGTCGTAAAGACATGGCGCGCCGCAAGAAGGGCAATCCCGTTCACGGCTGGCTTGTGCTCGACAAGCCGGAGGGGATGACGTCGACGCAGGCCGTCGGCGCCGTCAAGCGCCTGTTCCAGGCGCAGAAGGCCGGTCACGCCGGCACGCTCGATCCGCTCGCGACCGGCATCTTGCCGATTGCGCTGGGCGAGGCGACGAAGACGGTGCCGTTCGCGGTCGACGGTGGCAAGGCCTACCGGTTCACGGTGCGGTTCGGCGCCGAGACGGATACCGACGATTCGGAGGGCACCATCGTCGAGACGTCGGATCGGCGCCCGACGCTGCCGGAGATCGAGGCGCTGCTGCCGCAGTTCATGGGCGAGATCAGCCAGGTGCCGCCGCGTTTCTCCGCCATCAAGGTCAACGGCAACCGCGCCTACGACCTGGCACGCGAGGGCGAGGTGGTGGAGCTGCAGCCGCGCACGATCCTGGTGGAGGCACTGCGTCTCGTCGACATGCCCGATGCGGATACCGCGATGTTCGAGGCCGAGTGCGGCAAGGGCACCTACGTCAGGGCGCTCGCGCGCGACATGGGTCGCTCGCTCGGCTGCCTCGGCCACGTCATCGCACTGAGGCGCACGCTGGTGGAGCCGTTCCATGAGGAGGACGCGGTGAGCCTCGCTGAGCTGCACGATGCCGTCGATGAGGGCGAGGAGGCGCTGAAGGCGCTTCTGATGCCGGTCGAGGCCGCGCTCGAAGCTATTCCCAATCTCGCCGTCGGCCCCAACGATGCGGCGAGCTTGGCGCGCGGTCAGGCCGTCCTGGTGCGCGGGCGTGACGCGCCGGTGCTGACAGGTGCCGCCTGGGCCCACTTCAAGGGTCGCATCCTGGCCCTCGGCGAATTGGAGAGGGGCGCCTTCCGGCCGACCCGGGTGTTCAATTTCGGCTAAGGCGTCAGGCACGAAGCAAGAACATGGCCGCGGCGTCGGGGCTGCGGATACAAGTTAACGACTTTCCTCTCGCCCCGCTTCGACGCTCGTGTATAAGACCCCCTTCAATGGCGGCGACCCTGCTGGACGACATCCCGGCTGCGGCCACCCGCAAGGGCTTTCGAGCCCGTTTCCACTCTCCAACAGAAAGGATGCCCGATGTCGATTACGCCTGAGCGCAAGACCGCGCTCATCAAGGACAATGCTACCAAAGCCAACGACACCGGCTCGCCGGAGGTGCAGATCGCGATCCTGACGGAGCGCATCAATCACCTCACCGAGCACTTCAAGATTCACAAGAAAGACAACCATTCGCGCCGCGGGCTTCTGAAGCTCGTGAGCCAGCGCCGTCAGCTCCTCGACTACGTGAAGCGCAAGAACCAGGCGCGTTACCAGAGCATCATCGAGAAGCTCGGCATCCGCCGCTAACGGCGACTGCGTGGCGGGGCGTTACGTCCGTAACTCGGCCTCCTGCGCATCTTGAAGAGGCATTGAGCCTCTAGCCCCGGCTTATGGCCGGAGGCAGGCGTAGCCGGCAATCCGGTCGGCTGCGCATCGAGACGAGAGAAAGAAAGACCGCACATGTTCGACATTCATCGCGTGGAAATTGACTGGGGCGGGCGCAAACTGACGCTCGAGACGGGGCGCATGGCGCGCCAGGCCGATGCCGCCGTCTACGCCCAGTACGGCGAGACCAGCGTTCTCGCCACCGTCGTCGCCGCGAAGGCACCCAAGCCCGGCGTCGACTTCTTTCCGCTGACCGTGAACTACCAGGAAAAGACCTACGCCGCCGGCAAGATTCCCGGCGGTTTCTTCAAGCGCGAAGGCCGTCCCTCCGAGAAGGAGACGCTGACGTCGCGCCTCATCGACCGCCCGATCCGGCCGCTGTTCGTCGAGGGCTTCAAGAACGAGACGCAGGTCGTTATCACCGTGCTCTCGCACGATATGGAGAATGACCCCGACATTCTGGCACTGGTCGCGGCATCGGCTGCGCTGACGCTGTCGGGCGTGCCCTTCCTCGGCCCCATCGGCGCTGCGCGCGTCGGCGTCATCGGCGGCGAGTTCGTCCTGAACCCGATGATCGACGAGATGGCCGAGAGCTCTCTCGACCTCGTCATCGCCGGCACCCAGGACGCCGTGATGATGGTGGAGTCGGAGGCCAAGGAGCTTCCCGAGAAGCAGATGCTCGAGGCGGTGATGTTCGGTCACCGCGAGTTCCAGGCTGTCATCAACGCGATCATCAAGCTCGCAGAGAAGGCAGCGAAGGAGCCGTGGGACATCCAGCTTCCCGACACGGGCAAGTATGCCGACCCGGTCCGCAAGCTCGCCGAGAAGGATCTGCGCGAGGCCTACTCGTATAAAGAGAAGCAGAAGCGCTACGAGCTGATCGACGCCGCCCATAAGAAGGTCGTGGAAGGCATCGAGCTGCCCGAGGGCGACGCCAGTGAGAAGGTGCTGCTCGAGGACACGTTCAAGGCGTTGAAGAGCGAGATCGTTCGCGGCGACATCGTCAAGACGGGCAAGCGCATCGACGGCCGCGACCTGAAGACGGTGCGTCCGATTCTTGCCGAAGCGCACGTCCTGCCGCGCACTCACGGCTCGGCCCTGTTCACCCGCGGCGAGACGCAGGCCCTCGTGGTGGCGACGCTCGGCACCGGAGAGGACGAGCAGTTCATCGACGCGCTCGAAGGCACTCGCAAAGAGCGCTTCATGCTGCACTATAACTTCCCGCCCTACTCCGTCGGCGAGACGGGCCGCATGGGCTCGCCCGGCCGTCGCGAGATCGGCCACGGCAAGCTCGCCTGGCGCGCGGTGCACCCGATCATGCCCTCGCAGGAGGAGTTCCCCTACACCATCCGCGTCGTCTCCGAGATCACCGAGTCCAACGGCTCGTCCTCGATGGCGACGGTGTGCGGCACCTCGCTGGCACTTATGGATGCAGGCGTTCCGATGAAGGCGCCGGTGGCCGGTATCGCCATGGGCCTCATCAAGGAAGGTGAGGACTTCGCCGTTCTCTCCGACATCCTTGGCGACGAGGACCATCTCGGCGACATGGACTTCAAGGTGGCCGGCACAGACCAGGGCGTGACCTCCCTGCAGATGGACATCAAGATCACCGGCATTACCGAGGAGATCATGCGCGTTGCTCTCGAGCAGGCGCGTGAAGGCCGCATCCACATCCTGGGTGAGATGAGCAAGGCGCTCGGCGAGGCTCGTACTGAGCTCGGCGAGCATGCCCCGCGCATCGAGACCATCACTATTCCGACCGACAAGATCCGCGAGGTCATCGGCTCGGGCGGTTCGGTCATCCGCGAGATCGTCGCCGAGAGTGGTGCCAAGATCGACATCTCCGACGACGGCACCGTCAAGGTCGCCGCCGCCAAGCGCGAGTCGATCGAGGCGGCGCTGAAGCGCATCAAGGAAATCACGTCCGAGCCCGAGGTCGGTACGATCTACAAGGGCAAGGTCGTGAAGATCATGGACTTCGGCGCGTTCGTGAACTTCTTCGGCGCCAAGGACGGTCTGGTTCACATCTCGCAGTTGGCGCCGGGTCGTCCGGCAACGGTCGGCGAGGTCGTGAAGGAAGGCCAGGAGGTCTACGTCAAGCTTCTGGGCTTCGACGACCGCGGCAAGACGCGTCTGTCGATGAAGATCGTCGACCAGACGACGGGCGAGGAGATCCCGCGGGCCGAGGGCGAGGAGCCGGAGCAGGAGTTCAGCGCCTCGCGTCCGCCGCGCCGTGATCGCGAGGGTGGCGGTGGCCGCGGCCGCGGTCCGCGTCGCGACCGTGAGGCCGGCTAACAGCCCGCCTCTCGACCAGCTTCAGGAATTTGGAACCGCCGGCTGCAAAGCCGGCGGTTTCTTATTGGGGCGGTCAGAGCTAGCTTAACAGTTCGCTACCGGTTGGCTGTTATTGAGCGCAGGGTGTGGCGGCCAACAGCCAACGCAACGGCATTGAACCGCGGGCGGGATCCATGAGCGGAACTGGACGTCGTTTCCAAATCGGACTGGGATTGGCGGCGCTTATGGCGCTCGCAGCTTGCGGCGAGAGCAACAAGTACCAGCCGCCGCCGCCGGCCCAAGTCACCGTCGCCAAGCCAGAAGAGCGCAAGATCACGCTCTATCTGGAAGTCACGGGCGTCACCACGCCAATCAACAAGGTCGAGCTCGTCGCGCGCGTGTCGGGCTTCCTGGAGTCGGTCGGCTACAAGGACGGCGACGTCGTCAAGAAGGGCGACGTGCTGTTCCAGATCGACAAGAAGGACTACGAGATTGCCTTGCAGATTGCGGAAGCCGCGGTCGAGCAGCAGGAAGCGCTGCTCCTGCAGGCCGAAGCCGATTTGAACCGCAAGTCGGAGCTGGTCAAGAACAACACCGTCTCGGTCGCCCAACTCGACGACGCTCGCGCCAAGCGCGATTCCACGCAAGCGGCCCTGTCGCAAGCCAAGGGAGAGGTCGAGCAGGCGCGGCGCAATCTCGAGTACACGACGATCAAAGCGCCCTTCGACGGTGCCGTGACCGCCCGTCTCGTCGATCCGGGCGCTTATGTGGGCTCCGGCTCCCCGACCAAGCTCGCCGACATCGTTCAGATCAATCCGATCTACGCGAACTTCAACCTGGATGAGCAGCAAGTCCTGTCCATCCGCGAGCGCATGCGTGCGCACAACGTGACGCTCAAGGACATCGGTCCGGTGCCGATCAGCATCGGGTTGCAGACCGAGGAAGGCTATCCGCACGAAGGCACGCTCAACTATGTGTCGCCCGAGATCGATTCCTCGACCGGTACGCTCGCCGGGCGCGCGATCTTCGAGAACAAGGACCAGGTGTTGACACCGGGGCTGTTCGTTCGCGTCAGGATTCCGAAGCAATTCGAAGTTCCCTCGCTGCTCGTGCCCGAAATCGCGCTCGGCAACAACCAGCAGGGCCGCTATCTGCTGGTCGTCAACGACAAGAACGTCGTCGAGCAGCGCCAAGTCGAGGTCGGCCAGCAGGTCGACGGCGGCATGGTCATTGTCGAAAGCGGTCTGAAGCCGGAAGAGAGCGTGATCGTGGGCGGCCTGATGCGGGCGCTGCCGGGCAACACCGTGGTTCCGGTTTCGAAGTCGGCCGCTGCGGCCGCCGCCGAGAAGGCCGAGCAATGATCGCGAAATTCTTCATCGATCGGCCGGTCCTCGCCAATGTGATCGCGCTTTTGTTCGTGATCCTCGGCCTGGTCTCGCTCTGGAACCTTCCCGTCTCGCAGTATCCCGACGTCGTGCCCCCCACCGTGCAGGTGACGGCGCGATATCCGGGTGCCAGCGCGGCCACGGTGATCCGCGAGGTGGCGCTGCCGATCGAGCAGAAGGTCAACGGCGTCGAGGGCATGATCTACATGTCGTCGATGAGCACGTCGGACGGCCAATACACGCTGACCGTCAGTTTCAAGATCGGCACCGACGGCGACAAGGCGCAGATCCTGGTCGATAACCGGGTGTCGAGCGCGCTTGCCTCGCTGCCCGACAGCGTGCAGCGCCAGGGCGTTCAGACCAATAAGAAGTCGACGTCGATTTTGGAGATCATCGCGCTCTCCTCACCCGACGGCCGCTACGACAGCCTGTTCCTGTCCAACTACGCCACCATCAACCTGCTGGACGAGATCGCGCGCATCGACGGCGTCGGCTCGGTTGCGGTGTTCGGCGCAGGCCAGTACGCCATTCGTATCTGGCTCGATCCGCAGAAGCTGCAGGCGCGCGGGCTGGTGCCGCAGGACGTGATCAACGCGGTGAACTTGCAGAGCCGCTCCACCAGCGCCGGCCAGGTCGGCCTACCGCCGGTGCCGAACGGGCAGGATTTCCAGTACTCGATCAACGTGCACGGCAAGCTCGACGACGTCTCCGAGTTCGAGAACATCATCGTCAAGACCGACAGCGGCGGACGCATCACGCGCCTGAAGGACGTGGCGAGCGTCGAGTTGGGGGCACAGCAGTACAGCCAGACATTCAAGATCGACCAGCGGCCGTCCGCGGGTCTGGCCGTCTATCAGCTCCCCGACGCCAACGCGCTCGACGTCGCCAAGCGCGTGGAACAGCGCATGGCAGAGCTGGCGAAGGCCTTTCCAGAGGGACTGACGTGGTCGGTTCCCTTCGACACCACGACGTTCGTCAGTGCCTCCATCGAGCAGGTCTATCATACGCTGATCGAGGCGGGCGTTCTGGTGCTGATCGTCATCATCGTTTTCCTGCAGGACTGGCGCGCGTCGCTGGTGCCGGCGACCACGGTGCCCGTCACCATCATCGGTGCGTTCGCGGCGATGGCGGCGTTGGGCTTCACGGTGAACCTGTCGACGCTGTTCGCCATCATCCTGGCGATCGGCATCGTCGTCGACGACGCGATCATCGTGGTCGAAGGCGCGGCCAAGCACATTGAGGCCGGAAAATCGCCGCACGATGCGGCGGTGAAGGCGATGGACGAGCTCTTGGGCCCGATCATCGGCATCACGCTGGTGCTGATGGCGGTGTTTCTGCCGGCGGCCTTCCTGCCGGGGCTCTCCGGGCAGATGTACAAGCAGTTCGCGCTGGTGATCGCGGCGACCGCGTTGATCAGCGCCATCAACGCCATGACGCTGAAGCCGACGCAGTGCGCCTTGTGGCTGCGGCATCCGACGCCCCTGGAGAAGCGCAACTTTTTCTACCGCGGCTTCAACTACGTCTATGACCGCGCCGAGCGCGGCTATACGCGCTTGATGCGCGCCATGGTGAGCAAGGCCGGCTTCATGGCGACGATCGTGGGCATTCTCGTCTGCGTCTCGTTCTACGCCTTGAGCCGCGTGCCGACCGGGTTCCTGCCGCCCGAGGACCAGGGCTACTTCCTGGTGATCGTGCAGCTTCCCGAGGGTGCCTCGCTGGAGCGGACAACGCGCGCGCTGGACGACATCACCACGCGCGTGAAAGCGCAGCCCGGCGTCGATCAGGTGGTGGCGATCGCCGGCATCGCCGCGCTCAACGATAATGCCAGCATGTCGAACGCCGGCATCGCCTACGTGATCTTGAAGAACTGGGACGAGCGCGGGCCCGGCGAGGATCTTCTGGGGCTTTACAAGGGCTTGTCCGGACGGGTCGACGACATTCCCGACGGCACGGCGCTCGTCATACCGCCGCCGGCGATCCAGGGCATCGGCAATACCGCCGGTGCCACCATGAAGGTCGAGATCCGCGACGGCAGCTTCGACTATGCCAAGCTGCAGCGGCTTGCGCAGGCGATCGCAGATCGCGCCGCAGATCAGTCGATGATCCAGGTCTCGCGCAACATCTTCCTGGCGGATGCGCCGCAGCTCGACATCTCGATCGACCGCGTCAAAGCCGAGACGCTGGGCGTGCCGCTCGGCGATGCGCTCGATGCGTTGAGCTCGTACATCGGCTCGACCTACGTGGGCCAATTCACCAAGTTCGGGCGCGTGTTCCAGATCTACGTGCAGGCGGATGCGGCCTCGCGCATCAATCCGGAGAGCATCCAGTATCTGCAGGTGCGCAACACCGAAGGCAACATGGTGCCGTTCGGCACGCTGGCCACCATCCGCACGGTGTCGGGCCCGACGGTGATCGGCCTTTACAATCTCTATCCGGCGGCGACCGTCATCACCAACACCAAGCAGGGCTACAGCTCCGGCCAGGGCCTCAACCTGCTCGAGCAGATCGCGGCCAACACGCTTCCGCCGAGCACGGGCTACGACTGGACTGCGATGTCGTATCAGGAGAAGGAGGTCGGCAATCAGATCTACTTCATCTATGCGCTGAGCCTGCTCTTGGTCTACATGGTGCTCGCCGGCCAGTACGAGAGCTGGATCGCGCCAGTGACCGTCATCGTGTCGGTGCCGCTGGCGCTGATCGGCACGGCCGCCGCGCTGTTGGCTCTTGGCGTCGCCAACAACCTCTACACCCAGATCGGCCTCATCCTGTTGATCGCTCTTTCGAGCAAGAACGCGATTCTGATCGTGGAGTTTGCGCGCGAATTACGCATCCGCGAGGGCCTCGAGATCACCGAGGCTGCGGTCGAGGCTGCGCGCAACCGCTTCCGTCCGATCCTGATGACGTCGTTTGCGTTCATCCTGGGCGTGGTGCCGCTGGTGGTGGCGACGGGAGCGGGCGCCAACGCGCAGAAGTCGATCGGCATCGCGGTGTTGACGGGCATGCTGGGCTCGACGCTGCTGACGGTGGTGTTCGTGCCGTCGGTGTTCGTGGTGCAGCAGCGCTTCGAGGAATGGCGCCAGCAGCGCAAGGCCGCCAAGAAGGCGAAGACGCAGCCCGCGGTGGTCCAGGAGCATTGATGCCGAGCGCACCCGAGGCCGAGATGCCCCGCGTCCGTGTCTGGGCACGCGTTGCCGGAGCGCTCTATCTCGTCATCATCGTTTGCGGCATTTTCGCCGAGGTCGGCGTGCGCGGCCGTCTCATCGTACCCGACGATGCGGCCGCCACCGCCGAAAAGATCAACGCGAATACCGGCCTGTTTCGCGTCGGCTTCCTGGCCGATGCGATGGTGTTCTTGAGCGATGCCGCGCTGGCCGCCGTTCTCTATATCCTGTTCAGACCGGTGAGCATGGCGCTGTCGGCGATGGCGGCGGCCTTTCGTCTGGCGCAGACGGCGATCCTGGGGCTCAACCTGCTCAACTACTATGCCGCCATCTTGATATTGAACGGCTCAGGCGGGTTGGAGGCGTTCAGCCCCGACGAGCGCAACGCCCTGGCGCTGCTGTTCTTGACGATCCACAAGCACGGCTACGATCTGGGCCTGCTGTTTTTCGGCGCCCATTGCATCGTTCTGGGCTACCTGATCGTCAGATCGGGCTTCGTTCCGGCCCTGCTCGGCGCTCTGATGGGGGCGGCGGGCGTCGTCTATCTTGCGGGGAGCCTTACTCTTTTCCTTTTTCCCGCCTATGTGCCGCAGATCGCTTTGATTTATGTCGTGCCGGTCGTGGCCGAGATTGCCTTTTGTTTGTGGTTGTTGATCAAGGGCGTGCGGCCTCGCGTCTAGGGTGCGATGTCATCGGGGCGCCGATGTGCTAGGCAAGCGCCGAATTGCCGGGTCGATGGCCTCGGGCCCTCACCCTCCTCCAAGCCAACCAGTAGGTCTGCGATGCAAGCAAATTTCCGGACAGGACTTTTCGTAGCGTCACTCGCGTTCGCCGCGGCGATGTCGTTGCAGCTTGTGCCCGCCTCAGCGCAAGGCGTCGAGGCACTGAAGGGAAACTGGCGCTCGCCGCCCTATACGCAGCAGCGCTACCGCATGAGCGAGCAGTGCCAGGCTCTCGCCGACACCGAGAAGCAAGCGGTGGGCGAGAGCAGGCTCGAGCTGTTCGACTGCAACGATCCCAAGTACGCCGACGTGAAGGCACGGATCGAGCGCTACGTGCGCAACGTCAATCCGGTCTACCGCCAGCAGGGTCACCCGCTCTACACCGACAAGATTCAGGGTATGTGCGCGGTGGTTCGCGAGTCGGCGTCGGAGCGCACCGTGGATGCCTGCAACCCCGCACCTGATTTGCGCAAGGACCCGATCGTTGGCCTGCCGGTGATCTGGAACATCCGGCCGACGGGTCGACGCGATTGGCCTTACCGCGGCGACAGCTATTCGCCCTCGTCGGGCTATGGCGCCATCTCGTGCTTCAAGGACCCGAGCCAGGGCGAGCTGATCACCAAGGGCTGCCGGCGCTGGAAGGTCGAGATGCCATTCGTGGGCGGCGGCCCATGCGACTGCGGCTGCACAGTGGTGTGCGAGAGCTACGTCTGGCAGCGCAAGTAGCAGCGATCTCAAGTCGGCCATCGGCCAACGCTTCTGATAGCGAAAGGGGAGCCGCGAGCGATCGCGGCTCCCCTTTTTCCGTCGCCTACGGGAGTGGAGCGGCGATCAGAACTTGACGGTGACGCCCGCGGTCAACGAGCGGCCGGGCCCGGCGACCGGTCCTATGGCGCCTCCGAGGGCCTTGTAGTCGGAGTAGTCGACGCCGCCAAGCGGCACGTAATAGAGCTGGTCGAACAGGTTCTCGACGCCCACATCGAGGCGAACGTTCTCCCATTCGTAGCTGGATCGCAGGTTGACCAACGCATAGCCCGGCGTCATCGGCTCGTTGCGCAGGGCGTTGACCTCCGACTTCCTCGCGACCGCTACGACCTCGATCGCATTCGACCAGGCGCCGAGACGGTGCGCGAGCGTAAGCTGCGCGTTGATCGGCATCATGTGATAGAGGTTGTCGCCGGTGTCGAGGTTCTCGCCGTTGACGTAGCCGGCGACGCCGATGAGGTCGAAGCGACCCATCTCGCGGTCTTCCCACAATGCCATCGAGCCGGAGAAGTTGACGCCGTAAAGGCGCGCGTCGTGGTTGGCGAACTGCAACGTCACGAACCCGGTCGGCGTCGATGGCATGCCCATGCTCATCTGATTGCTCACGAAGTCGGCGTCGATGTAGTCCTCGACGTAGGTGTAGTAAGGCGTGACCTTGAACTGCCACTGCGAGCGTGTGCGGTCGTGCCAGGCGGCTGTGGCGCTCAACGTGTGGGCGACCTCGGGATCGAGGTCGACGTTGCCCATGTAGCCGTTGGCGTCGCCGTACCAGCCGATCATGTTGGTGGCCATGGTGCCCACGCCCCAGGCGTAGCGCTCATAGAGGCTGGGCGAGCGCGTCTTGCGGGCGTAGCCGAACTCGTACGTCTCCTGGTCCGTCGGCTCGAAGCGGACGAGGGCGGTCAAATCGAAGTTGGTGTCGGTGCGCTTGTGGTCCTTGGCGTTGAAGGCGGCCGCCGCCGTCGCATCGCACGGCCCCATGCCCATGCACATGTCTGAGTAGGCCTGAACGTCGCCGGTATCCATCCACACCGTGTCGTTGCGGGCACCCAGCAGGGTGCTCCAGGCGCGGTCCCACTGGTGCTCCCATTCGATGAAGGTGCCGAGATGGTCGCGCTCGCCGCCGTTGATGTTCCAGTATGTGTTGGGGCTCATCATCATCGATCCGGCAACTGGCGGCCACCAGTCGTCGAGCGTCTGGCGGTGGAACTCGTTGCCGATGCGGAGCACGTCGACCGAGGTGAGCGGGATCTCGGCCTTGATCGAGTAGCCGAGGTCCTGGCCCTGCGTGTACATGGGCATCTGACCTGGCTTGTCCTCCAGGTGATCCATCATGTGATCGACGTGCTGGTAGAAAGCGCGCACGTCGAGGATGCCCCAGTCGTGGTGGGTCAGTGCGCGAGCGTTGAAGGACCAGGCCTCGTTGTCGACCATGTCCATGTACTGATTGTAGTAGCCCTGATACGGGATGTTCTCGTACGAGCCCTGCACGACGTAGATGTCGCGTCCGTCCCTGGCGGCGAGAGTCAGCGAATTGTTCGACGACTGGTAGCGGGTTGAACGCACCTGCGGACCGTCGTCGCCGCGGTCGTAGTTGTCCGCCTTCGACCAGCCGCCCGTGTAGGAGATGGAGAAATTCTCCGTGGCCGCGCTGGCGGTTGCCGCGACGCCCACACCGTCGCCGTTGCTGCGGTAGTAGGTCGAGATGCTTGCTGACGTGATCACGTCCTCGCCGGTCTCCGCAAACGTCGGAGCGGCCGTTTCGATGACCACCGTGCCGCCAAGGCTGTCACCGCCTTTGCTGACGGGCGTGACGCCGGCGATGACGTCCGCGACCACGACCTGGCCGGGATCGACATAGGACAGCGGCGGGTTCATGTGGTTGGCGCAGGCGGCCGTCAACGACATGCCGTTGACGAGAATTTTGACGCGGTCGTCGTTGAGGCCGTTGATGACGGGGAGCGCCGAGACGCCGCCCGCCGAGTAGACGTTGACGCCGGGCACGCTCTGCAACAGGCGCGAGGTATCCGCGGTCGAGGGCAGCTTCGACTGGACCACCTGCTTGTTGAGGCGCGTCGCCGTGAGCGGCACGGCAAGCCCGGTCGAGCCGACGCCGTTGATGAGGCCTGGGACGCTCGCGGTGCCCAAGACGGGCACCTCATCCGGCAGCCCCGATGCTGACGACGAAGACGCGGTCGAGGCCGTGCTCGATGCGGATTTTTTCTTCTTGCTGGCCGGCGTTGCCGGCGTCTCCGGCTGGTTGACGACAACGGGCGGCAGCACGTCGGCGCCGTCCTGTGCCGAGGCTTGCTCGCCGGGCACGATTGAAGCAACGAGCGCGGCCGCTCCCAACAGTGGCACGCGGAAATACTGGGACATGAAACTCCCCCCAAAACGCTACACGGGTGGCCGTCCCTTGCGTTCTGAGGCGCATGGGTTCGGCGGCGACACGGATGAGCGCGTGCGCATTCCGGGCCCGACGCTCAATGCATCGCGGGCTTCGGGACGACTACGCTCAGACGTGCGCGGGAGGTCCGCGGCTTCTGGGAGTGAGGGTGGGGGCGCCGGCGGCGTCATCGCGCGCCGACGCGTAAAACGTCTCGCCGATCTCGGGCAGAGGCAGGGCGGCGGGTGCGGCCGGCTCGAGGGCGAGATGGAAGCTCGCCAGCCCCTTGCAGATGGGGCAGCTCGTAGCAGGAGCGCCGGGCGTTGCTGGATTTTCCGCGGTTGCAGGTGTGCTGGAGCACAGCGCGCCTGCAAGGTTGCCGAACTCCGCCTGGAACAGCCGGGCGGCAAACTGTGATGTGAGATGCCAGGGAAGGAGGAGCGAATAGAAAGCGATGCCGAGCAGCGCGAACGCTGCGGCCCACTTTCGGACACTCTTACGCAAAACTCCCCGTCCCATCAGTTAAGGATAGCGCCGTTCAATTTGCGGCTCAAGCGTCAGAGCGCCACGGCGGGCGCCCGATCCTATTTTCTTTTCAAATAATGCCGAGCGCTCAATCTATAGCTGGGACGATGCCGATCTTGATGGTGTCCTTGGAGGCGCCGGAGATCTGCAGAACGATTGGCGCCGTCTTCAGCTCGAAGCGGACGCTCTTGGCGACCGGACAGTTCTGCGCGCCGCCGGTATGGGCGATCGCCTCGAGCTGCGCACCGTCTTGGACGACATCGATCCAGGCTGGCGCCGACAGCGTCACGTGCCAGGACTCGGCCTCAGAGGGAGCCTTGAAGGTGACGGTGCCGGCGAAGATTTTTTCGGCTTTGACGTGGGGCGCGCCGCTGGGGGACGTGGGCAGCTTGGCGTCCGCCTCGGGGACGAGCTTGAGCTCGAAGGCCTGCTCGCCCCAGGCGTTGTCCTTCGCGCCGGCGGAAAGAGCGGGAAGATCCGCGCGCGCGAACGCCGCCATCTCCTTGGCGACGGGCCACAAGAGATCGGCGCAGCCGCCGTCTTTGGCGAGGACCGGGGTTGCCTGCAGCAAGAAAGCGCCGACGCTAGCGAGAGCAAGCGCACGCCTAGTCGACCATGACCATGACATCGGATGACTTGATAACGGCCGAGGCCGTCATTCCCTTTTTCAGTTCAAGCTCGTCGACCGCCTCGTTGGTGATCGCGGCGGTGATGATGGTGCCGTTGGAATCGATGCGAACGTGCGCCGTCGTCTGGCCTTTGACGACCTCGACGATGGTGCCCTCGAAGGTGTTGCGTGCGCTGATCTGCATCTGGTTCAAATCCTTATTCACTGGGTCCCACCCAAGACGGGAGTGTGGCTCAGGAGGGACCGATTGGCATCAGAACTTAGCGCGAGCCTTCAGGTAGAACTGGCGTCCCGCCTCGGGGAAGCCATCCGTCAGCTCGTAGTTCTGATCGAGAAGGTTGGTGCCTCCGATTGAGGTCGTGAGGTTCTCGGTGACTTCATACTCGGCCTCGAAGTTCACCAGTGCGTAGGAGCCGATCCGGGCGTAGTTGGGATAGCCGGAGCCAAGAGTGCTGTCGGCGCTGGTGATCAGGCTCGAGCGGTCGCTGGCGAGCTGGAGGGTCGGGGTCAGCGTGAGTCGCTCGGTGGCATCCCACGAGAGGTAGATGAACGCCTCGTGCCGCGGCGTGCCTTCCTCGGTGGCTGCCGCGACGGCGGCCCTCTGGCCGGCCGCGGCCTGTGACGCGGCAGAGGCGAAGTCGAGGTCGCGCTCCAGGTAGGTGTAGTTGCCGCCGATGTGCAGGCCGCGCATGACGGCCCACTCCACCGACAGCTCCACGCCGTAGTGCTCGCCGTCGACGTTGATGCCGACAATCGATTTGCCTCCGGTGCCGTAGGAGACGTTCTGGATGGAGTCTTTGAGGTCCGAGTAGAAGACCGTCGTCGTGACGCGCAAGGTCCTCGTGAGGTAGTCGCTCCAGCCGATCTCGTAGTTGGTTGCGCGCTCGGGCTTCAAGAACGGATTGGCGTCGCGCGTGCCGAAGCGGGTGCTGTAGCGATCGAACAGGGTCGGGAAGCGTGTGCGGCTGGAGACGCTCGCATGCACCTTGCCGGTCGGGCTGAGGCTGTAGATGGCAGCGACCTGTCCGTTCCAGGCCTGCGAGCTCGGCGCCGGGCTTTGTGTGATGACGGCGTCGAACTCTTCCGCCTTCCGGACCTCTTCCATGTCGTAGCTGATGCCGGCCACGATATCGAGATCGCGCATGGCGTGGAACGTGTTCTCGGCGGCAAACGACCAGGTATCGACGATGCTCTCCTGCCAGGGCTCCAGCTCGGGCATCGCCGCGTCGGGCGAGTTGAGGCTGCGCTCGGAATGGCTGTCGCGGCGATAGTGGATTGCACCCTTCAGTGTGTTCATCGGGATGAGGTTGGCGCCCATCTCGACGAAGCCGCCATAGGCGTAATCGTCATACCAGCTGTCCCACGACTTGCCGCCGGCCTGGCTCGTGTAGGTGGCGTCGTCGTAAGCCTTGAGCAGGTTCTTGAAGGTGTTGTAGTACACGTTCGTCTTGACGTAGGAGGAGGTCCCGAGCTGCGTCTTCGACAGCCAGGATACGCTCTGCGAGTCCCAGTAGGGCCAGGTCCAGTAGCGCGTGCCGCCGGCGACCGTCTGTCCCTCGACGTGCAGGGGCGCGCTCTTCTCGCCAGATTGCGATGTGAAGTTGATGGTGTACTCGTCGGTGGCGTTTGGCGTTAGGCCCACCTTGGCGTTGATCCGCCAGTCGCTGATGTCGGAATGATTGCGATCGCCGCCGTCCTCGTTGGCTAGGTTGACCGGAGTGAAGTCATCCGACATCGACCAGTGGTCTTGATCCACGATGTTGCCACTCAACTGCGCATAGTAGCCCTTCTGGCGTGTGCCCGCGAATGCATACGCGTTCCAGGCGCCCATCGAATCGAGATCGCCGTCGAGCGTGATGCCGGTGCGGCCCTCGATCTCCACCGCCTTGGTGGGCTTGCGCGAGACCATGTTGATAGCGCCGCCGAGACCGCCGGGGCCGTCGAGTACGGACACGTAGCCCTTCTGCACCTGGATCTCGGACAGATCGGGTGTCAGGAAGCGGTTGTAGTCGAGACGATTATCGGCCGGCAGGTAGATGCGCACGCCGTCCATGTAGAGGGGCACCCGGAAGCGATCAAAGCCGCGGACCAGGAGATCGCGCTCATTGCGGCTGCCGCCAAGCGTCTGCATGGTCACGCCGGGGACGATGCTCAAAGCCTCGTCGAGCCGGTTCTTGTTGAAGGTCCACATCGCCTCGTTGGTGATGGTGCTTCCGCCGATCATGTCGAGCTGACCGAGCGTGAAGATGCCGACGCCAGCGGCGCCCGGCAGCTCTCCTTTGGCTTCGAGGTCGGCGAGGGCAGTGGCGCCCGTTCCCGTTACGACGCCGGCGGCTTTCTTGCTGCTCTTCCGGCGCTTCGGCTTGGCGGGGCTCTCGACGATCACCGGAGGCAACGGCGTCACCTCGTCGGCGGTTACGTCTCCGCCCGAAGTCATGGCGGCGTCCTGCGCCCGAGCGGCGCCGGACACAGATAGGCTCATCGCGGCGCCGATGAGCGCCGCGTACGCGAACTTAGACACTGAACTGCCCCCCAAACGCTAGACTATGGCAGCTATATCCACTCAGATATAACGGTCCCAACGCTATATCAACTGGGATATAGCGAGCAAGTCGCGCAGCGCATGACAGCCTTGCGACATTTCGCGCTGCGGCTACGTCGCCGACGAGCGCTTGTCTTCGCGCAGGAATTTCTCGGTCGCGTCGGCGAGCACGTCGCGGTGCAGTCACTCGCTGTTGCCGAAGTGTCGAGGACGGTCTGCGCTTGATCGACGGCCGCGCAATAGCTTGCGATTGCCGAGCGGGCGGTCGGTGAGAGGGGTTTGTCCGCCTCGCCGCGCAAGAGGCAATACGTGGCGAGCGGCATGTGGCCCAGCGTCTTCATCTTGGCGTAGAGTGGCGGACGCAGACCGGAGAAGCCTCGACGGGATGGCCGGCGCCGTAGAGCAGCAGTGTGTCGTCGTCGATGACGATCAGCGCCTTCTGCTTCTGGCGATCAAGGACCTTCGCACGCACCGCCTCGTAGATGGCGACGAAGTGCTGGTCCAGGTTGTCCAGATTGTTGACGCCCAATATCGGCGCTCCTCACCCGGCGACCGCGTCCCACGCGGCCTTGACGGTCGCGAGGGATGATTGCCGTGGGAGCTGAAAGCGGCGTTGATGAAATCGGCTAACGACAGGTAAATCGCGGTGCGCGGGCGTCAGCCGGGCTCGACAATGCGCATGCGAACGGCGAGGTGGACGAGCTCCACGTCGCTGGAGATGCCGAGCTTGGACTTGATCAGGTAGTGGTAATTGGAGACCGTCTTCGGGCTCAGGTTGAGCGTCTCGGCGATCTCAGCGATCGAGCGGGCATCGGCGATCATGCGGAAAATGTCGAACTCGCGCGCGCTCAGGCTGTCGAGCAACGCGCGCTCGTCGTCGATGCTGCCCATGGCGAGTGCCTGGCTGATGTCGGGGCTCAGCGACTTCTTTCCCGAATGGACGTCGCGGATGGCGCTGATCAGAAGGTCGGGCGGGCTGCTCTTGGTGATGTAGCCCTTGGCCCCGGCCTGGAAGGCCTGCAGCGCGTAGGCGGCGTTCTCGTGCATGGTGAAGACCAGGATCCGCGCTGAAGGATCCCATTGCCGCAAGCGGCGGACAACTTCGATGCCGCCCTTGCCCGGCATCGACAGGTCGAGGACGACGACGTTGGGGCGGCTCTCCTTGTAGAGCTTATAGGCAGCCGCACCGTCGGGTGCTTCGGCGATGACGACGAGGTCGTCGTGCTTCTCGATCAGTCGGCGATAGCCTTCGCGCACGACGGCATGATCATCGACGAGCATCAAGGAGATCATGTCCGTTGCGCTCCGGGTTGATCGCCGCCGGTGCCGACGGGGACGACGACGTGGACCGTGAGGCCGGAGCCGGGGCGATCCTCGAACGAGATGTCGCCGCCGAGTGCGGCCACACGCTCCTTCATGTTGAGGATACCCATGCTTGCAGGGGAGATGCTATGGTGACGGCCTTTGCCGTCGTCCTCGATGGTGAGGCGGATCGCCGAGGCATTGTGCGTGCCCGCTGGCGTCACACTCAAGCGCACGGTGCCCGCGTCTGCGTGCTTGGCGGCATTCGTCAGCCCCTCCTGGGCGATGCGGAAGATGTGCACCGCAGCCGTATCGGAGATGGGTGTGATCTCTTGCGGCACATCGAACTCGAAGCGCGTCTTGCTGGCCGCGCTCGTGCGCCAGACGCCGACGAGCTGGCGCAGGCTTTCCACGAGGCCGAATTTGTCGAGGTCGGCGGGACGCAGGCGCAGAAGCGTGCCGCGCAGCACCTCCATCATGCGCGCGGAGATTTGGCAGACAGTGCGCGCTTCCTCGGCTGCATCCGGACAGGCGGGCACGGCCGATCTCTCGATCGATGCGGCCAGGGCTGCGATGGCGGTGAGGTTCTGCCCGAACTCGTCGTGCAGCTCGCGCGCCAGATGGCGACGTTCTTCCTCCTGCGCGTTGACGAGGCGGCGGGAGAGCTCGGCGCGCTCGGCGAGCGTCGTCTCGATTTTACCGGCAAGCTCGTTGGCCACCTCGCTGATGCGCTGCAGCTCCGCAAGCTTGAAGGAGGGAAGGCGATGGGAGAAGTCGCCTTCGGATAGGCGATCGAGGCCGTCGATCAATTGCTCGGTCGGCGCGAGCGCCCGCGCGATGGCGAGGTAGATCAGCACCGACAACGCGATGACGATCAGCCCGGTGAGCACGAGCAGGCGTTTCACCTGCAGCCACGCTTCGCCGACGACGGTGGCGGGATCTGACGTGACGACGACCTTGCCGTGGCTCACGTCCTTGTACATCACGGGGCGCACGGCTTCCTGCTCCGGCGAGAACAGCATGCCGTAGGCGGCGGCGAACCATTGCGGTGCGCGGACCGCATCGGCGGGCGTTCCTATGCAGGTGCTGCGGATGATCTTGTCGACGTCGTTCTCCACGAGAATGCACTGGCCGCTCGCGGGATAGTTGACGAGCAGAGCGTCGAGATCCGGATAGCGGTTGGAGAGATCGAAGCCTGAGTCTATGCGCCACTGCTGCAGGCTGAGATGCTTGGCGATCGTGTCGGCAGTTGCCGCAGCGCGCTGGCGTGCCTCCTGATCGATTCCGAACAGTGAGACTGCTGCCACAGCCGCGAAGCACACGACTGCAACCGCAGCGATGCGCCAGATGAGCGAGGCTTTCAGATCGCGGGGCCGGCGAGAACGCCGGCGGCTCTCCGACTGGGTGCGCGTTGTCATAGGAGCACAATGATCCGCAAGGTTTTCAAGGGTCGAGCCTAGCAGAGACCGCTTGGGCAATTTGCCCGACATTTCTCGGGCAAGCCTCAGTTTCCGGTCTCCGGAGGCCCGCTTAGCGTGCCGTCACGGCATGGCACAGATGGGAAGCAGGAGGAGACATCTTGAAGCAGCATACCCACGAAATCTACGCATTTGGAAAGAGGTGCTTAAGGCGCCGGGTTGGGCTGGCGTTGCTGGCGCTGGGGCTCGCCGCGCTTGCGCCGTTTGCGCTGTCGGTGAGCGTGCAAGCCGCACCTGACGGGAGCATCGCGGTACTTCCCTTCGAGATCAACGACACCTCCGGCGAGGTCGGACAGACCAGGCGCCACGAGATGATGCTGGCGACGATCACGCGCCTTGTGGGCGAGAAGATCGCGCAGAAGGGCATCTATCACGTGGTGCCGCAGGAGACGGTCGACACGGCCGTAGCCGAGGTCGACTCCGGCACTTATCTGCGCTCGTGCAACGGCTGCGAGTTCGACGTCGCCAAGCGCGCGGGCGCGGACCACGTGCTGATCGGCTGGTTCTACAAGGTGAGCACGCTCATCGGCACCTTGCACATCGTGGTCAAGGACGTCGCGACGGGCAAGACCGTCTATGCGCACGTGTTCGATTTTCGCGGAGACAACGAGAAGGCTTGGTCGCGCGCGGTCACCTACATGATCGGCTCGCTCGCCAAGAAGACAGTCATCGAGAAGCAAGAGACCAATTGATTCGGAGGATTTCCTTTCATGTGTATTGCGCCGCTCGCGTCCGATAAGGCCGCCGACTGCCATTCAGATCCCTCGAGACGCGACACGCTGCGCCGCCTGCTCGCGTTGGGGCTCAGCGTTCCGATGGCAGCGGCCATTCTGCAAGGCTCGGCGCGAGCGGCGCCCTCTGCAATGAGCTACCTCGATCGCAAGGAGCTCATCGGTGGATTGGAGGATCTCATCGCGCGGGCCAAGTCGCCCGAGCTCGCCGGCTATTGCACCTTCGATCTCGTATCCACCGACATGCCCTGGAAGACGATCGATCTCAAGGTCGCCAAGGGACAGCAGGTGACGTTCCTGCTCGGCGGCCGCGTGTGGCTGTCGCGCGAGGGCGATCTGTGGGCGGAGCCGGGCGCGGCTTTCCACGCACGCAGCCTCGGCCAGCGGCCGATCTATAACCCGATGAGCAACACCGGGATGATGACGGCGGCTCACGATGGAGGCGTGGAGATCGCGCGCGCACTCGCCGAGTTCAAGGACGAGGACGGCGTCTTGTTCACGCCCAAGGAGGATTACCAGAAGGCCGACGTCGACATGTACGGCGTGGCGCTGGCCTGGCGGGGCGATGCGGGGAAGGGGTTGAGAACCTTGCTGGCGCACGGCGACGTCGGCGGCGTACTCGCCGCGGAGCTCGCGCGCCAGGAGAGCCAGAGAAAGTTGCCGGCCGGCTGGCACAATCACTTCATGCTGGGAAGCGGTCCGATCATCTTCAGCGACGCCGGAGACGGGGAGATCGCCTGCCAGGCGCTCAAGAACGCGGGCATTCTGGAGCGACCGGTTGCGATCGATCTGAAGCCGGACACCAAGATGAGCTGGCGCTGGATCGTCGAGGAGCTGCCGTCTCGAGTGGGCGAGGACAAGGTGGTCAGCCACGACTATCTCTCCATCGGCGCCAAGTTCGATGACGGACAGGATCTCACCTACCTCTGGAGTCGCGACCTCCCGGTGGGCACGACCTTCCGCTGTCCCTTGCCGCGTTGGACGCCGATCGAGACGCATTCGGTCATTCGCAGCGGCGCGAAAGACATCGGAACGTGGGTGGGAGAGGAGCGCGATCTCTATGTCGACTACGCCGCTCATATCGGGGGCAATGCCAAGTCGGTCACGCACGTGTGGCTTCTCGGAGTGTCGCTGTTTCAGCGGCTGAACGGCTCGTATCGAGTCCGCGACATCCAGATCGCGGGGCCGGAGAAGACCATCAAGTTGTGAGCGGCTGTGCCCGGCACGAACAGATAAACAACCAAAGGAGAGGAATCACGATGTTCATGACGAAGAGCCGCAAGTTCGACGACAGCAACATAAGCTGGCACACTCTCGAGGGCGTCGATCACCTGCACTACCACATCTTCGCCGTCGACGAGGAGAAGAAGATCGTCGACATCATGTTCAAGTTCGCGGCCAACCAGAAGATCTTGATGCACCGTCACCATGCCGACTACGTGACGGTCGTGGTGCAAGGCGAGCTGCGCATCTATCGCCCCAACGGCGAATTGAAGGAGGTGCGCAAGGTTGGCAGCTACGTGTCGACGCGCGGCGGCGGAGAGCCGCACACCGAGGGCGGCGGCGACGAGGACGTGATCGCGTTCTTCTCCAACCGCGGCCAGGAGGGGATGATCTACGAGATCCTCGACGAGAACATGAATCCGATCGCGACCTTCGGGATGCAGGAGTTCAAGGCGCTCATGCAGGCTCAGCGGCCCTAGTGAGCGAGGCCGGTTCGCGGAGCTTATGCCACGCTGGCGCCGCGGCCGGCCGAATTGCTGCCGCAGACGGTCGCTATGCGGCTCGGTCCTTCGCCGCTCAACCGAATGGGACGCAACACGCCAAGGCAAGAGGAGGCAGCCATGTCTAAGCATCGCAACCATGACGATATCCCCTCCTTTCGAGGTGATGAGTAAGCGGCGCAAGTCGTACCCTTCGGAAACACGCGTTAAGCGCGGCAGGCGGCTGGTGCACGGCGACGTCGAGCTCAACGAGAAGCTGGGGCGCAACGACCTGTGCCCGTGTGAATCAGGGCGCCGGTTTCAAGCGCTGCTGCCTGGCGTCCAAGCGCTATGACGGCGCCGAGCGGGCCTATTTCTTTTAGAGACAAGGACTAGAGCGAGCGCACGGCCACACGCCACTAGAGCGTGTGGCCGGCGCGTTTCATCTTGCGCGGCGAAGGAGTTATTCTGAGCGCTAGTTCAAGGGCTTGTGCAATTACCCCGAGGAGCTGCAACGGAATCCCCCCTCCCCCGCGTTTACGGCCGGCGTGGACTTTCCGTCCCGCGTGCTAGGCGGAGTGGAGGAGACAATGGCATTGAGGCATTTTCTTGTAATGGCGTGCGCGCTCGTGATGGCGGGCACGGCGACGCAGACGGCTTCGGCGCAAGGTCGCGTTAGCTGGGATCGGCTGGGATGCGTGGACGTCGGCGGCCGGCCCGATCGCGATGTCATCAAGGTCGGTCGGCGCGAGGGACGCTACAGGGCGATCCGCCTCAGTGCGCTCGGCAACGACGTTTCGGTGCTGGATCTGAAAGTGGTCTACGCCAACGGCCAGCCCGATGACATCCGCGTTCGCTCGGAGGTTCACGAGGGTGACAAGACGCGCTCGCTCGATTTGAAGGGCCGCGATCGTGCCATCGACCGCATCGAGATCACCACCAAGCGCGATTTCAAGGGTCGCGGTAATGGGCGCGCCAAGATGTGCATCGACGGTCTGCAGGACGACCGCGGCCCCGGCGGCAAGCGCGCCGACAATTGGGAGGAGCTCGGCTGCCAGAAGGTCGGCTTCCTCGCAGATCGTGACGTCATCAAGGTCGGCCGGCGCGAAGGACGCTTCAAGGCGATCCGGCTCAAGGTGTCCGGCAACGCCGTATACATCATGGATCTCAAGGTCGTGTACGCGAACGGAGCCCCCGACGACATCCGGGTGCGCTCGGAGATCCGCGACGGTGGGCAATCCGGGCCTCTCGATTTGAAGGGCCGCGACCGCGCCATCAACCGGGTCGAGATGGTCTATCGCGCCAAGCCCAACTTCAAGGGCAGCGCCAGGGTCTGCGTCGAAGGGCTCGGCTGAGACGACGCCAGCAACATCGGATGCCCGGCCTCGCGCCGGGCCTTTTTCATTCGGCGGCGATGGGAATGCCCGTGCTCGCGCTCTCGCTCGTCGCCGCGAAGCTGTCGGCCTGCGCGAGCCGCCAGGCGCGGCTCATGTGCACATCGTCGGTGCCGGCCAGAAGCTCGCCGGGCATTAAGAAGCGATATTGCTCGGCGAAGGTGACCACGCGGTCGGGCGCGGCGCGGCGCATGAAGTGGTGCGGACGCAGCTCGCTGGGGTGATTGAGGCCTGCGGCCGCGATCAGCTCCGCCAGCGCCTTCACGGTCTCGCGGTGGAAGCTCGCGACGCGCACGGCCTTGTCGGAGACGACAATGGCGCGCTGGCGCGACTTGTCCTGGGTGGCGACGCCGGTCGGGCAGTGGCCCGTATGACAGGTCTGAGCCTGGATGCAGCCGACGGCGAACATGAAGCCGCGCGCGGCATTGCACCAGTCGGCGCCGAGCGCCATCACGCGCGCCATGTCGAAGGCGGAAGTGATCTTGCCCGACGCGCCGAGCTTGACGCGCTCGCGCAGGCTGGCGCCGGTGAGTGCGGAGTGCACGAACGCAAGACCATCGCGCAACGGCATGCCCACGTGATCGAGAAACTCCAATGGAGCGGCCCCGGTGCCGCCCTCCGAGCCGTCGATAACGATGAAGTCCGGCGCGATGCCGGTCTCGTGCGTGGCCTTCAGCATGGCCATGAATTCCCAGGGGTGGCCGACGCACATCTTGAAGCCGACGGGCTTGCCGCCGGAAAGAGAGCGCAGCTCGGCGATGAACTGCATCAATCCGATCGGGGTCTGGAACGCGGAGTGGCGCACGGGCGACAGACAGTCCTTGCCGCGTGGAACGCCGCGGACGCGGGCGATTTCACGCGTCACTTTCGGGGCGGGAAGGATGCCGCCGAGACCGGGCTTGGCGCCTTGGCTCAGCTTCAGCTCGATCATTTTGACTTGCGGCGCGGCGGCGACGTCGCGGAAGCGCTCGGGATCGAAGCGCCCCTCCTTGTCGCGGCAGCCGAAGTAACCGGTGCCGATCTCCCAGATGAGATCGCCGGCGAACTTCGTGTGGTGTGGGCTCAGGCCGCCTTCGCCGGTGTCGTGCGCGAAGCCGCCGAGCTTGGCGCCTTTGTTGAGCGAGCGGATTGCGTTGGCTGACAGTGAGCCGAAGCTCATGGCCGAGATGTTGAAGACGGAGGCCGAATAGAGCGCGCGGCAGTCGCGGCCGCCGATCAGCGTGCGAAACGGCTCCTTGGCCACCGGCGCCGGCGCGATTGAATGGTGCAGCCACTCGTACTCGTTGCGGTAGACGTCGTACTGGGTGCCGAAGGGGCGCTTGTCGAGGACCTTCTTGGCGCGCTGATAGACGATCGCTCGCTTGTCGCGCGCAAACGGCGCACCCTCCTTGTCTGACTCGAAGAAGTACTGGCGCATCTCCGGGCGGATGTTTTCCAGGATGAAGCGGAGGTGTGCGGCGATCGGATAGTTGCGCAGGATCGCGTGCTGGCGTTGCGCCAGATCGCGCAAGCCGAGCGCGGAGAAGAACCCGAAGAAGGCGAGCGGTAGCAGCAGGTAGGGCAGGCTATTGGGATCCTGCCAGACGAGGACGCCGATGGCGCCCGTGCCTGCCAGTGCGATCGTGAGGAGCACGTAGCGCGGGCTGAACGGTAGCAGCAGCAAGCGCATGACATGGTCTCCCCAGGTCACCTGACAGTGACGCCGATGCGCAACCTGCCTTGTTATAGGATGCAGGCCATGTCGGTTTTACGACGCCAGGTGGTTAGCGCGGTGCGCGTCTGTCGGCTGTTGCGGCCGCTGTCAGGCGGCGGGGGAGACGCCGATGCCGAAGGCGGCGTTGAACGTGCCGCCGGGTATCAACAGGCGCAGGCCGTCGCCGCTGACAAGCGCGTTGGTGGCGGCCGTCATCGGCTCGAGCGCGATGAAGTCCGCGTTCTCGGGAGAATAGACCTGGGCATGCGCGTAGCCTTCCAGGAGCGCGAGTGTGATCGCAAGCCCGCCGCCGGCAATCGAGAACATAGCGTGCGGCTCGTCCCTGATGAGGGCGAAGCCGTCGTCGAAGGATTGCGCGCCGAGCGGCGCGTCAAAACCCTCGAAATCGGTGTCCTTGCCGGTGGGAATGCCTTGCGCGTCGAGACCGAGCTTGCGCATGGCGGGCAGCACGAGGCGCCATTCGGAGCGCGGCACGTCGGGAAGGCCGAGATAAGGATGAAAGCCGAAGCTGAGCGGCACGGGCCCCGCTTCGTCGGCAGCGATCGTGGTGCCGATCAGGAGGCCGTCGGGGCGCAGAAAGGCGGTCATGCTCAGGCGATGGCGATAAGGGAATACCGCGAGAAGATCATCGCGCGACCAGTCGAGCGTGGCCGTGAGGCTGTGCGGCGTGCGATCGACGATCGTCCAGGCGAGGCGCGCCCAGGGGATGCCGTGGATGGGAAGGCCGTTGCCGTCGAAATGAAGCAGCGGCGAGTTGCGCTCCAGCGTCACCTCGGGCCCGGCCTTCTTGTAGCTCAGCTCGGACAGCCTGTTGGCCCAGGGATAGAGGAACGGGATGCCGGCGGTGCTGCCGTGCTGGGCGGCGGTTTCCAGGTCGTCGATGCGGCGCAGGATCTCGATGTCCTTGTAGCGCAGCGATGCGCCGAGCATGCCGTGCGAGGGCAGGAAGATGGCGGAGAGATCGCCGGCTTTGAGCGTGACGGCGTCGGCATCATCGAGCAGGGGCATGGGTATCTCACTTGGCGCTCGTTGCACTGGCCGTCGAGCGCTTTTGCGCGACGACAACGACTATAGCAATCGCGATGGCGATTGCGCCAAAGACGATCGCAATTCCACCGAAGATTGTCAGCAGCAGGCCGGACAGAAAATTGTGGCCGATCGCAAGGACGACGCGCGGCTCGGCGCGCCCGTCGTCGTAGGCCGCGACGAGGCGATAGCTGCCGGGCGAGGTGATCCCGAAATTGAAGGCAGACTTGCCGGCGTAGCTTCCGAACGAATAGGTCTCGTTCATAGAGGCGCGTACAACCGGGATGCTCTCGCCTGTCGCTACCGATTCCACGGTGACGCCGAGCCCGGAAATGGTGTCGGAAACATAAAGGCGCCCGTCGACGACGCTGCGCTCCTCGTGGAAGACGGTGTAGATACCGGGCTCCTGCAGCGACATGTCGATCTCGCCGGGCGCAAGGAGTCGAATGAGCGAGGAGCCGTAGCTCTCGATGCGCGGAAGCATGTAGCCGGCCATGCCGGCGAAGCCCGCGAAAACGACGACGATCGCGACGGCATACCACCACTTGCTCGGCGGCGGGGGCGCTTGCTTGGTTCGTGCTGCGCTCATGTGGCGGGCCGGCCCGGTGCTAGGAGAGGGTGACGAGCAACGTCAGTGGGGCGAGGATGTCCCACCAGAAGATAGGCCCGGCGTTGTTGATCGCGAAATTTCCGCTGCGGACCATGTCGCGGATATGGACGCCGGCAGCGCTCCACAGAAAGCTTGCCGCCATGACGAGGACGGCCCACGCCGCAGTGGGGCCCAGGACGGCAGCCGCGATGGCGCTCAAGCCGATGCCGAGGTTGGCGCCTGCGATCTCGTGCTGAAAGGGGCTTGGCTGCCAGCCGATCGACCGGGCGACGCGCTCGGCCATGAAGGCGTGGCAGAACGCGGCCCACAGGCTTTGCACGCCGAGCGACAGGACGAGGATCCACTGGGCCAGTGGCGAGAGCTCGCTGCTCGCGAACGGTAGGGAAATGCCGGCGAGCCCAAGCGTGAGGGCCGTGATGTAGAGGACGATCGGGATCGACGAGATGGCGCGGACCATGAGCGGGGCCTGGGGTGAACCTTTGGGCTCACGAGCCTACGTGATGGGGCTTTCGACTTGGTTTTATTGTCAGATCAACATCGATCAGATGCCGCTCCTGGCGTAGAGATCGGGACGGCGGTCGCGGAAGAAGCCCCAGTCGGCGCGGTAGCTCTCGATCTCATTAAGATCGAAGCTGTGCACCAGGATGCCCTCGTCGGCTTCGCCCAGCTCCTCCACCAGCTCGCCGCGATGGTCGGCGATGAAGGAGTGGCCGTAGTATTTCTGGGTGACGCCGTCGTTGTCCTCGGTGCCGATGCGGTTGGCGGCGACGATGGGCACGGCGTTGGAGACGGCGTGCCCCTGCATCGCGCGCTGCCATTGCAGGTGCGTGTCGAGCGCGGCGTCGTAGGGCTCAGAGCCGATGGCGGTTGGGTAGAAGAGCACCTCCGCGCCGGCGAGCATCATTGCGCGCGCGCTCTCGGGGTACCACTGGTCCCAGCAGATGCCGACGCCGATGTTTCCGGCCTTCGTCTTCCACGCATTGAAGCCGGTGTCGCCGGGGCGGAAGTAGTACTTCTCCTGGTAGCCGGGACCGTCGGGGATGTGGCTCTTGCGGTAGACGCCGAGGATCTCGCCGTCGGCGTCAGCGATGGCGATGCTGTTGTAATAGCGCGGGCCGTCCTTCTCGAAGAACGAGATGGGGATGACGACGCCAAGCTCGCCGGCGAGCTTGCGCAGGGCGATGATGCAGGGGTGCTCGGCGGTCGGGTAGGCGGTCTTGAACCACTTCGGGTCCTGTTTGGTACAGAAGTAGATGCCCTGGAACAGCTCCGACGGCAGGATCACCTGCGCGCCCGCGCGCGCAGCCTCGCGCACGAACGCCTCGGTCTTGGCGATGTTGTCGTCGATGTCGTGGCCGTAGGCGGTCTGGATGGCCGCGACCGTGATCGTGCGCTTCGTCATTTACAGCGGTTCCTGCTGGGTGATGCAGTGGAACGATCCGCCTCCCGCCTCGCCGCTGCCGAGAAGGCCGCGCGAGGAGATGCCGACGACCTTGCGGTCGGGGAAGACGGCCTTGAGTGCGGCGAGGGCTGCTTCCTGGGTCTCGGTGCCATAGACGGGAACGACGACGATGGCGTTGGCGATCAGGAAGTTCATGTGCGAGGCGGGCGCGATCTCGCCGGCGGCGTTGCGGTAGAGACCGACGCCGGGAATGGGGACGACGTCGATCTTGCGTCCTTGCGCATCAGTCGTGCTCTCGAGCGTGCGAGCGATGGCTTCGAGCGTCTTTGCGTTGGGATCATCGCGGCCGGCGGGAGCCTGGCAGACGACGCGGCCCGGCGCTACGAAGCGCGCGATGTTGTCGATGTGGCCGTCGGTGTGGTCGTTCTTCAGGCCCTCGTCGATCCAGATCACCTTGCGCGCGCCGAACGCAGCGGCGAGTGCTGCCTCGGCTTGCTCCTTGGTCCAGCCGTTGCGGTTGGGATTGAGCAGGGTCTGGCGCGTGGTCAGGATCGTACCTTCGCCGTCATGGTCGATGGCGCCGCCCTCGAGCACGAAATCGAACTGGCGCACGGGGACGCCGGCAAGGCGCGCGATGTCGTCGCCCACGGTGGCGTCGTCGGGCAGCTCGTACTTGCCGCCCCAACTGTTGGTCTTGAAGCGCAAGGCCAGGGGGCCGTCGGCATCGCGCGCGAAGATCGGTCCGGTGTCGCGCAGCCAGATGTCGCCGTAGCGGGCGGGCACGATGTCGGCCCCGCCGCCGAGCTCGGCGCGCGCGGAGGCCTCCGCCTCCTCGCCGTTCACCAGGAGACGGACGCGGGTCGTCGGCAGGAGCGCGCGCACGAGTGCGGCCACGTCCCGGCGCGGGCTGTCGAGGTCGCCGTTCCACTCGTCGGGGTCGGCGGGCCAAGCGGTCCACACGGCCTGCTGCGGTGCCCACTCCGGGGGGAGGGAGATCGTCGTGGTCGGGTCTTTGAGCGCCATGGCATCCTGTAGGGGTTTTCTCGGTCGGCTCTGGGGGCCGAGGTGACAGATATTGTAGGCAAACGCAATCGCAACCAGGTCCGATCCGTCCCTTCGGGCGGTCTGGGCGACACCCGGGCGGGTGGCGGGGCGAGCGTAGCCCTTGAGCCAGGCTCGAATCGAGCCTAGGCTCGAATGTGCCGACAACAAGAAGAAAAGGCTGGGATGACGCTTAAGGCGGAACCGGACCTACACGGCGTAGGCTTGGCGATATGACCTTGGAGCGCGACCCATGATGAGACAGACACGGGCTGTTTCCACCTTGGCCCTGGCGGCACTTTTTCCGTTTGCAGCATCGAGCGTCGAGGCGGCGGACACGACCGCGAGCGAACCCGAAGTGTTCGTCTGCGGTGCCGACGGAGCCAAATGCTCGCAGCGCATCATTCGCATTCCCGACGGCCAGCCCGGGCAAGTGCTCAAGTTCGAGTATTGCCAGGAAGGCGACTGCGACCGTGCGCATCGCGAGCACTGGCGCACGTATTATCTGGTGCCGCCCGCCGGCGACGTCTGCCGCAACGCCAATATCACCGAGGCATTGCGCTGGATCGAGCAGAATGCACAGGGTTGGCTGTTGGCAGGCTGGGGTTGCGTTTCCAAGCCGAAGCTGTCGATTTAAGGCCCGCACCACAGGCGTTGACGATCCATGAACGCGAGACGCTAGCGGCGCCTAACGCGATAGGAAGACGTTTGTCGCGCGCGTGAACCGATTCTTTTCCCTGCAGACAGGTAAGCGAGCAGCCTTGCGCGCTTGCGCCTTAGTCTTGAGTGATCCCCCAATGCCCCTCGGCGCCGGAGGCCGATGGGAACTCAAGAAGGTACATCATGGCTCGACGTTCTGTCACGGCGCTGCTCGCTGGCGCATCTGTTCTCACGCTCGCTCTGACGACAACCGGAGTGGAGGCTCGCGGCGGCGGGCATTTCGGTGGCGGCCACTTTGGCGGTGGCCACTTCGGTGGCGGTCATTTCGGCGGGCGCCCTGCGTTCCGTCCCGAAGCACGCATCGACAGACCGCACTTCGAGGATCGCGACCGTCACTTCGATCGCGACGATCATCGCGGCGACGAAGAGCGGCGCGCACGCGATGATCATCGTGACGACCACCGCGACGATAATCGTCCCGATCATGACATGGCGCGCGACCACCACGATGACCATCCCGATGCTCATCGGGATGCCGATCTCCGTCACGATGGCGATCGTCTCCGCGCCGGTGACGTCCATCCGGCAGACTGGCGCCGTCACTGGAACCACAACGCGTTCTTCGGGCACCAGTTCGCAGCGCACGACTTCCACTGCTATCGCGGTTGCCGTTGGGGCTGGGCCGGCGCCGTGTTCTGGCCGTTCGCGTTGGGTGACATCTTCTCGTACGCCTGGTGGCCATATGACGGCGTGCCGGCGTTCTGGAACTACGGCGTCGACACCATCCTGACGGGGCTGTTCTGGCCGTATGGCGCTTACGAATGGCCGGACGGCGAGTACGGCGCCTATGCCTGGACTGGCGGCGGCGGCTATCAGGTCGCGCGCGAGTCGCACCAGGATCTCACCAGCGCCGGCCCGCAGAACGAGGCAGCGCAGACGAGCTCGGACGTCGGACAGGGTCCCAACACCGTGGAGGCCTGCGCAGGCTTCGGTCCGGGTGTCGGCATCCTGCCGGTCGATCAGATCAAGTCGGCGGTGAAGCCGACGGGCAACCAGGAGAGCGCGTTCGATGCGCTGAAGACGGCTTCCAACAAGGCCGAGGCAATCTTGAAGGCCTCCTGCGCGAACGATCCGCCGCTGACGCCGGTCGGACGTCTCGACGCGCTTGAGCAGCGTCTCGATGGCATGAAGCAGGCGATCGCGACCGTCGAAGGACCGCTGGCGGCGTTCTCCAGCACGCTTTCCAGCGAGCAGGAGAAGGCGCTCGATGGTCTCGGCGGAACGGGCGACGGCCCATCCTCCGACCAGCCGGTGGCCGGGCTCGACAACTGCCGCGACGAAGGCGACGAGTTCAATGGCTTGCCCTCGCAGGCGATCGCGTCGGCCGTGAAACCGAACGACAAGCAGGACGCCGACCTCAAGAAGCTGGAGATGGTGACGGAGCAGCAGGCCGAGTGGCTGCGCTCGCAGTGTCCGGGCAGCGTGCCGGCAACGGCACAGGCGCGGCTCAAGTCGATGTCGCAGCGGGTCGATCAGACAATCGCTGCGGTCAAATCGGTTCGCCCCGCGCTAGTCGCCTTCTACGACTCGCTCAATGACGAGCAGAAGGCGCACTTCAACACGCTGCCGTCGGAAGCGGCGATCGAGCGCCCCTGATCGAGAACGATGCTGCAGCGCTGCGAGGTCTTATGCGACTTCGCGGCGCTGAGCCACCGCCTCGTCCCAATCGTGCAGGCCGGCTTCCGGCAGGACGACGAGGCTCGCAGGCGGCAGCTTGGCCGGTGCGGCTTTGATGGGGCGCTCGCCGCTCTGCTCCGGCGCCGGAAGCGGCAGGTGTGTCGGCGTTGCCCAGATGCTGCGCAGCACCGCCGCGGTTCCCTCCCAGGAGCCCACATCGACGTTGGTCGCCAGATTGCCCGAGGTGAACAGCCGGCGGATCAGCAGGTCGCGCTCGATGCCGGGCAGGAGATCGAAGTGGATGCCTACGAGATCGCCGGACGTGCGCACGACCGTGCCGGGAACGAAGCCCACCTCGGTGATGAACACTTTCAGCCTCTCGCCGACGTCATCGGCAAAGGTGTCCGGTGAGCGTGTGACGATGCCCGCCCCCGAAAGCGAAATGTCTCTCAACCGGCCCATGGTCTGCGCATCACCCGGTCCCACGATCCAGACCGGGTCATCGGAGGTGAAGCGCTCCTCGCCACGGCGCGCGTTCCCCTGCAGAGACATCATGCAGACGAGGAACAGCACTATGACGTTGATGGCCGACCAGGCGGCGACAACAGGGATCAGCGCAGCCTGCGAGATGATGCGCCACTCGGGCACGAGATTGATCAAGATGCCGACGACGGTGAGCGCAATCAAGGACGCCGACGTCCAGAACACGAGGGGGTCGTAGCCGCTTCGCGCGTCGCCGCCCTTGGGCGTCACCTTGAAGGCGTGTCCGAACGGCTTCACGAGTGTCACCAGGATCTCGGGCAAGAGCTTGAAGCTCTGGAAGGTGCCGAGCACCTGCACGGCGAGCGGAAAATACTGCTTGGGCGCGAACAGGCAGACGCCGCCGATCATGGCCGCGATCATGGGCACGAGGTAGTGCAGGATGCCTTCGATGGTGACGTTCACCATCGGCAGGATGCCGGTCCAGAGGAACAATACGGGGATGAAGACGCCGAGGAAGAAGGTCAGGCTCTGGACCAGCCAGTGCGTCGGCATGAAAAGCGCGCGCTGCATGAACGACAGGCCGCCTTGGCCGAGCGGGCCGGAGTTCAGATAGAGGATCTGCATGGCGCCGCGCGCCCACCGGCTACGCTGAATGAAGAAGGCCTGCAGGCCTTCGGGTGCGAGGCCGAAGGCAAGCGGCTCGCACAGGTAGCGGGTGATGAAGCCCTTGCGCAGGAGCTTCAGAGTGAGGAGCTGGTCCTCGGTGATGGAGTCGGTGGGTAGCGCGTCGCCGATCTCGCGCAGCGCCTCGCGGCGCGTGATGGAGTTGGAGCCGCAGCAAAAGGCCGCGTCCCAGGCATCGCGCGCCGGCATGATCGCCTCGAAGAAGAAGCGCTGGTCGTCGGGCAGCGCCTTGCGCACGGCGAGGTTGGTCTGCATCGGGTCGGGATTGTAGAAAACGTGCGGCGTCTGGACGATGCCGATCTTGGGGTCCTCGAAGAACCCCATGGTGCGCATCAGGAAGTTGCGCTGGACGATGAAGTCGGCGTCGAACAGGGCGACGAAATCCGCGTTCGTCTTCGTCAGCGCATGATTGATGTTGCCGGCCTTGGCGTGCGCGTTGTCGGGGCGGGTGATGTAGCCCACGCCCTTCGATTCGCAGAAGGCCTTGAGCCAGGGACGGCGCCCGTCATCGAGAACCCAGACCTCGAAGTTGGGGTAGTCGAGGCAGAGTGCGCCGGTGATGGTCTTCTCCAGAACCTCGAAGGGCTCGTTGTAGGTCGGGATGTAGACGTCGACGCGCGGCAGCGCTTCCGGCGGTGTGGCGCGCAGACGCGCCTCGTGGCGATCGGCCTCCGGCGTGCGATCACTCTTCTTTTGGAACGCGATGTAGAGGATCAGGGCATCGGCGAGCGCCAGCATCTCGATCGCGAAGCAAAACCAGACCCAGCCGACCTCGTACCATGCACCATCCGCCGGCAGGACGGTCGTGCCGACCCTCCAGACGAGGTAGTAGCCGACGACGCCCCACACGCTCAAGAAAACGAGCTCGCGGGCCCACGTGCGCGACATCGGCAGCGTCGGGCCGAGTAGGTACAGCGCGCCCACGACGAACATGAGCGGCGCAAGGACCTCCAGCATCGGCGTATCGAACACGCTACTGCCTCGCGACCTTCTTGCTCGTCTCGGCGGGCTCGTTGGAGGTGAACATGTTGGTGATCGAATGGAAGAAGTTGCTCACGCTCTCCACGAAGGCCGGCGCGTTGCGATGAAAGCGCACCTCGGCGAGGCGCCCGATATCGCAGTAGCTTCGCTCGCCGGGTTTGGAAACCTCCGGCGGCAGGCTGACCTCGACCGTGATATTGCCGCGTGCCGCAGCGGGAACGCGGGCGGCCAGCAGTCGGTCGTCGCCGCGTGCGGCCGAGCCGCGAACCTGACGCACGACGCCCTCGCGCCACTTGTCGCCGCCGATGAGGCGCACAGCTGCCGTGTCGCCGGGCTTGATCTCCTCGAATTCGCGCTCGGGTAACTCGACCGCGACGAAGCGCCGGTCGCAGTCGGCGAGATCGAGCACCGTCTGGCCTTGGCTGACGACCGAGCCGGGACTCGCCGGCATCGACCAGACCACGTGATCCTTCGGCAGCGTCAGATTGTACTTGGCGAGGTCGTCCACGCGGTGGCGCTCCTCGGTGATCTCCGCCCGGAGCTCCTTGGCGAGCGCGCCCTGCTGCTTGGCTTCGGTCTCGAGCTCCTGCTTGCGCAGGAACAGTCGCTCTCTCTGCTGCTGAGAGTAGGGCACGTCGTTGGTGGCGTCGCGCAGGTAAATACCGTTCTTGAGCGAGGTCAGCTCGGAATTGAGCCGCTCGATGCGCGCTGCCGCCATCTTGCAGCGCGTCTCCGTTTCTTCCATCTTGGCCAGCGCCTCGGCGGAGCGGATTTGCGATGTCGAGCCCTTGTCGGCAAGGCCCTGCATACGCTTGCCGATCTCACGGCGATGATCGACCTCGGCCTGGCAGCCGGTCTTCTCGGCGGTTGCCTCTTCGATCTCGTGCTCGAGGCGCTCGATCATGCCTTGATGGTAGGCGGCCATGCGCTTTTCGAGTTGCTCGTCGAGCTTGGCGACGTCGGCGAGCTGGGTCTTGGCGAGTGCCGCGCGCTCCTCGGCGACGGCCTTGCGTCCTTCCAGGTCGAGGAGGCGGCGGCGATCGGCGCTGTAGGAGTTGATAAGCGTCAGATTGGTCGGGTGCTCGACGAACTCGCCCTTGCGCGGAATATCGTAGGCGAGATAGCCCGAGATCGGGGCGGTGACGCGCATCATCTCCGAGTTGATGAAGGCGGAGGAGGAGACGCGGTAGGCAACATAGGGCGCGAACGCCCAGATGCTGAGCCCGATGAGGATGAGCGCCAGTCCGATGCGGACGCCGCGCACGCCGAAACGCGAGCTGGCCCAGTTCAACAAGTTCGCCATGGGGACCTCAAGCAAGTGGTCCCTTGCTCCTAGCGCCAATGGCTCAAGTTAGGGTGTATGCGTCTTGAATGCTTGCAATGATCTCCGTCTTCCAAAGACCATGACTAACGCGAAGTTAGTGGGCGTGCCGAGTTGTGCCGACGCGGCCTCGTAGGCTGGAACCGGCGCACGCTGTCTTTGCCCTAGCCGTCGAGTTTCACGCTTCGCAGGCGAAGCGCGTTGCCGATCACGCTGACCGATGAAAGCGACATGGCCGCCGCCGCGATGATCGGAGACAGCAACAGACCGAATGCGGGATAGAGCACACCGGCCGCGATCGGAACGCCTGCGGCATTGTAGATGAAGGCGAAGAACAGGTTTTGGCGGATGTTGCGCATGACGGCTTCCGATAGCCGGTGCGCGCGCACGATGCCGCCGAGATCGCCTTTGAGCAGCGTGACGCCCGCACTTTCGATGGCGACGTCGGTGCCGGTGCCCATGGCGATGCCGACATCGGCCGCGGCGAGCGCGGGCGCGTCGTTCACGCCGTCGCCGGCCATGGCGACGATGCGTCCCTCGCGCTTCAGCTTGTCGACGACCGCGCTCTTCTGATCGGGAAGGACGTCGGCCTCGACCTCGGTGATGCCGAGGCGGCGGGCGATGGCGTCGGCCGTGGTGCGGTTGTCGCCCGTCAGCATGACGATGCGCAGGCCGTCTGCCCTGAGCTTGTCGAGAGCGGTGGGCGTCGTCTTCTTGATGGGATCGGCGATGGCGATGACGCCGGCCGGCTTGCCGTCGGCGGCAGCGAAGATGGCAGTGGCGCCCTCCTTGCGCTGGCTCTCCGCGGCCTCGGCGAGCGGGCCGATATCGATGCCGAGCTCGGAGAAGAAGGCTGCATTGCCGAGCGCGATCGTTCTGCCGTCGACCTTCGCGGTAACGCCCTTGCCGCTGGGGGCGTTGAAGTCCGTCGCGATGCCGAGCGGGATATTGCGCTCCTCGGCGGCGACAACGACGGCCGCGCCAAGCGGATGCTCGCTCGCGCGCTCCACGCTGGCTGAAAGGCGCAGCAATTCCGTCTCGTCGAGGCCGCCTGCCGGGATGATCGCGGTGACCGCCGGCTTGCCTTCGGTGAGGGTGCCGGTCTTGTCGACCACCAGCGTGTCGACTTTCTCCATGCGCTCCAGCGCCTCGGCATTCTTGATGAGCACACCGGATTCGGCGCCGCGGCCGACGCCGACCATGATCGACATCGGGGTCGCAAGGCCCAGGGCGCACGGGCAGGCGATGATGAGGACCGCGACGGCGGCGACGAGCGCGTACGA
>Ga0209347_1000667_pt1 | contig 76689 bp, 60 predicted proteins | sample AutmiccommuBRH23_FD_187382 | JGI IMG/M metagenome (GOLD analysis project Ga0209347, IMG submission 187382) | Deep subsurface microbial communities from Mt. Terri, Switzerland - Autotrophic microbial communities BRH/23 (SPAdes) (version 2) | ecosystem: Environmental > Aquatic > Deep subsurface >... | reverse complement strand
CATATTCGTCCTGATAGCCGTGGTATTGGGCAAGTTTGAAATAATCCGTATTCGTTTTCATGACCATCATCTTTCTGCGTTGTTCAGATTCAGGAAGCATATCGACTACACATATGTCCGGAAGTCCATCATTGTTAAAATCCTGAATATCCGCTCCCATACTATTGTAAGAGGTATGTCTTAAATATTCATCTGCCCGGTCTGTAAATGTTCCATCCCCATTATTCATCCATATAAGGTCATTAGACACAAAATCATTCGCACAATAAATGTCAAGCCAACCGTCCTGATCGAGGTCGGTAATGCACAACCCAAGACCGTGGCCTTCTTTAAGTATCCCAGCTTCGGATGAAATATTTTTAAATATGGGACGACCATCAACGACGCCTATGTTTTCATATAACCTGTCATTGGATTCACCTTGTCCGTTATTCTGTTTTATCCGGAGTCGATTTCTGCCTGTCTTCTCCATGGCATTGGTTAAAATGTAACAATCCAAATCACCATCACGGTCGAAATCAAAAAAAGCGGACTGAATGGAAAATCCGGTGTCGTCCAAACCTAATACTGCGCTTTCCTCTTTAAATGTGGGAATACCATTTACAACGCCCTGATTCATGAAGAGCAGATTTGAACGCTGTTCAGGGGAGCCCCCAGCATGCGCAACAGATACGTATATATCCTGAAGACCATCCAGGTTTATATCTGTGACTGATACTCCCGTACACCATTTATTTGTTGTTACCCCTGCAGCTTCTGTAATATCCAGAAATTCAAAATTGTCCTTGTTCAGGTATAATCTGGATGACACCAGGTTACCTGCAAAGAAAATATCCTGTAAGCCATCATTATCAAAATCTCCTATCCCTACCCCTGCCCCGTTAAAAAGCACATCATACTCCAACGCGTTAAGGCTATCATTCTCAAAAATCTCAATTTGGTTGTTGAAAGTAATTCCGGATATTTCACTTTCAATAGATGTAAAAAGTCCAGGTGATACACTTTTCTCAGTGCAGGACACAAATGTTAATAGCAATGTGAAGTAGACTGAAAATAAGATATTTACAGTGACTCTGCTCCTTGTCCAGGGTTGATATTGTAACAGTAGCACTTCTTTCATTGGTAGATGTATCCAAAATACCTGACCTTGATACATAAATTAAGATTATAATAAAGTGTGTGCCTTATTACCATACTACCAGGGCACACACTTTATTACCTTTTTATAAGTCTTACACCGCCCGACTTACCATCCTGGGTTTTGTTGGAGGCTGCCGCCATAGGCATCAATCTCACGCAATGGTATAGGTAAATATTCTGATTTTCCGATTACAAAATTTTGGAATTCAGTATCAAAATCAGATTCTGCAGGTGATAAACCTGGATCAGGCCCTGCCAAATCCGGGGAGGCTATGCCATATCGTATCATATCATTAAACCTAACGCTTTCTCCTGCTAATTCTACTATTCGGTCATGACGTAACTGTAGCCGGAAATCATTCTGACTTAGGGTCAACGGCAGGCTGTTCATATTTGAACGCTCGCGAACAAGGTTGGCATATGGTATAGCTTCCGGGGTCCTACCCAATTCATTTAAAGCTTCTGCTTGCATCAGATAAACATCTGCCAACCGGATAACGCGCGTATTAATACCTGAAAAATAACTTTCAAAGTCCTGCCAGTAGTTGGTGTATTTCCTCCAGAAACGGTCATTGGGTCCTGCCTGTCGTTCGGCATAGGTCAGGCCGTACAGTAATTCACCTGGATGATCATATGCCATGGTATACTGAAGACGTGAATCTATATTTCCATCCCTGTCCAGCTCAATCAGGAACTGATTTAAAAGCCATTTGGTAGGTTGGCCATCGGTCCACCCCAATGGACGAACTCCGAAGAATTGTGCCCGTTCACTGGTTTCATCACCCCCGGCGTTGTTATAGGTAGGAAAACCACTTGTTTTTCCATTATTGTTTGTGAATTGAATCTCAAACAAAGACTCTTTATTATTCTCAAAGTCAGTAGTGAAGTTGTCCTTGAACTCTGCCATCAAATCATACGTGCCAGGTACCATATCAATAATCTTCTGAAACTCTGCTGCCGCTTCCGTCCATTTCTTCTGTTGCAGGTAAGATTTGCCAAGGTATGCTATGGCACCACCTTTGGTTGCCCTGCCGATATCCTCTCCGGTATAGGAAATTGGTAAATCTACCGCAGCATCTATGAAATCCTGCTCAACCAATGACCAAACCTCTTCAACAGTGCCCTGGGGATAGCGGGTATCCACATCCTGAATATCTGTTACCATAGGTACCCTTCCCCATAAGGTTGCCAGTTTATAGTAGCAATGACCGCGCAGGAATTTGGCTTCGGCCAGGATCCGTGCCTTAACCGTTTCATCCATCTCTATACCAGGTACGTTTTCCAGTACCTGATTAGCTTTATATATGGTTCTGTATAATTCTCGCCAACTCTCCAATAACCAGGGGAGATCGTAATTGGTATTTACAAATCGGCCTACATTTGCGAGATCAGTCCAGGGACTCTGACTGTAACCTTCATCCGCTCTCATGTCATACAGGAAGATCTCCCATAAACTCAATTCGCGGTTCTGAATACCAGAATATACAGCGTTTAATCCCACAATGGCATCTGCTTCCGTTTGCCAGAATGTTTCAGTAGTTGGGGCATTCGGATTGACTTGGTCAAGTATATCTTTGTCGCAAGCCACGATAGCCAACAACGCCGGTAACAACCACATCCATATTTTAGATTTTTTCATTTTGAAATTTTTAAATTCAACGTTTTATTTAGAATCCGATTTGAAGACCAACTATTGCTGTCCGTAGAGATGGGAAATTTCCATTGTCGAAGCCTCTGGTAAGGAAATTTCCATTTCCATTTGCGCCAATAACCTCCGGATCATATCCCGAATAATCAGTTATAGTAAACAAGTTTTGTCCGGTCAGATAGATTCTTAGATTGTAGAGGCTTAATTTGTCCAATATCGCATCCGGGAACTTATATCCCACCTGCATGTTTTTCAGCCTGAAATAATCGCCTTTTTCGACATAACGGTCAGAGGCCTGTACCGGGTTCAAAGATGAATCGAAATGAATGGGCTTTGGTGCCCAGTTCGAAGTTCCTTCACCGGTCCAGAACACATCATCAGTACGGTAATTGGCGTTGTCGTCATATCGCCCAGACCACCAGCGCTGCTCATTAAATATGGAATTCCCGGTAACTCCCGCAAAAAAGACAGTCGCATCCAGGCCTTTCCAGGCAACACTTAAGTTCAAGCCATACTCAAAATCGGGCAACGCCTTGCCAACATTGGTACGGTCATCAAAATTAATGCTGCCATTTCCGTCAACATCAACATATTTTACGTCGCCTGGGCGCGCATCGGGTTGAACACCCCAGGCGTCAATTTCAGCCTGATTCTGAAAAATACCCGCCGTTTTAAGTACATAGAACGACGCTATGGGTTCACCCACTGCGGTACGAAGAATCTGTCCGTGGCCAAAGATTGGCAGGTTGCCTGCATCTTCTACCAGTGCCTTTACCTCATTCTTTAGAAAAGTGGCATTCCCCGAAATACTGTACTGAAAGTGATTGATCGCATTTTGATAACCAACATTGAGTTCCAGACCCCTATTCTGAATCTGTCCCACATTGGCCAATGGATCTCCGCCGGTATTTCCTGAAGTTAACGGAATAGGTACCCCTAGTAATAAATTTTCCGCATCCGCTACGTAGTAATCCGCGGATAGGTTCAGTGTGTTATTTAAAAAACCAAGGTCAATGCCAACATTGGTGGTGGTTTTGCTTTCCCATTTGAGATCGGGATTAACCAATTGCAGATTTATGGCTCCTGGTACAACCTGATTATTTAAGACATAATTCTGGTTGAATCCCAGCACACTTTGTGTTGCATAATCTGCTATGGCCTGGTTACCTACCGTACCCCAACTTCCCCTTAACTTCAGGTTACTGAATATGCGGTTTTCTTTCATAAAGTTCTCCTCCGAAACCCGCCATGACGCAGACACAGATGGAAAAGTAGCATACTGATTTTTCTTGCCAAACTTAGATGAGCCGTCTCTCCTGATGTTGAAGAGAACCGTATATCTGTCATCAAAGGAGTAGTTTACACTGCCCAGAAACGACTGAAGTCCTGCTACTGCTTCCCTGCCACCAGTTCGGGAAGCCAATGTACCGTTGTCCTGAACCCAAAACTCTCCGTTAATCCCTTCAACATGAGCGAACAGATGAGTAAACTTATCCTTTTGAGAAGTATAACCAGCAAGAGCAGATATGGTATGCTTACCAAAAGTCTGATTATAATTCAGCGTATTCTCAGCCAAAATATTGAAAAACTCTGTGCTCCTGTCATCTACAAATGCAGGTCCCTGATCCGGGTTATTCTGTCTCAATGCACCTATCCGCTCAAAATATTTCTCACGAATATCCGCATAATCCAAACCCAGGTTCAACTTATACTTTAGAAAAGGGAATATCTCAAACTCTGCATATACACTACCCAGAATTTTGTTGATGGAAGCCGTATTACTATAGTGTTCCTGTAGCCCTACCGGATTCGTAGCAAAGGTGCTGTTATTGTCATCCCCCCTCCCGTAACCGCTTGTGTTATTAGGGTCATATACCGGAATAGTGGGCAGCATCCAAACAACATCTATAAAAGGATTACCATTTACACGGGTTTGGTTACTGCGGCTCAACGCAATGCTCTCTCCAAATGTAAACCTGCCTTTTTTGGTTTCAGTATTAACCCTGATCTGATATCGCTCAAATTCCGGCCCAATGATTGCGCCCTCCTGGTCAAAATAATTTAAGGAAATGAAATAATTGGAATTCTCAGCCCCTCCAGAAAAATTCAGGTTGTGCTCTGAAATAGAACCCGTTTTAAATAAAGCTTCCTGCCAATCAGTATCAACCCCCGTTCTGAGGTTCTGAGGGGTATCACCATTATTCGTATAGGCCAGGTTGTTAATTCTAATGAATTCTTCAGCGTTTGTCAGCGGTAATCTCTCAGGGATGGTTTGTAACCCATAATAAACATTATAATCAATCTTAAGCGGCCCTGCCTTTCCTTTTTTGGTGGTAATAATTATTACTCCATTCATCCCTCTGGATCCATAAAGCGATGTAGCTGCCGCATCCTTAAGGACTTGGATGGATTCTATATCATTAGGGTTGAAATCTGAAGTCAATGAATTTACGAACATCCCATCAATGACGTATAAAGGTGAATCCTGACCAGAAAATGAATTTAAGCCTCTAATCTTTACCGAAGCTGCTTGTCCTGGAGCTCCGCCGGTTGTTACTGTAACACCGGCAGCTCGTCCCTGGAGCATTTCAGTGGCACTGCCGGCAGGTGATTTCAACATTTCTTCAGTATCTACTACTGATACTGATCCAACAATGTCGCTTTTCTTCACAGATTGGTATCCAATTACAACTACCTCATCCAAATAGTTAGTATCTTCTTCCAGGACTACATTAATACTTGTTTGATTTTCTACCGGAATAGTTCGTGATACATAACCGAGGTAGCTAATATTCAATACGCCATTTGATGCTACATTTTCAAGTTGAAAATTCCCATCAAAGTCCGTTGTAGTACCTTTTTGAGTTCCCTCAACAGTAATGCTGGCACCCGGTAATGGAACGCCGGCAGCATCACTGACATTTCCCCTGATAGTAAGCTCCTGTTGTGCATATCCGGAATGAATAGAAAAGCTCAAGATTAGTAGTAAAGCCATTAAATAGTGGCTGGTTCGTTCAGTTAGTTGTTTTTTCATTGTTTTTCATTTTATTGATAGTCTAGCGTGGTTATTATTAAATCGGCCTGTCTACTCTCAATTGAACCTAGACCTGTTTGAATGAAGGAATTCTTTGTTTTAGGAATTAGGTTTTGAAAGTGTAATTGCCTATTATCCAATATTCAAATAGAATAGAATTGCATCAAAATTATCCCTCATTATGTCCCATTCTATCATAAAATCCGGTCATATTTTAAGATTTTGTTAAGAAAACAGTTCTGCTGCAACCGATTGTAAATAAGTGACACAAATTGTTGAGAAAGGGATCATATACAGTCGCTTATGTCAAGTCCATATCGTATTAGATAGTAGCTGTAAAAGGACAGAAGAGTAATTTGAGTACAATGTTATAGCGCGGATCGGGAATATTAATCCAAACCTGATATGAATTTAACCCATCTCCCACAGGCTGCTCTTGAAGGTAACCTGAGAAGTTGACCACGGTGCTGCCGGAGCACAAAAAGAGTTGTAATTATATGGTAAGAAATGACAGGTTGATGTATTGTATTTACAAGATCAAGGTCCATTAACCGTGCGCTCCATGGAATAAAGTCATACACGTCAGGCCCTTATAAATTGTTTCCATAAATCATGTAAAGAGTTGACTTGGTTTTTGATTGAAATTATCTACCCATGGCCCTTTTAGTGTTCTTCCCACTGATATATAGCGGAATAACCTTTGATAATTACCTCTAACCAACCTGTTCTAAATCGGACTAATAAAAAAGTAATGTAGCCATAGGCTTCCACTATAAGCCAGCAAACTCAATTACTGGTACGGGTAATTATTCCTATCACTTCTTTATTTATTTTCCGGATGGCAGGAATATTCATTTTATCTATTTTCCGGTCATAGGTCATAAATCCATTCACTTCCCCTTCTACATCTGTTGTTTGAGTATAAATAGCTGCTGAAAATCCAACTTTAACCAGGTCCATTAATTCCCTCGCGTATTTTATGTATTCATCTGTCGTTTCCTTGGAATTTTTAAACTTAATATACCCCCAATTGTTATCAGAATTCCATAAATGACCCTCTATAGGTAATCCTATTCCTCCGTACTCCCCCAACACTGTTGGCCTCTCCGCATCGTACAAATACAATTCCGGTCCCGGATAATTATGGAGATCCAACATGTCCCCTGTGTGATAGTGATTTCCACCACTTGCAGGATTTACAAGCCTTCCTGGGTCATACTCCTTGGTCCATGCAACTATCTCCTCTGTCTTGAACTGACCCCATGCCTCATTGAAAGGCACCCATACCACAATACTTGGGTAAGAATAGAGAAAATCCATTATTTCCTTCCATTCTCGCCTGTAAATGTTCTCAGATTCTGCAGTTCTGATCAGCTCGGTTCCTTTAAAGTAATCACGATTTTGCCATTGAGTGGACTTATCGCCGTTTGGCATATCCTGCCATACAAGAATACCCAGTTCATCGCAATGCGTATACCATCGTGCCGGTTCCACTTTTACATGTTTTCTGATCATGTTAAATCCAAGATCTTTGGTTTTGACAATGTCATATTTAAGGGCATCATCCGTAGGTGCTGTGTAGAGCCCATCGGGCCACCATCCCTGATCTAATGGTCCAAACTGGAAATAATCCTTGTTATTTAGCTGAAGACGTACAATTCCAAAGTCGTCTCTCTTAACTGAAATTTTACGCATTCCGAAATAACTTTTTACTTCATCAGTCACTTGTTCATCACTTACTAATTTGACAACAGTTCGATATAAAAAAGGCGATTCGGGAGACCATAACTTGGCGTTTTCAATTGGAATTACCAATGCTTCACCTACTCTGGCTTTTTCAGTAGCAATGGTTGACTGTCCATCAAATATTGTAACTTCAATGATGTCTCCATAATCAGCGGCTCTAACGGTTGTATTAAATGTAACAATGCCTGAATCGATATTAGGTACCGTTTTAATGTCTATGATGCTCTTCCGGGCAACGGGTTCAATCCAAACCGTTTGCCAAATACCCGTGACAGGAGTATACCATATACCTTCCGGTTTATTGACTTGTTTTCCCCTGGGCTGGGGGCCATCGCTGCTTGGATCCCATACCCGTACTATGAGTATCTGTTCTTCATCCTCCAAAAAGGGGGTGATGTCAAAGTAAAAAGGAGCATACCCTCCTGAATGAGAACCAATTTTTATATTGTTTAACCAGACATCGGCTTGCCAGTCGACCGCACCAAAATGAAGTAGAATATTTTTGTCCTGCCAATTATCCGGAACTGAGAAGCTTGTTTTATACCAAACTTCCCTGGAAGTTCCAACCTCTTTCATTACACCGGATAAACTTGACTCTATGGCAAATGGCACCAAAACTTTCCCATCGTACTTCTCAGGCCTGGATGACCCAAATGGCAGGATACCATAATCCCAAAGACCATTAAGGTTTTTCCATTGTGAGCGTTCCATTATTGGCCGAGGGTATTCGATCAAAATGGAATCAGGATTAATTTCTGCGGCCCATTTAGTTTTGATTTTATCGCCGGCTGGTTTCCATTGAGCTTTAAGTGAGATCATCATAAAAAAAACACCCAGGTAAATCAGATACTTTCGCATTTCCATATTTATTAAATTCAATAATTAGATTATCAATTTCCTCAGCACTTCAATCAAAGATCGCTTTGCAGCATTTCAAGATATTTGGGTTTGTTAACAGTATATAGGAATGACCCTTTTTTTGAGTGGGTTTTATCTTTCTCTGTCAGTTTGATCAACATCCCTGTGGCCAGGATTTTTTTGTGAAAATTACTTCGATCTATAGCTTGTTCATTTAAAATCTCATAAAGGCGCCGAAGCATATAAATAGTGAATTTTTCAGGTAGCAACTCTAAAATTATCGGATAGAATCTCGTAGTATTTTTGAATTTTACTAGCGCACTTGACAGAATGAATTGAAGCTTACTATCTAAATGGTTGAGTCGGCAAATTGGCCACCAATCATATGAACTCTTTCTCCTCAAATTTTCTAATTGAGGTCCCGGACTGACTAAAGAATACCAGCCTACCGATATAGAAGGCCCTGCCAAGGATCCCTTTTCTATATTATAAAATGTTTTAAATTGACCTAAAACATTGCTCCCATGTCCGCAAACCTTCAATAGCAAATATTCCGCTACGGAATCAATATTTTCATGGCATCTAACTTTTCTAGATGGTAAAACCCACGGACTTCCGTCAATATTTGGAGGTTTTTTTAAAATGACTTTCAAGGAGTTATCCAAATAACCGAATATGACAAGTTCCACTTCAACATACATCCTGGAGATCGCTTCATAATTCATGGTTATTGAATTCTAATTGCAGGTCCCTGCATAAGATGAATGGAACTATCCATTATGCGGGCTGCAGCTTATATTCAGCTGTTAAATCCGCAAAACTGGTACATTACAAAGTTGTATATATGAGCATGGCTATCTTTAGGCACTACAGGCCTTTTTTTCGTACAATCAGATCAATTTTTGCTGATTAGGGGGATGAATCACAGATTTTGCAACAAACAGTTGAATTTTGACACAATTTGATATCGGTTTATCATTTACCTTATTCTGCCATAAAATTTCAGTCAGGCAAATGCCTATTTTTAGAAAAAAGTAATTGACCAATGTCTGTCTAATTCTACCAGGTGTATTTTATATTAATCATCGGGCTATTTTCAGGAATATTATGCTTCTGAGCGTGCGCATAAAGTCAAATAACTCCTTAATTCAGCAAATCAATGATTGCGATTCTTTGAAACAGACTCTTTTGAGAAGAATTTCACTTTTAATTCTGAGCCTTACATTCGCTTCAACCTCTTTAATGGGGCAAGGCTATTATTTTAAGAATTTTAAAGTTGAAAATGGCTTATCGCACAATACTGTTCTCTGTGCACTTCAGGATTCCAGAGGTTTTATGTGGTTAGGTACCAAGGATGGCCTTAACAGGTTTGACGGCTACTCTTTTAAGTATTATCAAAAAGTACCTGATGAACCTAAAAGCCTGGGGAGTAATTTTATAGAATGTTTATATGAATATGAGAGTAACTTATGGGTAGGTACTGACAGCGGATTATTTCTGTATAATGAACAATCAGAAAATTTCGAACTTCTCGAAGCGTCAATGAATCGACCTATACTGGATATTGAACAGGACGATGATGGGAATCTCTGGTATATAGCCGGCGCAATTTTACACAAACATTCCTTAAAAAGTAAAGAGACAATTATATATGATGCCCAGACATTTTTCAATGCCGAGGAAATAACCAAATCTTTGGATGGAAACATTTGGGTAGCTAATGATAACTATTTGTATAAATATAATCATCGAACAAATTCCTTTACTAACATTCAAATAGTAATTGATGACCAGGAAGGATTACCAGTTGTCATTAGTAAAATATCCCCTCTGGATGACCAATCAATTTTAATTGGCACCCAAAATCATGGTGCACTTATATTCGATATCAATACGCAAAAAACCAGGAAATTACTTAAACCGAAGGAAGACCCATTATACGTAAGGGATTTTGCCAGGAAAAACAGCCAGGAAATATGGATGGCAACAGAATCGGGGATCTACATTTACAATATTCTAACTGGAAATTATACAAATCTCAAAAAGAATTATAATGACCCATACGCCCTATCGGATAATGCGATTTACTCTCTTACCGTAGATAATGAAGGTGGTATTTGGATGGGAACTTACTTTGGTGGAATTAATTACTACCCAAACCAGTACACCCGTTTTAATAAATATTATCCACGTTCCGGCTCAAATGCTATAAGTGGAAACGCTGTACGTGAAATTCATCCGGATCATTATGGAAATCTCTGGATAGGTACAGAGGATGCGGGATTGAATAAATTCGATCCGGAAACTCAGATATTTACCAATTTTAGGCCTTCCGAAGAACCACACACCTTATCCCATTACAATATTCACGCCTTACTGCCTAGAGGGGATCATCTCTGGATAGGAACTTTTGAACATGGGCTGGATATCATGGATATTAATTCCGGTAGGATTATCAAACATTACAGGAAAGGCGATGGAAAAGGGTTGTCGAGTAATTTCATTTATGCTCTTTACGAAGATGACGAGCATGTTATCTATGCAGTAACTACTTCCGGGATACAGGTTTACAATGAGGAGGAGGATCGTTTTACAACCCATCCGGCGTTTTCAGAGGATTACTTCTTTACTTATTTCCTTAAAGATCCCAGCGGTGTATTATGGGCAGGGTCTTATTGGGACGGCCTGTTTTATTTTGATCCTTCCACAAATAAAAAGGGCCTTTATCGGCATGATGACAGCAATCCTAATAGTCTTAGCAGCAACGCGATAAATTCTATTTTCATTGATAGCCAGAAAGAAATGTGGGTTACTACAGAATATGGACTCAATAGATATAGAAAAAGTACTGGTGATTTTAAGACCTATTCTACCCGTGACGGTTTTCCGAGTAATGTATTCTATTCCATTATTGAAGAAGACAAAGAACGATTCTGGATCAGCACATCTAATGGCCTTGTGGCATTCAACCCCATCACGGAAGAGATTAAAGTGTACACCAGGGCAAACGGATTGTTAAGCGATCAGTTCAATTATAGTTCTGCCTACAAAGATCCTAAAGGCAATATGTATTTCGGAAGTGTCAGCGGACTAATCAGTTTTAATCCGGATTCGTTCACACAAAACACTTATAAACCTCCTATTTATATCACAGGGCTTCAAATTAACAATAAAGAGGTATTGATAGATAAAGAAGGTTCGCCATTAGAGAAATCAGTGACATTTACCGATGAGATAACATTAAAACCCAATGTGTCCGCCTTTAGCATCGATTTTGCCGCACTTAGTTACACCGCTCCGCAGATGACAGAATATTGGTATAAACTCGATGGGCTCAATGAAGACTGGTTGTACTTACAGCAAAACCACAAAGTTTATTTTACCGGCTTAGCGGCCAAAGATTACAGTCTCAGTATTAAATCCTTAAATAGCAGTGGGATTTGGAGTGAAGAAAACTCGGTACTAAAAATAAAAGTCCTACCTACGTTCTGGAAAAGCAATGCTGCATATGCGCTATATATTTTCCTTACTGGTGTTTTAATCTTTGTGATACTCCGTCACTACCATGCACGTACTTCGTTGAGGAATAAACAAATGCTTCGGGAACTGAGTATCAAAAAGGAAAAAGAAGTCTTCCAGGCCAAAATCGAGTTCTTTACGAATGTATCACATGAAATTCGTACTCCATTAACACTTATTAAGGGCCCACTAGAGAAAATGCTGAAAAGGGTGAATGACGAGGATCCTGAACTTAAGATGAATCTTTCCATTATGGAGAAGAACACTTCCAGATTACTTGATTTAACTAACCAGCTGTTAGATTTCAGAAAAACTGAATTGCAGGATATAAGCCTAACTTTTGTTGAAACCGACATTGCCAATATGGTGAGAGATACCTATAGCCGATTCTGCCAGGCTATAGAGGACAAAAACCTGCAATTTGATATCAATTTCTCTCAGGAGGAGATTTACGCATATATAGATCGTGAGGCGTTTAGAAAAATTTTTAGTAATCTGCTGAATAACGCAATAAAATATGCCGAAAATAAAATAAGCATATCGCTTGATGAGAAAAATGAGTTTTTTGAACTACGTATTAAAAATGACGGCGATCTAATTCCGGCTCATTTAAAAAACAAAATATTCGAGCCATTTTATAGGATTTCAGGAGCAGAAAATCAATCGCAGCCGGGAACCGGCATCGGTTTATCACTGGCTTATTCGTTGGTCGAATTACACCACGGCACAATATCACTCGATACCAGTGATGCCCAAATGAATACTTTTGTTCTGAAATTCCCTATACATCAGGAAAAGGAATTCCGTCTATTTGAGCCCAGGAATTCCGTGCTGAAAAGTTCCATTTTACCTGCTGCCAACCTGGAACCTGATGAACAGCTAAAATCCAATCTGTTATTAGTAGAGGACAATGTTGATTTGTTGGATTTTGTCGCGAAAGATTTGGCACAGCAATATTTGGTTTTTAAAGCCATTAGTGCAGAAAATGCTTTAGAATACCTGAGTAATGAGAACATCAGCCTCATAATAAGCGATGTTATGTTGCCCGGGATGGACGGTTTTACCTTTTGTGAAAAAGTTAAAACAGAGTTGGAGACTTCCCACATCCCATTAATTATGTTGACTTCCAAAAACGCCCTAAATGCAAGGATCCAGGGCCTGGAGTCAGGTGCTGACGCCTATATTGAAAAGCCATTCGCTATGGAGCATCTGAAGGTTCAGATTGCGAACCTTTTGGAGAACAGAAAACATATAATGGAACATTATTCAAGTTCCCCCCTCGCGCATATACGAAGTATCGCACATACTAAAATTGATGAAACTTTTATCAAAAAACTCGAAGAGGTCATTTTTAAAAACATTGCTGATCCGGACCTTAATGTGGAAACCCTTGCTGAAATCATGCATATGAGCCGGTCCACTTTATACAGGAAAATAAAAGACCTTTCCAACCTCAGCCCAAATGAACTAGTGAACATTACAAGGCTGAAAAAGGCTGCGGAACTGTTGAAATTAGGCGATTACAAAATCTATGAAATAGCTGAAATGGTAGGTTATAATTCTCAGACCAGTTTTGGCCGTAACTTTCTAAAACAATTCGGGATGACCCCAACGGAATATATGAAAACCTAAGTAGGATTTTGGAAGAACAGAATATTCCTAACTGATCATTCGGGTCTATAAATTAAACTCTATCCGGACTTTCAATCCCTCCAGGGCCAGCACTGGAGGGATTGGGATAAAGCACTTTCTGGATTAGTATAAATATTTAATAATCAAATAATTAATGAGTATATATAGATACTCCTGAATGTCCCTATTGATAGCGAAAGCGGCAAGCAGATCATGAGAGTATTTTATCACCCTCCCTCAAGAAAAATCCACCGCACGTTTTTACATATTTATCTTTTTTCCACCGCACGGCTGTCTGCAAATATGCACCGACATCGCCCTGAATGTAAAACACATTTAATTACCTTAGTGCTGACATCAAAGGACACAACATCGGATGAAAATATGATCGGCATATAACAACGGATTTAAGAAATTGACGGTTGATTGGTAAAATGAAGTTCAGTATTCTAATCAAACTTTCGTGAGGTTGACAGTTTCATGCCGCGGACTCGCCAAATACTTAATTTCTCCAAACGGGGTAATTTGAACAACTACTTTAAATGAAACTAAAACCTATACTTTACTTAGCGATTCTAATAGGTATCTACTCTTGTAAAAATATAACAAAAAATAAACCAAGTCTAAACGGGGTATGGAATACTATAGGATATGGAAAACAATTTATTATAACCGACAGTATAGTTACAATTTATGATATCTACGAAAGAGGTTGTTCTTTCAATTCACAGTTAACAAAAGAATTGTTCGATAATAAATATAATATAACCAAATTAACAATTGACAGTTTAACTCTACGATCAGGTTTTACCGACTACGGATCTATACGCGTTAATTCCAAAGCTAGCATATGTGGAGAAAATTCAAAAAGTGCTGACCCACTTACCAATTTCGATGCGCTTTGGAATACTTTTAGTGAATATTATCCTTCATTCAAACTTAGAGGAATTGTTTGGCAAGAGAGTAAAGAAAAATATCGCTCAAAACTCGATTCACAGTCGACAGATTTAGAACTCTATACTACACTTTCAGAGATGATTTCTGAACTAAATGATGAGCACGTTTCTATCGACATTCCTGAAGTGCTGAATAACGAAGCTGACGAAGCATATAAATCAGATAAATTACGAGAATCAGTAATTAAATTAATTAATACAAAATACGTTGATAGCCTTAAAATTTATAACGGTGGAATCATAAATTGGGGTATAATAAGTTCGCGAATTGGTTATATTCAAATCAACGATTTTGAGAATTTAGCGAACTATTCTATTGACCAAGAATTATCAGTTAATGAATTTTGGAAAAAATATTCGGAAAAGGCGTCAAAAAGTAAGAATTATCGAAAAGACAATTTAAATGGGGTAAAGGAACTAATGCCTCAAATACTCCAAGACATCAAATATACCAAGTCTTGTATTATAGATGTCAGATTTAATGGTGGAGGTTTTGACGAAGTAGGACTAGAGGTATTAAGTTACTTTTCAGATAGAAAAACAATAGCCTTTTCTAAGAAAGCAAAATTCAAGAATGGTTTCACACAATCACAAACGATCTATGTTGAGCCAAATGACCAAATGTACAATGGTAATATCTACATACTTACAAGTTTTCAAACAGCAAGCGCAGCTGAAATCTTTGTTTTAGCATCACAAAACTTACCCAGCATAACAACAATAGGCTCAAATACAATGGGAATTCTTTCCGATATTCTTACCAAAAAATTACCAAATGGTTGGACATACGGACTTTCAAGTGAAATCTATGAAAGTGCAGATGGAAATAATTACGAGAGAAATGGCATACCAGCGGATATTGACTTGAATTATGAAAAAAACTCAGCAGATTTTTATAATAATCTGCTTCTGAGTTTAAAGAAAGAGGACCTAGCAATAGAAAAAGTGATAGAAATAAACACAGAAAAAACTGCCCCTAATAACTAAGCATTCGAGTAGCAGTACGGCCAAACATGAATGCCCTGTTGACTGAACCGGTATGATGATTATATTATGGGGATTAGTACTCCTTATAGGCGGGTGTAAACTGCTCAAGACGCTATTTAGCTTGATTTAATATTAGTGTTGCTTCATTATAAGTTTTTTTTATGGCGCGCATCTGGTATTCTTTCCGCTTGAACATTTAAAAAGGCGCCTTTTTCCATTTTGGAACAATAGATATCCATTTACGATGCGTTCAGGTTCCAGGGCTTATCTTTTACTGATTCTTCCATATTTTTGGTGTGCCTCAGGGTCAAGAACACAAACGGTCAATTCACTACCTTGTAGATCACGGCAACGAAGTAGATTAATTGCCTATTAGAAGGTGATTAATATTATACCTGAATATGTACTTGAAGATTAACTTACCTCTCTGGATAAAATTCAGGGAAATCTCCTGATATAGTCATCATGTCCCAACGGCCGAAGAAGATTTTTTCTGAGGACAAAGATTTTCTTGGAAGGCTTGCATAATGATCAGCTTAAAGCAGAAAGAGTGTTAGAAAAGCAACTGGCTTAACGAGTTTTTCGTTCTTTAATGTTCTAACTTCCTTTTCTGGAATAATGTACATTTGGCAATAACTTTAAAGTATCCGCAACTTGTTCTGCTGTAATATCACGTTGTGGATAAGCGAACATTTCATACCCAACCATAAATTTTTTGACATCCGCCGATCTTAATAATGGCGGGTAAAATGACATATGGAAATGCCATTCAGGGTGTGGTATGTAATCTGTAGGGCATTGATGAATTCCTGAGGAATACGGAAAGGAAATCTCAAAGATGTTGTCGTATTTGACCGTAATCACTTTAATTGCCATGGCAAATGACTCTTCCTCTTCTTCATTTAATTGACTTATGTTTTGATAATGATTTAGTGGAACGATCATTGTCTCGTAAGGCCATATGGCCCAAAAGGGAACCAAAACCACAAAATGACTGTTCTTGTACACAATCCGTTCATCAAGTTCTATTTCCTGTTCCACATAAGATTGTAACAGACTTCTGTGATTTTTATTCCAGTACTCCCGTTGGTGAAATTGTTTTTTCAAGACTTCCTGAGGGATAGAAGACTGTGACCAAATTTGGCCGTGAGGATGGGGATTACTACACCCCATAATTTCACCTTTGTTCTCAAATATCATTACATGCTTGATATCTGAATGCCTACCCAATTCAAGGTATTCTTGCTTCCATAACCGGATGACCTTTTTAATTTCAGTTACCGACATCAGAGGAAGTGTGAGGGCGTGGTTAGATGAAAAACAAATCACTTTACAAATGCCTGTTTCCTGCCTTGCTTGTAACAAGCCTTTCTCAAATGTACCAGGTCTACTCTCTTCCACCAAGGCAGAAAAGTCATTCACAAAACTGTAAGCGTCTGTATAATCTGGATTTCTTTCACCTCCGGCCCTTTCATTGCCAGGGCACAAGTAACAGTCCTTATCATAAATGTTTTGGGTAGATGGACTTGTTTTGTCCCTTTTGCCTTGCCAGGGTCGCCTGGTGCGATGAGGAGAAACAAGTACCCACTCCCCGGTCAAGATATTATATCGCTTGTGGGGTACACTTTGAATTAAATCATTCATACTTCCTGAAGGTTTACTCCATTGCCCAGCCCAACTTTTATCGGAGTTAGCTCAATGCCAAATTGTCGTTTGTACCTTTTAGAAATTGAAAAGATATATGTGTCCACGTAAGCCTGGTGCACCAGGTTAATTGTACAGCCTCCGAAACCGCCTCCCATCATCCGGGCTCCAATTACATATTCAAAGTCCGTGGAAAAATCCACAAGAAAATCAAGTTCTTTACAACTTACTTCATACAGATCTTTTAAACCCGCATGGGTTTCATAAAGACACTTACCAACCACTTCCAAATGCTTGCCTTGCAATGCTTCTGCCACTTTCAAAACACGTTCATTTTCTTCAACCACATAAATGGCGCGATTGTATTCTTTTATTGATAATTCTTCCTTGCATTCTAATATGATCTCTTTTGGGACCTCCGCAAGGTATTTAAACTCAGGGTATTTCTGATTCACAACCTTCAGAGCTGACTCACACTCCGCCCTTCGGGTATTGTATTCACTGGTTGATAGATTATGGTTTACGTTAGTATTTAGAAGTAATATGGTATATGGGTTAAGATTGACATTGATTAACTTGAATTCTAAATTCGCACAGTTCAATAAAATTAAATGATCCTTTTTACCATTAACAACAGCAAATTGGTCCATGATACCACAATTTGTGCCTACAAAAGTATGCTCAGCTTCTCTTGATAAAAGGATTAGTTGCATATCCGTTAATCCAATATCAAATAATTCATTTAATCCTTTTGCTATTCCGCATTCAAGCGCAGCTGACGAACTAACTCCCGAGCCTTCTGGTAAATTACTAGCTATTTCACAATCGAAACCCTTAATTGAATTGGGCCTTATTATATTAATATGGTGAATTACGCCAAGTATATAATTCTTCCACAAGGTATCAGTAGGTTTAACCATATTAAGGTCTATGGTAAGCAAATCGTTATAATTTTGCGATCGCACTCTGCACTGAGAAGTATTATTTTTTGTTAAATCGAATGTTATAGTGCGGTCTATTGCCGCAGGCAAAACATGACCTCCATTATAATCAATATGTTCTCCAATAAGGTTTATTCTTCCAGGCGAAGAAATTAGCTTTCTTCCATCGATATTGTCAGACATTAAAATATAGGATTCAAATTACACGATTCTGCCAAGTCAATAAAGGGAAAATACAGAGAAGGCAGTATGATGATTTGTCTCAATATATCTGCAATACCGGTCATATTTTAATAAATCTGTACCTTGGTTTTTGACAAAAAGCATAAGAGAAGCTTTTAGAAACCAAACCTCGGTGGAGAAATTGATGAACTTAGTTTGCGAAGTGGGTCTTTGATCTTTAAAAATTCTGATTTATTGAGAATAGGAATTACTCAGACACATGGACTCTTGTAATTCAAATCATATTTTAATCAATAGTTAAAATCCCGATAAAATTTGCTGCCTTCTGTTCTGCAAGATATTGGACAGTGACAGAAAACGGAAATAACAGTAAATCCGAAGACGGGTTAAAGATGGCGAATCTAAATTCCTATTCGGATTAATAACATCTATATTTGAACCTTTAATTGAATATTAGGCAAAAAAACTAACCTGCCTAAAGGTCATCTTCACAATGAATCTGATTGAACACTATAATAAGCTCTACTATACTTCTACGAATGATATCAAAAAGGATAAATATGTGATTGACCCGCTGATTGATTCCAATGCAGATAATAGATTTGGGCTGACCCTTCTGTTCCGACCAGATGAGACAATTAATAATCATATCCAGGCTTTTCTTAGTGATCTAAGAAAAATCGAACCCAACCAATATTATTACCCGAATTCTGACATTCACGTGACCGTTCTTTCAATAATTTCATGTTATAGCGAATTTAATTTAGATCAGATTTCTATTGATGATTACCGTTATGTAATTGAGGAGAGTTTAATGGGTTGCAAAAGCTTTGATATAGATTTTAGAGGAATTACAGCATCCTCATCATGTATTATGATTCAGGGATTCCCATCAGATCATAGTCTTAAAAAGTTACGTGATAGACTTCGATATAATTTTAAGAATTCGCAATTACAACAATCCATTGATACAAGATATTCCATAAATACCTCGCATTCGACGGTTGCAAGATTCAGAACACCATTTACAAGAAAAGAGGATTATTTAGCTGTTTTGGAAGAATACCGAAATTATTTCTTTGGAACGCTTAAGGTAAAAACTCTGGAATTTGTCTATAATGATTGGTATTTAAGAAAAGGTTCAGTAATAATTCTTGACGCGATGCTCATTTAAGGCTTAGCAATGTAAGCCTGGTAAATGCAGGTGTTAATTCAGGCGATACATCAATGGCAAATCACGTGGAAATTGAGCATGCAGATTCAGGTAAGGTTTCGAACCGACATAGATTTACCCCATGGTCCTTACACCTGGTAGGTGAACAAAACAAGATATAAATAAAAAATTCCAATATAATATTGGAATTTTTAATAGAACAAAATCGATGATCATTGTTAATCATAGTTCAACATATCTATGACCACATTTTTTCTAAGATTTTGATTAGTTAATTTAATCTTGTAAACTTTAGTGGCGAGGTCATCATTTAGATAGAAACTTACATATTTATTGCCAGACATTTTCCAACCGTCATTACTTTCAAAAGCCAATTTCCTTACCTCCAAAGGGAGCACCACGTTTTTGAAGTTTTCCCGAGCCGAGATAATCTTTCCATCTCTATTATACTGAGCTTTGATACTGCCATTGGTTGCTTTAAAAACAACTTCGAAATACTGTTTCATTTTATTGTCGAATTTTGCGTTTTTTGCTACATCATAAACGGCAACCTTTTCTTGCAGGTCCCTTACTACCGACGAGGTGTTCTTATCCCTAACGGAATGTAAATACTGCAAATTAGATGGTGACACTGTCACGTTGTTTAATTCTACTCTGGGAATTGCTTCGATTGTTTTCTGTGAAAATCCCAAGTTACAAAGTCCTAATACGGTAATACCTACTACTAATTTTTTCATGACATTTATATTTAAAGTTTATAAATAATTGATGTCATAAAGGTGAAGTTCTTAACATCACAATACTAAGCAGCTATGTTGCTATTGCTTACAAGTTTTTTTTAATTAATTAGAAATTATTTGTAAGTCTTACATTAATGTTGCGAGATGCTGAAATATTGCTTAACGATAATATAATGCAGTTACTAGAAGCCCACCGTTTTTAAGATTTCCGACCAACGAGGATCCGTATTTAGAGGCATAAAAAATGGTTCTACCTTCAACCAATACATTTCAACATCATGATTTAAAAGCCCTTTTTCCAACCATTCAAAGGCAAGATCGATCTCTCCGGTTTGGGCATAAACCATGGCTATGTAGTAATTAGGACTGCCAATAGATGATTCTCTGCTTAGAAGTTTTATTCTTTTAAGAATGTCATCAACCTGTGCTTTATCTCCTAATTGGCCATATGCGATAGCTGCCATTGACAAAATATGTGGAAAAGTTAAAATTGAATCTGAGAGCTTTTCATATCTGGAGATAACCTCTTCATATTTTTCCTGATAATTTAACAAATGCAACACTTGACTATCAGAATAAGGATGTAACGCGTCTTTTTCTTCCCCAATTCTTATAGATTCCGAAGCCATTTGTTGATTATTCAAATAGCTATAGCACAGACCTTGGCTATTCCATGCGAAAGTATCATTTGGATTAGATTTTATAAAACTGAATGAGTTTTGAAGTGCTTCCTCAAACCTACCTGACGACAGCAGAAATTCTGTGTATGTACTATACGGTAATCCTGGATTCAGATCCATGGCTTTCAAGTAGCTCGTTTCCGCATTCTTAAAATCCCAGTTAAACCATAAATTTAAAGCTCCTAGAAACAAATGTGCACTAGCATTATCAGGATCCAGTTCTAAGCCTTTGTTTAGTAAGCCCTTAATTTCGAGTAAATATTCCTGTAAATTCTGAGGAACATATGCTCTTACAGCTGTTATCCTCCATAATTTCTCAATGGCCATTTGTACATAGGCATCAGCAAAAAATGGATCGAGTTGTATTGCTTCCTTTAGTAACGTTACATTCTCCTCCAGGGTATTATTAGTGTCTACCTGTAAATACAAGGAATAAGCTTTAATATTTTGAGTAGGTGGCTTGGCAATTCGTTGTCTCACATTCGGTGGAATATAGACCCTTAATTCATTGGCTACTTGCTGAGCAATTTTGCTTTGTACTGCAAATACACTATCAATTTTAACGTTATAATCATCAGACCAAATTATCTTATCCGATTTCCCATCAACCAACTGTACCGAGATCCTAACTGTTTCCGAATTTTTTTGTATGCTTCCTAATAAAACACAGGTTACACCAAGTTCTTTTGCGATTTCCCTTGTCGGCTTCAAACTTCCCTTGTAGGACAAAGTGGAGTTCCTGGAAGTAACAAACAATTCCTTAATCTTAACCAGGCGATTGTTGATTTCGACTACCATGGCATTGGAAAAAGGTTCCTGATCTCTTTTTGGGCTTAAATCATCAAAAGGAAGTACCGCAATGGAATTTTCAACTAACTCCCCCTTTGAGAAATCCTCTCCTGTTTCATCTGCAATTCTGAAAAAAATAAGCAATCCTATTGCAAGGATAAATACAATAAGTAAAGCAAACAAAGCGCCAATTCTTTGCTTGGATACTTTCATTTTCGGGGATGACCTGTTCTGTGGTCTCAAGAAAATATTCTGAGGTAATGGTTCAATCGGAATTGTTTCCTTCGTTCCTTCAGGACGCCTAAGCTTAATCTCTCCGGGGGGACATCCGTAAAATTCTCTAAAACATGTATTAAAATAGGTGGGGCTATTAAAACCAACTTTATACGCAATCTCTGAAACTGTGTAATCTGTCTCCTGGAGTAATTTTAGACTCTCTTCCAGTCGTATTTCTCTGATAAATTGACTTATAGACTTCCCAAGTTCCTTTTTTAATTTCTTGTGTAACTGTGAACGGCTGATTCCATAAAGTCCCACCAACTCGCTAACCCCAAATCGCTCGTTTGAATAGTTTTCATATACGATTGCTTTTAGCCTATCAATAAAACTAGTACTGTTGGCCATATTGCGAAATTGTATAGTAAAATAGTAGTAGGGAATTATACTAAAGATACTTAATTAAATTTCTGAATAATAACAATTTAGTGATATTCAGAAGAATGCCAAATGGTGATATTAGAAGATGATTATTCCTGGCTTGACATCCGGGATTGGTCCTGCACACTTCCATTAAATTCAAACAAGTGGTTGAGGATAAAATATATTCAGATTATCCCCAGCACCCTTAGAATTCCAACCAAACCCACGCCTATCCAAAAGATATTCAAGAGGGTATAGGCTCTGTCTTTTTTAATAATGGCAGTCCATGATAGAATAATAGCGTCAATAGTATTAACTATCCAGACGAATAGGAAAGGGCTTTCTTCACCATACCAGCTGACCACCGAAAAGCTGAAGATGCGCATCAGGACGCCTGTCATTTCGAGGGTGCGGACGTTCTGGATCACGAAACGATTTAATACATTCATTCTGTTTGTAGTTAATGGCCTTTGAATTATTATGGCTTTAATCAGAGTAAAAAACGAAAACATGGATCAACTAAGCATTCATTATATCCAACCTAGTTGCAGGGTGATGTGCATGTGTGAGGTATGCGCATTAACGGTGTTCCCTCAAATCCTTTAAATGAACGGAGTGCAGTTTCCTGTACCTAAAGTCTCTCCCCTCTATATAACTGTCAAATGTAGAGTTTCCGGGTTAATATCTAATTAGAATGCGACCATTTACATAAACAATAAATAATCTTACCAAAAGAAATTAGAATTCATATTACCAGAGAGTACGTAATTAATTCTCAATATCCGAAAACCTGATGAGTAAAATATGATGATCAAATTTATCATTGAAGGTATATTCCTTTTATGACTGAATTATATTCATCTTACGCAATGCTGATCTTGCCATTCACAAATTTCTATCACAACATTGACCGGAAAATTTACGTGAGATAATAAAAATTAGGTTGAATTCTGCTAACATTTATGGATCCTAAAATATATCCCCTTAAGTAAAGATTGACATAGCCGATCAGCCGTTGTCTCAAAATCCATTTGCATACCTTGGCACAGCTTTTGAATTTACTTCGAAAAGTTAAACACTACCATCATGAAATCTAACGTTTTACTTATATCAATTATGCTCTTAATTGCCAGTCAAGCCATTGCACAACAGGGAAACAAGGATGCTTGGAAACATGAAAAGAAGTATTATAAAAAAGAAAGGGAATGGCAACGAGAACATGATAAAAAAATGGCCGAACATCGCAGAGAAGCTTGGTTAAAGGAAGAGGAATATTATCGTGAGTTGGCCCAAAAGGAAAGGGAACATTACAGGGAATTAAGGAAGAGGGAACTTGAGCATTTGGAAGAATGCCATTCCTGTGACCATGGCGTCTACCATAATAGCGACTATTATTACGAAGACGATATATACTACTCCAGAAGAACCCGCAGGCCTATTTCCCTGGACGCTGAAATTGTATTTCGGAATGGTTCTATACAGGTGCAACTATAAGCCAGCTAATACTTAGGTCTGTTCGCGCAGTATGTTTCGCCTTAATCGATACACGAATATGTAATAGGCGAGTAAGGCCAGCCCAGCCCAGCTGAGGCTGATTATGGCCGTGGCTAAAACGGAAGCCTGGTAGCGGGTAAAGATGATGTAGTACATATACCCAAGCATGGCCGCGCAAAATGCCCAGTTTACATATTTCCAGAAGCCCATTATTTTTACTTTTTTCTGTCTGCGCTGCAGGGCTCGACGTTTCAGGGTTATCCAGATGCCGGAAAGAATAAGGGAGGAAATCCCCAATCCGAATACAAACCAGGTAATTTTGGTAACCAGTCCTCCCCAAGATCCAAAATGAAGGGGATCCATGATATCATTCAACCACATTTTGGTGCTAATATCACTGGCCCGCTGCACCTTAATCACCTCATAAGTCTGAGGGTCTACATATACCCTGTTGGCACGCTGTCGGACGAGGGGGACATCCGATGTCCCCGTAAGGTAGATAGGGAAGTCTGCCCCTTTTGCAGGTAACAGGTCCCCTACTTCCAACCCGGGAATCTGCGCTTCCGCCAAACGCACCGCCCTATCGTAATCCAATGTCGTTGAATACCGCGCTGCAGGCAGTGCTCCTTCCCCTGACTGCCGGTTAATTACAGGCGGCCTGGGATTTACTTCCTCCCCAATCCCGGAAATATTTGCCCTTTCAATAAAATACCATATCCCGGTAAGGGAAAATAAAATGGAAAAAGGTACAGACCACAAGCCTACAAGACGATGCAGACTACGGAAAAACACAAGCATACCTTTGCCTGTCTGTAGCACAAAGAGTTTCTTCCACCATTTTTTGTAAAACAACAAAGCGGTAACCAGCGAAATCAATAACAAAAATGCAAAGGCCAACACCGTAAAGTGACCTATTTGAAACGGAATAAAAAGATAATAATGTAAATCCCGGAAAAAACGCTGAATGGTAACCTGTGATTCTCCCTGTATTTCACCCGTATACCGGCTTGCAAAAACATAAGATCGCTGGCCATCTTCCAGCTTATACAGAATGTCTGCCATATAAGGTTCGTCCGGGCGCAACCAGTATTCAATCTGCGCAGAGGGATACTTTTCGCTGAAATTCTGTACAATCAGGTTCCTGCCCGCCACCTTCTCCGATGGGGTAGCCCGGCTGGCAGGATTAAACAGCCAGTCCATTTCATGGCTCAGGGTAGCCAGGGTACCGGAAAAGCATACTATAAAAAATAGTATGCTCAGCCGTATCCCGATCCAGCTATGGATATTAAAAAAGACTTTCTTATTAAGCTTCATTCACTAAAAACTATAGCCTACACTGAGCAGGTAATTCCTGGGGGCACCCGGAAAAAGGCGCACATAGTCATACCCACCCACCCAATGGGTTTTATCAAAAATATTGTTCAGGAGGAAGGAGATATTAAACCGGTCTACGCGATATGACAAGCCTGCATCCACTACCATAAAGGAAGGCAATTGCAACTCCCGGGCGAAGGTATTCCGTTCGGAAACAAAATTGGTTCCCAGGGTAATCCCTATATCTCTCAGCGCCCCCTGGTCAAAGATATACTTCCCGAAAAACCCTCCCTGGTGAAGGGGCGCGTTTTCCTTTCTAAGCCCAATTTCATCGGGATTGTCGCTTTCGCTGATAACCGCTTCATTGTATGCGTAATTTGCCGTTAATGTCAGGTTAGGAAGAATCCGTCCGTTGATATCCAGTTCAAATCCCTTTGATTCCTCCTGGCCCCGCTGACGGAGTAATTCAGGATTGTCGGGCGCATTGGCATTAACCAGGATGTTATTATTCTCAATATAATAGATTGCAAGGTTTGCGGCGAGACGCTTGTTAAAAAATTCTCCTTTGGCACCGGCCTCCACCATATATGCATTTACCGGATCGAATGGCCCTCCGGCATTCGGATTGGTTTGTGCTGCAACCCCCTGCGGCTGGAAGCTCTCCGTATAAGTTCCATATAAATTGATATCGTCAGTTACGGAATATACCACTCCCAGTCGGGGTAAGAATTTATTCTGGGTAGTGGTTTCTTCGTCCGGTTGATCAAAATTAACCACGTCTATATAATACTCCTGCCTGCCACCAAGGAGAAACTGAAATTTCTTCCAGCGTATCTGATCCTGCAGGTATATGCCATACGAATAATATTGGGTGGGCGAGGAAGGGCTTTCGGTAAAGATGTAATCACTTAAACGGGCTACGTTGTAAGTGGGGTTCTCAAGATCAAAATGCGGCACATTGGGTACCGGATTCCCGTCTGTATCCCGCTGGAAATTTGGCAGGTCGGCCGCGCTTGCAGATGCTCCTCCCCCTTCCAAAAGATAGCCCCGTGCAAATCCGGATGCGGCCCCAACCGGTTGTTTTTGTTCGATATAATCGAATCCTGCGACAACCTTATGGGTCAGGGGACCCGTATTCGCATCCAAAACGAAATAAGTCGACACGTTGTCGGCTATAAATTCGCGCTGTCTTTGTATTACCTGCATCCCCATAAGCGTTGGAATAGGATCGCCATTGCCATCAATCGCAAATTGATTGGAGGTACGGTGCTCCACCAGATCCTCTTCAAACAAATACTTCATGTACGAAGCATTGAAGGATAGATTTTCTGAAAACTCGTGTGTTAATGACAGGGTGGAGTATACTACATCACTTATCTGAAAATCATTGGTTTGTCCTATTGCAAACGAAATGGGAGTAGATGTTAAGTCGGTCCCGGCGGTAGCGCCAAAGATAGGTTGTCCACGGTCCAATTTGCCATCGAAATTCTGCAGGACCAGATCAAAATTGATCCGGGTCTTGTCTGTTGGCAGGAAGGAGATGGAAGGAGCAATGACATAGGATTTGAATTCCTGAAGATCCCGAAAGCTATCCGAGTTTTCATAGGCCAGGTTCAGACGGTATAGCAAACTCTCATTTTCATTGACGGGACCAGTAAAGTCAGCCGTAGTCCGAAGGATGTTGAAACTACCGAGGGTGAAATTAATTGCCCGGCGATCCTCTGCCAGGGGCTTTTTGGTTACACGGTTCATCACGCCTCCCGGGATGGAATTTCCAAACATGGCGGAGGCAGGACCCTTTATGACTTCTACCCGTTCAATATTGGCCAGCAAGGGTTGTGGCCCGAAAAGCCCGACAACGCGCAATCCATTGATATAGGTATCCCCGGACCTGAAACCGCGAAAGGTAAAGTCGTCATAATAAGAAAATTGGTTCACCCCGCTCACATTCTTAACAATATCGTTTACCCTATAGGCGAGCTGATCGTTAAACACCTCTTTGGTAACATAGCTGATGGCCTGAGGGATGTCTTTAATGGGGGTGGCGGTTTTGGTGGCCGCAAAAGTCACATCGTTTTTATAGGAACGTTCCCTTCTACCCGTTATTTCAACTTCCTGCAGTTGTTCACTTGCCTGGGCAAGGACAAAATCCACCCGGACCATATCCTGGCCGGTTATCCTGACCTTCCTTGTTTGCTGCTGGTATCCAAGAAATGTAACGGTTATGTTGTATTCGCCATCAGGTACATTTTCAATGGAATAATTCCCGTTCTCATTGGTAGTTGTTCCATTGTTGTTGTTTAACAGGACATTGGCACCCAATAAAGGGACATTCCCTTCATCCACCACCTTCCCTGAGATTCTGGTTTCCTGAGAAAAAACAACGGAAGTAATAAACGATAAGAAAATTGGCAAGTATAATTTCATTGGTCTTTTATAATAGGTTTATGGGCGTCAAATATAAAAAGTTATTTTTATTTAGACCTATTATAAATAACTTAGAATGTTAAAATTTATAAAGATTCTTGCTGAGCGGATTAAACCTGGAATACTTAAAGGGAATTCATGTTTTGAATAAATATTAATGAACTGGTTTGGTTATACAACAAAGCCCCAATAATGGGGCTTGTATTATTGCTTAAAAATGTATACTATTTTGTTCCGACAATGGTTACATGGGCATCCAATTGTATTGCTGAAGTCACACTAATAGCGCCCAAATTCAAACCCGTACTTGACTCGGCTTCCAAAAGTGCATTAAACTCAAGATTCGCATTCTCTCCTTGCGTATAGGATACAAATATCAGTTCATATTCCCCTTCCTTTAGAAAATTAAGACTATAGGAGTTATTAATTCCGGTAACCGCGCTACTTGTTACTGCATTGGCGAACTGGATATTACTCTCTCCCTGGCCAGAGGTTTCCGCTTCGGCATTGAATGTGCCTTTTTCATAGGCATATACTACAATCTTATCGGAGGTATTCTCCGAGTCATTAACATTCCCGGATATCTTCCCCGTAGTCTCTTCGTTAACCGTTCTGATACCAGCTGAAATTTCTGATATCGTAACAAAATCAAAATTACTGGAAAGGGTGGATTCTTCTTCCCTAATTGTTTTTCTAAGGTCAAAATCAATGACTACTTCATTCGTGTTTGTAGCAAATACCTCGAACGCATCATTGATAGTGATCGTACCTGATGTTGATTCAATTTTGTCCTTCGTACCGTCAGCCAGTGCTACGTAACAACCAGGAGAACTCCCGGTTTGATCACTTTCATAATCCAGAATAAGCTCCAGGCTGCTGTAGGTCCCGGCTTGCAAGTCTAAGTTACCCAACGTTTCTGTCTGACCATTAACAAGGGCCGATAACTCAAGAGTGGTTTTACTGAATCCCTCCAATGATTGCCCGTCAACCTTGACATCTGCAATAGTTACGAATACCGCTTCAACATCTGCGTTGTCAATTGGGGCATCAGTAATTTTAAAGGTGGTATTATAAGTTTCCGCAGACATATCAGATTGTACATTGTCATCGTCGCTGCATGATAATGCAATAAATACGGTTACAAATAGATAAGCTGAATTTTTCAAAAAAGTTTTCATTTGGTTTTAATTTTATGATTAAACAATCATATTTAAAACAAGAGAAGGACACTTAACCCTAATTTTTTTTTGTTAAAATCTGTTAAGTGCCAGAAAGATGTTCCAATAACAAATTGTTTTTCAGAGAATTAAAAACAGAGTTTTTTTCCTCTTATTTATGGATCACGTGATGGATAATACGTTAAGGTGACCATTCATATGGGATAGTGAATAGAGAAATAACTACTAAAGTGAGGTAACACTCCTAAATTTCAAAATAGTGGTTCCTCGGTTAATATTTATTTGGACTGGTATTAAAATTACAATGTGGTTCTTAAGAAGGATACATTAATACTTCATAACTACTCAAACCCCAATCGTAACTGTTCTCCTTTTTTAGTGGGTGCTTTTTTTTGAAGCGTTGATTCGTATTTATTTCGTACTACCTTCATATCCTCCAATAGCTTTTGATCTACCACCTTTGCATAAATCTGAGTGGTCTTTAATGAGCTGTGCCCCAACATCCGGCTAACGGATTCTATAGGAACACCATTGGCAAGAGTCACCGTGGTAGCAAAAGTATGCCGGGCCAGGTGGAAGGTGAGTTTCTTTGTAATCTTACAGACTGTGGCTATTTCCTTCAGATAAGCATTCAGTTTCTGATTACTTATCACAGGCAGTAGTAGACCCCTTGGATTGGTTAACTTGTAATCCTGGTACTTCTGAAGTATTTTCTCTGCGGGTTCAAGAAGAGGAACAGTGCTTCGCGTATTGGTTTTAGCCCGCTGGGTTTTGATGATCCGCTGCCCCTGTAAATTTTTTACAATATGCTCGTCGGATAGTTTTTTGACATCCGAATAGGCCAGACCAGTAAAGCAGCAGAATAAAAAGATGTCCTTTACGTGGTTCAAGCGATCAATATCAAACTTCTCTTTCATCAGCGTATCCAGTTCACGCTCTGTTAGCGCTTCCCGTTCCACAGGTTCCCAGGTAGCCTTCCAGTGGTAAAATGGATCCTTATTGATCCAATCATAGGCGTAAGCAATACGTATGATCTTTTTAAAGTTTACAAGATATTTAGTGACCGTATTCCTCCCACCAATGTTGGAAACTTTTAAATAGTGCTCAAAACGTTTGATAAATTGGAGATCTACATCCCTGAGAGGTAGATCTTCAATTTTGTATTCCTTCTTAATAAAACTTTTAAGATGTCTTCTCGTGCGCACATGGCGCTGGTATCCACCCACCGAAAATTCCCTACCTACTAATTCGGAAATCTCATCATTGTGCTCCTGATATAGTTTTAAAAGGGTACGATGATTGTTATCCCTACCCAAAAAATCATTTTTGAGAAGATCGGCCGTATAGTATTTCCCCTTTTTTACATACTCCCCCTGTATTTTGAGTAGTCTGGCCTGTACATCATCCAGGAACCTATTAAGTTCTTTTACTCTAGGATTTGTGCCCTTAACTCTTCCTGAAATGGGATTCCACTGCTTTATCTGTACTTTTCTTTGAAGACTTAACTCAGCACGATGGCCGTCAACGGTAATTCGAAGGTAAATCATGGTTGTACCTTTCTTGTCTACCCTATAATTTCTTACGTAGAATAAAATGGAGAATGTATCACTCATATGATTTCAAATTTGCTGTACATGGCATTTTGAATTTGCCACATATTTTTCTATAAAACATTATCTGTCAATATTTTAACACCGTTCTGGTGTCCACTTTTGCGAAAAATGCAATTGGACACCGAAATGGACACCAGATCTGGTGTCCATTTTTGATATCAAACAGATACAGCAAAAATGAAAAAGCCTGAAAATCAACGATTTTCAAGCTTTTTGAATTCAAATAAGTAGTTCCCAGTGACCGCGGGAGGATTCGAACCCCCAACCCTCAGAGCCGAAATCTGATATTCTATCCAGTTGAACTACGCGGCCAAAATTTCAATTAGTACACATTCATGAGCCAGGTCCATTCTATTTCTGACGATGGCCGAAGGCCATGTCAGAATCCTGACAAGCTCCGCTTCGTCAGGACCAGTTGAACTACGCGGCCAAAATTTCAATTAGTACACATTCATGAGCCAGGTCCATTCTATTTCTGACGATGGCCGAAGGCCCCGTTCATAAGGGTGCGCAAAGTACGCAAAAATACCCTTTTGGAACCAAATAAAATCCCGCTAAAAATTATTCCTTTCCGGGATTTTATTGCTACGCACCCAGCTTCCTCTTCACAATACCTGAAATGGTTTTGCCATCAGCCTGCCCGGCCAGCTGTTGGCTGACTAGCCCCATTACCTTACCCATATCCTTCAACCCGGAAGCGCCTGTTTCTTTTATGGTCTTTTCCACGACTGCTTCTATTTCCTCCTCCGTAAGCTGTTCGGGCAGGAAGCGCTCAATCACGGCAGCCTGGGCCAATTCCGGCCCGGCAAGATCTGCACGGCCCTGGGTTTCGTAAATGGCAGCGCTGTCCTTTCGCTGTTTGACAAGTTTCTGGACTAGCCTGACCTCTTCCTCGGCAGATAATTCTGTCCCTGCCTTCTTCTCTGTCTGTGCGAGCAGGATGGCCGATTTGATAGCCCTTAATGATTCGAGGGTTACTGTGTCCCTGGCTTTCATGGCCGTTTTCATCTCCTCCATGACCTTTTGCTGTAAGCCCATAACATGCTGTTTTTTCCGGCACGAAGATAAAAAAATAAACCCGAACGATCATTGCCGTCCGGGTTTAACATTGTTCAGGCAGGTCCTCCCTTAATCCACATTATCGTGGAGGAAGGAGTTATTGGATCTCAACTGGATTTCATCATTGCTGTCTTCGCCCAGCGAAGTGCGGGAAACCTTTCCCCCCTTGGGATTTTCGGAAAGATTAACCCCCTGCCTCTTGTATGCAGGTTCCTTCTCAATCTCATCTATGTTGTTCAGCGAATTATTGAACTTATAATTAAAATCCTTCAGCTTCCTGCGGCGCTCATCGGCCCTCGACCTTAGAAGTTCTTCCAGTGGGCTGTCCATTGGGTCAATATGTTGCCCTGCTTGCGATTCCGGATTCCCCTGGCCGGAATTAATGGTTTTCTTTTCAAAGACCAATTCATCTTCCACGATTCTGGGGTCGTACTCTTCGGCTTTGGATTTCGCCCCTGTAAGTTTGTTTTCCAACTCCATATAGTCGTCCAGGCTATACCGGGTTTCACCTTTTTTATCGTACTCCAGTATGGGGATTACTTCAATATGGTCTTTGACTTTCAGGTCTTTTACGTCATCTTCAAGGTCGAAGGTGATCACATGCTCCTGCTCGTCATCGTCCCGGGCATTGCGGATAGGCATATCAAAGCTAAAGGTGAACTGCTCTTTTTCACGTTCGGTCGATTTCAAAACCTCAGGATCGATCACTTCGATATCGTTCACAGCCTTCTTTGAATCGATTATAATGAATTCCTCTTCCCGGACATCGGTTGCTATCACTTCTTCGTAAAAGACATTGAAATTGCGGATGTAATGGGTAGTAGGGATTAACTCTTCATCTTCCAGTTCGGGTTGGTATCGTTTTTTGGCCGGCTTAAAGGCAGCTACTTCCTCCTCCTCAAGGACATGCACAACCGCCGCCTCCTTGCTCAGGTTTTGCTCGGCCTTCTGTTCGTCCTCAAGGGTATGGATGATCTTCTTGGATTCGGTATTGACAATGTCGTCCTGCTGATCGATGTTAAATCCCGTAGCAATGACGGTGACCGCTATGGCCTCCCCTATATTCTCGTCTTCCCCTACCCCCATGATGATATTGGCACCATGGCCGGCCTCAATCTGTATGTGATCGTTGATCTCGCCTATCTCATCAATGGTAATTTCCTCGGATCCGGAAACGATAAGCAGCAGTACATTCTTTGCGCCGGTTATCTTGTTGTCGTTAAGTAATGGGGAATCCAGGGCTTTCATAATAGCTTCCTGGGCGCGGGAGGAACCTTTTGACTGGGCGGAACCCATTATGGCCGTACCACTGTTTGACAATACGGTCTTTGCATCGCGCAGGTCGATGTTCTGCGTATAATGATGGGTGATGACTTCTGCTATTCCCCTGGCTGCGGTGGCAAGTACTTCGTCTGCCTTGGAGAAACCAGCCTTGAAACCCAGGTTCCCATATACTTCCCTCAATTTGTTGTTGTTGATGACTATGAGGGAATCTACATTGGCCCGCAACTTTTCTATGCCTATCTGCGCCTGCTGGCACCGGCTTTTACCTTCAAACTGAAATGGCATGGTAACAATCCCAACAGTAAGCACATCCATTTCCTTTGCCAGTTTTGCAATGACGGGGGCTGCACCGGTTCCTGTGCCCCCGCCCATCCCGGCAGTGATAAAGAGCATCTTGGTGGTGGAATCGAGCATTTGCTTTATCTCTTCCATACTTTCAAGGGCTGCCTGCTCCCCTACTTCAGGATTCGCGCCTGCACCAAGTCCTTCCGTCAGGGAAACCCCCAGTTGAATCTTGTTGGGTACCGGGCTGTTTTGAAGGGCCTGGGCATCGGTATTGCAGATTACGAAATCGACCCCGTTTATCCCGGCCTGGAACATATGGTTTATAGCATTACTGCCGCCACCCCCTACGCCTATTACTTTAATTACGTTACTCTGATTCTTTGGAAGATCAAAGGATATACTGTCAAATTCGGTGCTCATGTCTTAATTTTTTCTGGGTTCTACCTGCTTTGCTTTACAATTCTTCTATACGCTATTCAGCGTTATCAAGGAAATCCTTAAGTTTCTCGGACCATTTATCGAAAACTGATTTCCTGGGTCGTTTAATGGTTGGCTGTGAAGGACGCTCGGGCTCTCCTTCCAGCACCATCTCCCTTTCCCTTTCGGGTTGCTGCGCGATCTTTTTCCTGGGCCTGCTTTTAACGGCATTCATCAGGAGTCCTACTGCAGTGGCGTACAGCGGACTGGCTATCTCCTCGTCCGAATCCCCTGCCAGGTGTTCGTTGGGATAGCCGATGCGGGTATCCATGCCCGTGATATATTCCACGAGTTGCTTCAGGTGCTTGAGCTGGCTGCCACCACCTGTTAACACGATCCCCGCGATTAACTTTTTCTTTTGCTCTTCGTGTCCATAGTTCTTGATTTCCACATATACCTGTTCCACAATCTCCACAACCCTGGCATGTATGATTTTAGAGAGGTTCTTGAGGGTTATCTCCTTAGGCTCTCGCCCGCGCAGGCCCGGAATGGATACGATCTCATTGTCTTTGTTTTCCCCGGGCCAGGCAGACCCGAATTTAATCTTCAACAGTTCGGCCTGCTTTTCTATGATGGAGCACCCTTCCTTAATGTCTTCGGTTATGACGTTCCCGCCGAAGGGAATCACCGCCGTATGGCGGATAATGCCATCTTTGAATATCGCGAGGTCGGTAGTTCCACCCCCGATATCAATAAGGGCCACGCCGGCTTCCTTTTCTTCCTGACTCAGGACGGCATCCGATGAAGCCAGGGGTTCCAGGGTGATATTCCCAAGGTCGAGCCCGGCACTTTTTATGCAGCGCCCTATATTTTTTATCGAGGATACCTGCCCTACCACCACGTGGAAATTGGCTTCCAGGCGGCCACCGTACATCCCTATGGGTTGTTTGATCTCTGCCTGCCCGTCTACCTTGTACTCCTGGGGTAACACATGGATGATTTCCTCGCCGGGAAGCATGACAAGTTTGTAAACCTGGTTGCAGAGTTTATCCAGGTCGTCTTCGTTGATGACTTCTTCCGAGTTCACCCGGGTGATATAATCACTGTGCTGCAGGCTGCGAATATGCTGGCCCGCAATCCCTACCACTACGGAGCCTATGGTGAGGCCCGAATTGGACTGCGCCTGATCCACGGCCTGCTGGATAGATTGAATGGTCTGGGTGATATTATTCACCACCCCCCGGTGCACCCCCAGACTTTTAGACCTTCCTATTCCCAGGACCTCAATCTTGCCGTATTCGTTTTCCTTCCCGATGATGGCCACGATCTTGGTCGTTCCAATATCCAGGCCGACAGAATAATTCCCTTGTTCCATAAAATTCATATTTTGGTGCACACTACTTGATTATTAAATTCCAGGCTTACCACCTGATACTCCCCAAGGGAATGATCTTTTGTTGCCTTGGCATAAAAGGCTTTAAAATTGTTGAACTTATTTTCCAGGTCTTCCACATCACCAAGATTCACTATAAAATTCTCTACCCGAAATTTCAACTGGTACCTGCCTACATCCTCTATATGAATCCCGATCACATTCATCCGCAAAAATTCGTCCTTGTTGATATAGTTCAGGATAACATATGCGTCCTCCAGGGATTTACCCGTAATCTTGCCGGTAATAATAGGTACTCTGGCCGAATGGTGCCTCGATAATGGCATGCGCCTGCCCTCCTCATCAAGGTAAAATTTTGAATTTCCTTCAACGCGTCCTATGGGTTGCCTCTGGGCAATTCTGGATGTAAGCTCACCGTCTATTGTAAGATAAACCTGGGCACTTTTCACCATTTCATTGGTCATGATGACCGACTCTATAGTACTCAAAACTACTTTATCTTTAGGGACGTTATAGAGGGAGCCATATTTTTGTATTAACAATTTATTAACTGTACCCTGGGTGAGGTATAAGTTGTCTTTCCCGACAAATTCGATGTCGATCCCATTTACCATCCTTTCCGAACTCCGTCGATTAGAAAAGGCGTATAGTCCTGTTATACAGGTTAATAGCAAAATAAATTTCAGAAGGTTCCACTTAGTTTCCATGTTCCAGTGCGCTTTTCAATTTTGGTATTTCCAGGCCTATATCGCCCGCTCCCATAGCGATGAGGATTTGCGGGTCCTGGGCCTTAATTTCCTCTGCCAGTTCCGATTTTGTTACCAGCTTCTTCCTTGGGTTTTTTATTTTTTCCAATAGCCAGGTGGCGTCGATGCCATGCAGGGGTTCCTCCCTGGCCGGATAGATTTCCAACAGTAAAATGCTGTCAAATTGCGACAGGCTTCTGGCGAACTCATCACCAAAGTCCCTGGTCCTGGAAAACAGGTGCGGCTGGAATACAGCCAGGGTGTTTTTCCCCGGGTGCATTTCCCTTACCGCATGGTAAACCGCATCAATTTCTGTTGGATGGTGGGCGTAATCGTCGATAAAAATCAGTTCGTCCGTCCGGATCCTGTACGAAAACCTCCTGTCGACCCCCTTAAAGGACTCCAGGGCTTCCGCAAGGCGATTCAGGGGTGGGCCGGCTTGTATCGCCATGGCAAAAGCCACTAAACCGTTCAACAGGTTATGGCGTCCTGGCTTAGAGAACTTAACCCCTTTTATGGTAGTTTGCGGAGTTCCCAGGTCGAATATGTAGGTGCCATGTTCAATTTTCAAATTCCGTATACAGTAGTCCGAGTCGTCTTCAATCCCATAGGTATAGCCTTTCAGGGGTAAGCCATTGCGGACAAATAATTTGCCATTGGGTTTCAGCCTGTGAGTAAATTCGACAAAGGCTTCAACAAGTGCTTCCGGACTTCCGTATATATCGAGGTGATCAGCCTCCATGGAGGTCACACAGGCGACATCCGGAGATAACCTGAGGAAAGACCGGTCGTACTCATCAGCCTCTACCACGGAATAATCGGCTCCTTCAAAAATAAAGTTGCTGTTAAAATCCTCAGAAATCCCGCCGAGAAACGCTGTAAGCGGTGTTCCCGTTTCCCTGAGTAAATGGGCAAGGATGCTGGAGGTGGTCGTTTTCCCATGGGTCCCCGCTACAGCAAAACAAAATGTATCCCTCGTGATCAGCCCCAGGACTTCAGAACGTTTCTTAACCGTATAGCCGCCTTCCATAAAAAAGTTCAACTGTTTAAGGTCTTTGGGCACCGCCGGGGTATATACTATTAGGGTCTGGATTCGGTCGAGAAACCGGGCAGGTATCAGTTCCAGCCTGTCTTCATAATGGATCTCCATCCCCATCGCCTCGAGTTCCGCACTTAAGGGGGTAGCTGTACGGTCATAGCCCCCGACCTGCTTGCCGATGAATTTGAAATACCGGGCCAGGGCAGACATCCCTATCCCGCCAATCCCAATAAAATAGATGTTATGTATCTCTTTCAAGTTCATTTTACCCGGGCAATAACTTTTCAATTTCATCCACAATACGCTCCGTAGCATCAGGGATAGCCATATGTCTTATATTCTTTCCCAGCTCCTTCCTGCGTCCTGCAGATAAGAAAAGGGCAGAAAATTCCGTTTCAAAACGCGGCTCCAGCTCCTTTTCCGCAAGCATCAGGGCAGCATCCCTGCCTGCAAGGGCTTCGGCATTCCTGGTCTGATGGTCCTCGGCAACATGAGGCGATGGAATCAGGATCACTGGTTTACCCGCAAGGCACAGTTCGGAAACCGTTCCAGCGCCGGCCCTGGATATGATGATGTCCGCAACGGCATAGGCATAATCCATTCTGTTTAAAAATTCATGAACCTTAACAGTGGCCGAGTTGTATTCATTATAGCTGCTGTAATATAGTTTCCCGCACTGCCAGATAAGCTGCATCCCCAATCCTGAAAAAAAGCCAAGTTCGGCTACTATTAATTCGTTGATCCGCCTTGCTCCCAGACTGCCGCCGAGTACCAGGAGGGTGGGCCTTTCAGGGTCCAGTCCGAAATATTCAAAGGCTTCCCTTCTGTTATCCAGCTCCTTAATAAGGTCGCTCCGTACCGGGTTCCCGGTTTTAACAATCTTCTCCGCAGGGAAGAACCGTTCCATCCCATCATAAGCCACACATATCCGTGCTGCTTTAGGCGCCAGCAGCTTATTGGTTATCCCGGCATAGGAATTTTGCTCCTGGATCACGCAGGGAATGCCTTTACGGGCCGCCATTTGCAATAATGGTCCGCTCGCAAACCCCCCGGTCCCGATGACCACATGCGGTTTAAACCTCCGTACTATTTTCGATGCATCAATCAAACTGCTGATCAATTTTACAGGAAACATTAAATTCCTCAGGCTGAGCTTCCGCTGCAGCCCGCTTATCCATAATCCTTTTATTTCATAACCCGCCTGCGGTACCTTTTCCATCTCCATACGGTCCCTGGCCCCTACGAACAGTATCCCGGCATCTGGATGGCGTTTTCTGATTTCATTGGCAATTGCCACTGCCGGATAAATATGTCCGCCCGTTCCACCCCCCGAAAGTATGAACCTATAACTGCCCACTCAGCACTTCTAAGGGGTTAGTGTCCGCTTCTCCGGCTTCCCGCTGCTCCGGGATCATATCTTTCCTGCTGGCGCTCAGGATAATCCCTATTGCCAGGCAGGTCATCCATATAGAGGTTCCCCCGCTACTTATCAGGGGCAGGGTCTGGCCTGTAACCGGAAACAACTCTACCGCCACCGCCATATTGATCAGTGCCTGGAATACTATGGGCATGCCTACGCCAATTACCAGCAGCTTTCCGAATATGGTCTCATTTGAATTGGCTACCACTACGATCCTGAATAATAACAGCAGGTAGAAAAACATCAATGCCAGCCCACCCACCAGGCCATATTCCTCGATGATGATCGCGTAGATAAAGTCTGATGAACTTTGGGGTAAAAAATTTTTCATGACGCTTTTGCCTGCCCCATTTCCCATAACCCCACCACTGGCAATGGCGATTTTAGCTTTTTCAATCTGGTAATCACCTTCGGTATCCGCAGGATCCCAGAAACTTTCGAGTCGGCTCATCCAGGTATCCACCCTGTTGGGGAAAGCATCAGGTATTGCTTTGGCCAGGACTATGAACAGGAACAGGCCAAGCAAGCCTGCCGCCGTCATACTCAACAGGTACCTGAGGGGATAACCGCCAAGAAAACAGAGCAGCATCACCATAAAAAACAGAATGCCCGCAGTGGAAAAGTTAGCGGGGAGGATAAGGAGCATCACGATAAATACAGGGCACCATAAGGGGAGGATACTTTCCCTGAAGGTTATCTGCTTATCCTTCATCTTTGTAAGGTATCGGGCTACATAAATCATGATCACCACGCCCGCAAGGTTGGAGGTCTGGAAGGAGATCCCCACCAGAGGAAGACGGATCCACCGGCTGGCATTTGCCCCTTCAATGGTAGTCCCCTGTGCCAGGGTATAGGCGAGCAGGAGAAATACTATAGGCAAAGCAATAAGCGACAAGCCTTTAAAAAAATGGGTCGGGATCCGGTGTACCCCGTATATAATTCCGAATCCAAGGAACAAAAGCAAGCCATGTTTCACAAGGTGCCCCATGGTGGTCCCGTTACCAACTACATAAACCAGGTTGCTGCTGGCGCTGTAAACCGGCAGGAACGAGAATAAGGCCAGCAAGGCCACTACCGCCCAGATGGCTTTATCCCCCTTTATGTTTGTCAGAAATCGGGTCACAGCTTACAGGTTCTTTATGGCTTCCTTGAACTGGTTGCCACGATCTTCATAGTTTTCAAACAGGTCGAAACTCGCACAGGCCGGAGACAGCAAAACGGTGTCGCCCCTCCCGGCAATCTTATAGGCTACCTTTACAGCTTCGCTCATGGCAAAGGTTTCCACCATAAGGTCTACCACGTTGCCAAAAGTTTCCTTGATCTTGCTATTGTCCATCCCCAGGCAGATGATGGCCTTTACCTTCTCGCGAACCAGTGGCATCAGCACTTTGTAGTCGTTACCCTTGTCCACGCCGCCAACAATCCATACGGTGGGGGTTTTCATGCTGTCCAGGGCATAATAGGTGGCATTAACATTGGTTGCCTTGGAATCGTTTATGTATTGCACATGATGTATTTTCAAAACCTTCTCCAGCCTGTGCGGGGCACCCTGAAAATTTTCAATGCTCTCCCGGATGGTCTCCTTCCGGATTCCCACCAGTTTCGCTACCATAGCCGCAGCCATAGTGTTCTTAAGGTTGTGTTTGCCTTCAAGGGCTAACGCGTCATTTGTCATGCTAATCGTTTTTTGATTTGTTCGAATCATAATATTTTTATCCTCCATCCAGGCCCCTTCCTCTAATTGCTTTTCAATAGAAAAAGGCAGTTCATGGGATTTTACAGGGTATTGTTTCATCCGGCTGCCAATCACAGGGTCATCCGCATCGTATATCAGGTAATCCGATTCCCTTTGATTCTCCGCTATCCGGAATTTAGACGCGATATACTTGTTGAAATCGTATTCGTACCGGTCCAGGTGATCCTCGGTGATATTGGTGATCACAGCTATATGCGGCCTGAAATCCCTGATCCCGTCTAATTGGAAACTGCTGATTTCCAGCACATAATAGTTATAATCCTTTTCCGCAACCATCCGCGCAAAACTGTCGCCAATATTCCCCGCCATTCCTGCATGCAGCCCCCCATTCTTAAGAAGATGGTGGGTGAGCATGGTAGTGGTGGTTTTCCCGTTGCTGCCGGTGATCCCGATGATGGTAGCCGAGGTGTAGCGTGATGCAAACTCGATCTCCGAAATTACAGGAACCGATCTCCCCGCAAGTAACTGTATAAGGGGTGCCTTATCCGGAATCCCGGGGCTTTTCATCACCAGGTCGGCTTTCAATATCCTGGCCTCGGAATGCTTGCCTTCCTCCCATTCAATCCCATGATGTTCAAGAACGTCTTTGTAATGTTGTTTCAGCTTTCCCTGGTCTGATACGAAAACGTCGTATCCCTTTTGCCTGCCAAGGATGGCCGTTCCTACTCCGCTTTCGCCTCCTCCCAGGATCACCAGCCGTTCCATTTAGCGCACCTTAAGGGTAACAATGGTGATAATCGCCAGCAGGATGCCTATAATCCAGAAACGGGTTACTATTTTACTTTCGTGGTAACCCTTTTTCTGATAGTGGTGATGCAGGGGTGCCATCAGGAAAATGCGACGTCCCTCGCCGTATTTGTTCCTGGTATATTTGAAATAACTCACCTGGAGCATCACGGAAATCGATTCTGCAAAGAAAATCCCGCAGAGTACCGGGATGAGCAGCTCCTTGCGGACGATAATCGCGATGACTGCTATAACCCCGCCAATGGTCAGGCTGCCCGTATCGCCCATAAAAACCTGCGCCGGGTAGGCGTTGTACCAGAGAAACCCCACCAGGGCTCCCACAAAGGCCGCAATAAACACCACGAGTTCGCCTGCCCTGGGGATAAAGAAGATATCCAGGTACTCCGAGAAAATAACATTACCGGAAACCCATGCGAATATTCCCAGGGTCAGCACAATAATGGCGGAGGTCCCTGCCGCCAGCCCATCTATACCGTCGGTAAGATTTGCCCCATTGGAAACCGCTGTCACGATGAAAATGACGATTGGGATAAATATCAGCCAGGCATAGGAGGCAGCACCCTCTCCTGCCCAGCCGATCAGGTCGCTGTAATCGAGTTGGTTGTTCTTAAAAAAGGGGACATTTGTTCTTACCGACTTTATTTCTTTCCCCTCTACCTGCTCTACTGTAAACCGTTCCGTGATCCGGGATGAATTCCTTTCTTTCATGGTCACTCCCGGGTGGAAGTAGAGCGTGGCCCCCACCATCAGGCCAAGGACCACCTGCCCCAGCACCTTAAACCGGCCTTTAAGGCCCTTTTTATTCTTCCTGAAGATTTTAATGTAATCATCAATGAAGCCTATGCCACCCATCCAAATGGTGGTTACTATCAGGAGGAGCACATAGATATTATCCAGTCTTGAAAATAAAAGGACCGGAATGAGGGTAGAAAGGATGATAATGATCCCACCCATAGTAGGTGTTCCGGCCTTTTGCTCCTGCCCTTCCAGGCCGAGGTCGCGCACGGATTCCCCTATCTGTTTCCTTTTCAGGAAGACAATTACCCGTTTCCCGAACGCCGTGGCCAGGATAAGCGACAGCAATACAGCCATGGCAGCCCTGAAGGTGAGGAACTGGAACAGGGTAGCTCCGGGGAACTGGTATTGTTTCTCTAGGTATTCAAATAGGTAATACAGCATAAAAATCGCTTATCCCAAGGGGGGGGTTACCCCATTGTAATTTTATTTCTCCAACTCAGCCAGGATCTCCTTCACTATTTTAAAATCGTCGAATGCCACGCGCTTCCCCTGGCTTTCCTGATAGGTTTCGTGTCCCTTACCCGCTACCAGGATGATATCGTTTGCAACGGCCAACTGACAGGCTGTCCTGATGGCCTGTTTCCTGTTCTCGATAGACAAAACTCTTTTGTAATGCTGGGGTTCTACGCCTGCTTCCATCTCTTCAATGATGGTGACAGCAGATTCCGAACGGGGGTTATCGGAAGTAAATATTGCCCTGCTGCTATAGGCCGATGCGATATGACCCATTACCGGACGCTTAGACTTGTCACGATCACCACCGCACCCCACTACGGTAATGACGTTTTCATTTTCAGTCCTCAACGTATTGATTGTTTCCAATACATTTTTTAACGCGTCCGGCGTATGGGCATAATCAACAATTGCCGTTATATTGTTCTTTGAAATAAAATACTGGAACCTGCCGTCTACTGTTTCGAGATCGCTGATAAGGCGCAGAATCTCCAATTTTTCCAGGCCCAGAAGGTCTGCGGTTGCGTAAATGGCCAGGATGTTGTAGGCATTAAACTGCCCTATCAGCTTGGTCCATACCTCATTCTCCGCAATTTTCAGCAGCTGTCCGCTGAACTGGCTCTCCATGACCTGGGCCCTGTAATCGGCATAGGTTTTCAGGCCATATGTAAATTTCCTTGCCCTGGTATTCTGCAGCATGACCAGGCCATTTTTGTCGTCTATGTTCGAAAGGGCGAACGCCCTTTTCGTAAGGTCGTCGAATAATTTTTTCTTTGTATCCCTGTATTCGGCAAAAGTCTTGTGGTAATCCAGGTGGTCGTGCGATAAATTGGTGAAGACCGCCCCTTCAAAGACCAGGCCGGCCGTACGTTTCTGTGCAATGCCATGCGAACTCACTTCCATAAAGCAGAATTCCACTCCTGCTTCGTTCATAAGTGCCAGGTGGCGGTTAATCGTAAGGGCATCAGGGGTAGTATGGCTGGTGGGATGCTCCTTTGCATCGACCATAATGCGGATGGTGGAAATGAGCCCCACCTTATACCCCGCTTTCATGAAAAGCTGATACAGGAGGCTACTGATAGTGGTCTTTCCGTTGGTCCCTGTAATCGCTACCAGTTTCAGGTTCCTGGATGGGTTGCCGTAGAAATTGGACGCCATAATTGCCAGGGCCTGGTGGCTGTCCTGTACCTCCGCATAGGTCACCTCGTTGATCATCTCATCAGGGAGCGCCTCGCAAACAATGGTATTTGCCCCGGCTCGGATCGCCTGGTCTATATAGTTGTGCCCGTCTGAAGCCGTGCCCCTGATAGCCACAAACACATCATCCATCCCCACCGCCCTGGAATCAAAACATACGGTGTTCACCATTTTAGCGGTAGAACCACTAACCGCCGTCAGGCCTACACCGTATAATATGTCCTTTAATGATTTCATGACAGTTCGAGGACTATTTTCTTTACCTTCCTCAGGTCTGTTCCCTTGGAAATAGATTGTTTACGTACTTTTCCGTTCCCTTTCACCTCCACCTCCAGGCCCAGGTTTTCCAGGATGGAAATGGCATCCATGCCGCTCATACCTTTCACATCGGGAACCTGCTCATATTTCTGCCGCGCATAGGCATAATACTGCTCATATGCCTCTTCCAGCATCGGATTCTGTGGCTCCAGGCTTTTCACCTCATCGATAAGCGGATTATTGGCGTAGATCTTCCTGGCCACCGACTTGAATACAGGCCCCGATACATCGGCTCCGTAATAGCCCACACTTTTATCGGGTTCGTGGATCACCACAATACAGGAATATTTAGGATCCTCAGCAGGGAAGTAACCGGCAAAAGTGGAGATATAGGCAAGCTTGTCGGGATCACGGGCCACATAGTTCTTTTGTGCCGTACCGGTTTTGCCCGCCATGGAAAAATTCGGCGAGTACAGGCGGTGTCCGGTACCATGAGGTTTTTCTACCACATTGGTAAGCAGTTGCTTTACCTGGGCGGCCGTTTCCCTGGAACAAATGGCCGGGTTAATCACCTCCTTGCTGAAACTGTGAATCGTCTGGTCCCATTCGCGGACCTCCTTGATCAGCCTTGGTTTCACCAGTTCCCCGTCGTTGGCGATGGCGTTGTAGAAGGCCAGGGTCTGAAGGGGGGTAAGCGATACCTCATAACCATGCGACATCCATGCCAGGGAGATTCCGGACCAGCCTTTATCTCCGGGGAAACGGATGACCGGTTCACCTTCGCCCTTGATGGGCATTCCCAATTCATTACCCAGGCCCATCCCCATCAGGCGGTTTACATACCGGGCAGGCTGCTCCTTATAGCTGTGGTGAATCAATTTGGCAAAGGCTGTATTGGATGAAACCTCGAAGGCCCGGGCCACTGATATTTTTCCATATCCACCTTCCCTGGAGTCCCTCACTATCCGGTCGTACAACCGCCAGCGGCCGTTCTCCGTATCTATTACAGTAGCAGTATCTATGACCTTGTCTTCGAGGGCGGCAACCAGCGACATCAATTTGAAGGTAGAGCCTGGTTCATGCGATTCCCCTATGGCATAATTAAGCCTTTCATAATACTTGCCATCCTCCGTCCTTCCAAGGTTGGAAATTGCCTTTATCTCCCCACTGGCCGTTTCCATGACAATTACGCAGCCATGGTCGGCCTTGTATTTTTCAAGCTGCTCCAGCAAGGCATGGTGTGCGATATCCTGGATATTGATATCTATAGTGGATACCACATCATAACCGTCTTGCGGTTCAATAATATTATCGAGACCTATGGGCTTCCATTGCCCCTTGGCGATTTTTTGCTTAAGCCTTTTGCCTTCGACCCCCCTCAGATACTGACCGAAAGCACCTTCCAGGCCCACCCGGGTTGCATACCCGTTCTCATCAAACCTTTCATAACCCACACTGCGTTCAGCGATTTTTCCCAGGGGATGCTCGCGCACCGTTCTCTGCTCCACGATGAGCCCCCCCTTGTAGGGCCCCAGGTTAAAAAGGGGGAAATGTTTGAGTTGTATATAGTCCGAATAGTCGAGGTTCCTGGCAATAAGGGCGTAACGATGCTTGTTTGCACGCGCCTTCCTTAATACCTGTTCATAGTGGGAAGACGGTTTATGCAGGAGTTCAGACAGCGCGTCCGCAAGGGGTTTTACCTGGGCTTCGAAATCTTTATCCCTTACCGTAACCGCATCAAAACGCACGGTATAGCGGGAAACAGATGTGGCCAGCAGGCTACCGTCGTCCGAATAGAGGTTTCCGCGGTTCGGGGCGATGGTAAACATTTTTTCGGTGCGCTGTTCCGCAAGTTCCTTATACTTATCACCATGGACCATCTGTATACTCACCAGTTTAACCACCACGGCAGCGGCAAAAAGGAAAAGGCATCCGGAGACGATGTACAAACGGGTCAATATGTTCTTCTCTGTAATGGCCAATTAGTCTTCTTTTGTTACCACCATTATTTTTTTTGGCGGAGTTTCAGACGGATACAGTCCGTTTATTTCGAGGGTTTGCATGACAGTTGACTCCAGTTTAAGGCGCTGAACATCGGAGCGCATATCCACAAACTGGCTCCGCAACTCCTTTACTTCCTCGTTCAGGGCAGCCACCCTGTGCACCTTCCGGTCTGCACTGTGTGAACTTGCAATCATGACAGTTGCCAGGAAGGAGGCGAAAATGATAAACATCCAGTTCTTGGGGGCATCGCCGCTTACCAGGAACTTGCCTTTTAAAATGTCTAAAATCCCTTTTCTCATGATCTGCTAATTATGGTGTCCTTGTTATCCGGTTCATATGCGTTCGGCAATCCTCAGTTTTGCGCTCCTGGCCCTCGGATTGCGACGGATTTCTTCGGCTGTCGGGACCTTCAACCTACCTACTTTCCTGAATGGGAGGTTGATATTCCCATAAAAATCCTTATCCGCCTCTCCTTCAAATTTTCCGGTGCTTATAAACCTTTTTACCAGCCTGTCTTCCAGGGAGTGATAACTGATGATGCTTAAACGGCCCCCTTTTTCCAAAAGATCCGGGCATTGCAACAGGAATTCCTCAATGGCTTCCAATTCCTGGTTCACTTCTATGCGGATAGCCTGATATACCTGTGCCAGCACCTTGTTCTCCCGTTCCCGGGGCAGGAATTTCAACAGTGCCTGCCTGAGGTCTTCCGTGGTCCTTATCGGCGCCGCCGAACGTTGTTCGAGCAGTGCAGCCGCCATTGCATCGGCCTTCCGCAACTCCCCGTACCGGAATAAAACTTTCCGCAACTCGTCATAACTGTAATGGTTAATGACTTTGTAGGCCGACCGCTTATTCCTCTTGCTCATCCTCATATCCAGTTTGGCTTCAAAACGGGTGGAAAAACCGCGTTCCGCCACATCGAACTGATGGGAGGACACCCCGAAATCCGCCAGGATCCCGTTTACTTTCCGAATGCCATAGAACCTCAGGAACTGCCTGATAAACCGAAAATTCTCATTAATCAGCGTAAACCGGCCATCATCAGGGGCATTGGGCAGTGCCTCCTCGTCCTGGTCGAAGGCAAACAACCTGCCATCGTTTCCCAACCTCTTCAGTATTTCCCTAGAATGCCCCCCTCCGCCGAAAGTGACATCCACATAAATTCCATTATCCTTAATGAGCAGGCCATCTACAGCTTCAGTGAGCAATACGGGATTATGATAGCTCGTCCCCATCCTCACCCATTACCTCCTCGGCCAGTTCCGCAAAATTCTCGGCAGCCTCATCTATAACCTTTTCATAGCTGTCTTTGTCCCAGATCTCAATAATGTTTATGGCAGAACTAAGGACCACGTCCTTCCTGATCCCGGCAATGTCTGCCAGGTTCTTGGGGATGAGCAGCCGCCCTGTGGCGTCTATTTCCACCGGCTTTACCCCGGCAGAAAACCGCCTGATAAAATCGTTGTTCTTTTTTTTGAACCTGTTCTTCTTGTTCATTTTCTGCATGAGCTGTTGCCATTCATCCATGGGATAGAGCTCCAGACAAGGTTGGAAAACAGACCTTTTAATGACAAAGCCCTGGTTTAGTACAGGGGCCAGTTGGGTTTTGAGGGTGACAGGGATCATGACCCTGCCCTTCGCATCGGCTTTACATTCATATGTTCCAATGAATCCTATCACGTAACTTTGGTTGGCTTTCTCATTATAAACTCAAATATATAGAAATTATTACCACAATTTACCACTATTTACCACTTTGTTCATAATTTTTCCCGGCCACAGGGCTAAATGATTCGTTGCCTGCATGCGGAACCCCTTGTCGGGCTGATGGATATTTTATCTATTTTTAGCCCGTTGGCTTCACGGTGATGGCCTTCCTCAGGGGAGTCATAACATTGCCATTATATTGAATTGTCTATATTTGCCAATCGACACCAGAAGCTGTGCTGCATGGAAGAGAAGATTACTACTGAAGGGAAATTCAGGTATATTGAAGTGGGGGAAGGCACCCCTATTATCATTTTGCACGGTCTTATGGGTGGCCTGAGTAATTTCCATGGGGTCACAAGCTACTTCCCGGAAAAAGGTTACAAGGTACTGGTACCGGAACTCCCCATCTACGACATGCCTGTCTTAAAGACCAACGTTAAGAATTTTGCGAGGTTCCTTGAAAAATTCATAGAATTCAAAGGCCTTAAGGACGTTATCCTGCTTGGTAATTCCCTGGGGGGCCATATAGGGCTGTTACATACCAAATTATATCCTGAAATGGTTAAAGCCCTGGTTATTACCGGCAGTTCGGGCCTCTATGAAAGTGCCATGGGTGATGGTTACCCAAGGCGTGGTGATTATGAATTTATAAAGAAGAAAGCCCAGGATGTATTTTACAATCCCGAAGTGGCCACCAAGGAGATAGTGGATGAGGTGTTTTCCACCGTAAATAACAGGAACAAGATCGTGCGTACCCTGGCAATTGCCAAAAGCGCCATAAGGCATAATATGGCCCGGGATCTTCCCAAAATGCGAACCCCCACCTGTATTATCTGGGGGAAGAACGATACGGTTACCCCGCCGAAAGTGGCCATGGAATTCCATGAGCTATTACCCGATTCGGAATTGTTCTGGATCGATGAATGCGGCCATGCACCCATGATGGAGCACCCCTGCGAATTCAACGAGCTGCTGTATGCCTGGTTGCAGAAGCGCAATTTCTAACAGCCTGCCCTGAGATGAAAATAAAGTCGGCCGACTTTGTAGTGAGCAATTCCGATGTGCTCAAGTGCCCCAATGAGCCCCTGCCCGAGTACGCCTTCATAGGACGCTCGAACGTAGGGAAATCTTCCCTTATCAATATGCTTACCGAAAGAAAAAACCTGGCCAAAACTTCAGGGAAACCGGGGAAGACCCAGTTAATCAACCACTTTAAAATCAACAATAACTGGTTTCTGGTAGATCTGCCGGGCTATGGCTATGCCCGGGTATCGAAAAAAGACCGCTCTACCTTTCAAAAATATATCACGGATTATTTCAGCAAACGCAGGCAGCTGCTTAGTGCCTTTGTGCTGGTTGATATACGGCATGAACCCCAGCAGGTGGATACGGATTTTATGGAATGGCTTGGGAATAACAGCATTCCGTTTGCCATTATCTTTACCAAGGCCGATAAATTAAAGCCGCAGGCCCTGGACAGGCAGGTAACCCGATACATAAACCACCTGCGCGACGGTGCCTGGGAAGAGGCCCCGGAATATTTCATTACTTCTGCAAGCAGGAACGCTGGCAGGGAAGAAGTACTTTCCTATATTGACAAGATCAACAAGCAGTATTACAGCGGGCGGGAGAATTAAACTTCACGATCGCAGCCGGGAACGAATGAGGCCGATAAGCCTGCCGGTATCTTCAATGGCGTTCAGCTCTGCAGTGTTAACAAGTACTTCGAGTTCCCCCCCGGTTTCTGCCAATACTATGGGAAAGGTATATTTTGCCCCGAATTTTGAGGCGTAGGCAGTCCGAAATTCATCTTTGTGGAGGAAGGACATCGGGATGGTACCTTCTTCACGAAAACGCTTCCATTCCGCACGTTCCCTCAACATACCATAGGTAAGGCTGCATAACCGGCACTCGTACGTTGAGGGGCTGATCATTTTGTGGGCGCTGCCCAGCAAGCTGTTTCCATAGCCGCTATGGGCATTGTAAACAAAAACAAGCTTTTTCAATTCATGGGATTTCACGGGGTCGGAAGCAGTTGCATCATACAGGCATTGGTCTGCCATAAACACCAATCCTTACATGCACGGGGAAAATAGCCCGGGCTATCTCTATTGGAATGACCCTTATCATTCCGGGAGTATCCTTTTTACAATAAGTTTGGGGACAGCACCTAAAATCGTGAACTCATGGGCACAATAAAGACAATACTGGTTCCTTTTGATTTTTCCGCAGCAGCAAAGGCGGCCCTGGATTATGCGGTAAACTACGCCGGGCACAGCAAGGAGATGCACATTAAGTTACTCCACTCAGATGAGCATACAGATTCCTCCTATCTGGAAAAGGATTTTCAGGCGATCCGGAAAGGGTATGGTAAAAACCTGAAGGCCGCCTTCAGCTGGACCATAAGCCGTAAACAACTCACCCAGGCCATCCTCAAGGCCAGGGAAACATATCATGCCGACCTGATCATCATGGGGACCGCCGGCGCCACAGGCACTGGCGGGGCAGCCTCTCATACTTCCGAACTGGTGCTGGAAGCAAATTGCCCGGTCCTGGTAATCCCCCAGCGGGTAAATGAATTCAGGATCCAGAAAATCGCATTGGTCCTTGGGCGGGATGAGATAGACGACACTTCCGATCTTGCTACCCTGCTCGACGTGGTCAGGCGTTTTAATGCCCGGGTGCATGTGCTTACCATAGAGAATGAACCAGGCGAATACGGTTATTCCGCACCGGAAGAAAAAAATGAAAAGTTGTTGGAACACTTTCTGGAATCATTTTACGCGGATCATACCTACATCACAAACCCCGCAGTGGCTGAGGGGATTAGCAGGTTTACAGCGGATAAGGATATTGATATGATAGCCATTATGCCAGGAAACCACAGGCGGTTTGGGAAACGGACGGCCGGGCAGCTTACCAACTACCTCACCCTTAACTCGAAAACCCCTGTCCTGGCAATAGATTGAAATTTTTGTGGCACAAGAAAATCAGGACATGATAAACGGCTGACCCGTACTCTGCAAAACGGCGAACCAGAATTCACCTTCCATGTCTATTTTCTTCCGTTGTCTTACCACCTGGTCCACGGGCAGGTATACAAAGTAATTATTGAGCATCCCCGCCACGAAATTTGTTTTCCCTGCCATAGCGCCATGTACCGCATGGTAAGCCAGTCGGCTGCAGAAAATACTGTCGCTTGCATTCGCCGGCGCGCTGCGGATGATATAACTGGGGTCTATGTATTTTATGGTGATCCTGTAATCATTGGCCTGAAAATGGGCTTTGATTTCTTCCTGTAGTTTCTGTCCAATATCGAGGTGCTTTACATTGCCCGAGGCATCCCTGGTGGTTCCGGTTTGTTCCTTAAACAGGTGTTGCCCTGCCCCTTCGGCCACAACAATAACAGCATGGTGTTTGGCGTCGAGGCGCCTTTGTAACTGGTTAAGGAAACCATTTTCACCCTCAAGCCTGAAGTTCATCTCCGGCACCAGTACAAAATTTACCATGGGCATAGCCAGGGCGGCAGAGGCAGCGATAAAACCGCTGTCGCGCCCCATCAGTTTTACAATGGCCACCCCGTTGTGCACCCCGGTGGCTTCGTTATGGGCATCGCGGATGATGGGGCTGGCAATGTCAAACGCCGTTTCAAACCCAAAGGATTTATCTATTAAATAAATATCGTTATCAATGGTCTTTGGGATCCCTACCACGGAAATCCGCAGGCCCCTCCTGCTGATTTCATTGCTCAGGGCCCTTACCCCCTTCAGGGTACCGTCGCCCCCTATGGCAAAAAGGATATCGATGTTATTATCCACCAGGGTATCCACCATCACCCTTACATCCTGCTCGCCCCTTGAAGAGCCCAATATGGTTCCGCCAACTATATGGATATCCTTCACCGACATGGGCGTAAATTCCACAAACCCGTGTCCAAAAGCAGGGTCTAAACCTTCATAGCCGTATGGAATCCCCAGGATCCGCTTTACCCCGTAAAAGTAGTGCAGGCCCATTACCAGGCTTCGGATAACATTGTTGATCCCTGGGCAAAGCCCGCCACAGGTTACTATGGCGGCAGTGGTATCAGCAGGGTCAAAGAATATCGCCTCCCTCGGCCCCGCTTTCACCAGGGCCAGTGGGGCCCGTTGATCCTTCAGGCATTTTGTAAAGTTATCCAGGGAACAATCGTATAGCAATTTTTCTTCTTCCCTGACAAAATTGAAGATATTATCTCCCTTTGTAGTACTTAACCCAATAGGGGATTTAAATCGGGGTTCCCCCAATTGTGGGATATCAAAGTTCATTTCAGCATCCATGTCGGCAAAGTTATCCCTGGCACAGGAATTGTTGCCCGGGCTTCCAAAAATACCAATTTCACGGGATGCAGACCGGAACAGGGAGTTATAAAATTTCGAGGTTAAATTGTTCGGGGGGCAGGCGAAGTTGGCTTATCCCCCCTGGTTCAATTCCAGCTTTTCAGCGAAATAATCGCAGAAATCCTTCATGGTAGCCGTCATTTTTTCATCCTGGGTGGCCTTCATAAAGGTATCGGAAAGGGCAACCAGGGTTTGATGGAAAAATACCTTCATCTCATCTACCGGCATGTCTTTGGTCCACAGGTCGATCTTCAGCGATTCCTGGTTCTTGCTGTCCCAGACCGAAAGCAACATGGCCTTTGCTTCTTCATTCTCGATTCCGCCATCCTGTGCAGACCAGTGTAGTTTCTCCGGCACCCGGTTCTCATCAAGGCTTACTTTCAGGGTGATTACGGAAGTATGTAATTTAGTCATTGCTTATTTCTTGGGTTTGTAGTTCGATCTTCTGAAAACCTCTTCGGCAGGGAGTTCCAGTAACTGCTGCGGACTTAAATTATTGCGGGCCATGAAAGCCCTTACGATCTGCCAGCCCATATAGCGGCCCAGCCGCCCGGGTGATTCATTGTCCAGTTCGAGCCTGAATTTGGAAAATGGGGCCGGATCGAGGAATCTTGGCCCCAGTTGATGATCGGTGCTGTAGAGCAATTCCCTTTCAATGAAATACCGCCAGATTTGTTCCTCATTTTCCCGGGCCCATTGCATTTCGGCCGGGGTATAGCCAATTTTACGTTCATCGGAAACAAAGGGGACCAGGAGGTCTTTGAGGTAAAGCTCCCTGCCATGATAGATCATCCGGGCCAAAAAAGTGCGCTGGTCGGGAGCAGGGTTTACTTTTTTAGCGTAGGCGCCTGCAATATCACTGATCAGGTATTGCCGGTCGAGGCCGTTGGCAATGTAACGATCAATCCCCTCGTAGAAACGGTGGTCGCTCCCCAGATAGTTATCAAGTCCTATCAGCAGCAAAGAATCTGTAAGGATTACCCTGTTCTGGTAGTCCACGTCTGAAGTAACCGTAACCACCGCGGGTGGCTTCTCCCCGGGAAAATAATACAGTACGTGTTTGTAAAAAAGTTCGAGGTCGGCAGTAAGGCTGTCAAAGTTCCCAAATGCGTCCTGTACCTCATCAAGCAGTTCCCGCTGGAGGGTATCCTGCATCTTGGCCACCCAGACCGAATCGGGGTACCGGGACGGGAAGAGATAGGGGTATTCGGACTTCAGGGCCGGAAGATCAACGGGTTCGGCCATTGCAAATTCACGGTCGAACCTGTGCACGTCCAGGGCTACCGGAATTGCAGCGATTTCTTCTTTAATCCGGCCTTCTTCCCCGCAGGCTGCAAGCAACAATAAAACCGGAAGCAGCAACCATAGTTTGTTATGCATGAAAAGTTATGCGGTTTATGTTTTATTATTACCCCTTCAGGTTTTATTTTTATGCCGCAAAGTTAAGCGATTTCAATGTAACCGTCAGGCCTATGCAAACTGAAAAAGTAGCGAACCACATTGTGAAGTGGTTAAAAGAGTACGCAACACGCGCCGGAATGAAGGGGTTTGTCATAGGGGTTTCCGGCGGAATCGATTCGGCGGTTACCTCTGCGCTTTGCGCCAGGACAGGACTGGAATTACTTTGTGTGGAAATGCCCATCCACCAGAGCTCCGACCAGGTAAGCAGGGCTGAGGAACATATTGAATGGTTGCAGCGGCATTATCCGAATGTAAAAAGGCAGCTGGTAAACCTGACCCCGGTATTTGACGAGTTGGTAGGAGCCCTGCCAAAAGTTGACAATGAAGAAGAGCGGTTCATGTCTTTGGCCAATACACGGGCACGGTTACGGATGACAACACTGTATTATTTTGCCGCCCTCCGAAAATACCTGGTGGCCGGAACGGGCAACAAGGTGGAGGATTTTGGCATCGGGTTTTATACCAAGTATGGCGACGGGGGGGTAGACCTAAGCCCTATAGCCGATCTGCTGAAAACGGAAGTCTACGAACTTGGCCGTTTCCTCGGCCTTCCGGAGTCCATACAGAACGCAGCACCAACCGACGGGCTGTGGCCGGACCAGCGTACCGATGAAGATCAGATCGGTGCGAGCTACCCCGAAATGGAATGGGCAATGCAAATGCAGGAGGAGGGAAAAACAGCTGAGGAATTTTCAGGGCGGAAAAAGGAAGTTTTTCTTATCTTTAAAAGATTTAATTCAGCTAACAAACATAAGATGGTTCCTATCCCCGTTTGCGAAATTCCCGCAGGCCTGAAATAACCGCTCACCTAAGAATCAGGTGTTTAAGTCGAATAACCTTATATAAATTGTTGAGAATTAAGAAAAAAAGTACATTTTTGTTAAACAAATCAGATGTTTTAACCTTACATTGCATGTTCTCAAAAACGAGGCAGTAGCGTTAAAATCTAGCAAACAAACCACAATGATCAAAGTTTTAATTGCCGATAATCATCCTATCGTAAGAATGGGTATCCGACAAGTTCTGAATACCGCTTCTGACATGAATGTCCTGGATGATGTGGCTACCACCACCGAACTCTTTGAAAAATTAAAGGAACGCTCCACGGATGTTGTTATCCTCGAAATGGATATTCCGGAAATCAATGGGATTGCGACCCTGAGGAAGATCAAGCAGGAATTCCCCGACATCAAGGTCCTCATTTACAGCGGACAATCGGAAGATGTCTATGCCCTGAGTACCATCCGTGCCGGGGCCTACGGCTACCTTTCGAAGTCTGCCGAACTCGATTACATCATCAGTGCAGTCAGGAAAGTAAGCCAGGGCAGCATGTTCATCACCAACGAACTGGCACAAAGGCTCGCCTTTGATGAAGGGACCCAGAAACCAAGAAGGTTTTTCCGGAAACTTTCTACCAGGGAAGTCGAAGTGCTCAAGATGCTGGCAAGCGGTAAACGCAACAAGGAAGTAGCCCAGGGGCTCAACCTGAATGAAAAAACCGTAAGCACCTACAAGGCACGCCTGATGAAAAAACTCAATGTAGACAATCTCGTAGACCTCCTGCAACAGGCCAAGGCCCTGGAGTTGTATTAATTCACGGCCTAAAAAAACAACAAACCCCGGTAATCACCGGGGTTTTACTTTTTCATTAACAGTGCTTTGGCTACTCATGACAATACCCGGTTTAGTTTCTTATTGAGCAAAGTATTCAGCTGCAGGTAATTCATGATCTCTTCCAGGGTTTCCGAATGATCGGCCTGAGAATCCTCGGTGTCCTTTTGCAGGGCGGCAATCCGCTTTTTTATCAGAAAGCAACGCAGGGTAAGAATGGTTTCGCTAACCAACTGAGACACGGCATTTTGTTTTTCTTTTGGGTAGATGTCTTTCCTTTCCCAGTTATGCAGCATATATTTTTCATCCTCCATCAGGATGGAAGAAATTTCCTGTACCAGTTCCTGGTCCAGGGCAGACATAAAAGTATTAATTGAAAATTCTTCCTTTTCATTAAGTTCGGCTATCAGCCTGTAATAAATATTCCTGAACTGTTCATGGCTGAGTTCAATCTCGTCTTCCTGCAGGTCGAGAAAGATTTTTTCATATACTTTGGCCTCCACCTGTTCGGGTTCCAATACCAGCAGACCTTCTTCATTTTCCTTCAGGATGAGGTCTTCAAAGGCTTCCTGCTCCTTGCCATAGAGCAGGAGCATTTCTATGATCTTGCGCTCCAGTTCATATTGAATATCTACCTTCCCGGCGAACTCTTCGTTCTTTACCACCTGAAATGCCCGCTGGGCAGGCTGCCGTTCCTTAATTTCAACGTCCTGCTGCTTCTTGCTTATCTGTGCCAGCGCATTAAACAGTACTTCCTCGGAAATGTTCATCATCGCGGAACACTCCTGTATGTAAATTTCCTTTTTTATCCGGTCGGGGATCCTGGAAATACTCTGTACGATATCCCGGACGGTTTCTGCCTTTTTAATCGGATCATTTGCGGCCTCCCTGGTAAGAAGTGAGGTTTTGTACTGGATAAAATCCCTGGAATTTTCCTTCAGGAAATTGAGGATGGTCTCCGTTTCGTTCTTCCTGGCGAAACTGTCCGGGTCCTCCCCGGGGGGGAAGGTGCATACCCGTACGTTCATGCCCTGTTCCAGGATAAGGTCAATACCCCTTAAGGACGCCCTTTCGCCGGCGGCGTCGCCATCAAAGAGAACGGTGATGTTTTTGGTAAGCCTGTTCACCAGCCGAATCTGGTCTGGCGTAAGCGCTGTCCCGCTGGAGGCAACCACATTGTGGATGCCCCGCTGGAATAACTGGATAACATCGGTGTAACCTTCAACCAGGTAGCAGCTGTCTTCCCTGGCGATGGTCTGTTTTGCAAAGTAGATCCCGTAAAGCACCTTGCTTTTATGATAGAGCTCGCTTTCCGGGGAATTGAGGTATTTTGCGGTTTTGCTGTCATTCCCGAGGATACGTCCTCCGAAACCAAGGACCCTGCCGCTCATCGAATGGATGGGGAACATCACGCGGCCTTTGAAGCGGTCGAACATTTTTTCACCCTCCGCTTCCTGGCCTTGCCTGATGATTGTAAGTCCCGTCTTTTCCAGGTATTCCCTTTGGTATCCCTTTTCCAGGGCAACTTTAGTAAAGGCATCCCACTGGTCGGGATTATAACCCAGCGCGAATTTCCTTATGGTTTCATCCGTAAATCCACGTTCCTTGAAGTACGTAAGCCCGATCGCCTTGCCCATTTCACTGTTCCAGAGGGCGTCTTCAAAATAATCCCTGGCGAACTCCGATACGAGGTACATGCTTTCCCGCTCCCCGGCCTGTTCCGCTTCCTCGTCTGTACGCTGGGTTTCTTCTATTTCTATACCATATTTACGCGCCAGGTATTTGATAGCCTCTGGATAGGTAAAATGTTCATGTTCCATGAGGAAGGCAACCACGTTCCCCCCCTTGCCGCTACTGAAATCCTTCCAGATCTGCTTTACCGGCGATACCATAAAACTCGGGGTACGCTCATCGGTAAACGGGCTTAACCCCTTGAAATTGGATCCGGATTTTTTCAGGTTCACATAATCCCCTATTACCTCCTCAACCCGGGCGGCATCAAAAACCTTGTCTATGGTAGACTTTGAAATCACAGTTATAAAATCGGTAAAGGTAAAAGTAAATAATCGTAAAAACCCGGGAAAGCATTCCTGCAATCTAATTGGTTTTCCCTGAGATTGGTTAATTTAGTTATCAATCCAACAGTAAACAAACCATGTTCATCCTTTTCTTCGGTACCCGTCCGGGCAAGGCCCGGTCCAAATTGCTCCGGGGGGCAGGCTGTAGTTATTGCGGGCGGGAAAACACCCTTACTGCCATCATCACCCCCCATTATTTCCACATTTTCTGGTTGCCCCTTTTTGTTGTTTCCAAATTGGTAATGGCCGAATGTTCGCATTGCAAGCGTACCTATTATAAGGAAGAATTTACCGGGGAGATGGAAAAGGCGCTGAACCTGTAAGTGATCAGGTAACCCGGGGGGGAAACTTTTACTTCCTGCGGTCTACCACATAATTAACCATCAATTCCAGCGCGTTCCGGTATTCAGACTCGGGATAATCCCCCAGGAGTCGGAGGGCACTGTTTTTGAATTCGTGCATTTTTTCCTCTGCATAGGTCAATCCTCCGGTTTCCTTTACGAAGGCGATTACCGCTTTCACCCGTTGTTTATCCTTATTATGATTTTTAACGGAATTGATCAGCCATGCCTTTTCTTTCCTGCTGCAGTGATTCAGGGCATAGATCAGGGGCAAGGTCATTTTTTGTTCCTTGATGTCGATCCCCGTGGGTTTACCTATTTTCTCCTCCCCATAGTCAAAAAGGTCGTCTTTTATCTGGAAGGCCATGCCGCATAATTCACCGAATTTCCTGAAAGTCTCCACATGGACGGAATCCGGCTGTACCGAGCATGCCCCGAGGCTACAGCAGGCCGCGATCAGGGTCGCCGTTTTCTGCCGGATGATCTCATAATAGACATCTTCGGTAATATCCAGCCTCCTGGCCTTGTCTATCTGCAGCAATTCGCCTTCACTGATTTCCCTGATGGCAACTGAAATAATCCGGAGCAGGTCGAAATCGCCATGATCAACGGAAAGCAACATCCCCTTCGAAAGGAGGTAATCGCCCACCAGGACCGCGATCTTGTTTTTCCAGAGTGCGTTGATGGAAAAGAAGCCCCTTCGTTTGTTGCTTTCATCCACCACATCGTCATGTACCAGGGAAGCAGTGTGAATAAGTTCAATTACCGAAGCCCCGCGATAGGTACGTTCGTTTACCTGGCCGTTGTTTACAAGCTTGGCCGTTAGGAACACGAACATGGGCCGCATCTGCTTCCCCTTCCTGTTAACGATATAATAGGTGATCCTGTTGAGCAGGGCAACCTTGGATGACATGGATTCGTGGAACTTCTTTTCAAAAAGTTCCATTTCCAGGTCTACAGGTTCCTTTATATGGGCAACTATATTCAAAAGTTCTGGCTTATTCTTAAAACTAGCATAAAAATGGTTATGATCAGCAGCTCATATCGGGGCTCTGCAGCAAATGTAAGCGTTTAAGGGGAATCCTCAGGCAGTTAAACACAATCCGCCTGAACCCTAATAGTCCCGTCTCAGGTTTGGGCTATGGCAGTACCTTCTATGCCCAGGGATTATGATTTATTCGCCAGTTGCCCGCAGGCGGCATCTATGTCTTTTCCCCTGGAACGCCGGACCGTTACCGTGATCCCACTCTTTTCGAGGGTTTCCACATACATGCCGATGGCCTGGTCCGACGCCTGGCGGAATGCTTCCCCCCCATCTATAGGGTTGTATTCTATAAGGTTTACCTTTGAAGGGGCAAACCTGCAGAATGCCACCAGCGCAGCAGCATCTTCGGGCTTGTCGTTGATTCCTTCCCAGACCACATATTCATATGTAATCCGGCTCCCTGTCTTCTGGTACCAATACAAAAGTGCATCCCGCAATTCCTGCAAACCGAAGCTCGCATTGAAGGGCATGATGGAGGTACGGGTTTTTTCAACGGCCGAATGGAGGGAAACCGCCAGTTTAAACTTCACCATTTCATCGGCCATTTTCCGGATCATTTTCGGGACGCCCGATGTGGAAACGGTAATGCGCCTGGGCGACATGCCAAGGCCTTCGGGGGCGCAAATCTTCTCGATAGCCGTTAAAACATTGTTGTAATTCATGAGTGGCTCCCCCATACCCATAAACACGATATTGCTAAGAGGCCTGTTGTAATACAGGCGGCTCTGGCGGTCTATGGCCACTACCTGGTCATAAATCTCACCCGGATGGAGGTTCCTCATCCGTTTAAGCCGTGCCGTGGCACAGAATTTACAGTCGAGGCTGCAGCCAACCTGGCTCGACACGCAGGCAGTGGTCCTTTTTTCCGTTGGGATAAGCACCGATTCCACCACCAGGCCGTCGTGGAGGCGTACAGCGTTCTTGATGGTCCCGTCCGCACTGCGCTGCATCTGGTCAACCTCAATATGGTTGATCACAAAATGTGCAGCGAGCATCGTTCGTGTCTCCTTTGAAATATTGGTCATTTCATCGAAGTTATGGGCAGATCGCTTCCATAGCCATTCGTACACCTGGTTACCACGAAAGGCGTCCTGCCCCTGTGCCAGGAAGAATTCCCGGAGCTCGTTCCTGTTCAGTGCCCTGATGTCTTTTTTATCCGTGGTTTCCATTGCCTTCAAGATACAAATTATCCTGCCATGTCAGGCTGTACCGGACGGGGCAGGATATTTGCCAAATATTGTTATTAAGCCTACAAGATCAGCATGGAATCCCCGTAGGAATAGAAGCGGTACCCTTCCAGGATGGCTTCCTTATAGGCGCGTTTCATAAGATCATGGCCCATAAAAGCCGAGACCATCATCAACAGGGTCGATTTCGGCAAATGGAAATTCGTTACCATGGCGTTCGCGATGCTGAAATCATAAGGGGGGAAAATAAACTTATTCGTCCACCCGTCAAAAGTATTCAATGTATGTTCGGAAGAAACTGCGCTTTCAAGGCCCCGCATGGCCGTTGTCCCGACGGCGCATACTTTGCGTTTTTTCCTTTTGGCTGCATTGACTATCTCGGTGGCCCGCTCATCTATAATAAGTTCTTCCGAATCCATTTTATGTTTGGAAAGATCTTCCACCTCAACCGGGTTAAAAGTCCCCAATCCCACATGCAGGGTCAGTTCCGCAAAATCAACACCCTTTATTTCCAGGCGTTTCAACAGGTGTTTGGAAAAGTGGAGGCCCGCAGTCGGAGCGGCCACGGCGCCTTCATGCTTGGCATAAATGGTCTGGTACCGCACCTCATCCTCGGGTTCCACTTTTCTTTTAATATACTTTGGCAGCGGGGTTTCCCCAAGCTCCCTAAGTTTTCGCCTGAAGTCGGTATAGGAGCCATCATAGAGGAAACGAAGGGTCCTTCCCCTGGAGGTGGTATTGTCTATTACCTCCGCCACAAGGCTTTCATCGTCCCCGAAATACAGTTTGTTGCCAATACGGATCTTCCTGGCCGGGTCTACCAGCACGTCCCATAGCCGTTGTTCCTCATTTAATTCCCTCAGCAGGAAGACCTCAATCCGCGCCCCGGTTTTCTCCTTATTGCCGTACAACCTGGCCGGAAAAACTTTGGTGTTATTAAGGACCATCACATCGCCTTCATCAAAATAATCAATCAGGTCTTTAAACATCCGGTGTTCTATTTTCCCGGTATCCCGGCGGACCACCATCAGTTTGGATTCGTCCCTGTTCTCCGAGGGGTATTCGGCTATTAATTCCTTAGGTAATTCAAAATTGAAGTGCGATAATTTCATATGTAAGATTCTAATGCTGGTTATGTTCTGTGATCCGGGGAACCTGTCTTATTTGATAAAAGGTGCCAGATACCGTCATTCGGGAAGAAACAGATAATAATTTCGGATTCCCCATAAACTTTGTGGCCGCTGCAGCCTGAACCGATTTTGGCGGCTGCAAATATACGACCATCCCACAGGCCTTGTCAAGTAAAAGCCTGATTAAATGACTAATCCTGAATCTTTGTAACGAATCCGAGCGATTGCAGGTCTTTCCAGAAATCGGGGTAGGATTTGGATACCACCCCGGCATCGTTGATTACCAGTCCTGTTCTGAGAGCAGCGGGGGCAAAAGCCATCGCCATGCGGTGGTCGTTATAGGTGTCAATGGCCACTCCCTCCTTCATAGCGCCCCCTGGTTTCAGGGTCAGCGAACTGTTTGTAACGGCAATGGATGCCCCCAGTTTACCGAGTTCGGTTTCCATTGCAAGCAACCTGTCTGTTTCTTTGATCTTCAGGGTATGCAGACCGGTAAGGTAACATCCTATCCCGAGGGCAAAACAACTAACAGCCAGCGTCTGGGCTATGTCCGGCGCATCGGCAAGGTGGTAGCTGAGCTGGGTAGGCAGCCTGTCGGTTATCTTCTGTAATTTCATGCCGCGGTCCCCGAACAGGGTTGCTACCCCAAAATCCCGGTAAATGTCTTTCAGGATACTGTCGCCCTGTAGGCTGTCTTCATAGTACGAGGAAAGTTCGATCTCCGAACCCACTTCTCCCAGGGCAACAATGCTGTAAAAATAGGAAGCCGAACTCCAGTCTGATTCCACCGTCAGGGTGGCATCCCGTATTACGGGTGTTGGCCGTACCCGGATAGTCTGCCCCGTAAACTCGTTTTCTATGCCGAGGCGTGTAAGCAGGCCCAGGGTCATTTTTATGTAGGGCACGGAAGTAATATCACCTGTGAGTTCCAGTTCCAGGCCGTTCTCCAGGATGCCAGCCACCAAAAGCAGGGCCGAGATATACTGGCTGCTGACATTGGCCGGCAGTTGCACCTTATTCGCCGTTATTTTTTTCCCTTTAATTTGAATGGGCGGATATCCTGCCTCTTCAAGGTAGCTGATGTCGGCCCCCAGGCTTTGCAACGCTTCCACCAGGATCTTAACAGGACGCTCCGTCATTCGCTGGGACCCGGTAAGGGTTACCTCGCGTCCGGGCTGTGTAGCGAAGAAGGCGGTAAGGAAACGCATCGCCGTTCCAGCATGGTGGATATCCACCAGCCCGCTGAACTTCTCCAGTCCCCGGGCCATTACCACAGCATCGTCTGCATTCGACAGGTTTTCTATCCGGATGTTGGGGTAAAGGGCACGCAGCAGCAAGAGGCGGTTCGATTCGCTTTTGGAACCGGTAATGGCAACGGCGGACCGGAATTTTCTGTTCCCGGGTGCGGCTAGGTGTAACTTCAAGGTGTTCTGGCTATAATTAGTTGCTGACGGCCGTAACAATACCGGCAGGCCGCCCTGTCCCCGGTATCTGAAAAGTGCAAAGATACTACTATTTGAGTTTTTTGTTGCTGTGATGGCGATCGTGATCGCGACCTGCCTTAAGCTGCAGTTTTTTATCAAAGGACTGCTGAAGATCTATCCCTGTCTGGTTGGCAAGGCAGAGTACCACAAATAGGACATCGGCCAGTTCCTCGCCCAGGTCTTTACCCTTGTCTGCTTCTTTCTCGCTCTGCTCCCCGTAGCGCCTGGCAATGATCCGGGCTACCTCCCCCACCTCTTCTGTGAGCTGGGCCATGTTGGTGAGTTCATTAAAATAACGAACCCCGTGTTCCTTTATCCAATCATCTACCGCCTGCTGCGCGTTCCGTATATTCATCTGAGGTAATTTTAGATAAAACTACCTTTTCTGTCTCTTTTTCAATAATACTTTTATAAAATTCTTTCAGCATCGGGTAATAGGTAGCCGGAACAACGGCCTGATTAATACTCAGATCGGATAATAGCTGCAGGTTGCCATTTCCAATATCCTTTAGCTGATAGCTGAAGCTCCCGAGGTTATCCGGAAGCAACAGATGTATCCCTTCCGGCAGGTGGCTCACGCGGTACCCTTCCGGCAGCCGGATAGTAAACAAATGCTTTAATTGCCAGGGATAGGTAAAATCAACCGGGTATTCCCTGGTCTCCAGCCGGAATGGGTTACTGCTTATGGACTGGTGGAGCAAAGGGGTAAACAAAATCCTGTCCGGGGCCGATTGTACCTGCCCCTCCATCCGGAATTCAAAATTCTCAACTATGGCTTTTCCGGGGACTTCCTTATGATCAATGCTGTAGTTGGTGATCGCCATGCCCTCATTTTCATTTTCAAGGCCTTCCAGGTAATCATCCTCACCCAGGCTGTTTTTATCATTCCGGAAATCAAATGCCTTGTAATCCGTATACGTCTTCCGCACCTTTCCATCGATGGTACCGTCTGTATTAATGTCTATGTTCATCATATGTATTTCCCGGGAGGGGCTGGCAGGCAGGATCGGGGTCCTCACGATAGACCCGTCATCCTGGATCAGGGTTCCGTGCCAGTTTAAAGCCCTGGTCGGGATAATATTGGGGCTGGCGTACTTATTGGACGCATCGAGGAAGTATTCTTCGCCGTTCAGGCTTACCGCGGCAATTACATAGTTAAAGCCTTCGAGGGTAGGAAAAAGCGGGATTCCGTTATCCCTGGTACTGATCAAAACGGGCCTTGAATTAAAACCGGCCTCCCGAAGTAAGCCAATTAGCAATAAATTGATATCTGCTATATTTCCGGTCTGTTCCTTATAGGCTTCCTTAACACCCTTGTCTGAATTGTAACCCAGGTAGCCGTTCCAGTTCATGTGCTGCTGCACATGGCTGAAAATAACAGCCATTTTCCCGGCATCGTCATCCACACCTTCCAACAGGTTTTTCAGCTGTTCCCGAAATGCTCTCGAGGCAGCTAACTGCCTGCCGAAATTGTCGCTGGCATTGATGGTTTTAACCACGCTTTCCCAGCTTCCCGTATAATCTTTCCTGGCCGATTGCGGGAACTGTACATACTGCAGTTCATAATTGATGGCCGCCCGGTAATTATCCATATCGTTTACATAGGGTTCTTCAACCAGGGCAGGAACATCCTTCATAGAAAACCGGGTGGTACTTACCCTGTAATCCATGGTACGTTGTGTATAGTTGCTGCTATGCACATACCCATCGTTGGTCCCGCTGTTGCCCACCCACACGATTTTGCCGGTGGTATTGTTAAATGTCGGGTTAATGGGGAGGTAGCCCTTGATTGCCGGCTTGAAGTAATAATATTCGGGAATGGCTACCGATACTTCCTGTTGTTTGATGGGGATATCGTACTGTAACTTTATCTCATCAATGGAATATGCAAAAGGCGAATCGAGGCGGTACTGGTATTCAATAACACTCCCTTCCTTTACGTTGGGCATTGTAAAAGCTTCCTGGTCATAGTATTTATTGAGCGTTTTGGTGAAGGTATCTGAGCCCTTTACCTTCGATTTTACAATTTCACCTCCTTCAAGGTTAAAAGTATACGCCCGGAGGTTCCCAAGGGATTCATTTTCACTTTTGGTCTTATACAGGTTTTCAAAAACAGTGGCATAGCGGAAACCATCTTTGTTATATATCTTAATACGTTCGTGTACATGGGTTATCACGTGAAACCCGTCAGATGGCCTATATTCAAATTTAACGGAGATATCACGGTAAAGAACCGCTGCGGAAGCCGAAGGGTCAGCAGGGTAGGTTTGTTCCAGAAGTTGTTCTTTCGTAACATTTCCGAAATCGGTATCCTGTGCAAAGCCATAGGTACCCGGGAAGCCCGCGAGGAGCAGAACGATAATTTGCCTGGTTTTCATGGTAAGGTTGGTTTTGGTTATTCTTAATCAGCGTGTGTCTTTTACAAGGACGATCTGGCCGCTGTCTGCAGCTGCCACCGATTTACGGAAAGTACGGTATTGCTCATACTGCTCTTTCGGATAATGTCCCTCTTTCAAAAAAAACTTCCTTTTATAGATAAGCTGATGTTTGGTTTCTTCGTACTCCAGACGGGCATGGTACTGCCCGAATTCGGATTCAAGCCGTTCTTCGCTTTTCATAGATTCCAGGCGATAACCTTCTGGCAGGCTGATTACCACCTCATCCTCATCCAGGAAGCCGCGCGATATCCTGAATGGCAGTTTTCTGTTCCTGTACCTGTCTGGCACATAATTACTCCTGTTAAAGGCATTCGGGGCGAAGAGGAGCAGATCCCCGCTACTGCCGGCATAATTGGCAGCCTGAAGCTTAATGTTTTCGCCGAAGACCACCTGATCCTTATTATTTTCAAGGGTAATGGAAGACAGCTGTAAATTGTTTATGTAGGGCCAATATTGCCTGTAATGCTTAATCCTGTCGTCCTGGCTTTTATTTTCGATGCCTGCATGGCTGTCGTATTGTATCCCTTTTGTGGTAATCCCAACATCGGCAATTACCCCGCCATCGGCAGACAGCTGAAGTTGTGCAGTGGTCTTCTGGTAATTCGTTTCGTTCAGATAGGCGGGGGTGCGTACCAGCCTGCCCCCCTCCTGGTTGACGAGCAGGGCGGTTCGGTCGTCTGTAAAGTCTCCGAGGAAGCCAAATGGCAGGGTGGCCGACGTACAATCTATCCAGTGTAATTCCTCCCCCTCAGGGATGGCCAGGATAACGTGGTTACCCTGGGCAAGATCGGCGAACCCTTCAATAAAATCGACTTTTTCCCTACCTGCCTGTACGTGGCAGTAGTAGGCAGGTATGCCTACCGCTCTTAAAAGTGCCATGGTATAATTGGATAACCCCTTGCAATCTCCATATTTTACATGGTCTACCTCCTGTGCACTAATAGGTTTTATTCCGCCTATTCCTACCTGAACGCTTATATAACGGGTATTCTCCTGGACGAATTCGTAAATAGCCCTGGCCCTGGCCATGGGTTCGCTAAGGTCTCGCACCAACTCCCTTGCCTTCCGGATGGTTGCCTCCGGTAATTCGCCCTGGCCGTCGAGTAGCCTGTCGGTGATCCACATCCCAAGGCTATTCCAGTCCGCGACTGTTGCATCGAAACCTTCATAATGGAAGTTGGGCATCCTTGTTTTAATATGGGGTACGAGTTCGCTGAAAGCAGGGCTGAGCTCTTCATGGCCAAGTGCCTTGATATTGGAAGCCGAATAACTGATACTGCCAGCGGTTTGCTGTTTCGTAAGCGCTATACCTTCCATATTGAATTCCAGGAACTCGGGCTGTAATTCGGGGGTGGCAAAATTTATTGTAAACTGGCTCTTCTCTATGCTTTCGCCATAATTGCCCAAAAGGTACCAGGAAGGAACGACCCCCGTATTAGCGGTAGTAAATTCGTAATTGAAGGCAATGGTATAAGGATACTGCACAGGGGTATATTCCAGATATTTAACCCTGGCATCCGAGTAGAGGGTACCCCCGCTTACGGCACTCACGTCTTTGAAGTCCTTTGCCTTGTATCTCCCAATGTTCTCCCCCATCGTATTATAAACCTCCGCATCCATCTTGTTCACCTTAATGGCCTTATTATATCGCAGGAAGGCATCAACATAGGCATTGCCTGATTTATCGAGGACGGTAACCACCCTTGTTGCACTGACTTTCATTTCCCTGAGCGACCTGATATCAACCGTCATCCGGTTGAGCCGGACCACAGCGTGGGCATCCTCCGTTAATTCCTCCGGTAAAATCAGGGCCTGATAAGAAGGTTGCTGTGTCAGGGCAGGATGAATACAAACCAACCACAGGAGCATCAAACAAGGAAAGCGCATAGTAGATATCTTAGGAACAAAAATCATAAATATGGTAAAATTCCTACAGCAATATCGAAAAATTTCGATAAAATACACTATTCTTTGTTGCGGGTATCGATTACTATGGTGACAGGGCCGTCATTCAGGAGGGAAACTTTCATATCGGCTCCAAAGACCCCGGTACCGACCTTTTTTCCCAGTTCGAGTTCGAGCCGGGCTACAAAATTTTCATATAAGGGAATCGACTTATCAGGTTTGGCAGCCCTTATATAAGATGGGCGGTTGCCCTTTTTTGTGGAAGCATGAAGGGTGAACTGGCTTACTACGATAGCGTCGCCGGAAGTTTCCAGCAGGGAACGGTTCATCACCCCGCCCTCATCATTAAAAATCCTGAGATTGGCTATTTTCCTGGCCAGCCAGGAAATATCCTCTTCCATATCACAGGCTTCCACCCCCAGCAAGATCAGTAGGCCGGCACCTATCCTGGCTACCTCCTCCCCTTCCACTTTTACGCTCGCCCCGGAGACACGTTGGATCACTGCCCTCACACCCCTTCGTAATTATCCATGCGGTAGGCCTCTTCATCACCGCTTACCATGGCCACATAACTCTTATAGCGGCTCCATGCAAGTTCGTCTTTTTCAAGGGCGGCCTTAACGGCGCAATTAGGTTCATCAAGATGCAGGCAGTTATTAAATTTGCACTGTCCTTTCAGGGCAAAGAATTCCGGGAAGTAATCGCCAATTTCCTCCTTTTCCATATCCACAAGGCCAAACCCCTTGATCCCCGGGGTATCAATGATCCTGGCACCCCAGTCCAGATCGTACATCTCGGCAAAGGTCGTAGTATGCTGGCCCTGAAGGTGCTGTTCCGAAATCTGTGCGGTTTTGAGGTTAAGACTTGGTTCTATCAAATTGATAAGTGTGGATTTGCCCACCCCTGAATGACCTGAAAACATAGAGGTTTTACCCTTCATCAAAGCTTTCACTTCCTCCATGTTCTTTCCGGTTTTTGCAGATATAGCCAGGCAGGTATAGCCAATGCTGCGATACAGGTGGGCCAGATACCTTACCTCGTCCAGTTCTTCTTTATCATAAATGTCAACCTTATTGAACAACAGCACCACCCGGATATCGTAAGCTTCCGAAGTGGCCAGGAAACGGTCTATAAAGCCCGTGAAGGTCTTTGGTTTCTTGAGGGTGACCATTAAAAAAACCAGGTCGATATTAGCAGCAATAATATGCGTTTGTTTGGAGAGCTTGACTGACTTTCTGATTATGTAATTACGGCGTTCCCTGATGTCGGTTATAATCCCGACTTCCTTGCCCCCCTGCTCCTCCACTTCAAATTCCACCTCATCGCCCACAGCCACCGGATTGGTGCTCTTAATTCCCTGGATACGGAACTTACCCTTGATGCGGCACTCGAAAAAACGACCGCGCTCATCTTTTACGATGTACCAGCTTCCGGTAGATTTATAAACAGTACCCTGCATATTGGTGAATATTTCTTTACAAAGAAACAATATTAGTTCAATTCTCCCGGCTATATTTGCGCTGAAATAATCCTAATAATCACCTTATTAAACCTTAATTATGAAAAGAATCCTCTTGCTTTCATTCCTTGTACTGGCTGCTATTCCAGCCGTAAACGCACAACAATTTAAAGTCATTACCTGCGTGGAATCTATCGTTCCCAACGGCCTGGGAAGGTCCAGGATCATCAATGCCCTTGAAGACAAAGACTACAAGGAGTACACCAGTGTGCAGACCGAAGAAGATAATTCACGCAATACGGCAGACCGTGGTGAAATCCGGGTAAAAAATTTCGAGGAAACCAAACTGCTCAACTTTTATAACCTGGGCGGGATCCGCTTTCAGAACATCGCTGCCAACGACGCCCTGATCACCTCCATGATCAACACCATGATTTCGGAAGGTTGGGAACTCGCTTTTGTGAGCAGCGCGGTAGAAAGCGAAGGTGGCAAAGGCGACGGGCAGGGTATTTTTATCACCCGGTTCATTTTTAAGAAATAATCTTTTCGGGAATGGCCATAAAAAACCCCCGGGGAATTCCGGGGGTTAAACCTTTTTGGCCAAGGGTGTTATCAATCCTTAATATAGATACGGCCACCGGCAAGGGTGCTTTTGTTGACCTCAGCAGGGTTCCCGTAAACATAGACGTCGCCGCCCGCTTTTACATGGATGTCTACCTTTTCCGAAGCATGCAGTTCTGCTTCCCCGCCTGCAGATATCTTTACGCTGCTCTCTGAGGTGCGGAGTTCGCGCCCTTCAAAAATTCCACCGGTATTCAAAACTATGTCCTGGCTTTTCGCCATCCCGGAAGCCACTATGATCCCCCCGGTTACCGCGCGGATATCCACGTGGTCAACATTCAGCCCCACACGGATCTGTGCGCCTTCCTGGGTTCGTAACTCCAGCTTATGCTGGTCTACCAGTTCATTGCAGACGATTTTGGCCCCCTCATTTCCGTCTATTACATCCAGGTCTGTATAATACACTTCTATAAGCATGTCTTCTCCCTGAAATTTCTTTTCCAGTTGCATCCGCAGTTTCAGAACGCCGTTGCGGTTAACAAAACGGATATCATGCGCCTGCGGTCCTTTTATAAGGATACGGTTGCGGTCTGATTTAATCAGGTTTACCTCGATCAGGTCGAAGACCTTGATCTCGTTGAAAGTTCCCACCTCCCTGTCTATGATTCGCTGGCCAAAGGCACCGGCACACATCAGTGCCAGGCAAAAAGTACTTAAGATTTTCATGTTCCTCCTGGTTTATATGTAGCTTAAGGATGCGGGCGACACATGATTGTTACAGTTTACAACAAATTTTCTTGAAAAAAGAAGAGGAGCAACCGTTTTATAATTCCTCCCCTGGCTTTTTGTCTTGATAAATACCCGCAGGCCTTACTTCCGGACTACTTCGGAAGCATTAATAATCCGTTCCTGGTGGTTGATGGATTCCTGGTGGATGGCTTTGAACATCCGCAGCACAAATTCCTCGCTCAGGCCACGGCTTTCGCCTTCCAGGATCATTTTCCCGAGGATGGCATTCCAGCGGGTGGATTGCAGGACGGCGACGTTCCTTTGCTTCTTCAGTTCCCCTATCCGGTCGGAGATCCTCATCCTTCTGCCCAGGGTATCGATTAGCTGGTTGTCGAAGATATCGATCTGCGCCCGGAGGTTGCTTAGTTCGCTGTTATACTCGGCCTCCTCATCGGTCTCCTTCCTGATCCGCAGGTCTTTCATGATCTGCACCAGCCTTTTGGGCGTAACCTGCTGGGCGGCATCACTCCATGCATTGTCGGGGTCTGAATGTGTTTCTATCATCAGGCCGTCAAAGTTCAGGTCAAGGGCTGTCTGGGAAACATCAAATATCATATCCCTTTTACCTGTTATATGCGACGGGTCGTTTATCAATGGCAGATCGGGGAATTTGGTCTGCAGTTCTATGGCCAGCTGCCATTCGGGGATATTCCTGTATTTGGTTTTTTCATAAGTGGAAAACCCGCGGTGGATCACCCCCAGTTTCCTGATATTGGCCTCATACAATCTTTCTACGGCACCCAGCCAGAGCGAAAGATCCGGGTTTACCGGGTTTTTTACCAATACCACTTTATCCGTACCTTCAAGGGCATCGGCAATCTCCTGGACAATGAACGGGCTTACAGTTGAACGGGCGCCTATCCACAACAAATCAATATCGTGTTCCAGGGCGAGATCCACATGTGCCCTGTTCGCCACTTCTGTAGCGGTTTTAAGCCCGGTTTCTTCCTTGACTTTTTTAAGCCATTTCAACCCGATGGCCCCAACCCCTTCGAAATTTCCCGGCCTGGTCCTGGGTTTCCAGATACCTGCACGGTAATAATTTACGTCCGTATCCTTAAGTTCATGAGCAATCTGCAATACCTGCTCTTCGGTTTCCGCACTGCATGGTCCGGCAATCACCAGGGGGTGGGGCAGTGCCATCTCGTCTAACCATGTCCTTAATTCCTTTGAATTTTCCACTTTGTTACTGTTATAAATTAATATCCTTTTTATTTTTCTACTTTTTTGTTCTGTGGGATTCCCCTTAGGATTTCCCTGATCTTATTCGTATTGTCCATCTCCTTGTAGATCCCCTCAAAATCATCGTTATTAAGCTTGTCCCTGAATTCCTCAAGGTTTTGTATGTACTCCCGGAGGATCTCCAGTACATTGTCCTTGTTCTGCCTGAAAATGGGGGTCCACATAGCCGGGGAACTTTTCGCAAGTCGTACGGTGGATTCGAAACCGCTGCCGGCCATATCGAAGATATCCCGCTCATTTTTCTCCTTCTCTATAACGGTCTTGCCCAACATAAAGGAACTGATGTGCGAAAGGTGCGACACATATGCTATATGCTTGTCATGAGCTTCCGGGTTCATATACCGGATACGCATGCCCAGGCCATTGAAAAAGTCAAGGGCTCTTTCCTGAAGCTTGAAAGCTGTCTTTTCCACTTCGCATATAATGTTCGTTTTCCCCTCATAAAGCCCTTCGAGGGCTGCCGAAGGACCGGAAAACTCGGTACCCGCTATAGGGTGGCAGGCAAGGAAGTTCCTTCGCTTCGGATGATCCTCCACCGCCCTGCATACCAACGATTTAGTGGAGCCTGCATCCATAACCACCGCATCGTCCTTTACCATATCAAGCACGGCCGGCAGTTCTTCCACCAGGGCGTCAACAGGGATGCTCAGCAGCAACATATCCGCTTCGGGAAGTTCCTCCTTTCCTGCGATATGGTCAATCAGGCCCAAAGTTTTGGCTTCTTCCAAATGGGCCGGGTTTACGTCCATACCATAGATCAAAGTACCCGGATATAACCGCCTGATATCCTTTGCAAATGAGCCGCCTATTAACCCGATCCCTATGATAATTACCTTCATGGTTTACAGTTCTGTCTATAGCCTTGCTATGGCCTCATTAATCTGATCTTCCTTAACACATAACGAAAAGCGGATGTAGCCTTCTCCCTGGCTTCCGAAAATAGTTCCAGGGGCGACAAACAGATCCTTCCCGTATAACAGCTCATCCGTAAAAGCTTCTGAACTCTTTGCCCCGGGAGGCAATTTTGCCCACACAAACATGCCAGCCGCCCCGGTATCATAACTACATCCCAGTTTATCTGCCAGGACAAACACCAGGTCCCGTCTCCGTGTATACACCGCATCTAATTGTTTAAACCAGTCGTCTCCGCTTTCAAGGGCCGCGATAGCGCCTTTCTGAATCCCGTAGAACATACCGGAATCCATATTGCTTTTAACTTTCAGGATGGCATTGATATATTCCTTTTTCCCCAGGACCATGCCCACCCGCCATCCGGCCATATTAAAGGTTTTACTCAGGGAGTTGAGCTCCAGAGCGGTTTCCATGGCCCCGGGAACAGCCAAAAGGCTGATGGGGTCCCGTCCGAGCACAAAACTGTACGGGTTGTCGTTTACCAAAAGTATTCCATGCCTTGTGGCAAAGCCTACCAATTCCTCCAATTGTTCCCGGCTGGCCGTTGCCCCGGTTGGCATATGGGGGTAACTAACCCACATCAGCTTTACGGCCTGCAGGTCTTCCCTGCCCAGCGCCTCCAGATCAGGAAACCAGCCATTCTCCCTGTGCAATTCATAGTACCTTGGCAAGGCCCCGGTTAAACTGGTCACCGATGTATAGGTGGGGTAACCCGGATTCGGGATAAGCACTTCATCCCCGGGGTTGAGGAATGCCATACTGATATGCATAATGCCTTCCTTGGAGCCCATAAGTGGCAGGATTTCAGTGCCGGGGTCCGCGCTAACCCCAAATTTTTCCTTATAAAACCCCGCGATGCCTTCCCTCAGTTCGGGCAGGCCCTGGTAGCTTTGGTACTGGTGAGCCCCCGCATCGGCCATGGCAAGCTGTAAGGCCGCAATCACCTTCGCCGACGGTGCCAGGTCGGGGCTGCCGATGCCCATATTGATAATGGGCCTGCCCGCGGCAAGCAGCTCGCGTACTTCCCGCAGCTTCCTGGAGAAGTAATATTCCTGAACGGACTGTAATCTGTCTGCCGTTGTTATCATATGCGGGCGTTCTTATATTCCCCAAGCACTTTAAAATCTTCCAGCATAATCGAAAGCAGCGCTTTTGCCTTTTCGAACTGTATGTAATCCTGAAAGGTAACATCTACAAAAAATGCGTATTTCCAGGGGGTTTCAATGATGGGGAGCGACTGGATTTTTGTCAGGTTCAGGTTACAATCGCTCATAACATTCAGCACGGTTGCCAGGCTGCCGCGTTTGTGGTCCGTGATAAACCGCACCGAGGCCTTGTTGATTTCCTCCCGTGGCCATTCCTTATTCTTGGTCTTTACGATAATAAAGCGGGTGGCATTGTTTTTAATTGTCTGGATCTCGGGCGCAATGATCTCCAACTGGTAGAGCTCCGCGGCCATCCTGGGTGCAATCGCGGCAATCCCTTTCAGGCCACCATCTTTAATCCGCCTCGCCGTTTCGGCAGTATCGGCGTCCTCTACCAGTTTTATATGGGGCTGCTGCCTGAAAAACTCCTTGCACTGCAACAACGCCATGGGATGGGAATGAACCTCACCGATCTCCGAAAGCGACTGCCCGTTAAGCACCATGAGGTTGTGGTGGATATTCAGGTAATGTTCGCCAATGATATGCAGGTTGTTCTGATATACCAGGGCGTAATTGGGCAGGATGGACCCTGCGATCGAATTCTCAATAGCCATTACCCCCTGATCGGCGGTTTTGTTCAAAAGATGGTCTACTATGGCATCGAAAGTCATGCACTCAACCAATTCTATGGGCTCGTCGTAATATTCTATGGCCACCTGATGGTGGTTCGACCCCTTGATCCCCTGTATCGCAATGCGCTTTTTCACTGCTTTTCCGTTGTAATTGTCAATTTTACGCTATCCTCCATCCGGGAAAACTACATTATTTTCATCCTGTCGGCCGGTGCTCACTGTGCCCGGGTGTACTCAAAAAAAAAGTCCCGGTTTTCACGGGACTTCAGTACATATATTGTTTACAATATCCTACAACAGTCCCGTCCCTCTCTTAAAAAAGAAGTAAAAATAGAAACCGTTCCAGAAATAATTGCGTGTCATTTTTCGTAATTGTCCGGCTAAGGTAAATATTAAATTGATAATTCCTGATAATTCCATATATTTTTTTGAAAAACCCGCCGTTTCCAATATTTACTGCAAATAATTTGTATTTCCCGTAAAATAATTGCGAACTATACATTCTGTACCCTCCGTGGATTCGTTTCTAAAGAGGTTGGCATTTGCGGGAAATATATGGTTTGAATGAGTATTTTTGAGCAAATTCGAATGGCATGTCCTTATCTGTAAACAATATCAGCAAAAGCTTCGGCAGGCAGAAAGCATTAAAAAATGTTTCCTTCGAGGTTTCCAAAGGGGAAGTAGTCGGATTTTTAGGCCCCAACGGGGCGGGAAAATCCACCCTGATGAAAATCCTGACCACCTATATGGTTGCAGATGAAGGGCAGGCAACGGTTAATGGATACGATGTGCGGACACAAGCGGGTGACGTTCAGAAAAGCCTGGGCTATTTGCCCGAACACAACCCCCTGTACCCCGAACTATACGTAAAGGAATACCTTACTTTCCTGGCCGAAGTATATAAAGTTCCGAAAAGTCGTATCACATTGGTGATTGAACAGACAGGTTTGCAGCCCGAAGCCCATAAAAAAGTAGGGCAGTTATCTAAGGGCTACCGCCAACGGGTAGGTTTGGCCGCTGCTATGCTGCATGATCCGGAAGTCCTGATCCTCGATGAACCCACTACCGGCCTGGACCCTAACCAGCTGCTGGAAATCCGCAAATTGATTCGCGACATCGGGCAATCCAGGACGATCCTGCTATCTACCCATATTATGAAAGAGGTGGAAGCAGTTTGCGACCGGGTGGTCATCATCACTAAAGGGGAGATAGTGGCCGATAAAAAACTTGCGGAACTCCGGGAAGGGAAAGAGCAGATAATTGAAGTGGAATTCGATTACAGGGTGGAAGAAGTACTGCTGCAGCAATTGCCTTCAGTAGCCAGGGTCCACAATACCGGGGGGTTTGTGTATGAGATAACCTTCACCACGGATGCCGATATGCGCCCCGTGGTATTTGACTTTGCGCACGACAACAAGCTCAGGACCCTGCAGCTGAGCCGGAAAAACAAAAATCTCGAAAGCCTGTTTACCGAACTTACCGGCTGAAGTAAAGGATTATTGAAGATTTCAAGGGTTCCCGGATTCGCCGGCTGCCTGGAAGCAGGAATCGATCAACTCTTTTATTTCCCCTTCGATCCGGGGTCCGCCGCAATTCATAAGGATTACGAAGACCATACGCGATTCTGGGTATACCAAAAACTTAGTGTAAGCGCCAATACTGTTACCGGTATGGCCATAATACGGGCGGCTAGAAGCATCATGGCTTACTTCCCACCCCAGCCCGTACCAGGTGGGTTTCCCGTTAATTTTTTGGGATTGAAGGAACTCCGCCACAAGAGCGGGGGGCCCGATGCGGCCATAGAGGTAAGCCTGGCCGAGCAGGGCTATGTCTGTGGTGGTAGACAGGTATCCCCCTCCTGCAAGTTTGTACTCATTGTTTACCGGTGGAGCCTGACGGAAACCTTTGCCGGAAGGACTGTAAAAGGTTGCCTGCTCCCCTGGGCTATTACCTTGAATCTCCGGGCAGGTTGCCTTCATCTTCAGTGGCAATAATACCCTGGCAGCCACATAATCGGAAAAGGGTATACCCGATGCCTCTTCCATGGCAAGCGACAACAATACCCAGCCAAAACTGTTGTAATGGAAGGCTGTTCCCGGCTTAAAAAGCAGGGGATCATCCTGGAAGACCTGCAGGCCTTCCCTTATGCTCATGGTTTTATTAAGTCCGTATTCCTTTCCCCGGTATCCCCTTATTCCGGCTGTATGCCCGGCCAGTTGCCGGATGGTAAAATCATATGATTTCCTGGGGAAGTAGGGCACATAGTCATAGAGGGAAGCATCCAGTTCTATCAGCCCGTCAGCTACCATGTGCAACAATGCGGTCGCGGCAATGGGTTTGGAGATGCTGGCTATACGGAAGAGTGTCCTGTCCGGGTCCGGTATCTGTTTGCTGTCCAGGTCGGCATAACCATAGCCCTTATGAAGGAGCGGTTGGCCGTTATGACTAACAGAGACCACCATTCCGGGAACCAAGCCATCCGTTACAGCCTGATGCAGGCGGTTGTCCGCCACTGCAAGGTATTTTAACCACTTGATGTTCATTGGAACTAAGGTAGGCAAACCGGCTAATTCCGGAAAACGGCAGCATGATCAATATGGCAGCTGGCTTCAGGCCGGTAATGAATCAATCGCGGAATAACAACCTGCCTTTATAAAGGATTTCCACTTCCACGGTATCGGGCCGGTTAAAGCTTACCACATCGCCTGTCCCCCGGATCTGGCCGCGTAAGGCAAGGGCGGGAGATACGAGCATATCGTTGCTCCCGCGGTGGTTTACCGCCACATTCCGTGCCTGCAATCCGGAGGCATCAATCCGGGAATCCCCTGCTGCGATGTTCAGGACCAGGTTCTCCGTGTTCCCGCTCAGCTCAAAATAGGCGATCCCATTTGTTACAACGCTGATGGTTCCGGAATTGAGTGTTAGGTTAAAGGACCCGTCCGTGGTGGGGGTCTCTGGGTTGCTGAAACTTTCGGATTGCAGCTGCAGCTCTTCAAAAGGCAGTATCCCATCGCTCTCTATAGGAAGGCCAGTACTGCTGCGGATCTCCTTCAGGTCGGGAGCGGTGATATAAAAAGTCGTAAGCCCGTAATCGCGGAAAAGGTTGCAGGAATTGCTATTGCGCAACTCCAGACGGCCATCGCGAACCAGGGCGGAAACATCGCTCCTTAAATTGGATCCGGTTTCCACTTCGAGCCTGAAATCCGGGCCATGTTTTATCACCGCCCGCACATTTTCATATACGGTTATCCTATCGAAATCATCAGTTACCAGTTCCTCCCGCACTAAATCCCCGGCGGTTTGCAGGCAATCAGGGGCATTTTCCCCGCTGCATGCAGACAGCAGCACTAAAAGTGAAGCCAAATATAAGATCAAGTTCAAATTCAAGTTCAAGTTCAATTTAAGTTCCGGGTACCGGGTACCGGGGTTCAATGTTCAAGGTTCAATGTTCAAGGATGGATCATCTGCCAACTGCGGACTGCCAACTGCCAACTCTGTTCCGCGTTCCGTGTTCAGGGTTCCGTGTACCTGGATTCGGGGTTCCGTGTTTGAATTTAATCAAGGTTAGTACCGCAAACTTTGTACTTCCCTTTGGTGTATTTGTAAATAAATATCAGTCCCTTCCTTCAGGTCACAATCTTCTCTACAAATCAACAAATCAACGAATCAACACATCAACCACCCCCTGCCAACTGCCACTGCCTACTGTTAAGGGGCATCGTAACCCCTCCCCAATTCAAATTAGTCCTTTTCACTGCAATAATCAAGCAGGCGCGTTGGTCTAATGTTCAATGTTCAAGGTCTGTTCAAATTTTCAAAACCTGGGCTTCAAGTTATTGGGTTTTTATTTCCCCGGCCAACTGCTACTGCCTACTGCGCACTGCCTACTTTACTTCGTACTTCGTACCTCGTACCTCGTACTTTCATTTGGCTTTGCCTCAAAGCCTCACCCCCAGTCCAAACTCCACGGCTTCTGCCTTGGCGGCATGGG
>Ga0209347_1000666_pt1 | contig 76779 bp, 75 predicted proteins | sample AutmiccommuBRH23_FD_187382 | JGI IMG/M metagenome (GOLD analysis project Ga0209347, IMG submission 187382) | Deep subsurface microbial communities from Mt. Terri, Switzerland - Autotrophic microbial communities BRH/23 (SPAdes) (version 2) | ecosystem: Environmental > Aquatic > Deep subsurface >... | reverse complement strand
GCGCGCTCGGCGATCGATTCGATGCGCTTTTGCGCGAAGCGATCGCCGTCGCGCGAGACGGAAAGGAAAGTCGCACGGATGCGGCGGCGCTCGTGGCGCTTCTCAAGATGTCGGACACGCGGCGCGCATTGGAGCCGTCATGGGTCGCCGATGTCGCGCGTTTCGAATTCGCCTTCATCGAGGCGGGGCAGTCCGGCGCGGCGCTTTTTCTCCGAGCGTTTGATGTCGATGTCGCGTCGGTCGCACAGGCTCTCGCCAGAGGCGAAGAGATCAGCCCCGTTGTCCAAAGAACGTTCGGCGTTTGGGCGCGCCCGTATAGAGGCCGGCTGCGGTGGCGGCTGTTTCGGCCTTAAGCCCGGCGCAAAACTTGGGGCGTTTCGGCGTGCCGCCGTTCGGCGACGACATCCACCATGCGCTCGGCGCCGCGATCGCGCGTCTCCTGGCTCTGCGCTTTGGCGAGGTCGTCGCTGGCTTCCTTGAACTGCGCCTCGGCCTCGTCGAGCTGGCCGCGCAGTTCCGCGATCGAGGCGAGGATATTGTCGTGGCGCGCGCGAGCGGCCCGCGCATAGGTCGGATAGGCGAAGTGCGTGGGGTCGCTGATATTGGCGCGCCGCTCTTCCTGAGCGATTTCTCGGTCGAGCTCATTGGCCATGCGCGTGAATTCGCCAATCATCGCATTGAGCTGACCGACGCGTCGACGTTTTTCCTCGGCCTGGAACCGTTTGAGACGGACAAGCGTATCCCGCGACTTCATGCGAAAGCTCCGTGACGCGATTTATGCGAAAGAAATCCTTAACTCCGCGAGACCGGCTTAATATGCCTCGCGGAAGTTGCTCGTTTGTTACCAGCTCTAATTTTTTGCAGGGCTGTGGCCGCTTCGGTCTTAAGCCGCCCTATCTCAAGCAAGGGGCGCGCTTAGGAGGCGCAAGCTATGCGAAATCTTGCTGCAATCGTTGCGGGCGCGGCCATAAGCCTTGCAGCGTCAACCGCCTTGGCCGAAGCGCCTGGCTCTGTCTTTTCGCAAGACAAGCTCCAGTGGAAGGCGGGCCCGCTCGACCTCCCCAGAGGCGCCGAAGTCGCGATGCTGTTCGGGGATCCGACGCAAGGCGGACCGTACATCCTGCGAATGCGCGCGCCGAAAGGCTATAAGATTGCGCCGCATAAGCACAGCGCGATGGAAACGATGACGGTGCTGTCCGGCGTTGTCCGTTACGGTCAAGGAACCAAGCTCGATCCAAGCGCCGAAAAGACGCTCTCCGCCGGCGGCTTTGCGTCGACGGCCGCCGAAGTCGGCCATTGGGTCAAGTTCGACGACGATACGGTGATACAGGTGTCGGGCGTGGGTCCGTGGAACATCACCTATCTTGATCCGCACGACGATCCTCGCGCGGCTCAGCGATAGATCACGCCGGCTCCTTGGCGCGCGCCGTCGACGCCGCGGCGCCGCCATAGCGGCGGTAGATAAAGTCCGGCGCCGGCGCATGTGACTCGACGTCGGCATAGGCGGCAAAGCGCGCGTGATCCGGCGAGAGATGGCAGGCCGGATCCGTCGCTGCGGCGTCGCCGGCGATGGCGAACGCCTGACAGCGGCAACCGCCGAAATCGATCTCGCGGCGCTCGCACGACCGACAGGGCTCCTTCATCCACTCCGTGCCGCGGAAGGCGTTGAACGCGGCGCCATGTCGCCAAATATCGGCGAGCGGTCTCTCGCGCACATTGTCGAACGTCAGTCCCGGCAAGGTCTGCGCGGCATGGCACGGCAGGGCCTTGCCGGATGGCGTCACCGCCATGATCGATCGACCCCAGCCGCCAGTGCAGGCCTTCGGCCGCGTCGCATAATGATCGTGGATGACGAAATCGAAATTGAGCACGCCGGCGAGACGTTTCTTCGCCGCTTCGACGATCTCCACCGTTCCCATGAAGGTTTCGCGCGTCGGAATGAGGGCGGCGCGGTTCATCTGCGCCCAGGCGTAATATTGAATATGCGCGATCTCGATGCGCTGCGCGTCGACCTCGACGGCGAAGTCGATGATCTGCGGCAGATGCGCGATATTCTGCCGGTGCATCGGCGCATTGATCGTCAAGCCCATGCCGAATTCGCGCGTCCATCGCGCGACGTCGCGCTTCTTGGCGACGCCGCCCTCAAAGCCGGAGATGCGATCGGCGCTCGCCGGAACAACGTCTTGGACAGAGACCTGCACATGATCGAGGCCGATCTCGGCGAGACGCTGCAACCGCTCGCGCGTCAGCAGCACGGCTGAGGTGACGAGATTGGTGTAGAGGCCGGCGTCGACCGCATGCGCGAGTATCTCTTCAAGATCGCGCCGCGCGGTCGGTTCGCCGCCGGAAAGATGCAGTTGCAGCGCCCCGATCGACGCCGCCTGACGGAAGGTCTCGCCCCATTCCTCGGCGGTGAGCTCCACATTGGCGCGCTCAAGTTCGAGCGGATTGGAGCAATAGGGACATTGCAGCGGGCAACGATGGGTGAGTTCGGCGAGCAGTCCCGCGGGTCCGCCCGCGAATGGCGCGATCGACGCCGCGAAGGCGGAGGGCGCCGGCGGCGCAAACGCATCCGCTCCGTCGCGCAGCAGCCGCTTGTCGGCGAGCCCTTGCAGCAGCGCGGTGACGTCGCGGGTGATGATGTCGAGCGGCGCGGCGTATTGCTGCGCCAGCCGCGCGCAAAGATCTTCAAGGCGCGTTACGCCGTCGATCGCGCGCAGCACGATGAGCCCGATCGGATCGAGTTCATAGGCCCGCTCGGGCGCGAGAATAACCGTTCGCGACCGTGCGCGGTCTTCATGCAGCCGCGCATAGCGCGTGAAGGCCGGACGCGAGTCCGGGCCGATCACGAACCGCGCGGCGTGCGTCTCAGACATGTGCGTCCCCTGGCCGCCATGCGCCGGGCGGGATGAGCCCGGGCGTGACATAGGCGTGATGTAAGGCGTCGAGCTGCGCCCACAAGACGTCGCATTTGAACTGCACCGCGCCGATGCAGGCTTCCTGCTCAGCTCGGGTTCCCGCGTGGTCGAGAACATATTGGAGCGCAAATTCGGAATCGCGCGGCGCCTGAGTCAGGCGGCGCTTGAAATAGGCCATGACGCCATCGTCGACGAAATCATAATTTTCGAGCATTCCGGCGATGCGTTCGCGATGGATCGACGGCGCGAAAAGTTCGGTCAGCGAAGACGCGACCGCGACGACGAGCGGCTGCTCGACGACAAAGCGCACATAGGCTTCGACGGCGAATTTCGTCGCGGGCAGGGCGCCGCGTCGAGAGGTCACATAATCGCGCGAGAAGCCAAGCGCGTCGGTCAGCGCCAACCAGCGCTCGATGCCGCCCCCTTCTTCGCCGAGGCCGTCATGATCGTGGATACGGTGAATCCATTCGCGGCGCAGCGCGCGGTCGTGGACGCGGCTCATGAAGGCGGCGTCCTTGCGCGGCACCGCCTCCTGGTAACAGTAGCGATTCAGCGCCCAGGCGGCGACTTGATCCTTGTTGAGCTTGCCGCCGTGCAGCAGCTTATGAAACGCATGCTTGTCGTGATAGCGCTCGGCGCCGACGGCGCGGATCGAGGCTTCGAATTCGTCGCGAGAGAGCGGCGCCGCGCCGCGCCAGTCACTGGCTGCGATCTCGTTCACAGATTCACCTCCATGCCATCTTCGCCGATTTCCCAGCCGGCTTCTTGAGCGGTCGCATATTCGTCCGAGAATTCGTTGAGCAGAGGATTGGAATTGTTGATGTGCACGTAGATTTTGCGGTTCACGTCGAGCGGCTCGAACGCGGCGATGGAGCCGTCGGCGCCGCTGACGTTGATATGGCCCATGCGCGACCCGGTCTTGCCGAGCAGGCCCTGTTCGATCATCTCGTCTTCGCGAAAAAGCGTGCCGTCGAAAAAGACCAGCTTCGCGCCGCGAAGTCGGTCGGCGAGCGCTGAATCGACCGTTGCGCAGCCTGGAATGTAGAAGAACGACTCGCCCGTCGCGATGTCGATGATTTCGAGTCCGAGCGTGTCGCCCGCGCTTGTTCCGAAGTTCGGCGCGTTGGCGTCTTCGAGGTACAGCGCGATCTTGCCTGGAACGGGAAAGGCGCGGATCGCAAGTCCCAGATCAAGCCCCGCGCCGGTGACAGGGACAGCCTCGTCCATGCGCAGCTCGATGCGCGGCACGAGCTGCGTCTGCAGAATCGTGAAGATCGGATTGGCGCCCAGCGCATCGAGAACCCGTCCTGCGGCGTAGAGGCTGAACGGCTGCGCTTCGCGCATGTTGAGAAGACCGGCGACGTGATCGACGTCGCCATTCGTCAGCGCAACGGCCTTGATCGGGCTCGCGCGCAATCCATCGTCGGGGCCCGGTGCAAGCTCGGGCGTGGCCGAGATTTGCTGGCGCAGATCGGGCGAAGCGTTGAGCAACAGCCAATCGGCGTCATTGGCGCTGACCGCCAGTGACGACTGGGTGCGCGGTAGGAATCCGGGCGTTCCCGCGCGAACCGCCCGGCAGTTGGCGCAGTTGCAGTTCCATTGCGGGAAGCCGCCGCCGGCGCCCGAGCCCAAGATCTTGATTCGCATTGGCGTTTCCGACACGGCGGCGCGCCGCGGCGCCGTGTCTCCCTCATGTGATTTTCCCGGCACTATGCGCAGGCGGGCCGCCGTCGCGCAAGTGCGGCCCAATTGCGCGGCTCGATGAAATATCGAGACTTTTTCCCGATTGCGGCGGGCGTCTCGCCCCGGTTTGGTCGCTTTCTGCGGACACAAGAGTGTGGTGAGGCGCGCGGCGCCTCAGGCGAAGCGCGCCGATGGTGGAAGCCGTTCCCACCAGGCGCCGGATCGAGCCAATCAATTTGCGCAATTTTCGGAAACAAACGCTCACGCGCATATGCGCGCTTTTGGCCGCGGCGTCGCTTGGCGGCTGCGTGTCGGACGGCATGCGGGTCGTCGACGGTCATGTCGGCAACGCCGTTTCGTTCGTCTCAGGGCCGCAGGGCGAGCCGGCGGACGTCGCGCTTTTCGTCGCTTCCACCCGGCGTTCCGAAGGCGCGGCGGATGACGGCCGCGCGCATTTTTCGCTGACCTCGATCGGCGTCCCGCTCACCCATCGGGCCGGGAGCCTCGAGCGGCCAAGCTTCGGCGGCGCCGATCGCCGTCGCCATTTCACCGTGCTGTCGAAGCGCAATATGGGTCAGCAGGAGTTCTACGACGAAGTCGCCTCGCACATCTCCGGTCGCATCGGCAATTCGCGCGACGTGCTGCTTTACGTGCACGGTTTCAACACCGGAGTAGAAGAGGCGCGCTTTCGGCTCGCGCAAATCGTCGCCGACGGGCGCTTCTCCGGCGTTCCCGCGCTCTTTAGCTGGAATTCCCGCGGCGGGCTTTTCAACTACGAGTCCGACAAGGAAGCGGCGACGGTCGCGCGGGACGCGCTGGAAAAGCTCGTCGTCGATCTGTCGCGCACGCCCGGCGTCGGACGGATCCATGTGCTTGCCCATTCAATGGGCGCATGGCTGACGATGGAGACGCTTCGCGGCGTCGCGCAGGCCGGCCATCCCGATCTCGATGGGAAACTCGGCGAAGTCATGCTGGCGGCTCCCGACATCGATCTCAACGTCTTCCGGCAACAGGTCGCGCGTGTCGATCCTCGGCATGTGTCGATTTTTATCGCCAGCAATGATCGCGCGCTGTCGCTCTCGTCGCGCATCGCCGGGGACCGTCCGCGCCTCGGGGCGATGAATCCAGCCAATCCCGAAGACAAGGCGGAGCTCGACCGGCTGGGCGTCGCTGTGCACGATATTTCGTCCTTCTCCACCGATTTCGTCGGTCATGGCGCCTTCGCCGAAGCGCCCGACGTGGTGCGAACGATCGGCGCGCAACTGACGGCGCCGCGCGCAGGCGAGGCCGACACTCAGGCGGTGATCGACGCGCGCGGCGGAACCGCGGCCGCCGGACCGCCGCCGCTCAATTCGAAGATCGAGACCCAGCCGCTGCCGCCGCTCGCCGCGCGGTGAGCTTGCAATCGCTAGCTCGCGACGATCTTCTTGCCGAATAAGGTTGATTACACAGGCATATGAAGATGTCGAACGCGGCCATCCTTTCCGTGAAATTTCAAATCTCGATTCCAAGAGAGATTTGCGAAGCGCGCAAATGGAGGGCGGGCCAGGGGTTCGCTTTCATTTCCAAAGCGTCTGGCCTGCTGCTGGGTTCCCGCGCCGGAGCGCGATCAACTGGCGGGGATCGCACAAGGAGCTAAGCGGGAAAACTACCGCGACCAAGCAGATCGCTTTTGACGTCAGCGCTTACTGCGACTGTGACGCCTCTGTCGGCCCCGTCTTCTCCGCCTCGGCTTTCGCCAGCCGGTTATAGCGCCGCACGCTGAGCGGAATGGCGGCCAGAAACGCCACGCTCAGCACGGCGAGCAGCTCCATCGGATAGATGGCGAGCAGCAGCGCCGTGACGCCGACTCCGAAAAGCACGGGAATAACCAGATCGCGCGGGATGCGTCCGATCCGCTTGCCGGAGAAATGCGGAATGCGGCTCGCCATCAGGAAGGCGATGCCCAGCACATAGGCGATATAGAAGGGGGTCATCGCCTTGGTCGCCGGCAGCTCCAAGACGGAGAAATGCAGATAGAGCGGCAACAACACCGTCACCGCGCCTGCAGGCGCCGGCATGCCGACGAAAAATTCAGCATGCCATGATGGCTTCGACGGATCTTCCATCGCCACGTTGAAGCGCGCGAGGCGCAGCGCGCAGGCGATGGCGAAGACCAGCACAGCGAACCAGCCAAGGCCTTTGATCTCATGCAGCGTCCAGAGATACAGGAGCAGGCCCGGCGCGACGCCGAAATCGACGAAATCCGAAAGCGAGTCGAGCTCCGCGCCGAAACGCGAGGTGCCCTTGATGGCGCGCGCGAGGCGCCCGTCCAGGCCGTCGAGCACCGCCGCCGCCATCACCGCCGTCACCGCCGTCTCAAACCGTCCTTCGATCCCGTAGCGGATCGCCGTCAGCCCCATCGAGAGGGCGAGCAGCGTGACCAGATTGGGAAGAACGATGCGCAGCGGAATGTTGCGGAAACGCAGCCGACGCTGTTCGGAGGGACTGAGCGATCCCTCTTGCGCGTCGCGCCCGGAGAAGAAGGGGTCCGCCATGGCCTTGCTCACCCTGCCTTGAAGGTCAGCGCGGCGGCCCCCGCGGTCATGTCGGCAAGGATCGTCTCGCCGGCGATGGCCCGCGAGCCCACCGCGACCATGGGCCGCGCCGAGGACGGCATATAGACGTCGACCCGCGAGCCGAAACGAATGAGGCCAAAACGGTCGCCGATGCCAATCTGTTCGCCTTCCTTGACGAAGCCGACGATGCGCCGCGCGACAAGGCCGGCGATCTGCACGACGCCGAATCGCCCCGACGGCGCTTCGATAACCATGCCGCTGCGCTCATTGTCGTCGCTGGCCTTGTCGAGATCGGCGTTCAAGAACAGTCCGGCCTTATAGACGATGCGCGAGATGCGGCCGGTGATCGGCGCGCGGTTCACATGCACGTCGAAGACGCTCATGAATACGGAAATGCGCTGCATCGGCTCCGCCCCGAGCCCGAGTTCGGCCGGCGGCAGAAAAAACCCCACGGCGCTGACCACGCCGTCGGCGGGCGAGACGACGAGTCCCTCGCGCAGCGGGGTCACCCGCGGCGGATCGCGAAAGAAATAGGCGCACCAGGCGGTGGCGATAAAGCCGATCCATCCCAGCGTCGGCGACAGCCAATCGAGCAGGAGAGAGACGGCGGCGAAGCCGGCGATGAAGACATAACCTTCCGGATGGATCGGGACGAGCGACTTGCGGACGGAATCGATGATCGACATGCGGCCCTGCTTTCGTTGCGCACTGAGGAGCGCGCGCGCTTCCTTTGCCATGTTGCGCCGCCAAAGTCACCAACGCGCCGCGCCCGATCAGGGGAGCCGAAGAATGCGGCAGGGGTCGCCCTGCGCCGCCGCCGGCGCGCCCGGCTCCCGCACAAGCAAGGCCTGGGAGTGCGCCAGTTCCGTCAGGAGCGAAGAATCCTGCAGCGGCTGCGGGGTTGCGACGAGCCTCCCATTCTCGTTTCTCGCCAGCCGCGCGCGCATATAGTCGCGCCGGCCCTTGTTGGCGGGGAGCGCGGCCCCAGCAATCGCCGTCTCCGTCCGGTCGGCGCCGGCGTTGGGATCGCCCTGCAGGGCGCGCAGCAGCGGCTCGAGGAAGATCAGCGCGCAGACGAAGGACGCCACCGGATTGCCGGGAAGGCCGAGGATGCGCGCGTCGCCGAGCGCGCCATGGATCAAGGGCTTGCCCGGCCGCATCGCGATCTTCCAAAAGTCGAGCGACATGCCCTGGCGGGCCAGCGCCGGACGCAGCAGATCATGGTCGCCGACCGAGGCGCCGCCCAGCGTCACCAGAACGTCGGCGCGCGCCTCGCGGGCAAGGCCGATGCCGCGTTCGAGCTCTGCGAGATCGTCGCGGAAGATGCCGAGATCGACGACTTCCGCGCCGGCGTCTTCGGCGATGGCAGCGACCGCCAAATTATTGCAGGAGATGATCTGCGCGGGACCGGGTTCGGCGCCCGGCGGCACAAGCTCGTCGCCCGAAGCGATGATCGCGACGCGCGGGCGGCGCGCGACCGGAACTGCGGCATGATTCATCGCCGCGGCAAGCGCGAGTTCCGCCGGGCCGAGACGCGCGCCAGCGGCGAGCGTGGCCGCGCCTTCGCGAAAGTCGAGTCCGGCCGCACGGATATGTGGGCCGGGCGGGGCGCTCGCCGTCAGGGCGCCGTCGGCGATTTGCGCGTCTTCCTGCAGCAAGATCGCATCGGCGCCCTGCGGGACGGGCGCGCCGGTGAAAATGCGCACGGCTTCCCCGGGCCCGAGCGCCGCGCCATAGCCGCGCCCCGCGGCGCTTTCGCCGGCAATGCGGAGCGGACCCACGGCCAGATCAGCGGCGCGCAGCGCAAAGCCGTCCATGGCCGAAACGGCGAGGGGCGGCTGCGTGCGGCGGGCGACGAGATCGGCGGCCAGCGTGCGGCCGCGGGCCCGCGCGAGCGGCGTCGATTCCTCGCCCAGGCGCGCAGCGCCGGAGAGCACGCGCGCAAGCGCGTCCGAAACGGAGAGAAGCTTATCCACGCGAACATTATCCTCGGTTCGCGACGCGGCGATAGACGAACGCCGCGAGGCTTTCGAGCGCGAGCGCGACGAGCACGATGACTGTCGCAAGCGCAGCGTCGATGTCGACGCCGGGATAAACGAAGGAGAAGGCCGCGCCAAGCGCGATCGCCAGCAAAAAAACCGCGACGACTCGCGAAAGCGACAGTTTCATTTTGGGGCCTCCTCGTCGCTCTTCTTGGCCTCGGCGAAATGCGCGATGTCCGCGACCGCCGCGCGCACCGGCTGCACCCAATCCGCGGCGGTCAAGACGAGATTGGCGATCTGCAGACGGAAATCGTCAAGGCGGGCGCCGTCGGAGAAATCGGGCCGTTTCACTTGGGCCGCGTAGGCGGCGATGAACAGCGGAAAGGCGCGGGCGCGCACATTGGTCAGATCGACGAAGAGGAAGGGCGGCGGCAACGGGGAAAGATCGCTGATCCTGGTCGCGTAAGTGAGGAGATAGGGACCGCCGGAAAGATCGTTTTGACAAAGCTGCGCGACCGCCTGCGCCGGCTTGTCGCACAAATGGAACAGCAGGCGCTGCGCCTTGGCGAAATCATAGTTCTTGCCGAGGAAGGTCTTGACCACGGATTGTTCGACATCGGCGGGGAAGGGGGGTTGGCCGCGTGAACGAGCCTTCGTCGGTATGTAGAGAATGTTGATCCGCTCCTTTGGCGCCGCAACATCTGAGGCGGCAGGAAAGCGGCCCACAAGCTCGCGCAGAAAGGCGACGGCGCGGTCGCTCGGCCGGGGCAGGATCACATAGGAATAGAGGCCATAGCCTGCGGTCTCGGCGCCCGGGGCGTAGAGATAGTCATAGGCGGTCCCAAGAATGCTGGGTCTCGCGACATGGCCCGCGCCGCCGCCGCCGCGCGATTGTGAGGGTTTGGCTCCTGGCGCATTGAACGAAGATGGGGCGCGCCGATAGGCGCGCGGCCGATGATGGCGTCCCCAGCCAGAGCGCGGTCTATGGTCATACCCCATGCAGCGCCGATAACAGGCTGCGTCTTCGCCGCATTGGCGCCGGCATTCGTTCGCGCGATCGGCGAAGGCTGGCGTGCTCAGGAGCAGCAGCGCGACGGCGAAAATAAACTGCCGCATGACGGCGCCTCCACCAATCATAAAAATATGTCGACCGTTACAATATCGAGCCTCGCGGCCGCGGTCGAACTATTCGGCGCGCCGCCAGTCGCCGGATTTGCCGCCGCGCTTTTCGACGAGTTCGACGCCTTCGATGCGCATCTCGCGATCGGCGGCCTTCAGCATGTCGTAGATCGTCAGGCAGGCGACCGAAACCGCCGTCAGCGCCTCCATCTCGACGCCGGTCTTGCCGGTGACCGACGCTTCGGCGATGACGCGCAGGCCAGGCAGCGTCGCGTCCGGCGTAATCTCGACCGTTATGCGCGACAAGGGAAGCGGGTGGCAGAGGGGGATGAGGTCGCTGGTCTTTTTCGCCGCCATGATTCCCGCAACGCGGGCGACGCCGAAGACATCGCCTTTCTTGGCCTGACCTTCGACGGCAAGACGCAGAGTTTCGCGCGCCATCGTCACCCGGCCGCGCGCCCGCGCGACGCGCAACGTCTCGCCCTTCTCCGACACGTCGACCATTTGCGCTTCGCCCGTCGCGCCGATGTGAGTCAGCGCGCTCATCTCATGCGCCGGCGGAGGACTTGTGCGCGCCCGCGTTGTGATTGGCCGTCGCGCCCTGCAGCAGTTCGCGCGTCGCCGCTTCGACGTCATGCTTGCGCATCAGGCTTTCACCGACGAGAAAGGCGAAGATATGCGACTTTTCGAGGCGCAGGCAGTCGTCATGCGTCGCGATGCCGCTTTCGGCGACGATGATCTTGTCGCGCGGAATTTTCTCGGCGAGCCGTTCGCTCACGTCGAGGGACACTTTGAAGTCGTGCAGATTGCGGTTGTTCACGCCGATCAGACGCGTCTCGAGCGCCAAGGCGCGATCAAGCTCCCTTTCGTCATGCACTTCGACCAGCACGTCCATGCGCAGATCATGCGCGGCGGTGTTCAGCGCCTTCGCTTCGTCGTCGTCGACGGCGGCCATGATCACCAGGATGCAATCCGCGCCGTAAGCCCGCGCCTCATAGACCTGATACGGATCGAACATGAAATCCTTGCGCAGCGCCGGCAGATGCGTGGCCTTGCGCGCGGCTTCAAGATCTTCGAGCCTGCCTTTGAACGAGGGCGCGTCGGTCAAGACCGACAGACACGCCGCGCCTGCGGCTTCATAGGCCCTCGCCAGCTTCGGCGGATCGAAATCGGGTCGAATGATCCCCTGGGACGGGCTCGCCTTCTTGATCTCGGCGATCAGCGCGATACGGCGCTCATTCAATTTCTGCTCGATCGCATGGACGAAGCCGCGCGGCGGATCATGGTCGCGCACGTTGCGCTCGAGCGTCGCGAGCGGCATGCGCACCTTGGCTTCCGAAATCTCGGTGCGCTTATAGGCTTCGATCTTGTTTAAGATGTCGGTCATCGTCTCGCCTGCCGCGAAGGCGGGCCGCCACCACCTTCGCTCGAAATTCGTTTCGCCGACTGCCGGCTGCTCATGAATAGCCGATAAACGGTCGCAATCCTATCCCGATCGAAAGACGAAGGTCGATCAGGCGTCTCGATTGGAGCAGCGAATCAGCGCGTCGAGCTTGTCTCGCGCCGCCCCGGAATCGAGCGCCGCCTCGGCGCGCGCGGCGCCCTCGCGTAAATTCGCCGCGCGCCCGGCGACGACCAGCGCGACGGCGGCGTTGAGCGCGGCGACGTCGCGATAGGGGTTCTTCGCGCCCTCGAGAACGGCGCGCAACGCTCTCGCGTTATGCGCGGCGTCGCCGCCGACAAGCGCCTGCGTCGTGGCGCGGGGCAATCCCGCGTCCTCCGGCGACAGGTCAAAGCTGCGAATCTGCCCGTCTTCCAGCGCGACGACATGGGTCACGCCGGTCGTCGTCGCTTCATCGAGCCCGTCGCTGCCGTGCAGCAACCAGACGCGCCTGGCGCCGAGTTCACGCAGCGCGCCGGCCAGGGGCTCGAGCCAGTCGCGGGAGAAGACCCCGATCGTCTGCCGCTCGACCCGCGCCGGATTGCACAGCGGGCCAAGCACATTGAAAATCGTGCGCACGCCCAATTCGCGTCTCACCGCTGCGGCGTGACGCATCGCCGGATGATGCGTGGTCGCGGACATGAAGCAAATTCCCGCCTCTCGCAGCGACGCGCCGGCGGCGGCGGGAGAAATCCCGACCTTGACGCCGAGTTCGCCGAGGACGTCCGACGCGCCCGAGCGCGACGAGGCCGCTTTGCCGCCATGTTTGGCGACGATGGCGCCGGCGGCGGCGGCGATGATCGCGGCGAGCGTGGAAATGTTATAGGTGCCGGCGCCATCGCCGCCGGTGCCGACAATGTCGATGGCGTCCGGCGGCGCTTCCACCGGGGTCATCGCGGCGCGCATGGCCTCCGCGGCGCCGATGATCTCGTCGATCGTCTCGCCGCGCAGCCTCAGGCCCATCAGAAAGGCGCCGAGCTGCGCGGGCGTGGCCTCGCCCCGGAAAATCATGGAGAACGCCGCATTGGCCTCGCCGCGCGCGAGCGGCGCGCCGGAGGCGAGAGCGGCGAGGTAGGATTTGAAATCCGCGCTCATCGGCGTTCAGCGCGGCGGTAAGCGAAGGGCGGCCTTCAATTCAGCCGTCACGCCGCCTTCGCGCGCCGCCGCGGCCCCTCGTTCCATTCTCGCGCAAGGTCGAGGAAGTTCTGCAAAATCTTGTGGCCGTGCTGCGAGGTGATGCTCTCGGGATGGAACTGCACGCCATGCGTCGGCAGCGTCCGATGCGAGAGCGCCATGATGAGGCCGTCCGGCGTTTCGGCCGTCACCCGCAGGCAGTCGGGAAGGGTGTCGCGGTTGACGATCAAGGAATGATAGCGCGTCGCCTGGAAAGGCCCTTCGATGCCGCGAAACACGGCGTCGCCCTTGTGCAGGATCGTCGCCATCTTGCCGTGGATCGGCAGCGGCGCCCGGATGACGTCGCCGCCGAACACCTCGCCGATGGACTGATGGCCGAGGCACACGCCGAAAATCGGCACGGTCTCGGCGGCGGCGGCGATCAACTCCATGCAGATTCCCGCTTCATGCGGCGTGCAGGGGCCGGGCGACAGCACGATCGCGTCGGGTCCGCCGGCCAGCACTTCGGCGACCGAAACGGCGTCGTTCCGATGCACCGTGACGTTCGCGCCCAACTGGCCGAAATAGTGCACCAGGTTGAAGGTGAAGCTGTCGTAATTGTCGATGAGCGTGACGTTGGACATTTGGCTGGCGTCCGGCGCTGCTGGCGCGGGTTTGACAGTGCAATAGGCCGCCGGGCGCGCTTAGGCAACCGTCGGCGGGGGGTCGTTGCGCGGCGAGAAGCGCCAGTCCGGCCGAACGTCGCGGATCATCATGATCTCGGCCAGCGATTGGCGGGTCAGGAGCCCCTGGAAACGCCCTTGCGCATCCGTCACGCCCACGACCTCTCCCGCGGCCAGCTTAGGCAAGGCGGCGTCGATGTCGGCGCGTATGTCGATCGTCGACGGCTCCAGCCGCGCAAAGGGCGCGACCGGCGCGCCGGGATCGGAAGCCTGCAAGGCTTCGACGATATTCGACCGCGACAGGAAGCCGCTCAGGCGGCCCGAGGCGTCGATGACCGGAAAGTCGTCCTGAGAGGTCGCCAGCAGGATGTCGATCGCTTCGCGGACGCTCGCGCCGCGCTCGATCACGGCGATGCGCGTCTCCATCGCGTCGGCGGCCTTCAGGCCGCGCGCCGCCTCGAACATGGTCGTCATCTGCGCTTCGCCGGCGGCCGCGACATAGACGAAAATCGCGATGAAGATCAGCAGCGGGTTTCCGAAAAGGCCGGCAAAACCCAGGAGAAAAGCGAAGCCTTGACCGATCTGGGCGGCGATGCGCGTCGCGCGGGCCTTGCCAATCCAGATCGACAAAGCGGCCCGCAGCACGCGGCCGCCATCCATGGGAAAGGCGGGGATCAAGTTGAAAACCGCGAGGAAAATATTTACCGCGGCGAGACGTTTCAACAGATCGATCGACGGATCGCTGATCTTGAGCGCGTCGGAGACGTCGACGGCGCCGAGAAAAGCAATCAGCGCGACCGCGATGACGAGATTGACCGCCGGACCCGCGAAGGCGATCAGCAACTCCTGTCCCGGCTTGTCGGGCATCCGGTCCATATCGGCCACGCCGCCAATCGGCAACAGCGTGATCACCGGGGAAATGATTCCAAAGCGTCGCGCGGTCAATATGTGGCCGAATTCGTGCAGCACGACGCAGACAAAGATCGCGACGATGAACAGCACGCTGTCGCGCGCGGCGATCGACCCGCCGCGCTGGTAGGCCGCAAAGCCGATCCAGCCCAGCAGCAGCAGGAACGTGACGTGAATGCGCACGGCGGTTCCCATGAACGAGCCGATTGTGAAGGACCATCGCATTTGGGGTTCCCGCGGTCAGGGTTAACAGTCAGTAAAATAGGACTGCGCGGCGACTTACGCTAGGGCGCTGGGCGGATATGAAAAACGCCGGCGCAGCGGTGAAGCGCTTGCCGGCGATAAGGAAGATAGAAAGAGAAGAAATCCGCGATCGGGTTACAGCCGATAGCGGACCTGATCGGTCCAGAAGCGCTCCAGCCGCGTCAGCGACATATTCAGGTTGCGAAACTCGTCGCAGGACACGCCGCCGATCTGCTCGACCGTCAGCGCGTGCTTCTCATAAAGCTGCGCGACGATGCCGTGAATGTCCTTCCCCTTGGGGGTGAGGCTGATGCGCACCGAGCGGCGGTCGAGGCGCGAGCGGGCGTAGTGCAGATAGCCCATCTCCACGAGTTTCTTGACGTTGTAGGAAACATTCGAGCCGAGATAATAGCCCCGCGTGCGCAACTCGCTCGCGGTCAGCTCCTTGTCGCCGATGTTATAGAGCAGGAGCGCCTGCACCGAATTGATCTCGCCGAGGTCCCGCCGGTCAAATTCATCCTTGACGACATCGAGCAGACGGCGATGGAGGCGCTCGACCAGCGTGAGCGCTTCGAGATAGACCGGCCGGATCTCGCTGACGCGATCCTCGCGGGTCTGGGGGGCGGTCTTGGTCATGGCGCTCATCGTCTTCTCCATCACGGCGGATGCGTCTGGCATCTCTTGGTCGGCGTTCGATGAGATCTAATTAGATCGACGCAGATGAAAGGCAGTTTAAACAACAGCCTGAATCGCGCATTTACCGCGAAAGGGCTGTTTGCGGTGAATGACAGATGAACTTAAACGTTCGATTTACGCTAATGCTTCCTCTCGCAGAGCTCGCGGGAGCTTCGTGCGGCTCAGGAAGGTTTCACCGGCTTTCTGTCGAATCTGCGGCGCCGGCGGCGTTCGCGCATCCGCTGCGCTTCGATGTCGCGTCCGGCTTCGAAAGTCAGTCCGAAATACATCGCGATCAGCACGGCGTTCACGCCGATGAGCCAATAGCCGCCAGTGAAGAACCCCGGCATGCTGAGCGTGAGAAAAATCTGCGCGCTCGCCACCAGCAACCACAACACGCCGCCCCAGGGCGTCGCCAGCCACAGGCCCACGCCGGCGATGAGATCGAGCACAGCGAAGAAAATAACCGCGAAGGCCGCGCTCTGCGGCATGGTCTCGAAGATCGAGCGCTCCGCGGTAAGAATGATCCGCCACTGCATCAACCCTTGGACGAGCCAAAACAGCGCGACGATGCGCATGAAGCGCGAGAGCAGCACGCCCCATTTCGCCGCGTCGCCGCCGTCCGGTTCGCCGACGCGGATCGCGCGGTAAGGATCGCCGTCGTCGTCGTAGATCGTTGGTCCGTCCATCAGAGGCGTCGCCGCCTTTTTTCGTTGCGCGCGCGATGTGGAAGAATGGCTATTGCCCCCGCCGCGCGCGCGTTGCGAAGCGAACCGCTTCCTCGGCGGCGCGAAACAGCGCTTTCGCCTTGTTGACGCATTCGCGGTGTTCATATTCGGGTTCGCTGTCGTAAACGACGCCCGCGCCGGCCTGCACATGCATCATGCCGTCCTTGACGATCGCCGTGCGCAGCACGATGCACGTGTCCATTTGGCCGCCGGCGCCGAAATAGCCGATGCAGCCGCCATAGATGCCGCGCTTGTCGGTCTCGAGCTCGTCAATGATCTCCATGGCGCGCACTTTCGGCGCGCCGGAGACGGTGCCGGCCGGAAACCCCGCAGCCAGCGCGTCGATACAGTCGTGGCGGGCGTCAAGCTCGCCTTCGACGTTCGAGACGATGTGCATCACATGGCTGTAGCGTTCGATCGTAAAACTGTCAGTGACGCGGACGGTGCCCGTCTTCGCGACCCGGCCGACATCGTTGCGGCCGAGATCGAGCAGCATCAGATGTTCGGCGCGTTCCTTTTCGTCGGCGAGCAGATCCGCCGCGAGACGCTCGTCTTCCGCCGTCACCTCGCTGCGCCAGCGCGTGCCGGCGATCGGACGAATCGTCACCTTGCCGTCGGCGACGCGCACGAGGATCTCGGGGCTCGAACAGACGATCTGGAATTCGGCGAAATCCAGAAAGCACAGAAAAGGAGCCGGATTGACGCGGCGCAGGGCGCGATACAGCGCGAAGGCGGGCAGGGCGAAAGGCGCGGTGAAGCGTTGCGACAACACGACCTGAAAGATGTCGCCGGCGCGTATGTATTCCTTGGCGCGCTCGACCATTTCGAGAAAGCGGGACTGCGACGTGTTTGACGCCGGCTCCTGGGCCAGAAGCTGCATATCCGCCGCGCCGTCGCGATGCTCCAGCGGCGCCTCCAGCGTCGCGACCACTTTGTCGAGACGCGCGAGCGCCGCCTCGTAGGCCGCCTTCGCGCCGACGTTGGCGTTGCGCCGAACGGGCGTGACGATGGAGATTTCGTCCCGAACCGTATCGAAGACGATCATGACCGTCGGGCGCATGAAGAGGGCGTCGGGCGCGCCAATCCGGTCTTCCTTGGCCGGCCCGAGGCGCTCCATCTGGCGCACCATGTCATAGCCGAGATAGCCGAACACGCCCGCCGCCATCGGCGGCAGCCGCGCCGCCTGCGGAACGGCGGACTCGGCGATGAGTTGACGCAGCGCGACGAGCGGCGCCGCGTCGCACGGCGTAAAAACGTTCGCGTCGTCGAGCGCGCAGCGATTTATTTCCGCCCTGTCGCCGACGACGCGAAACAGCACGTCGGGGTCGAGGCCGATCATCGAGTAGCGGCCGCGGGCGGCGCCGCCCTCCACGGATTCGAGCAAGAACGCGGCGCCCCGCCGCTCGCGGGTGAGCTTGAGATAGGCGGAGACGGGCGTTTCGAGATCGGCGACCAATCGCGTCACGACCAGCTGCGGCTGACCGGCTTCGTAATCGGCGCGAAAGGCGTCGAACTTGGGTTCGAACAGCGCGCCGGTCACCTGTCGCGTTCCGCTCCGGTCGCGGCTTCGAGCGCCTTCTGATTGATGTCGACGCCGAGCGCCTTCTCCAGGCCGCCGACATATTGCTCGAGCAGGTCGTTGTGCAGCGCCGGCCTCAGTTGCTCGGCGATCGTCTTCGACTCGATAGAGTTCGGGTCGAAGACCGGAGTCTGCGAGTCGCGCACAAAAAACACGAGGCGCCCATCGTCGACGACGACCGAGCCGGCGCTGCGCGGAGGCACGTCGAAAAACTGAACGATGGCGTTGGTCTTGAAGTCCGGGCGGGCTTCGCGTTTGACGTCATTGGCGCGCTGCGTCTGAACGCCGAGCTCCTTGGCGACGTCTTCGATCGACTGGCCCCCGTTCAGCTTGGCGACGATTTCGTCGGCCTTGGCGGCGACCGCCTTTTGCGCCGCCTCGCGGCGCATGGCGTCGGCGACGGCGTCCTTCACCTCTTCGAAGGTCTTCTGCCGCGCGGGCTCGATGCCGTTAACCTCGTACCAGACATAGCCGCCATCGCGCGTCGCGACCGTATCGTTGTCAACGCCGATGTCCGACGCGAAGGCCGCCTTGACGAGATCAGGGCCGGAGGGGAGGGCCGCGATCGGCTTGCCGCTGCGGTCGTTGCCGGCGTCGTCGACGGCCTCGTAGACCTGCGTCTCCAGCCCGACGGCCTTTGCGGCTTCGTCCAGAGGTTTGCCGGATGTCCGCTGATCCTCGATCGCCTCGTGGAGGCGGCGCACCTCGGGCATGGCGCCGCTCGCGGCGATTTCCGCGCGCAGTTCCGGCTCGGCCTGCTCGAAGGTCTTGTTGTAGACCGCCGGGGTGATGCTCTTGACCTGCGACACCACCGCGCCGAAGGCCGTGTGAACCGGCTCGGTCAGCCCCGGCTCTGACAGCGCAAAAACGGCCGCCCCGACATTAGGATCGCCGAAATCGCGCTGCTCGACGAGCCCTAGGTTGACGTCCTTTTGACTGAGTTTGAGCTCCGCCGCCAGCGCTTCGATGTCCGCGCCGGCCCTGAGCTTGGCGAGAGCGGCTTCCGCTTCCGCGTCGGTCTTGAACACGATCTGCCGCACGTCGCGTTTTTCCGGCGTGCCGTAGCGCTTCGACTTCACCTCGTCGTAAAGCTTGCGCGCTTCCTCTGATGAGACGCTGTCCGGCTTGCCGACCGTCGCCGGGCTGACGACCAGCGTCGTCAGCTTGCGATATTCCTTGGCGCGGAAGGTCTGCTCGCGCTCGTCGAAATATTTTTTCAATTCTTCGTCGGACGGCGTCGCGGCATCGCCGACCAGCGACGGCGGCAGGATGACATAGTCGATCGTTCGCGATTCATTGCGGAAGCGATGGATCGCATCGACCATCAACTTGGGCGGCTCGACTCCGGCGACGACGACATCCGTAAGAATTTTGCGAAGATAGGCGTTCTTCTGATCGGCGACGAAGCCGCGCTCGGTAAAGCCGGCGTCATTGGCGATCTGCTTAAAGCGCAGGGCGTCGAATTTGCCGTCGGGGCCCTGGAACACTTTCTCAGATGCGAGCAGGCGCTGCGTGGTCTCATCGCTGGCGGCCAGTCCAAGTTGCTGCGCCTTTTGATCGAGCGCCACCTCGGTGATCAGGCGCTCCAGGATCTGCAAGTGCAGCCCTGACTGTCGCGCTTCCTCATTGGTGATCGCCCGCCGCATCCGCTGCTGAATGCGGCGAAGCTCGTTTTGATAGGCGTTGCGATAGGCGTCGACCGTGACTTCGCCGCCGCCGACGCGGGCGAGCCGCTGGGACGTCATGCCACGGAAGACGTCTCCGACGCCCCAAATCGCGAAACTGACGACGATGACGCACATCACCAGCGCCATGATGGTGCGGCCGATCCAGTTCTGCGAGGCGACGCGCAGGCCTTCCAGCATGAGAATTGCTTCCTTGGTGCGTTTGAGCCGGTTCCCGGTTTTGGCGGCGGACTATAGGGAGGGGGCGCGCGCGTGGCAATGCGCTGCGGACCGGACCGCCGACGCGTCGAAATGAGCTATTGCCCTGCATGTCGAAAGCTTGCAGTCTCGCCGGGCCTGAAGCCGCGCCTGACGCTTCCAAACCGGAGGATCTGGGGCGATACGGGCCGAATATGGGAGTCGAAATGGGCGAAACCGTCAACGCCCCTGCCGACGCCGGCGTGGACGCTCCCGGCGCTAAAGTCGAAGCCGAGCATGCGGACGCTGGCCGGGTCGAGCGCGTGGCGCCTTCCCACCCGCCGCATCAGGATGTGCGCCGGCTGCGCGCCGATTCCGAGGCGATCCGCAAGGCGTTTGAATCAGGCGAATTTCCGTATAAGACCCGCCTGAGCGAGAAGGTCTACCTGAGGCACATGGCGCTCCTCCAGGTGGAGCTTCTAAAGGCGCAAAGCTGGGTCAAGGAGAGCGGCCAGCGCGTCGTCGTGCTGTTCGAAGGGCGGGACGCGGCCGGCAAGGGCGGCACCATCAAGCGCTTCATGGAGCATCTCAATCCGCGCGGCGCGCGCGTTGTCGCTCTGGAGAAGCCCTCCGAGCGCGAACGCACCCAGTGGTACTTCCAACGTTATATCCAACACCTGCCGATGGCCGGCGAGATCGTTTTCTTTGACCGTTCCTGGTACAACCGCGCCGGCGTCGAGCGCGTGATGAACTTCTGCACGCCGAATGAATATCTCGATTTCATGCGCCAATGTCCGGACCTTGAGCGCATGTTTATCAGCTCCGGCATTCGTCTCTACAAATATTGGTTCTCAGTGACGCGCGAAGAGCAGCAGCGCCGTTTTCGGTCGCGCATGAACGACCCGTTGAAGCAGTGGAAACTGACCCAGATCGATCGCGCTTCGATGGACAAATGGGACGATTACACCGAGGCCAAGGAGGCGATGTTCTTCTTCACCGACACGGCTGACGCGCCGTGGATCGTCATCAAATCGGACGACAAGAAGCGCGCTCGCCTCAATTGCATGCAGCACTTCTTGTCGAGCCTTGATTATCCGAACAAAGAGCACAGCGTCGTGCACGGACCCGATCCGCTCATCGTCGGCTCCAGCGCGCATGTCATTGGTCGCGACGCGCACATCCTGGGCAAATCGCTGGCGATGGATGTCGAGAAAAAGAAGCGCTATCGCTGACGCGCAGCGTGGTCCAACTTCGCTAGGATTTGAGGAGATGCGCATGCACGTCGCGTCCTGAGCGCCGGGCCAAAATCTCTTTGGCTTTCCGTTCACGCTCCGCGTCCCAGGTGCGCACCCAAAGCAGCAGCCCGCCGTGGCGGAGCTGCTCTTCCAAATATTTGGCGTGATGTTCCCCGATCAGCTTGGCCAACGCCGCGCCCAGCATGCCCGCGCTCCCTCCCGCCATCAGCGCGCCTGCAATCACCGTCGCCAGGGCGCCGCCTGATGCGAAGATAGCGCTGATCGCGGCGCCGGCGCCGACATACACCAATGCGCCGATCACGCCGCCTTGCGCGTCGCCGATAGATTCCACCGACACGTAATGCGTGCGCGGCGCGGCGCTTTCGTCTTCAAGCTCGGCGACCTTCTTGTATTTGTGCCCGAGCTTCTCGTCGACGGCTTCTTCGCTTGCGAGCAAGCTGATCTCGGCGCGATCGAAGCCCGACGACATCAGCTCGTCTATGGCTGCTTGCAGCGCATCGGCGTCGCTGAACACGCCAACGACCTCGCGCACCTGGTTCCGTTCTTCATCGGTCGTCATCGATGCGTCTCCTGAAAAAAACCAATGTCCGGCGAGCGCAAAGCGCGCTTGTTTGATGGATAGGGGTCGCGCTAGGGAGATTCAAGCGCAGACTCTACGATCGCGGCGAACTTCGCCGTGGCGAATTGACGCCATTGGAAATTGCGCTCGCGAAACCTCGCGCTTGGTCAGTTGCGAGGCCTTCTTGGTCTCCAGCGCATGACTGCCTATCTTAGATCGAAGCGTCATATTGGAGAACGCGCATGTCCGTCGATGAAAAGACGATTGAAGCGCTACGCGAGGCGCTCGATGACGAATATAAGGCTCGCGCGACCTACCAGAGCGTCATCGATAAATTCGGGCCTGTCAGACCATTTGTGAATATCATCGAAGCCGAAGAGCGCCACGCGAATGCGCTTCTCCGGCTTTTCGAGCGTTTCGGCGTCGAGCCGCCGAAGGACAAATGGGCCGGACGGATTCCGGCGCCGTCGAGTCTCGTTGAGGCGTGCCGGGCGGGAGTCGAGGCGGAGATCGAGAACGCAGCGATGTATGAGCGTCTCTTGACGCAAGTCGGCGACGCGCGCGCGCGCGACGTCTTGACGCGGCTGCAGGAGGCTTCGCGACAGCGCCACCTTCCGGCGTTCCGACGCTGCGCTGAGCGCCGATCGGGCGGCGCGCGTTGAGCGGGACTCGCTGAAGGCGGCGTCGCTCTAGCCAGCGTTGCTCTTGCTCAACGCGCAAGCATCCAGACGCCGAGGCCCATGAGAATGAGTCCACCAATGGTGCGGCTGATTGCGGCGTAACGGGTATTGACGAGTTTTTGCACGGCGAAGGCCGCCAGGGCGAAGATGATGAGATCGTCCAACATGAAAAACACGACATAGAGCCCGATGTAGGCATAGTGCAGAGCGATCGGCAGATCGGTCAAGGCAAGCAAGTGCGTGTAGATCGCCGGCAACGCCGCAGAGCAGATGAATTCGATCGCGTTCACCGCAAAGGCGAGCGCAATCACCATGAGGAGGCTTGCGATCCCGACAGGCGCCGCGACGATCGCGCGCCCCCATCGCATGGTGCGCTGACGTTGCTCGAAGTCGCCGACGTCGCAGACGACCTCTCCGCGCGTCGCGGCGAGGCCGATGAGATGATCGAGGCCGAAACCGATGGCCGTCAGCGCGATAAGCTGGGTGAGCGGGCGGATATATCCAATGAAAAGGAACGTGTTCAGCCATGCGGTCATGAACAGGAAATACAAAACTCCCGAAGCGAACACGAACGTGCCGACCAGCCACCAGATTTTTCTTCGGTCCTGTAGATTAACGATGAGAGATATCAGATAGATCAGCACCCACATCGCGCATGGATTGAATCCGTCCGACAAACCCATCAGCGCGGTCAGCGCGAGGAGGGAATGGTGCGTCGGATCAATCTCCCCGATCAGAGGAATGACGATTTTTGACTCTGCGGCGCGTCGCCCGACGGATGCTTGGTCGGAAAGCAGCGCGAGGATCTCGCTGCCCGTCGTTAGAGCTGACTCGAAGCCGATCACATAACGCGAGCCGTGAACGAAAAGAGGAACGGCCGGGTCTTCGATGCCATAGTGCTTCACGACTTTTTTAAAGAGCGCCTCGCTCGATGGTTTTGAGACGTCGTGCAGGACAAAATCGATCGTGCGCCGCTGCTTTAGAAACGCAATGGCCTCATGGCAATGCGGACAGTCGGGCGAGATAAATACATGCAGCCGGCCATCTTCTCGCCACGCGATCTGCGCCGGCTTCGGCCCAAGCCGTTCGGCGAATTGCAGCCACGCGAAGGCGAGGCCAAGAAGAGCGACGAGCGCGATACGAAGCGGAAGGAGTCTCAACCTTTGGCTCCTTTGCGACTGCCGAGAATGAACTTAGCAGATTGGGCGCGTGGATGAGCCGAGGCCTTGAGGCCGATTCTGTAGAATTTTGTCGAGCTCAGGCTCCTAGGGCGCGATTGGAACGCGACAAGCGTCATCTTCAAAAAAATTTGCCGTTAAGGCTAAGGCCTTGCTTGCCCTTGAGATAGCGCTTGTCTTAGAAATGGGACGCTGAAGCTGGAAGTGGCGCGATTCGTTGCTCTTCCCCTTCCCAAAGGGCCCGAGACATGCGCTCGGTCGACTGAGCCCTGACTGCCATTTGGGCGGCCCCTTCGCCCTCTCGAGCGTCTCAAAAGGAAGTCCTATGCTGCGATCTCTCGGTCTTGCAGGAATGATGGCGCTTGTACTTTTGACCGCGCCGGCGCGCGCTTTCGATCTTTTGGAGCCGGACTACGGCGGCCGCGTGGAATCCTATGAGGCCAGGCTCGCGATTGCGGAGGCGCGAGGCGAACCGATCCGGATCGGCCCGACCGAATGCGATTCGTCCTGTACGCTCTATCTCGCCTCTCACCGCTCGTGTGTTTCCCAAGACGCAATCTTCGGCTTCCACGCCCCGTGGTTTGGCGGACCCACCGCGGGCGTCGTCGATCCGCGCATGACCGCCGTCTTCGCCGCGCATTACAAACCCGCCTTGCGACGGGTCTTCCTGGCGCATGTTCGCCGCCACCGCCACGCGGCTCCCGGGCCGATGCTGCGCATCACCGGCCGGCAGCTTGCGGCGTTTGGCTACCGCCTCTGCTGATCTTACGGGAGATCGAGGGGCGCGGAGATTCGGTCGGAGGATCGAAGCGCTCCGCGCTCATACCAGGGCTTGGTGCGATTGACGATCCAGACGACGCTCAGCATCACGGGAACTTCGATCAGAACGCCGACGACGGTGGCGAGCGCCGCGCCCGAATCGAAGCCGAACAGGCTGATCGCCGCCGCGACCGCGAGTTCGAAGAAATTGCTCGCCCCGATCAGCGCCGAAGGCCCGGCGACGCAGTGCGCCTCACCGGCCGCGCGATTGAGCAGATAGGCGAGCCCCGAGTTGAAATAGACCTGGATCAGAATCGGGGCCGCGAGCATGGCGATGATCGCGGGCTGCCGGATGATCTGTTCTCCCTGAAAACCAAAGAGCAGAACCAGCGTCGCCAGCAGCGCGATCAGCGACGCCGGGCCGATATGCGCCAGCGCTTTCGCCAGGCCCGCTTCGCCCGCCGTGGCGAGCAGCCGCTTGCGCGCGATCTGAGCGACGATCACCGGAACCACGATATAGAGGACGACTGAGAGAAACAGCGTCTCCCAGGGCACGACGATCGACGACAGGCCAAGCAGCAACCCCACGATCGGCGCGAAAGCCACGATCATGATGGCGTCGTTGAGCGCGACCTGGCTGAGCGTGAAATGCGGCTCGCCTTTGGTGAGATTCGACCAGACGAAAACCATGGCGGTGCAGGGCGCCGCCGCGAGCAGGATCAGGCCGGCGATATAAGAATCGATCTGGTCCGCCGGCAGATAGGGCCGAAACAGATAGCCGATGAAAATCCATCCGAGCAGCGCCATCGAAAACGGCTTCACCGCCCAATTGACGACAAGCGTCACGCCAATTCCGCGCCAGTGTCGTCCAACCTCGGCAAGCGCGGCGAAGTCGATCTTCATCAGCATCGGCGTGATCATCAGCCAGATGAGCGCGGCGACGGGCAAATTGACCTTGGCGATCTCCATCGCGCCGATCGTATGAAATACGCCGGGAAGAAAATGGCCCAGCGCGACGCCCGCGACGATGCAGAGCAGGACCCAGAGCGAGAGATAGCGTTCGAAAATCGTCATGGCTTGGCTTACTCCGCGACCACGTTGCGCGGCGTTGCGCCTTCCATCTCGCCGATCTCGCGCAGTCGTTGGCTGAGCGCGAGCTTGTCGAGCCGATGCAGGGGAATCGCGCAGAATTGATCGACCCGATTGCGTAGATAGCGGAAGGCGGTGGCGAAGGCCCGCTGCTTCTCTATGTCGCTTCCTTCGACGGCCGCCGGATCTTCGATGCCCCAGTGCGCCGTCATCGGCTGACCGGGCCAGGCGGGGCAGATTTCGCCCGCGGCGTCGTCGCAAACGGTGAAGACGAAATCCATCCGCGGCGCATCGGCGGCGGCGAACTCGTCCCAACTCTTTGAGCGATAGCCCTCGGTCGGAAGACCCATCGCCTCCAGCGTCTTGAGCGCATAGGGATTGACCGCGCCCTTGGGATGGCTGCCGGCGGAATAAGCGTTAAAGCGACCGCCGCCGCGCCGGCGCAGCAGCGCTTCGGCCATGATAGAACGGGCGCTGTTGCCGGTGCAAAGGAACAGCACGTTGAAGATTTTGTCCGTCATTGGGGGGACTCACAGGTGAGGGGCTGAAGCGTATCCGCCGGCGCGCATGCCGCGCCGCCGCAACAGTCTTCGGCGAGAAAGCGCGCCAGCGCATTTAGGCGTGCAAGGTCGGCTCGGTAGACGATGCTGCGGCCCGCGCGCGCGCTGACGACGAGCTTCGCCTGGGACAGAACGTTCAAATGGGCCGAGAGCGTATTTTGCGGGACGCAAAGCGCGCGCGCGACCTCGCCCGCCGGCAGGCCCTTGGGCTCATGCCGGACGAGCAATCGGAAAGTCTCGAGCCGCGTCGGTTGCGCAAGCGCGGACAGACAGGCGAGCGCCGTTTCTATTTCCATAATTCTAGATATATAGAAATAAATGACGGCGCAATGACAATGCGCGTCCATGCGCTTCGCCGCGTTGTTGCGGGCCGGGCGGTCTGCTACCCAGTCGTCAACGTCAGGAGCGCCTCGCATGACCCGCCGCCCGCTCGTCGCCGGAAATTGGAAAATGAACGGCCTGCGCGCCGCGCTCGCAGAGATCGACGCGATCGGCGCGGGCTATGACGAAGCGCTGCGCGCCCGCGCCGAGCTGATCGTCTGCCCCCCGGCCACTCTGATGGCGCTTGCGTGCGACGTGGCGGCGCGGCGCGGCTTGGGCCTTGGCGGGCAGGATTGCCACGCCGCGCCCTGCGGCGCGCATACCGGCGATATCGCCGCCGAGATGCTCAAGGATGCGGGCGCGTCTTACGTCATCGTCGGGCACAGCGAGCGGCGCGCCGATCATGGCGAAACCGACGCCGACGTCCAGGCGAAAGCGGCGGCGGCCCTGCGCGCCGGGCTCACGCCGATCATCTGCGTCGGCGAAACGCGCGCCGAGCGAGAGGCGGGCGGCGCGCTCGGCGTCGTCGGCGCGCAGATCGAGGGCTCGCTCCCTGTCGACGCGCCGGGATCGATCGTCGTCGCCTATGAGCCGGTGTGGGCGATCGGCACCGGCCTGACCCCCACCGTCCAGGATGTCGCCGAAATGCACGGCTTCGCGCGCGAGCGAATTGAAGCGCGGCTCGGCGGCGGCAAGAGCGGCGCTGCGCGCATTCTCTACGGCGGCTCGGTAAAGCCGGCGAACGCGCGGGCATTGATGCGGGTCGCGAATGTCGACGGCGCGCTTGTCGGCGGCGCGAGTCTCGTGGCCCAGGATTTCATCGGCGTCGCCAACGCCTATCGCTGAGCGGACCAAGCTGGACAATAAGATTGCCGCGGATAAAGTCGGCTGTCCGGCGCTGACCGGTTTTCTCTATATTGATTGGACGAGGGGGCATGCCATGGGCCCGAATGATTTCGGCGTCATCGAACTGGTCGATGAAGACCGCGCCTATCCAGGATCGCGATTCAGCGAGGTGCGCGACGCGGTCTTCGCCAATCCCTATCAGAAGATCTGGGGCGGGCCTGGGGAGCCGCCGCTCCCCTTCGTCATGCCGACCTTTGTCGACATGTTGCGGGAGATCTGGAAGGGCAGGCACTTCCTGACCGAGGCCGCCAAGCGGTCGGTCGACGCGCACAGCGACCTGCGCTGGGGTCCCGACAAAAAGGGCTTCAGACGCATCGTCCATCCCTGGGGCGTCGTGCTGACGGGACTGTGGGAAATTACCGAGGACAGCGGCTATACCGGCTATTTCCAGAAGGGCAGCAAGGCCCTTATCGTCGCGCGCTACTCCAACGGCGGCGCGGTGCACCGCGGCAAGCCGCGCGGGCAGGGCATCGCCGGCAAGCTCTTCCCGACAACCGACCCAGAACATAAAGAGCCGCTGCAAACGGCGAATTTCTTCACGATCGACGATATCGTCGGCGCGTCGACGCCTTTCATCAACGATGTCGAATTCGTCAATGCGCCGAATGTCACGCTTTCGAATGATTGGGGGACGTCGCCCATCGTCATGACCGCTGGCGTCATATTCACCATCGTCGATAAGGACGCCACCGTGCGGCAGCTTTACGAAATCGCCGAGCTCGGCAAGCCTCCAGGCGTTCCGACGCGCGCCCCGCGTTTCATGCGCTTGAAGCTTGCGCCGGACTATCCGCGAATTGAGGGAGAGGGACTTGATTCACGCGACGAATTGCTGGCGTTGATGTTTGATAAGGGCGATCCGACGCCCAAGCGCAAGATTGTGTTCATCATTGAAGTCACCGACGACGGCGAAGTCACCGGCCGCACGGGATTCAAGAAGGGGGCTTTCCGCAATTGGCGTCGGATCGGCGCCATCACCTTCGATAACGCCGTGGCTTCCTATAATGGCGATCGCGTGCTGCATTTCCACCATCCGAACTGGCGCATAGATCGCAACGATCCCGCGACCAGGTTCCGGCCGCCGCCGCAGAGCGCCGAAGCGGCAAAGGCCGAAGCGGAGTAGGCTTGCCGCTTCGCCGAGCGCCCGATATAAGCCGGCGCCTGACATGCTCCAACGACGAGGCGACCCGCTGCTATGGCGATCGAACGCACTTTTTCCATCATCAAGCCCGACGCGACCAAGCGCAATCTCACCGGCAAGATCAATGCGCTGATCGAGGACGCGGGTCTGCGCATCGTCGCTCAGAAGCGAATCCGCATGTCGCGCGAACAGGCGGAAGCCTTTTACGGCGTGCATAAGGAGCGCCCCTTTTTCGGAGAGCTCGTCGACTTCATGATCTCCGAGCCGGTCGTCGTGCAGGTGCTCGAAGGCGAAAACGCCATCGCGCGCTACCGCGACGTCATGGGCGCGACGAATCCGGCCAACGCCGCGCCGGGGACGATACGCAAGGAACATGCGTTGAGCGTTGGTGAGAATTCGGTGCATGGCTCCGACGCGCCTGAAACCGCGGCGGTGGAAATCGCCCAGTTCTTTTCGGACGACGAAATCGTCGGCTGAGCACGCGCGTCGTCTGCGGGTTTGTCTTAGCGCTGCACTGAACTCACCTGGGCGAGGGGCGCGCGCCGAACGTCTGCGGCGCGGGCGGCTGGTCGCGCTGGCGATGCCCGGATCGGTTAAGTAGAGGCGCGAGCCGCTGCATCTGATCGACGCAGCAGCTTCCGTTAGACGCCTCGCTACTGATGCAGCGCTTCGCCGTGCAGCGCGATGTCGAGGCCCTCGCGTTCATCGTCGTAAGTCACGCGAAGCGGCGTGATCATCGAGACAATTTTCAGCGTCGCCAAGGTGCCGATCACGCCCCAGACGATCGTGACGAGGACGCCGATCGCCTGCACGTAGAGCTGATGCGGATCGCCTTCCAACAGGCCCGCTACGCCGGGGTCGCTTTCCGAAGCAGTGATCGCGCGCGTGGCGAAGACTCCGGCGAGCAGCGTGCCCAGAATGCCGCCGACGCCATGCACGCCGAAAACGTCGAGCGTGTCGTCGTAGCGGAATTTATATTTCGCGACGGTGCAGAACCAATAGCATACGCCGCCGGCGATCATTCCAATGACGACGCCGTGCCATGGCAGGACATAGCCCGAGGCCGGCGTGATCGTGCCCAGACCGGCGATGGCTCCTGAGACGACGCCGAGCACCGACGGCTTGCCGCGCTGAAACCATTCCAGACCGCTCCACACCAGCGCGCCGGCGCAGGCGGCAAGATGCGTCGCCACAATCGCGAAGACCGCGCGGGAATTGGCGGCAAGCGCCGAGCCGCCGTTGAAGCCGAACCAGCCGACCCAGAGCAGCCCCGTCCCGACGACGGCGAGCGAGAGATCGAAGGGCGACAGATTTTCGCGCCCGAACCCGACGCGGCTTCCGAGCACGAGCGCGCAGACAAGGCCGGCGATTCCGGCGTTGATGTGCACGACCGTCCCGCCGGCGAAATCGAGGAGGCCCATCTTCTGCAGAAATCCGCCGCCCCAGACCCAATGCGCGGAAGGCGCATAGACGATGAACAGCCACAACACGCAAAACAGCATGAAGGCCGAGAATTTCATGCGTTCGGCGACGGAGCCGGCGACCAGCGCGCAGGTAATGACCGCGAAGGTCATCTGATAGATCACGAAAAGCATTTCGGGGATGGACTTGGCGAGAGGGCTCACGGTGTCGAGGCCAATCCCGGAGAGGAGCGCGCGCGACGCGTCGCCGATAAAGGCGCCGTCGCCGCTGAAGGCGAGGCTGTAGGCGATCCCGACCCAGAGCAGCGACACCACGGCGGCGGCGATGAGGCTCTGCGCCATGGTGGCGAGCACATTCTTCTTGCGCACCATGCCGCTGTAGAAAAGCGCGAGGCCCGGCAGCGTCATCATCAGCACCAGCGCGGTGGCGGCGATCATGAAGGCCGTGTCGGCGGCGTCGATCTTGCCGTCGCCGTCCTGGGCGAGGGCTGGCGCGGCCAGCAGCGTTGCGGCGAGCGCCGCGAGGCCGGCGGCGAATTTATTCCGGCGGGTGAGTATCGCGCCGATGAGCTTCATCGTCGCGCGCGCAAACGAGCTGTGCATCCCTTAATCCTGCTTGATGATTGGAGAAGACGCTCAGAGCGCGTCGGAGTCGGTTTCGCCGGTGCGGATGCGCATCGCGCGCTCCAGCGGCGAGACGAAAATCTTGCCGTCGCCGATATGGCCGGTATAGGCGGCGAGCCGGATGGCTTCGACCGCGCGTTCGACCAGCGCATCAGGAAGCGCGACGTCGATCCTAACCTTGGGCAGGAAGGCGACGATATATTCCGCGCCGCGGTAGATCTCGGCGTGGCCCTTTTGGCGGCCATAGCCTTTTGCCTCGGTCGCGGTCATTCCGTGCACGCCGATTTCGGTCAGCGCTTCGCGCACTTCGTCGAGCTTGAAGGGTTTAATAATAGCCGTGATGATTTTCATTTGCGCAGACATGCCCTCATTGGTGGCGAAGTGAACGTTATCACAGCAATTGGCATGCCATATTGCGCATAAAATAATCGTTTTGCTGCTCGGCCTCGGGCGCGACCGTGTCCAGTCGTCAGGCGACGTCAGGCTAATTTTTATACACTATGCTCAAAATGTAGCCTCTATGGCGGCCGGCCCTCACATGCTTCCCTCCCGCTGAGATTGGCGATCTTCCCCTTTTGTGTGAGGTGGGCGCCCGATAGAGATAAGGCTCAGCGACAGGCGCAGAGAAAGTAGCGAAGCGAATGAAGCTTGAAGACTGGTCGCCGGAGGCGACCGCCATTGATTTCGTCAATAAGGAAGACTGGCCCGAACGCCGTGCGAAGCTTCCCGAAGCTGCAGCGCGTCTTGCGGAGCTTGCGGGATTTGAGGCGAAGACCGGGACGATCTTTCTCGCGCCGGAGGTCGACGGCGCGCCACGGGTTTTCTTTGGCGCTGAAGGAAAGGCGAAGAAGGGGCGCGATCCGTTCTTTGCCGGAAAGCTCGCGACGGCGCTGCCCAAGGGGCTCTACCGGCTGGGCGCGGGCGTCGAATCGCCGGCGCAAGCGGCGCTGGCGTTCCTTCTGTCGAGTTACGCCTTCTCACGTTACAAGGCGCCAAAGCGCGAAGCGCCGCGGTTGTGCGCCCCGCAGGGCGTCGACCGGGCGCGCATCGAGCGCACCGCCGGCGCTGTCGCCATGGGGCGCGATCTCGTCAATACGCCGACCAATGACATGGGGCCCGAGGCGCTGGCCGAAGCGGCGCTCGCGCTCGGCGCCAAACATGGCGCCCAGACCCGCGTCATCGTCGGCGATGCGCTGCTCGCTGAAAATTTTCCCCTGATCCACGCCGTCGGTCGGGCGGCCGCGCAGGCGCCAAGGCTCGTCGAATTCGAGCGCGGCCCGGAGGACGGCCTGCGGGTCACGCTCGTCGGCAAGGGCGTCTGCTTCGATACCGGCGGGCTCGACATCAAGCCGTCGAACGCGATGCAGCTGATGAAAAAGGACATGGGCGGCGCCGCGACGGCGCTGTCGCTTGCGGCGATGCTGCTCGACGGCGGAGCGCCGGTCCGTTTGCGCGTGCTGCTGCCGATCGTCGAGAATTCGATCTCGGCGTCGGCGTTTCGAACGAGCGACGTATATCGCAGCCGCAAAGGCCTGACTGTGGAGATCGGCAACACCGACGCCGAGGGGAGGCTTATTCTCGCCGACGCGCTCGCCTACGCAAGCGAAACGCCGTCCGATCTTCTATTCGATTTCGCGACGCTGACAGGCGCCGCGCGCGTCGCGCTCGGTCCTGAAATTCCGCCCTTCTATACCGGCGACGACGCGCTCGCCCAAGAGATCGCCGGACAGGCTGTCGCCGTGAACGATCCGGTGTGGCGGATGCCGCTATGGGATAATTACGACAGCGGTCTCGACGGCAAGATCTCCGATCTGAACAATGTCACGAGCGGTCCCTTCGCCGGATCGATCACGGCGGCGCTGTTCCTGAGGCGCTTCGTCGCCGACCCCAAGCGCTGGGCGCATTTCGACGTCTATTGCTGGAATCCGGCGACCAAGCCGGGCCGCCCGGAAGGCGGCGAGGTGCAAGCGGCGCGGCTCCTCTATGAGCTGATCGAGGCGCGCGCCGAGCAAAAGGGCGCGAATACGTGAGCGAGACCTTCGACCGGCGTCTGACGCCCGCACGCCCAGAAATCGCGGCCGCCTATCTCAAGGGCCGTGTCACCGCCGACCGCTATGTCGAGGGCGTCGCGATGGAGGTCAGGGACTGCGTCGTCGACCTTCGGCGCGAACCCCGCCCCGACGCCGCTGTGGATACGCAGGTTCTCTACGGCGAGCGCGTCACCGTCTACGACGAAGAGGAAGGCTGGGCCTGGGCGCAGCTTGCGCGTGACAATTATGTCGGCTGGGTCGCCGCCAACACGCTGTGGCGAGAATTGAGCGCGCCGACGCATCGCGTCTGCGTGCCGCGCACGTTCATTTATCCGGGTCCCAACATCAAAATGCCGCCGCTTAACGCCCTGCCGCTTGGCGCCGAGGTCGCGATCGTTGAGGAGCGCGACGGCTTCATGGCGACGCCGGAACTCGGCTTCATCTATCGCAAACATCTTGAGCCCCTCGGCGCGCGCGCTCCCGATTTCGTCGCCGTCGCCGAGACGCTTCTAGGCGCGCCCTATCTCTGGGGCGGCAAATCGGTCATGGGCGTCGATTGTTCGGGCCTCGTGCAAGTGTCGCTGCTGATGGCCGGGGTGAAGGCGCCGCGCGACACCGATATGCAGGAAGCCGCGCTGGGCGCGCCGCTGGCGCCAGACGCGCCGCTCCAACGCGGCGACATCGTCTTTTGGAAGGGGCATGTCGGCGTCATGCGCGACGCCGCGACGCTGCTGCACGCCAACGCGACCCATATGCAAGTCACGAGCGAACCGCTCGATATGGTGCGGGCGCGCAATGAGGCGGCGGGGGCAGGGCCGGTCACCAGCGTGAAGCGCCTGGAAGCAATGGAAGCGCCCACGGCATGACGAAAATGCTTTATCTGGAGGATCTTCGCGTCGGGCAGAAGCTGCGTTCAAACAGCGTCACGATCAGCACGGAAGATATCCTCCGCTTCGCGCGGGATAATGATCCGCAGTATTTTCATCTCGACGAAGCGGCCGCCAAGGACAGCATGTTCGGCGGGCTTGTCGCGAGCGGGTGGCAAACGGGCGCGCTGAGCGTGAAGCTCCTTATCGACTCAGCCGATCCGCCGTTCGCCGGCGGGCTCGTCGGCGTTGAGGCGCACATCGCCTGGAAGCTGCCGGTGCGGCCCGGCGATTCGCTGAGAGTGGAAGCGGAGGTGACGCGAATCGTTCATCCTCGCCGCCATCATGATCGCGGTTTCGTTTCGATGGATATGGCCACCTATAATCAGCGTCGCGACATTGTTTTGACGCAGAGCGTCACCGTGATCGCCTTCCGCGATCCTGCGCGCGGCGGCGCGGCGGATAACGCCGGATAGGTCGCGACGGCGCTCAGGTATCGCCGACGGAATTGCCCGGAATCGTTTCCGCTTCATTGAGAAAGGCGGCGGCGAAAAGCGCGCGCGTATATTCATCCTTCGGGGCGGAAAACACCTGCATGGCCGGTCCTTCCTCGACCACCTTGCCGTAGCGCATGACGATGAGATGCGCGGCGAGCGCTTTGACGACGCGCAGATCATGGCTGATGAAGAGATAGGCGAGAGAGCGACGACGCTGCAAATCGCGCAGCAGATCGATGATTTGCGCCTGCACCGACATGTCGAGCGCCGATGTCGGCTCGTCCAGCACGATGAACTTCGGCTCGAGCACAATGGCGCGGGCGATGGCGATGCGCTGCCGCTGGCCGCCGGAAAATTCGTGCGGATAGCGATCCATCGTCGACGGATCGAGCCCGGTCTCCTGCAGCGCGCGGGCGACGATCTCGCGCCGCTCGTTGAGGGTGAGTTCCGGCCGCTGCACGGTCAGACCTTCGGCGACGATCTCCGCCACTGACATGCGCGGCGAGAGAGAGCCGTAAGGGTCCTGAAAGACGATCTGCATGTCGCGGCGAAGCGGGCGCATCTCCTTGACGCTCTTGCCATCGATGCGTTGGCCAAGAAAAACAATCGGTCCTTCCGAGCGAATGAGCCGCAGCATCGCCAGCGCCAGCGTCGTCTTGCCCGAGCCGGATTCGCCGACGACGCCGACGGTCGCGCCTTCGCGCACCGCGACGGTGACGCCGTCCACCGCCTTCACATAGTCGACGATGCGGCGCATGAAGCCGCGCCGGATCGGAAACCAGACGCGAAGATCATCGGCCGACGCCACGACAGGGCCCGCCGCGTTTTCGACGATGGGCGCGCCCTTGGGCTCCGCCGTGAGCAGCGCCTGGGTGTAAGGATGCTGCGGCGACGTGAAGACGCTCGCGACCTCGCCCTGCTCGACGATTTTGCCCTTCTGCATGACGCAGACCGTATCGGCGAAACGCCGCACGAGCCGCAGGTCGTGGGTAATGAACAGCATCGCCATGCCATAGGTCTCTTGGAGACGCTCCAGCAGCGCGATGATTTGCGCCTGAACGGTGACGTCGAGCGCCGTCGTCGGCTCGTCGGCGATCAAGAGATCGGGCTTGTTGGCGAGCGACATGGCGATCATGACGCGCTGGCGTTGGCCCCCGGAGAGTTGATGCGGATAGGCGCCGAGCCGCGCCTGCGGATTTGGAATGCCGACTTCCTCGAGGAGCTCGACGACGCGCGTCCTTAGCGCGTCGTCGCCGCGCATGCCGTGCAGCTCGAGAATCTCCGCAATCTGCCGCTCGATCGTATGCAGCGGATTGAGTGAGGTCATCGGCTCCTGAAAGACCATGGTGATGCGCGCGCCGCGAATGGCGCGCAGGCCGTCGTCATTGATCGTCAGCATATCCTGGCCGGCGAAGCGCGCTTCGCCCGACGCGACCGCGCCGGGCGGCAGGAGGCGAACGATCGAGAGCGCGCAGATGGATTTGCCGGAGCCGGATTCGCCGACGAGCGCCAGCGTCTTGCCGCGCTCCAGCGAGAAGGAGACATGGTCAACCGCTTTCGTTTCGCGTCCGCCTTGATGAAAGGAGACGGAAAGATCGCGAATGTCGAGGAGGGGAGACGCAGCAGCGCCGTGAGCCATCACCGGAAATTCTTCCTTGGGTCGAAGGCGTCGCGCACCGCCTCGCCGACAAAGACCAGGAGCGAGAGCATCAGCGCGATGATCGCAAAGCCCGTCAATCCCAGCCATGGGGCCTGTAGATTGGACTTCGCCTGCAGCAGCAACTCGCCAAGCGAGGGAGAGCCGGGCGGCAGGCCAAACCCGAGAAAGTCCAGCGCCGTAAGCGTCGTAATCGACGAATTGAGAATGAAGGGCAGGAAGGTCAGCGTCGCCACCGTGGCGTTGGGCAGCAGATGCCTGACGATGATGCGAAAATCGCCAAGCCCGAGCGCGCGCGCGGCATTGACATATTCGAAATTGCGGGCGCGCAGGAATTCGGCGCGAACGACATGCACGAGCGACACCCAGGAGAAGAGCAGCAAGATGCCGAGGAGCACGAAAAAGCCCGGCGTCAGGAACGATGAAATGATGATCAGCAGATAAAGCTGCGGCAGCGACGACCACACCTCGATGAAGCGTTGGAACACGAGATCGACGCGTCCGCCGAAATAGCCCTGGATCGCCCCCGCGGCGACGCCGACGATCGAGGAGATCGTCGCCAGGATCAGTCCGAACAGCACCGAGATTCGAAATCCGTAAAGCAGGCGGGCGACCACGTCGCGGCCCTGATCGTCGGTGCCGAGCCAATTATATTCGAGCGCCGCGCAGCCGCGATTGGGTTCGCCGGGACGCAGGGCTTTCGCGGCGGCGATCTCGCATTGCTTCTGCGTCAGCATCCAGGTCGGCGGCGACGGCGCCGGCGTCGGCAGCTCCAGATTATGCGTGTCATAGGAAAAGCGGATTGGCGGCCAGAGCATCCAGCCATGCGCCTTGATCTCATCGGCGATGACAGGATCGCGATAATCGGTGCGGGCGAGAAAACCGCCGAATTTTTCTTCCGGATAAGAGACGAAGGCGGGAAACAGCAATTCGCCCTTGTACCACGCCAGAATCGGCCGGTCATTCGCCAGGAAATTGGAGCCCAGCGACATGACGAACAGGGTCATGAAAATCCAAAATGACCAATAGCCGCGCTTATTGGCCTTGAAGCTGTCGAGGCGGCGCCGGTCGAGCGGCGTCAGCCGAAGCCAGCCCTCGCGATGAAGCGGCGGCGCAAGGGGGGATTGGGCGTCGGTCGCTGCGCTCACCCTCATACCTCGCGGGTTTCGAAATCGATGCGCGGATCGATCCAAGTATAGGTGAGATCGGAAATGAGGTTCACCACCAGGCCGATAAGCGCAAAGATGTAGAGATTGGCGAAGACGACGGGATAGTCGCGGTTGACGATGCTCTCAAACGAAAGATAGCCAAGCCCGTCAAGCGAGAAGATCGTTTCGATCAGCACCGAGCCGGTGAGGAAGGCGTGTACGAAAGCGCCAGGAAAGCCGGCGATGACGATCAGCATGGCGTTGCGAAAGACGTGGCCGTAGAGCACGCGCCGCTCGGTCAAGCCCTTCATGCGCGCGGTTTGAACATATTGCTTGCGGATTTCGTCGAGGAAGGAGTTCTTCGTCAGAAACGTCTGCGTCGCGAACGCCCCAAGCGTCATCGCCGAGACGGGAAGAACAATGTGCCACAGGTAGTCCTTCACCTTGCCAAACAGCGACAATTGCCAAAAATCATCCGAGGTCAGGCCGCGCAGCGGGAAGATCTGCCAGAACGAGCCGCCGGCGAAAAGCACGATCAGCAGCATCGCAAAAAGAAAGCTCGGTATGGCGTAGCCGACGATGATGGCGTTCGAGGTCCACATGTCGAATTTCGTCCCGTCGCGCACCGCCTTGGCGATGCCGAGCGGAATTGAAATTGAATAGGAGAGCAGCGTCATCCACAGACCGAGCGAGATTGAGACGGGAAGTTTCTCGGCGATCAGCTTGATGACGCTTTCGTCGCGAAAGTAGCTGCGGCCGAAATCGAACATCGCATAATTCTTCACCATCAACAGGAACCGCTCCCACGCCGGCTTGTCGAAGCCGAACTGCTTCTCGAGCTCGGCGATGAATTTCGGGTCAAGGCCCTGCGCGCCGCGATATTTTGAGGCGGTTTCGGCGGCCATCGTGCCGGTCTGACTCGCGCCGCCTTGGCCGACGTCGCCCCCGCCGCCGGAAAAGCGGCCGGTTGCGCCGACGTCGAAGCCTTGCAGTTGCGCGATGATGCGTTCGACCGGGCCGCCCGGCGCGAACTGCACGATGGCGAAAGAGATCAGCATGATGCCAAGGATCGTCGGGATCATCAGCAGCACGCGGCGGGCTATATAGGCTCCCATTAACGTCTCGCGTTCTCTTGCGTCAGCCTGTCATCCCGGCGACCACGTCGCCGGTAGCCGTGTTAACGCGCGGTGAAGTTGATTTTGCGCGCCTTATCCTCGTCCCACCACCAGGTCCAGAGCACGCCCGTGTCGAATTTGGGCGGGCGCTCCGGCTGGCCGAAAAGATCCCAATAAGCGAAGCGGTGGACAGGATTATACCAGTGCGGCGCCCAATAGCGCTGCGCGCGCAAGGCGCGGTCGAGCGCGCGGCAGCAGGTGACGAGCTCCTCGCGCGTCTGCGCCTGGAGCGCCTTTTCGACGAGCGCGTCAACCGCCGGATTGGAGACCCCCGGCAGATTGCGCGAGCCGGGCGTATTGGCGGTCTTCGAGCTGAAATACGCGCGAAGCTCCTCTCCCGGGTTCCAGCTCATGAGCAGCACGTCGTGAACGACGTCGAAGTCGAAGTTCTCGAGCCGCTGCTTATATTGAGCGGCGTCGACGATGCGGATGCGGGCGTTCACGCCGAGCAGCTTCAAATTCTTGATGAAGGGCTGCGTGTGCCGCTCGAAGACATTGGAATTGTCGAGAAACTCGAATTCAAGCGGCGTCCCGTCGGGCAGTCGTAGCGTTCCGTCCTTGCGCGTGCAGCCGGCGGCGACGAAAAGATCATTGGCTTTTCTCAGCAGGGCGCGGTCCTGGCCCGACCCGTCGGAGACCGGCGCGACGAAGGGTTCGCCAAAAACTTCCGGGGGCAGATCGGCGCGAAAGGGCTCCAGCAGCGCCTTCTCCTGTTCGCTCGGCAAGCCTTTCGCTTCCAGCTCCGAATTCTCGAAGTAGGAGGAGATGCGCTTATAGGCGTCATACATCAGGTTGCGGCTTGTCCATTCATAGTCGAAGGCGTAGCCGATGGCTTCGCGCACGCGCGGATCCTTGAAAATCTTGCGGCGCGTGTTGAAGAACCATCCCTGGATTTGCGGAATATTGTTGTTGGGCGTTGTCGTGCGCTTGACGCGCCCGTCTTTGAAGGCCGGAAAATCATAGCCCGTGGCCCAGACGCGGGCGATGTTTTCCTCTCGTTCCGTGAACGCGCCGGCTTTGAAAGCCTCGAAGGCGACCTGGCTGTCGCCGAAATATTCGAACCGAATGACGTCGAAATTGCCCTGGCCGACGGCGATCGGCAGGTCCTTCGCCCAATAGTCCGGCACGCGATGATAGGCGATATAACGGCCCTGCTCGAAGGCGCCGACCTTATAGGGCCCTGAACCCAGCGGCGGCTCCATCGTCGTTTCTTCGAAGTCGCGGTCCTTGTAGTAGGCGCGTGAAAAAATCGGCTGGCCCACGACGCTGATCGGCAGATCGCGCGTGCGGCCGGGCGCGAAGCGCAGGACGAGAACGTCGTCGGACTCCGCGACTGCGCTTTCGAGGTCGCGCAGCATCTGGCTGATGACCGGATGGCCTTTGCTCTTGAGGATGTTTAGGGAAAAGGCGGCGTCGTGCGCGGTGAGCGGCGAGCCGTCGTGAAAGCGCGCCTCCTTGCGCAAGAGGAAGGCGTAGGTGAGTTTGTCGGACGAGATGCGCACCTTCTGGGCGACGAGGCCGTAATAGGCGTCGCGTTCGTCGAGGCTTTGGTTCATCAGGCTGTCGAAGACGAGCGACAGGCCGGTCGCAGGATTGCCCCGCAACACATAGGCGTTGAAACTGTCATAGGTGGGGCTCGCCGGCGACAGCGCCAATGTTCCGCCCTTCGGCGCCTTCGGATTGACGTAGCCGAAATGTTTGAAGTCCTTCGGCTCGCCGAGGTCGCCGAAGGTCGAAAGGCCATAGCTTTCGACGTCGCCTTGCGCAAGAACGCCGAAGCGGTTGGCGGCGGCCGGCGGCGATCCTGGCGCCGCCAGCGCGCGCGGAGCGACCAGGGCGGCCGCGCCAGCGCCGATAACAGAGCGGCGGGACAGACGAATGCGCGTCAGATCGACGATCGTGGAATGAGCCAAGAGTGACCTCAGGCGGAGGAGGGCGCGGTTGGCCGCTTGCCCAGGATGTTATTTATGTCGGTTTCTTGCCAGTCGGCCAGCGCCTCAAGGGGCTTTCAGGCGGCATTGGCGATTTCGGCGGCCTGCTTCTCCATCAGACGCGATTGCGGCGGATCATACAGGCGCAGGCGCTCCACGTTGGTCTTGTTATAAAGCACAGCCGCCTTGCGCAGGTCCAGCCGCCCCAGCGCGGCGGCGACGTCCGCGGCGCTGGTCTTGCCCCATTCGACGAGGAACACGGTGCGGTCGGCCTGGGCGGCGAGGAGCCGCGCGTGGGGCGCTTCCAGCGCGGGAGGGCCGTCGATCACCACGATGTCGAACCATTGCCGGGCGAGCTTGAGCATGGCGCGCATGGTGAGGCCGCTCATCAGCGCGCCCACCGCGCCGGGATGAGTCAAAGTCTCGCCGCCAAATGGCAGCAGCGTATATGGCTCACCCTTGAGTTCAATGAACGCGCTCTCCAGATCTTTGCCGGACTCCAAAATATCGAGCAGCCCGAACCCCGGCTTTGCGCCGTCAGCCCGGCGGTCGGCCTCGACCAGCAGCACCCGGTCGCCGCCCTGCGCAAGATAAGCGGCCAAATTTGACGCGACCATGGTGCGACCCTCGCCGCGCCGCGTCGAAGCGACAAGCAGCGCAAGCCCGTCTTTGTCGGCGGTGTCCGGCGCGAGCTCGGCGCAAAGATCGGCGAGCCAGGGCGAGAGGTCGATCCCCGACCCGGTGCCTTTGGCGTTCTTGGCGGGCTTCGCCAGCGGGATGAAGCCCATAACTTCGACGTCGCCGAGCCTTTCGACCTGCGAGGCCGTCTTAAGCGTATCCTCCCGCCATTCCCGCGCAAGGGCGTAGGCGAAGCCGGAGATGAGACCAAGCGCTGCGGAGGCCATCGCAAGCGCCAGTGGCGGCGGGGTCGTCCGCGATGGCGGCAGCGCGGACGAAACGATGCGAATGTCGCTGGGGTCCAAATCCTTCACCTGCGCGAGCTCGCGCTGCCGATTGAGAAGTTGTTCGTAAACGCTACGTTCCGCCTTCGCCTCCCGATCGAGTTCGCCGAGCTTGACGAGTTCGGGGCCGAGCGCGCCGCTCTCGGCCTGGGCGCTCTTCAGCTGCGCCGAAAGCGCCGCCTCACGCTGTTCGGCTTCGAGATAGGCGGCGCGCGCCGACGCCGTCATACGGTTGATTTCGCCGTTGATTTGCCGGCGCACGTCGCTGAGCTGCGCCCGCAGGCTCGCTACTTCGGGGTGGCGGGGACCGAGCACGGTGGCCTGATCCGCGGACTGGCGGGAAAGCCGGGCGTATTCGGCGCGAAGCGCGCTCAGCACCGTCGACTGGGTGGCGAGCGGCAAATTTTCGCCGGCGCTTGCGCCGGCCTTGCGCAGCAGCTCGTAGCGCGCGCGCGCTTCCGCCGCTTGCCCGCTCGCAAGAACGAGCTGCTGGTTGAGTTCGAACACGCGCCGTTCGAGGAGGGTGTTGCCCTGGCCAGCCTCGGTCACTTTGAGACGCGCCTTGAGTTCCGCCGCCGCCTGTTCGGCGCGGTTGACGCGCCCGCGTAACTCCGCCAGACGATTTTGAATCTCCTGAGCGGTCGTGGCGCTGACGCCGGTGCGGAAATTCGTCTGGTCGTCGAGAATCTTTTGCGCGGCGGCGTTGGCGATGCTGGCCGCCTGATCAGGCGAAGGCGCGGTCGCGGTGACGTCAATGACATAGGTCGTGCCGCGGCGCGCGACCGAGAGCTTGGCGCCGAGCTTTTCGATCGTCGCGAGACGCTTCAGCGCCTCGGTGGGACCACGGCCCGCGAAATAGCTGTCCTGGGTGAGATGGAGCTGATCGACGAGCGAACCGAGAAAGCCTTCGGACCGCGCGACCTGCACGAGACTTTCGATGGCGATGGCGTCCGCGCCGATATTGGCGAGAACGCCGCCGGTCTGCGTGACTTTCGCGGAGCGCGGATCGACCATGAGGACGGCCGTCGACGAATATTTGTTGAAGATGAAATGCGCGAGAAGGAAGGCGGTGGCGGCCACCAGCGCCGCCACGGCCGCCATGCGCGCCAGATTGCGGCGGAGAAAGAGCCATATTTCGGATGGCTCGATCAGCGTATAGGCGCGCGTCCTCGAACCGCCCCAAAGATCCAGCGCCGCCGGTTCATCTTCCGCTGGCTCCGTCGCGTTGATACGCGCCGACTTTCGGCCGATAGTGCTCATCATGGTTCCGGGCGCGCCTGGCCTCGCCACGTGCGAGAGTCATAGAAGAGATAAACCATTAACAACGGGTTGCCTTTATGGCGCAAATATTTACGCGCCGCGCCGCGGTAACGCTGCTCGCCGGCGCGCTCGCTCCGGGGGGCGCAAGCGCGGCGCCGCCCGCCGGCGCCAAAGCGCCCGCTCCCAAGGGGTTCAATCTGCCTGATCAGGTTCCGCTGCGTACGGAACATGTCGCCGCTCCGAAAACCCTTCGCGCTTTGCGCGCGCTTGGCATGACACATGTGCGGCTGCCCGCCGTGGCGGAGTTTCTGCTGCCGCAATTTTCCACGCCGACGACCCTCTCGAGCGCCAAGGATGATTTGACCCGCGCGGTCGATCAGCTGCTCGGCATGGGCTACGACGTCAGCGTCGATCTTCATCCGGACTCCGACTTTCAAGAGTTGCAGCGCCGCGACCCGGAGAAGGCGCATCGCGCCCTGCTCGATGGCTGGCCGCCCCTAGCCGATCATTTGTCGCGCTGGCCCGCGGAGCGGGTTTCCGCCGAGCTGCTCAACGAGCCCGCGACAACGGACGATATCTGGCGTCCCTTTGTCGAGATCTTGGCGCGGGCGGTGCGCGCACGACTGCCGCGCAACGCGCTGATTGTCGGGCCGGCCCCAGACCAGCGCATCGACGCTCTGATTGGTTGGACGCCGCTCGCCGACAAGAACGTCATCTATGCCTGCCATTATTACGATCCCATGATCTTTACGCACCAGGGCGCGTCGTGGGAAGAGGGCAGCCCCTGGGCCAAGATCGCCGGCGCGCCCTTTCCGAGCGTCGCGAATGATCCGACGCTTTTGAAGCTCGCGGCCAAGGCGGCGCGCGACGGCGACGCCGATGCGGCGCGGCAGCTGCGCCAGACGGCGCAGCGCGCCTGGACGGCGAACACGATCAACGCGCAATTCGTCGATGCGAAGCGGTGGAGCGACGCGCATGGGGCGTCGGTCTTCGTCAACGAATTCGGCGTGTTGAAAGACAAGGCGCGTCGCGCCGATCGCCTCGCCTGGCTCGCGGCGGTCCGGGCCGCGGCGGAGGCGCAGGGCTTCGGGTGGGCGCACTGGGATTATGCGACGAGCTTCGGGCTGCTCGATGATTCTGGCGCAATCGACCGAGGCGTCATCCAGGCGCTCTTGCCGGGGTAAGCGGCGTCGCGGCGCGTCGGCGGGCGGGGTGGTCGAGCGGCTCCGCAGTCTTCGCCTCAGCGCGCCGCGCCAGCGCCCTATCGGTCGCGCCGAGCGACAGGCCGACGAGCCCCATCAAGAAAGGCAGCGACAGAGGAACGAAATAGGCCTCCTCCTGATAGAGGCCGTTGACCAGACAGATCAGGAGGGCGCTTGCCGCGAAGGCCAGCGCCGGCGCGCCGGTCGCGCGGTATAATTTCCAGCAGACGAGCGCGATCCAGACATAAAAGCCGATCAGCGCGAATGCGGCGACGCCGAGCTGGTAAAGAAGCGCGCCAAATGCGCTTTCGACTGCGACATTCGCCGCGCCTGCATGTTGGAAGGCGCTCCAATCCAACGCCGAAAAGTCGGGAATCGAGAGATTGCCCCCCTCGCCCAGCGTATGGCCAAGAGGCCAGGAGAGAAAACCGCTTACGCCGCCCAAGAGGCCCAGTACGTGGAAGTCGCCGCTCCGATGGCCGGATACGAACACCGACACGGCGTAGACGAAGAGAACGGCGATCAAGCCAAACAGGGGCCGGTTTGATTTTCGGTCGCGGGCAAAAAAGTAAAAGAGCGCGCAGCCGAGCGCCAAAGCGAGAGGCCCTTTTGCGCTCGTCGCGAGCAGCAGGGGAAAGGCCAGCAGCGCCACGCCCCAGTAGCGCAGCGACAGCAGAAAGGCGATGAAGATCGCGAGGAAATATGCGATGCTGATCGTGTTGAAGTTGGGACCGATAAGACGCTGCACCTGGAGCCCGAGATCATTCGTCAGCGTGGTATTGAGCAGCGCGGCGCGCCAGTAATCCAACACGCTGGTGATGACCACGCCTTGCTCCATGTCGCGCTTGATTTCGTCGACGTTGAGCAGACGCTTGGCCGAGAAGAGATCGAGATAGGACCAGCCATTCGTCACCCAAAGCCATGCTTCGATCCAGAACAGTTCGAAATAGGAGCACAGCATCACCAGCGCCATCAGCACGACCGCAATCTGCGGCAGCGGCAGGCGATGCTTGGCGCCGACGATGAGGAAGATCTGAAAGACGAGGATCGGCAGGCCGATGTTGCGCAGATAGACCGTCGCATTGCGCGGATTGATCATCAGGCCGAGAACGAAGAATACGCCGACGATCGCGAGAACCGCGACCGAGACATATATCAAGCGCCTCACGAAGGGCGAGAATTGCGTCGGCGCCCGCATGAAGCCATAGGCGATGACGAGGTAACAGACCGCCGTCGTCACCAGACTGTAGCTTTTGAGAACTTCGATGTCGGCGAAATCGGCATAATGTGGCGAGACCAGCGCGGCGAAGACATTTTGAAAGATATTCACCACGAAAATGACGATCGGCGTATCCTGTTCAAGGTAGCGCGCGACAACGAGCGCGGCGGCGGCGCAAAACAACAGCGCGACGGCCTGCGAGGCGAGATGCAGAAATATTGGCGCCCCGGTCATCGCGAAGGCGATGACAAAGCCGCGCACGATCCCCGGCCAGTCCGGGCCCGCGCCGGGGCGATTTTCAGGGCGGGCGATCGCTAGGGGGCGCGGCTCCTGTTCCGCCTTGCTTGGAGTTTTGTGCATGAGCAAATATAGCGCCTGTCGAGTAGACTGTGGAGCCGTCTCGATATCCGTCGGCTGCGCCCAAGAAAGTTTCTGCAAAACAAGCTATTGACGGATATAAAGCGCTTGGCGGATCGCGATTCGACCGATCCTCGATCGTCTCTGACCATTTGATTTTTTCCTATTGCGCGCGCGGGGCGGCTCGCCGAGAGAGAAGTCCAGAAATGATGAGTCGCCTCGCAGGCCTGGCGCAAAAGGCGCGCTCCCAGAAAGACGCCATCGGCGCCGTCGCCGCGATGAGCCTCAAGGGATTGGGCGCGCTGCTGACGATCGCCGTCTTTACCCTCGCCGCGCGCGCCATGTCCGCCGGAGAGTTCGGCCGTTTGGCGATTTGGTTCAACGCCATGTCCTTTCTGGCGGTCGCCGCCGTGTTCGGGCAGGAGACGCTCATCGCCCGCTCCTGGGGCGAATATAATGGCAAGGGGCGGCCGGCGGTCGCCCGCGCCGCCTATCGTTTCGGCTGGATCGCGACAATCGCCTCGGCGCTGGTCTTCGCAGGCGGCGTCTATTTTCTTGCGCCGTTTCTGGATCGCGGCGCGCCGGCGGCGTTGGCGCTGGCGGCGGCGCTGTTTCTGTTCATGCAGACGCTACTGCATTACTCGTCGCACGCGACGCGCGTCATGTTGAATTATCTGATCTCCGAGACCGGACGCGAAATCCTTTGGCGCCTCGTGCTGCTTGTCGTCGTGCTGTGGGCGACGCTTGGCGGCGGGCTGACCTTGCGGGGATTTTTCCTTGCCGCCGCGGCGGGCATGGCGTTGTCGCTCGCGTTTCAGCTGCGCGCCGTGTGGCGAAGGCTTCGAGAGCAGCCGGCGGCCTCGGCCTCGTCTGCCAGCGAGCGTCGCCACTGGTTCGAGCGCGGCTTCGCGATGTGGCTTTCCGCGGTCGTCGAGGCGGCGAGCCAATATTCTGACGTCCTTCTCATCGGCTATTTCGCTTCGCCGGCGGCGGCGGGCGAATATTTCGTCGCCGCGCGAATCGCCAATATTTTTCTGATGGTGCAAACCGGACTGAACACCTATTCGGTTTCACACAGCGCCAGCCTTTACTTCTCGGGCAAGGTCGAGAAGCTGCAGCAAATTCTGCGCTCTCTGGTCATCGTCGCCGCGGCGCTGGTGACGCCCTGCCTGCTGCTCATCTATGTTTTTGGCGCGCAAATTCTGACGATCTTCGGCGACCGCTACGCCAGCGCATATCCCACGCTCGTTACGCTCTCGACGGCCGCTTACATCATGTGCCTGTCCGGCTCCTCGTCCGTCATTCTGCTGACGACGGGACACGAGAAACTTTATTCCCGAGTCATCAGCCTGGCGACGATTGTAAGGCTGACGCTGACGGCGGCGCTCGCCGCCAAATTCGGCGCGCTTGGGGCCGCTTGCGGCTGGGCCTTGGTCAATGCGCCGTTGTTCATGGCTCTCGCGGCAGTCTGCCGCCGCGTTGGCGGCGTTGATCCGTCCATCGCGAGCGTATTGCGTCCCGTAGCGAGCGCGCCGGCGGCGGCGGACGCGGGCCAAGTCCTGACCCGCTCCGGCGAGTGAGCGACGCTTAGGATGCGGCGGCCTCGCGCGCCGCCCGTGCGGCGCGCGCGTCGAGGCGCCGGTGCAAGACCCTGCGCAACGGCAGAAATCTCGGCGCGATGACAACGCCGTCGATGCATTCGAGGCGCCCGAAGCGATTGATGGTGTGGAGACGCGATCCCGGCCAGCGAGCATCAGCCTCGACGTATTTTAGCGGCGTCTGCCGAAAAGTCTCCGGCGTCAACTCGTCGATGCGCATGATGACAAGGCGCTTGCCATAGGCTTCGGAGCAATCCTGCACGGGACGAAGCAATTCATCGCCGATGCGCGCGAGACCGCCGCCGGGTCGAGCAAAACGCGAGTCGACCAGCGCCGGCTGATGCGCATGCGGCCGCCACGGACCAAAGAGGTTGTCCGCATAATGAAGCGCCAACGTATCCGAATAGCCGCCGACGCCGTCGCGCACCACCGACGTCATCCAGAAGCGTCCGTCATGCCGGAAGATCGTCGCGTCCGCCGCTTCGATATTGTCGAGCAGGCGCGCGGCCCGCTCCCATCTGTGCGGAAATTCGACGCAGCGATAGAGCGTGACCGCGCCTGATGTCGAGGCCTCCGGCAACATGTAGAGCTGGTCGCCGCATTCGATCAGGAAAGGATAGGAAAGGTGCCATGGCTCCTCGATGACCGGAATCGGCGGGCCGCTGGGTCCGTCATCGTCGAAGCGCTGAAAATAGATCTCGCCAATGCCTCTGCGAGGGTCGAGACGTTCGTAAAACACGCCGCTGACGCCGCGCCAAGTATAGGGAAACGGGTCGGCGGCGAAATTTAGTTCGCGATCTTCCATCGGCCGCCAGGGCGCGCCGTCGAGCGATCCAGTATCCATGACTCCAGGGCCGTCGACGAAGCGCCAGCCGACTCGCCAGTGCGGCGCCCGACAGATGAGATGATAGATCCTGCGCGCCGCTTGGAACGCGATATTGCGCGCCGCGAAGGCCGCCGGACTTTTCGGTTCCCGCCGCGCGCCCGGCGGCTGTGGTGGAATTGACGCCGCCGATGTGGTCAGCGCCTGTTCGATCACGGTCGCCGCGCGCGAATAGACCGCGTCCAACCCGCCTGTAAGGCCATCGGCGGCTTCAAGCGAGGGAAGGCCTTGCGCGAGGATTGCGCCAGTCGCTGCGTCCTCGACCGCAATCGTCGGCGCGCTTCCCGAAAGCAGCGCGGCGACCGCCCCGCGATCCGACGACTCGCCATCGTAGCGCAGGCGCAACACGCGCGCGCCGTCAACCTGCGCGCCGCCGACGAGATCGACGACAAGGTCCGCCGACGGCGAATCTGCTTCGGACTCGGCGCGCGGATCGAGCCTATCGGCAAGCGCCGTCCGCGATCGGCGCAGCAGAAGATGTTCGAGCGCGAGCAGCGGCGCAACGCCGTCGGGCCAGTCCTCGCCGCGCTCCTCGAAGTGAAACGCCGTCTGCGCGTTCGGAACGACGCGCTGCAGGCGCTCGCGCAGTCGCTGATGCCAGCGTAGGAAACGGTTGAGCGGAACGACGATGACGATGCGTCGCGCATTCATGCTTGTTGAGGTTCCATCAGCTTCAAATACTCATCGATCATTGCGTCAAGCGGGAAGCGCTCGGCGAGATGTCGGCCGCGCGCGGTGAGCGTCGCATTCAGCGTGTCATCTTCCAATATGCTCCGCACAGCGGCCGCAAAGGCCTTGGTGTCGCGCGCGTCAATGAATAGCGCGCAGGGTTCGCCGGCGACGGCGAGCACGTCGCGCAAGACCTCGAGATCATTGACGATCACGGGAATGCCCGCCTGCGCCGCCTCGACGGGCGCGAGGCCAAAAGTTTCGACCGCGCTTGGAAAAACGAAACAATCGAGCGCGGCGAAGAACGCTCCCATTTGCGCCGTGCTCAATTCGCCGAGGAAATGCACCCGGTCGCCGACGCCGAGCGACGACGCGAGCGCCTCGAGTCGTTGGCGATCGGCGCCTTGACCGGCTAGAGCAAGATGCTGCGTTTGATTTTCCGTGAGCACGCGAATGGCGAGATCGAGCTGTTTGAGCGGATGCAGCCGCGCCGCACAGCCAAGCAAGACGCGATCGTCGGGGAGGCCAAAGTCATGCCGCGCTTGGGCTTTTGTCACCGTCGCCGATTTGTCGCAGAAGCCATGGTCGATGCGCGTGATGCGCCGGCTGTAGCGTTGCGGATAATTCCGGTAGGCCGCTTCCGTCGAAGCGGAATTCACGACGATATGGTCATAGAGGCCCGCCATGCCCATCAGACGGTCGGCGACGCGCAGCGGCGAAGCGACGAGTTCCGAAGGCGAGAGCTGATTGGCGATGACGAGCGGCGCGCCCGTCATTCGCGCAATGGGAACCGCGATGACATTGCCGTAGTGCTGCAAGGTGATGACGACGTCAGGCTTCTCGCCGCGCAGCTCCTGAAACAGCGCCGCGAGCATCTTCACGACCGCGAGGGGCGATGATGGACGTTGCGAAGCGCAATAGACGACGTTTCGATCAGCATCGAAAGCTTCCGTGCGCCGGAAGAGAAAAATCTGGCGGGTGCGCCATCCGCGCATTTCGAATCCCTGCGCCAGCTGGCGCGCAACCTCTTGCGCTCCAGCGTTTTCAGCCTGAGTCTGGACGAGCGCGACAGTCTTCACAGTATTTACGTTTGCAGCGTTCACATTTGCAGCCATGGCGGTCTCGACGGCCGTTGGTGGATTTTTTTGCTTTCTCAAAGTCGTCAGGCGAATAGATAACGCCTAGCGACGCAATAAAGCGAGCCCATGGGGGTGGAGCGCGGCGCTGCGCGCCGGCCCGCGTGGCGGCGCTATACGCCATCGTCACGGCGCGCAGCGCTCGGAGGACATGAGTTTGACTGCATTTGGCGATCTTCGACTTCGACATCAAGGCTTCATCGACGGCGCGTGGGTCGACGCCGAAAGCGGCGAGACCTTTGCCGTTCGCAATCCCGCGACCGGCGCCGTCCTCGGCGACGTTTCCGACATGGGCGCGGCGGAGGCGCGCCGGGCGATCGAATCCTGCGCGCATGCGCTGCCGGGCTGGCGCGATCGCGCCGCTAAGGAGCGCGCGCAAATCATGCGCCGCTGGTTCGAATTGATCATGGCCGATCAGGAGCGGCTGGCGCGCATCATCACCGCGGAAATGGGCAAGCCGCTCGCGGAGGCGCGCGGTGAAATTGCCTACGCCGCGAGCTTCATCGAGTGGTTCGCGGAGGAGGGCCGGCGCATTTACGGCGATGTGATACCGGGTCCGGCGGATCGTCGCCTGCTTGTTTTCAAGCAGGCGGTTGGCGTGACGGCGGCGATCACGCCGTGGAACTTCCCCTCCGCCATGTTCGCGCGCAAGGTCGGCGCGGCGCTCGGCGCCGGCTGCACGATGGCGGTGAAGCCAGCGGAGCTGACGCCATACTCCGCGCTGGCGCTGGCGGAGCTCGCCCAGCACGCGGGCGTGCCCTCTGGCGCGATCAATGTGGTGACGGCGAAGGATCCGGCGCCGGTGGGGCTCGAATTCACGCAAAATCCCCTCGTGCGCAAACTGACCTTCACCGGCTCGACCGAGGTGGGCAGGATCCTGCTGCGCCAGGCGGCCGAGAACATCCAGAAATGCTCGATGGAGCTTGGCGGCAACGCGCCGCTCATCATCTTCGAAGACGCCGATCTCGAGCGCGCCGTGGAAGGCGCGGTCGCCACCAAATATCGCAACAGCGGCCAGACCTGCGTGTCGGCGAATCGCATCCTCGTGCAGGCGTCGATCATCGACGCATTCGCAGAAAGGCTCGCGGCGGCGGCCGGCGCGCTTGAAGTCGGCGAAGGGACGCAGGCAGGGGTCGCGATCGGGCCGCTGATCGAAGAAGCGGCTGTCGAAAAGGTCGAGCGTCACGTCGCCGACGCCATCGCCCATGGCGCAAAGGTTCTCACTGGCGGCCACCGTCATGCGCTCGGCGGTTCTTTCTTTCAGCCGACGGTGCTCGCCAATGTGCCGGCCGACGCGCTGATCTTCAATGAGGAGACCTTCGGCCCCGTCGCGCCGCTCATTTCATTTGAGAGCGAGGCGGAGGCGGTGCGACTCGCCAACGCGACGCCCTACGGACTCGCCGCCTATTTCTATAGTCGCGACGTCGCCCGCGTGATCCGCGTCGCCGAGCAATTGGAGTTTGGCATGGTGGGCGTCAACGAAACGCTGATCTCGACGGAAGTCGCGCCATTTGGCGGCGTGAAACACTCGGGTCTGGGGCGCGAAGGATCGCGCTACGGCGTCGATGACTATATCGAGATCAAATATGTCTGCCTCGGCGGATTATGATCATTCGATCTGAATGCGGCCGTCGGTGACGGGCGCGATCGCGCCTGCTTTTTCGATGGCGTCGACGACGACGCTCGTGAGCAAGGGACCCTCGAAATCGCTCACGGGCGGTCTTGCGCGCGTCAGCGCGACATAACCGTCCTTGCCGCGGGCAAGGAAGTCGTTGGTCGCAACCTTGTAGAGCTTCTTGTCGTCGAGCGGCTTGCCGCCGATCTCGATCGACGCAAGCCGCGACCCTGGGACCGCGTCGCGCCGCACGACGATGCGGGCGCCGGAAATCTGCGCGAAGCGGCCAGCGTCCTTGTCGATCAGCCAGACGGCGTTTTCCAAGGCGGCGCGCAGATCGGCGCCGGAAAGCTCCAAAGTCACAAGCTGATTGTTGAACGGCAGCTCCCTGGCGATGTCCTTGCGCGTCAGCATCGTCCCTGGCGCATAGGTTCGATTGCCGCGAATGCCGCCGCCATTGACGATCGCGACGTCGGCGCCGGCGGCGGCCCGCATCGTGTCGGCGAAGAAGTCGCCGATCGCCGTTTCTTGGCTGCGCACGGTCGCCTTTCGGCTGTCGAGCGCGGTCTTTGTCACGCCGACGTCGACATCCAGCGCCTTGTCGATCGCCGCCTGACATTCTGCGACGCGCGCCGCGATTGCGAGGTCGGGCGCCACGTCGGCCGTGTCGATGATGCGGAACCTCGGCGTCCAGCGTTTTACCCCATCGTCGGCGATGCGCATCTCGACATCGATGGCGACCAGATTGACGCCGTCCGCCTGCGTCTCGCCGATCGCGGCGCGGCCGTCATAGGCGACAAGGAGATTGTGGTCGTGGCCGGAGAGAACGATATCGATCGGTCCAAGCCTCGCCAAACGCAGATCGTCCTGCCAGTCGGAATGGGTGACGACGACGACAAGATCCGCGCCGGCGTCGCGAAGCGCCTGCGCCTCGCGCTTGGCGGTCTCGATCGCCGGCAGAAGTTTGAGGCTTCCGGGGCTGGAGCGTCTCGCGGCTTCGTCGTCGGTCAGGCCGAAGATTCCGATCTTCACGCCCTCGACCTCGATGATCTTGCTGTCGGCGAAGCCGGGCAGGGGGCGGCCTGAGGCGTCGCGCAAATTCGCGGCGAGCAGAGCGAATTTGGCTTCCCCCATGCGCTGGCGAAAGACCGCCTCGCCGAAATCGAATTCGTGATTGCCGGGCGTGAACAGGTCGACGCCCATGCGGTTGAGGAGGTCGATAATATGCGCGCCCTGGTCGACACTGGAGGTGAGCGAGGGCGACAGCGTGTCGCCGGCATGCGCCACGATGATGTTTTTCGTCTTCGCGCGCTCGGCTTTGAGCGCGCTGGCCACGCGGGCGAAGCCGCCGCGTCCGTCCCTTTCCGATATTTCGTAAATATCGCTGAACACGAGGAAGGTGAGATTGACCACGCGCCCTGCGGCGCGGGCGGGGATGGTTACGGTCGCGAACGCGAGAGCCAAGGAAAGAAAGAAAAGACGCCGACCAACAAACCGCGACATAGCGCTTGCCCGTTTTCGATTGGAAAGACGCGCAATCTGCCTTCCTTCGATGACGAGGGCAATACGTCTTGGTGGGAGGCGAAATCCCTCCCCTTGACGGGGAGGGTGGTTCGTCAAGCGAACCGGGTGGAGTGACTTGCGCCGGAGAAACGTCATCACCCCCACCGGCGCCGCTTCGCGTCGCGACCTCCTCGCGACGGGGAGGTATGGCCGCCCTTCTTCTCCAGTCCCTCGCTTAGAAGCAACCGTATCTACATCAAAATGAAACGGCGCCCGTGGGCGCCGCTTCGCGTCGTCAGGAGACCAAACTTAGTAGTTGTAAGCGCGCTCGCCGTGATCGGTGATGTCGAGGCCTTCGCGCTCTTGATCCGGCGTCGGCCGCAGACCGACGATGAGGTCGACGAGCTTGAAAAGGATCGCTGAGCCGATGCCCGACCACAGTAAGGTGGCGATGACCGCGATGCCTTGCGCCTTCATTTGCGCCATCATGTCGTAGGTTCCGACGAAGTCCTCGAGATTGGTGTAGTCGGTGATGCCGACGCCGCCGAGCTCGGGCGCGACCAGCAGCCCGGTCGCCAGAGCGCCGGTGATGCCGCCGATGCAATGCACGCCGAAGACGTCGAGCGCATCGTCGTAGCCCACCTTCTTCTTCACGAAGTCGACGAAGAAGAGGCAGATCGGCGAAACCGCCAGGCCCAGGACGATCGCGCCGATCGGGCCGGCGAAGCCGGACGCCGGCGTGACCGCGACCAGACCCGCGACCGCGCCGGTAATCATGCCGAGGAGCGAGGGTTTGCCCTTCACCAGCCACTCGACGATCATCCAGGAGAGCGCCGCCGCGGCGGTCGCCACCATCGTGTTGATGAACGCCAGCGTCGTCGCGCCATTCGCCTCTAAGTTCGATCCGGCGTTAAAGCCGAACCAGCCGACCCACAGCAGCGAGGCGCCGACCATGGACAGGGTGAGCGAGTGCGGCGGCAAAGCTTCCTTGCCGTAGCCGATGCGCTTGCCGACAATAATCGCCCCTACCAGGCCGGCGATTCCGGCGTTGATATGCACCACCGTGCCGCCGGCGAAGTCCAGCGCGCCCTTACCGGCGAGCCAGCCCACGGCGTCGTTGATCTCGTCGATCTTCGCCTGCGCGGCCGCTTTGGCCGCCTCATCCGTGGCGGCGGCGAGCTGCGTCGCCGCGTCGACCAGAGCATTCGGATCAGCGACGCCCCAGACCCAGTGCGCGATCGGGAAGTAGATGATCGTCACCCAGAAGGCCACGAAGAGCAGCACCGCCGAAAATTTCATACGCTCCGCGAAGGCGCCGATGATGAGCGCCGGCGTGATCATCGCGAAGGTCATCTGGAAGACGATATAGGCGTATTCCGGAATCACGGTTCCCGGCGTGAAGGTCGCCACGTTGGAGGAGGCGGTGACGCCTTTGAGGAACAGCTTGTCGATGCCGCCGATGTAATTGCTCAGCGCGCCGCCGTCGCCGAAGGCGAGCGAGTAGCCGTACAGAGTCCATATGACGCCGACCAGCGAGACGATCGCGAAGGTCTGCGACAGGATCGACAGCATGTTCTTGCTGCGCACCAAGCCGCCGTAGAACAGCGCGAGTCCGGGAATGGACATCATCAGCACCAAGAGCGACGACGTCATCATCCAGGACGTGTCGCCGGGATTGGGCGTGGGTTCGTTCGCGGCGAAAGCCGGCAACGCCAGCGAGGCCGAAATCGCCGCTCCCGCGAGGATCGAAGCGACAGAAGCGCTTCGAGGCAAAGGAAGTTTCATGTGTGAGAGCTCCTGATGTTGCGGGAAGGCGATCAAAGCGCGTCGGCGTCGGTTTCGCCGGTGCGGATGCGGATGGCGCGCTCAAGCGGCGTGACGAAAATCTTTCCGTCGCCGATCTGCCCGGTGCGCGCCGTATTGGAGATTGCCTGGATCACCTGATCGACGAGGGCGGCGTCGACGGCGACTTCGATCTTCAGCTTCGGCAAGAAACTGATCGCATATTCTGCGCCGCGATAAATTTCCGTATGTCCTTTCTGACGTCCGTAGCCCTTGACTTCAGTCACGGTAAGGCCGTGCACGCCGATGTTGGTCAGCGCGTCGCGGACCTCATCGAGCTTGAACGGCTTGATGATCGCTGTCACGATTTTCATCTGCCAATCCTGTTGTTATCGACCTCGTTGGCGAGCGTCGCTCGCTTGACGGAGACGCCTTGGTCGCAGATCGCGGAGAGGACGCCGCCGCGTCGGCGCCGAAGTGCTTTCAAATGCCGTGCCAGCCGCGCTGACGCTGATTTCGCTTGCAAGCGCGCCGATCGGCGGGGCCAGTTCCGCCGGGTTGCCTCCGACGTTTGGCTACAGCCCTTGAGCCGCCTGCGAAGTCCTCGGTCACGGACGACCGCGGGCGCCGAAGCCGGCGCTTGTTCCAGATCCAAGGCTTTGCTCACAATATAGGCAATTACTGACTAGGCGCCCTAAGTCTAGGCACAGCGCTCAGGACGGGGGGGCGCCGCGCCGACGCACAAGGCCTTCTTGGCTGACGGACGCCACCAGTCGCCCCTCGCGGGTGAAAATCTGGCCGCGCGTCAAGGCCCGCGCGCCGCCGGCCCAGGGGCTCTGCTGCGCATAAAGCAACCATTCGTCCACGCGCAGCGTCTCATGAATCCAAAGGGCGTGATCGAGGCTCGCGACCTGTATGTTCGGATCGAAGATCGTCAGGCCGTGCACGATCAGCGCTGTGTTGAGCAGAGTCATGTCGGACAGATAGGCGAGCAACGCGCTGTGAATGTCCGGCGCGTCGGGCAGCGCGCCGCGCACGCGAAACCAGATCATCTGGCCCGCCGCGCGGCGTTCGGGAAAAAAGACGTCGTCTGGCGCGACCACGCGCATGTCGAGCGCGTTTTTTCGCTCCAGCCAGCTTTCGGCCTGTCGAGGAAGGAAGGCGCGAAAGCGCTCGACGAGCGCATGCATGTCGTCGAGGCCCTCGGGGTCCGGCGCATCCGGCATGCCGGCGGCGTGCGTGAAGCCCGACTCGCGCCGCTGGAACGACGCCTCCATCGAAAAAATCGTATGCCCGTGTTGAGTCGCGTTGCAGCGGCGCGTCGTGAAACTCTTGCCGTCGCGCACGCGTTCGACGGCGAAGTCGATCGGCGTCGACGGATCGCCGGCGAGGATGAAATAGCCGTGCAATGAATGAACCGGGCGGTCCGCGGGCGCGGTTCGCGTCATCGCGACCAGCGCCTGCGCGACGGCCTGTCCGCCATAGACCTGTCGTCCGGAGGAGGGCGGGCTAAAGCCGCGAAAGAGATCGCGCCCGATTTCTTCCAGCTCGAGGAGCGCCAGAAGCTCGGATGGCGCGGTTTCGTCCATCACGGACGACCCGGTCAGTCGATCTGACGCGCCTCCTCGGGCAGCATGATCGGTATGCCGTCGCGGATCGGATAAGCGAGCCGCGCCGAGCGCGAGATGAGCTCCTGTCGCGCGCTGTCATATTCGAGCGTGGTCTTCGTCAGCGGGCAGACGAGGATTTCGAGCAGGCGGGGATCTATCCGCGTCGGCTCCGCCAGGGATTCGAGCTTCTCGGCGCCGGAATCGCGTTCGTCAATCATGGAGTTTCCTTCAATGCCATTGGGGCCGATCGCCATCTCGTTGCGCGAGATCGAGCTTGGCGAGCGCGATGAGCGTTTCCGCGCGAGTCTTTAAATCAATCGCTTCGACCAGCGCCTGCTTGTCGTTCGCGCTGAACGGACACATCATCGCCAGCGCATTGACGAGAGTTTCGGTCGGCGCCGCGTCAATGCTTGCCCAGTCGACTTCAAGTTTTGAACATTCGGCGAAATTTCGCAACATCGAGACCATGCTGTCGCGGTCGACAGCGTCGGCGCCCGCGCCCGCCCTCAGATCCTCCGCGAATTCGTCATACCTGGCCCGACACTGGCGGTATGGCGTCGGGACCGTCAGCTCTTGCTGAACCCGAAACCGCGCCACGCCGGTGAGGGTGATGAGATAACGGCCGTCGCCCGTCTCGGCGATGCGCGTGAGGCGTCCGGCGCAGCCGATTTCGTAGAGCTGCGGCGCTTCCGCGGCGCCATCGTCGCCGGGCAGCGGCTGGATCATGCCGATCAGGCGCGCGCTTGCGATCGCGTCGTCGATCATCGCGAGATAGCGCGGCTCGAAAACATTGAGCGGAAGTTCGCCGCGCGGCAGCAATATTGCGCCAGAAAGCGGGAAGAGCGGCAGATCCGTCGGCAATTCGCTAACGTCGGCGTAGGGACGGTTCAGGCTCATATCGGCGAACGCCTCTCCCTATGAGTAGAGCAGCGTGGACAGTCGTCGCCGTGCGGTCACGGCCGCCTTGTCCATCGGTCCCCACGCTTCGAAAAACTGGATGAGCTGCTTCCTTGCGCCATCGTCATTCCAACTACGGTCGCGGCGGATGATTTCAAGCAGCGCGTCTGCTGCTTCCTCGCGCAGCCCTTCGGCGTTAAGCGCCAGCGCCAGATCGAAATGGGCCTGCAGGTCGTTGGGATCGAAATTGACCCGATTCCTCAATTCGTCGATTGCGCCGAGATCCTGAGCCTGCTGGGCGATCTGAAGCGCGGCCGCAGCCGCGGCGACGTCGCCGTCGCGGCGCGCTGCGTCAGGGAGCGCGTCCAAAAGCGCCGCCGCGTCGTCGAAGCGTCCAGAGTCGCTGTAAAGGCGCAGCAAGGCGGCGGCGGCCTTGGCGTTGGGCGGTTCGGCGGCGGCGAGTTCGGCAAGCAGCGACTCCGCGCCGGCAAGATCGCCCTCGGCGACCATCGCCTCCGCCGCTTCGAGCGCGTCGCCTTCGTCCTCGATCGGACCGATCAGCCGCTCCAGGAAGCCCTTGATCTGACTTTCGGGCAGCGCGCCGACGAATCCGTCAATGGGCCGGCCGCGCTGAAACGCCACGACCGCCGGGATCGACTTGACGCCGAGCTGATCGGCGATCAGCGGATCGGCGTCGATATTCATTTTGACCAGCGCGATCTTGCCGCCGGATGCGGCGACCAGACGCTCGAGGACAGGCGCAAGCTGGCGGCAAGGGCTGCACCAGGGCGCCCAGAAATCGACGAGCACGATCTGCCGCATCGACGCGTCGAGAACGTCGGCGCGGAAACGATCCGTCGTCGTTTCGACCGGCGTCGTCGGCGCGCCAGCCATTCTCGCCGTCTCAACCATGCGCGTCTCCCCCTTATCGTGATCTCGGCCGTCGGATGCTGGAGGCATTGCCGCATCGGGACGGCCTAGCGCAAGCCCCGGACGAAGGTCAGATAGACCGGAACGCGGCCTTCGGCCATGGCTTTGGCTTCATATTTGGTTCGGCTCCAGCCTGACCAGGGCGTTCGCCAGTCGTCGGCGCGCTGCGCGCGCCAGCGAAAGGCGGGGTGCGCCCGCAGCCGCGCCAAGGTCCAGGCGGCGTAGTCCTCAATGTCGGTCGCAAAGCGCAGCTCGGCGTCGGCGCGCATCGCTCGCGCGAGCCGATCAAGATTTTCGCGCGCAATGAAGCGCCTCTTGCGATGGCGCCGTTTAGGCCAGGGGTCCGGATAGAACAGATACACGCGCGACAGGCTGTCCTCCGGCAGCCAGTCGAGCGCGTCGGCGGCGTCGCCCTGATGCAGCCGGATATTCGTCAGGCCGCGCGTTTCAATGCGGGCGAGGAGCTTCGCCACGCCATTGGTGAAGGGTTCGCAACCGATGAAATCGACCTCGGGGCTGGCGCTCGCCGCGGCGATCAGATGCTCGCCGCCGCCAAAACCGATTTCGAGATGCGTTTCTCGGGCGAGGGACGGCGACGGCTGCGAAAGGTCCAGCGACAGGCGCGGCAGAAGCTCTTCGATCAGCGCCGCCTGATGCTTTCGAAGCGCCTTGCCTTTCGAGCGGCCGTAGAGCCGCGCATGAGGGCGGCGATGTGACGGCGTCTCGCCCATGAAATGCCAATGTCGCAGCGCTTACTTGATCAACTTCATGGCGGCGAAGAGGAAGCCGGCCAGCGCGATTTGCGTCAGGACGAGCCAGCGCACGATGTCGACTTTGAGATCGGCGACCGCCTCCTTTAAATCGCTTTTCGTTACGAGTTGCGACGCGTCGATTTCCCGCAAGGCTTCCACCACGCCGGTGGCCTGCTCCTCGGTAAAGCCGCGTTTGCGCAGCAACTGGGCTACAGCCAGAGTGTCAATTGTCAATGCGCTCATGGACACAGGATAAGTCCAGTCGCCTTGGCATTCAATTCGCGCCCGCGCCGCCCGAAGAGCGTTCGCTGGAGCCCTCAGGCGAAATGCGATTTCAGCTGGTCGACGAGATCGGTCTTTTCCCAGGAGAAGCCGCCGTCCGCGTCGGGCGTGCGGCCAAAATGGCCGTAGGCGGAGGTGCGGGCGTAGATCGGGCGGTTGAGCTGCAGATGCTCGCGGATGCCGCGCGGCGAGAGCCGGACGAGCTGCGGCAGCACCTCTTCCACCTTCTCCTCGCTCACATGGCCCGCGCCGTGCAGATCGACATAGATCGACAGCGGCTCGGCGACGCCGATCGCGTAGGCAAGCTGTAGCGTGCAGCGATCGGCGAGCCCGGCGGCGACGATATTCTTGGCCAGATAGCGCGCGGCGTAAGCGGCTGAACGATCGACTTTGGTGGGATCCTTGCCGGAGAAGGCGCCGCCGCCGTGGGGCGCGGCGCCGCCATAGGTGTCGACGATAATCTTGCGGCCGGTGAGCCCGGCGTCGCCGTCGGGCCCGCCGATAAAAAATTTACCGGTCGGATTGATGTGCCATACGGTCGCGTTGGTGATCCAGCCTTCGGGCAGCGCCTCGCGGATGTAGGGCTCGGCGATGCGGCGAATGTCGGCCGGCGAGAGGCTCTCGTCGACATGCTGATGCGAAAGCACGATCTGCGTCGCTTCCACCGGCTTGCCGTCGGCGTAGCGAACGGTGACCTGGCTCTTGGCGTCCGGGCCGAGACCCTTTTCCTTGCCGCTGTGGCGCGCTTTCGCCAGCAGCTCCAAAATCTTGTGCGAATAATAGATCGGCGCCGGCATCAGTTCGGGCGTTTCGCGCACGGCGTAACCGAACATGATTCCCTGGTCGCCCGCGCCTTCGTCCTTGTTCCCGGCCGCGTCCACGCCCTGCGCAATGTCGACGGACTGCTCGTGCAGGAGCACCTCCACATTGGCGGTGTTCCAGTGAAAACCGCGCTGCTCGTAGCCGATGTCGCGAATGGCGCCGCGCGCGAGCTCGATGATGCGCTCAAAGGGAACATGCGGCCCGCGCACTTCCCCGGCGATGACCACGCGATTTGTCGTCGCCAGAGTTTCGGCGGCGACGCGAATGGCGTAAGGGTCGATGCCCGCCTTCGGGCCTTCACGGAAAAACTCGTCAACGATTTCGTCTGAAATGCGGTCGCACACCTTGTCCGGGTGGCCTTCGGAAACGGATTCGCTCGTGAAAAGATAATTCTTCCGGGTCACTTCCATATCTCCGATGGCTTTGAGGAAGAGTAGAATAGCTGCGGAACAGGCGGGTTCATGTGCCAGCGTGCGTTCGGTGCGTCAAGCCGAAAAGCCCCAATCGTTCGTTTTGGAGAACGAGAATCTCTTACTCCCCGGTCGGCTCCGACTGCTCCGCAAGCGTCGTCACGAGATCGATGACCCGCTTGCGCACCTTGGGATCGCGGATGCGTGCGAAGGCGCGATTGAGATGCAGGCCTTCCGCCGTGGATAGAAAATCGACGACATATTGCGAGGAGGAATCCTCCGCGAACCCGCCGGCCTGCGAGGGCGCGCCGCTTGTCGGCGCGCCTTCGAAGAAAAACGACGGCGGCACGTTCAAAGTCTTCGAGATCTGTTGAAGCCGACTCGCGCCGATGCGATTGGTGCCCTTCTCATATTTTTGCACCTGCTGAAAAGTGATTCCGAGCGCCTCGCCGAGCTTCTCTTGACTCATTTTCTTGAGAACACGTTGCATGCGCACGCGGCTGCCGACGTGACGGTCGATCGGGTCTGGCGTCTTCTTCAACTTGACCGCCTCCTGTTCAGTTGTAGGCGAATCCTCGCCGAGCGCGCAAGCTACATTGCAGGTAGGTCCATGTATTTCAACAAACATTCGAGTTGCGCGCGGCCCCGCGCCGATCTTTCCCGAATTGGACAGGCGACATTCTCGGCTCGCTCAAGGTCGGCGCGTGGCGGCAGGCCGGCAAGAACGCCTGCGTCTCGCCGGCCCGGCGGGCGTTCGGCCTTCCAGCAGCGGCGCGCGCCCGACGGTCGGATCAAGCAAATCCCGGGAGTCCGGCGCGCCTCAAGGGCTAGCGGCGGGCGACGCCGATCAAGGCCAACGCCGTCGCCAGGGCAAGAAGCGACGGAAACGCCAGCGCGCCATAGGCGGCGAAGACGGTGGGCGCCGCCTCCTTCGGCAGGCCGCCGTCGATGACGCCTTCCTGGCCGAGCGGAAGCGCCTGAAGAATGCGGCCGTAAGCGTCGATGATCGCCGAAACGCCGGTATTGGCGACGCGGATCATCGGCAGGCCTTCTTCGATCGCGCGCAGGCGCGCCTGAGCGAGATGCTGATAGGGACCGGTCGTGTGGCCGAACCATCCGTCATTGGTGACGTTGAGGAACAGCCGGGGCCGTTCGGCGGCGTCGCGCTGGACCGCCTCGCCGGAAAAAATCGCTTCGTAGCAGATGAGCGGCGCAATGGGCGGCAGGCCCGGCGCGGCGAGAAGCCGCGGACCCGCGCCGCGGTCCCATATGCCCGGAACGAGATGGTTGATTCCAAGCGGGCGCAGCAAGTCCTCCAGCGGCAGATATTCTCCGAAGGGAACGAGATGGATCTTGTCGTAGAAGGCGACGATCGTCTCACCCTGCACCGCCTCGATCGAATTGAATATCTTGCCACGCCGTCCGCCGCCGTCGCCTTCGGCCCGCGCCGCGCCGGTCAAGAGAACGCCGCCGTTGAGCTTGCCGGCGATCGCCGCCAGCGCCTCCGGATGATTGGAAATGACGTAGGGAAATGCGGATTCAGGCCAGACGAGATGGGTGATCTCGGCGAGCCCGGACGGCCGCTCGTTCGTGGCGCGCTGCGAGAGCGCGAGATAGTGGCGCAAGATCGCCGCGCCGTTTTCAGGGCGAAACTTCGCGTCTTGAGGCAGATTGGGCTGCATCAGGCGCAGCGCCACGCCGTCGACATAGCGCGTCTCGTTGACGCCGAGCCGAACCGCGCCATAGGCGAGCATGACCGCGGCGAGCGCCGCCGCGACGAGCATCGTCCCGCTCATGCGGCGGCCGCGGTCGGGCGCGCGAGCGATGAGCGTCGCGGGGGCCGCGAAAATCACGATCGCGATAATGTCGAGCCCGTGGAGGCCGACGAGAGAGGCGGTCTGCGCCAGCGGCCCGGCGCCGGCGAGCGCCATGCCGACATCGTTCCAGGGAAATCCGGTGAACAGATGTCCCCGGAGCCACTCGGCGGCGCCCAATCCGGCGGCGAGCGCGAAGACGCGGGCGCCGCCCGGCGACCAGAGCAAGCGCGCGAGCGCAAAGCCCAGCGCCGTGAACAGCGCCAGGACAGCGGGCAGGCCGAACACGGCGAGCGGCAAGGCCCAGGCGAATTGGTCGGCTTCGACGAGCGTCGCGGCGCCCATCCACCAGAGGCCGGCGACGAAATAGCCGAAGCCGAGCCACCAGCCTGCCCCCGCCGCCGAGAGAATCGTCCCCGCGGCGAAGCGCGGCGGGTCGTCCGCGTTCGCTGCGCCGTCGATGAGCCAGACGGCGACGGTGAGCGGCGCGAACATCGCCGGGATGAAGTCAAAAGGGGCGAGGGCGAGCGCGCCCGCCGCGCCCGCGCCAAAGGCGATCAGGCGCCGGGTCCAACCGCTGGCGCGAACAATCCGCTGCGTAAGCGCCGGCGCTCGCGCGCGTGCGCTGGCGATCTCGGCAATCTGCGCCATCTGGGCTTGGTCCCATCCGAATCGGCGTGAGCGACTCTAAAGAGTTTCGCGAAGGCGCAAAGCCGTGCTTGGCGGACGCGCCCGCCAGCGTCTCACGCGCACGGCGGACGCATTAAGGTCGCCGGACTTTTCTTCCTGGCGCGACAGGGCGTCACCCCTGCGGCCGCAATATGACAAGCGCATTGCAACGTCTGGCTTAGGCGCGCCTGCGCACGCGCAGCTTGCCGACGCGCCGCGGATCGGCGTCGACGATCTCGAATTCGTACGATTCGACCGGCGCCGCAATGATCTCTCCGCGCATCGGCACGCGGCCCGCAAGCCAGGCGACGAGGCCCCCGAGCGTCGTCACCTCGGCGGGCGCATCTTCAAGCCTGAAGTCGACGCCAAGCCGCGCCGTCACTTCATCGAGGTCGGCGCGGCCATCGATAATAACGTCGCCGTTCTCAAGCTCGACAAAGCCCGACTCGTCGACGACGTCATGTTCGTCCTCAATGTCGCCGACGATCATCTCCATGATGTCTTCGATCGTCACCAGGCCGTCGGTGCCGCCATATTCGTCGATGACGAGCGCCAGATGCGTGTGCGTCGCCTGCATGCGGATCAACAGATCGAGTGCCGGCATCGAGCGGGGCACGAAGAGCACCGTTCTGAGCAGATTGGCCTGCGACAGCGGCGTGTCGAAGTCGATCTTCTTTGGTTCGGCCGTCGCGGCGCCAGGGCCTTCGCGCCGATCGGCGCAACGCCCGATATGATTGACGAAATCGCGGATATGAATCATGCCGCGCGGGTCGTCGAGCGTATCGGCGTAGACCGGCAGGCGCGAATGTCCGGCGGTGCGAAACAGCTCCAGCGCGTCGCGCAACGAGGCGTCAAGCGAAATGGCGATGATGTCGGCGCGCGGAATCATCGCGTCGTCGACTCGCATGTCGTGCAGGCCGAGCACGTTCTTCAAGAGCGCCCGTTCGTGCGGGGTTACGTCACACGCCGACTCTTCAAGCCTGTCCTCGATGTCCTCGCGCACCGACGCCGGCGCAAGACCGAACAGCCCGCGCAGCCAGTCGACCAGGCTCGGGCGCGGTCCATCGCCGGCGCGTCGTAATGGAAGGGGATCGTCGGCGTTATCGTATCGCGTCGACATGCGCTTTATTTAGTTCGCTCCGCCCGCCGGCCCCTCTGCGTCCTCCGCATAGGGGTCGGGAAATCCAAGCGCCAAAGCGATCTTGCGCTCCAGCGCTTCCATCCGCTCGGCCTCGTCCGCGGTCTCGTGATCATATCCGATCAGATGCAGAAATCCATGCGCCACCATATGGGCGGCGTGGGCGCGCAAAGGCTTGCCTTGCTCCTGCGCCTCTTTGGCGACAGTTTCGTAGGCGATGATGACGTCGCCAAGCAGGGGCTTGCGCTCAACCGCGCCAGGCGTCGGAAAAGACAGGACGTTGGTCGGCTGGTCCTTGCCGCGCCAGGCGGCGTTGAGCGCCTGGATCGCCGCGTCGTCGCTGAAGGTGACGCTAAGTTCACATTCCTTCGCAAGCGTCGCCCCGCTCACGGCGAGACTCTGATGGACGCAGTCCTGCGCCAACTCTTCGAGGTTCGCTACCTGTCGCCACGCGGGCGCCGCGACAATCACGTCGATCTCCAACGTCAGCCGTCCCCGCGCGGCTGCCGATTGGCCCGCGCGGCGCGTTCATAGGCCCCAACGATTTGTCGCACAAGATCGTGACGCACGACGTCGCCTTCGGAAAATTTCACCCGGCCAATGACGTCGAGATCTGACAGCAGCGCGACCGCTTCCGAGAGCCCGGATTTCTGTCCAGGCGGCAGGTCGGTCTGCGACGGATCGCCGGTCACGATCATTCGCGAACCTTCGCCAAGCCGGGTCAGAAACATCTTCATCTGCATCGAGCTGGCGTTTTGCGCCTCGTCGAGCAGGACGCAGCTTCGCGTCAGCGTGCGGCCGCGCATGAACGCGAGCGGCGCGACTTCGATGAGGCCGGTCTGCATGCCGCGCTCGATCATCCGCGCATCCATGAAATCATGGAGCGCGTCGAAGATCGGGCGAAGATAGGGATCGACCTTGTCGCGCATGTCGCCGGGCAAAAATCCAAGACGCTCGCCGGCTTCGACCGCCGGACGGGACAACACCAGCCGTTCGACCGCGCCCTGCTCCATCAGCTGCACCGCGTGGCCGACCGCGAGCCAGGTCTTGCCCGTGCCCGCGGGGCCTTCCGCGAAGACCAGCTCGTAGCGCTTGAGCGCGCGCAAATACTGGTCCTGCGCGGCGTTGCGCGCACGCACCGGACCGCGCTTGCGGGTCAAAATCGTTTCGAAGGCGCCGCGCGTCGGCTCCGAATCCGGAAACAGGCTGCGCTGGCGCGCCGTCTCTTCGACGGCGCCGTCAACGTCGCCCGGCGTAATCGTCTGGCCCATGGCGACCCGTTCATAAAGCGCCTCGAGCACGCGGCGGGCGTGTTCGCATGCCTCGGTCTTGCCCTTGAGGGTGACGTGATTGCCGTTGGCGAAGGAGGCGACGCGCAATCGTCGTTCGAGCTTAGCGAGATTCTGGTCGTAGAGGCCGAAAACCAGCGAGGCGTGACGGTTGTTTTCAAAGGCGAGCGTGATTTCCGCTTCCGGTTCAGGCTCAGGTCCCCGCGCCGCGAGCAACGGGTCGTCCATCGTCGTCAAGCCTTCGCCTCCTCGCCCGTGAGCCGCCCGCCCAAGGAATTCGAGCCCGCCGCGAGGATTTTCACCCGCGCTTCGCGGCCAATATGCGCGATCGGGCCTTCAACATGCACAGCCTGCATATAGGGGCTCTTGCCGGCGATTTGCCCCTCATGCCGCCCGGGCTTTTCAAACAGCACGTCCAGTTCCTGGCCGACGGCGGCGGCGTTGAAGGCGCGCCGCTGCTCGTCAAGCAGGGCCTGGAGCGCGGCGAGGCGTTCGCTCTTCACCTTCTCGTCGACTTGATCGTCGCGGTCGGCGGCGGGCGTGCCCGGGCGCGGAGAATATTTGAAGGAGAAGCTCGCAGCGAAGCGCACAGTCCGCACGAGCGCCATCGTGGCCTCAAAATCCCTGTCGCTTTCGCCTGGAAAGCCGACGATGAAATCCGACGACATCGCGATGTCCGGGCGGGCGTTCCGAAGATTTTCGACGATTGCGAAATAGGCGTCTGCGTCGTGCTTGCGGTTCATCGCCTTCAAAATGCGGTCCGAACCCGACTGAACCGGCAAATGCACATAGGGCATGAGCTTTGGAATCGCGCCATGGGCGTCAATCAACTCCTGCGCCATGTCGACCGGATGACTCGTGGTGTAGCGCAGACGCGTCAGCCCTTTAATCTGCGCCAGCCGCTCGAGAAGCTGCGCCAGGCTCGCTTCGCCGCCGTTCGGCTGCGGTCCGCGATAGGCGTTGACGTTCTGCCCGATCAGCGTGATCTCGCAGACGCCAGCGTCGATGAGACGCGTGGTTTCTTCGACAATCTCGGCCAAGGGACGCGACGCTTCGGCGCCGCGGGTGTAGGGCACGACGCAGAATGCGCAGAACTTGTCGCAGCCTTCCTGCACGGTGACGAAAGCGGAAACGCCGCGCGCGCGAATTTGCGCGCGACTAGGCGCGGGCAGGGCGCGGAATTTGTCCTCGACGGCGAAATCCGTATCGATCACGCGCGCGCCGCTCTTGGCCTGGCGCAAGAGTTCCGGCAGCCGGTGATAGCTTTGCGGGCCGACGACGAGATCCACCGCGCGCTGACGCTTGAGCACCTCTTCGCCCTCGGCCTGGGCGACGCAGCCGGCGACGACGATCTTCATGTCGCGGCCTTGAGCGTTCAGGGCGCGTTTGGCGATCGCCAGCTTGCCAAGTTCAGAATAGATTTTTTCCGCGGCCTTTTCGCGAATATGGCAAGTGTTGAGAATGACGAGATCGGCGTCTTCTTCGCTTGTGGTCTCGGCGTAGCCCTCGCGGCCGAGCAGGTCGGTCATGCGTGTCGCGTCATAGACGTTCATCTGGCAGCCATACGACTTGACCAGAACTTTGGAGATTTGCGCAGTCTCGGACCGCTGAGGCCTGGATAGCCTCTCAGTCAGCTCTTTGACTTCCGTGACTATTTTTCTACTCCATCGGTCACCGCGGCGACTCGGCGCGCTATCCGAGCGGAGTGAGTATACGACATTTTGGGGCTCGGAGCCGGCAAGATTTAGGGCGTCTTCATATTTTGCGAGAAGGCCCGCCATAGCGGTAAAGCAGCGCTCTCGCAAGGCCGGGGCGCTCAGATCTCCAGGCGCAGATTGATCGCCGCGCGCCGTTCGCCATTGGCGCGCTGATAATAGTTTTCGCGCCTTCCAATCTCCTTGAAGCCTTCGTCGGCATATAACTTCAGCGCGGCGGCGTTGTCGTCGGCGACCTCCAGAAAGACCAGCCGGGCGCCGCCGCGCTCAAGATTTTCCAGGTGTTTTTCGAGAATGCGCCGTCCCAGTCCGGCGCCGCGCCGCGCAGGATCCACGGCGAATGTGAGAATTTCGGCGTCGGGCGGCGTCAGCCGCGAAAGTATAAAGCCGCCCAGTTCGCCTCTGCGGCCCTCGGGAACCGCGCCGTCAGCGACGATATGCGCGTCGGCCAGATAATTCTCGAAATCGATTTTCGACCAGCCGTAGGCGAAAGACGCGCCGTGCAGGCGTTCGCAGTCTTCGGCGCGCTCACCGCCGATGGGCTCGATAATGAATGTCGGCTTGGCGAAAAAGGACGAAAGCAGCGTCATGGCGCAAACTCACGCCTGCGCCGGGGCGACGGCCGGGCGGACGCCGGACGCCGCGTCGCGCAAGGCCGCCGCGCCCTTTGGTTCAGGCCGTGCGCCCGGCATCACGACATCGGGCTCCTTAAGATAGAGCGGCCGGGCGGGCGCCGTTTCAGGCTGCGCCGCGAGACCCAGGCGCGCCACGAGAACGATATCGGGCGCAGGCCGCTCGCTGGCGATCTTGACCGGAAAGCCCCGGCCGCGCGCCTCGTTCGCGAGCAGCGGCGCGCCGGAGCCGATGAGAAGCAGCGGGCCGGTCCCAAGCGCCCGCACCGCTTCATGGGCGGTGATGCGCCTCGGCGTGAGCAGCGGCCGTCCGCCGGGCCCGAAAGCGGCGATGTAGACCTTCCCGTAGCGCGCGTCGATCGCCGCCGCGACGACGCCCTCGAAAGGATCGACGATCAGCGGAGCGGCGAGCGCGGCGAGCGTCGAGACGCCAACGATTTCGGCCTTGCAGGCAAGCGCGATCGCCTGGCCGGCGGCAAGGCCGATGCGGATGCCGGTGAAAGAGCCCGGTCCCACCGTGACGGCGATGCGATCGAGCGACGCGAAGCCGCCTTCGACCTTGCTCATGATTCGCTTGATCAGCGGCAGCAGAGCCTCGGCGTGGCCGCGCTCCATCTCCATGGTTTCGGCGGCGATCGGCGCCGCCGCGTCATGGTCCAGCACGCAGGCCGCAACGGCTGGGAGGGCGGTGTCGATCGCAAGGATTCGCATGATTCGTTGATTATGACGCTTTTTAGGGCGCGATCAACAAAGGCGGCATGATGCGTCACGCATGAGCCCCTACGCCGGCTCGACCGCCTTCACCTGTGGCAGGAAATGCTTGAGCAGATTCTCAATGCCGTTTCGCAGCGTCGCGGTTGACGAGGGGCATCCCGAACAGGCGCCTTTCATCGCAAGATAGACGACGCCGTCTCTGAAGCCCCGAAACACAATATCGCCGCCGTCGCCGGCGACCGCCGGACGCACGCGCGTCTCAATGAGTTCCTTGATCGTGGCGACCGTATCGGCGTCGACGGCGTCGTAGAACTCGGCGCCGGACTGGGGGGCCGCCGCGCCTTCCGTCAAGAGCGGCGCGCCGGAGGCGAAATGCTCCATGATCGTGCCAAGAATGGCGGGCTTCAGATGCGGCCAGTCGGCGTCGTTCTTCGTCACCGAGACGAAATCCGCGCCATACAGCACCGCTTCTACGCCCTCGATGGAGAGCAGCGCCTCGGCGAGCGGCGCATTCGCGGCGTCGTCGCGCGAGCGGAATTCCATCGCGCCCTGGCCCAGCACGTCCTGGCCGGGCAAAAACTTGAGGGTTGCGGGATTGGGGGTGGCTTCAGTCTGGATAAACATCGGGAGACTCCTGCGTCCGGTTCAAGGCCGGCGGGAAGTGAGGCATTATCACAAATTGCGCGTTGTGTGACATCGTCGACATTACTTAAGCGTTTCACAGCCGTCTTGCGAGAGCGTTCGTCGCCCGCGCCAGCGCTTGAGGGCGACGGCTGGCCAGATCGCCTCGACCAGGCCGAAGGGCCAGGCGTCTTGGAGGAACCCGTAGACGGATCCCAGCGCCCAGGCGCCGGCAAAACACAGCACGAACCAATGGCTGCGGTCTTCCAGCGCATAGGCGATCAACGTCACGCTCACGGCGACGAGCCCGAACCATGTCAGCATATCTATCGCGCAAATCTCTTCTTAGCGTCGCCTTGCATTTGCCATGCCCGCGCGAATACCGCAGTGTTTGCGGATGGACGAAACTGCGCTGCTCGAGGCCAACGCCGCCTATTACCGCGCCTTCGCCGCGCGCGACCTTGGCGGGATGAACGATCTTTGGGCGGAGGAGGGGTGTTCCTGCGTTCACCCCGGCTGGCCGGCGCTCGTCGGGCGCGCGCCGGTGCTCGCCTCCTACCGCGATATTTTTCGCAATCCGCAACAGGAGGCGGTGACGGCGCTGGACCCGCAGACGCTCATCGAGGGCGCCGACGCCCGAGTTTTCTGCGTCGAGAATGTCGGCGGCGGCTTTCTGCTCGCGACCAACTGGTTTCGCCTGATCGGGGGGCGATGGCGCCTGCTGCATCACCAGGCGAGTCCGCTGGCGATGGCGCCGATCGCGGAGCCGGAGGAAAAACGCTCGTTTCACTGACGTTGACCGGCTCTTGGCGAATTAAAGATTCACCTGCGCTCCAATCTCGACGACGCGTCCCGCTGGAATGTGGAAGTAGTCGCTGGCGTTTGTGGCGTTGCGCGAGAGGAAGATGAAAAGGTTGCGCTGCCAGCGCGGCATGGCGCTGCTCGCCGCAGGCTTCAGCGCGCGCCGCGAAAGCAGGAACGAGGTCGACATGATGTCGAACTTCCATCCAAGGTTCCGGCACAGACCGAGCCCGTAAGGAACGTTGGGCTCCTCCATATAGCCGAAGCTCATCGTCACCTGGCGGAACAGGCTGTTGATTTCGAACATTTCGATGCGCTCGCCGTCAGGCACGCGCGGAACGTCGGCGGTGACGATCGTAAGAATCACATTGTGTTCATGCAGCGCCTTAAAGTGCTTCAGCATGTGCAGCAAAGCGACCGGCGCGAGCTGCGGCTGCGTCGTAAGATAGACTCCCGTTCCAGGCACAAGCGTCGGCGGCCTCCTCTCTAGGTTTTCGAGAACGATTCGCAGTGGTACGTCCGACTGTTGCGCCTTCTCTTCCAGGAGATTGGTCCCGCGCATCCATGCGCGCATGAGGAGCATCATGGCCCCGGCGATGAGCAGCGGCACGAAGCCGCCTTCCCAGACTTTCATGAGATTGGCTCCGAGAAAAATGAGGTCGATTACGAGAAAGGGCGTCATGAGCGCCGCCGTCGCCCAGAGCGGCCAACGCCAGTGGCGGCGCACCACGACCATTGCGAGCAGAGTCGTCACCACCATCGTGCCAGTCACGGCGATGCCATAGGCGCTGGCGAGCCGGCTGGACGAGCCGAAGAGCATGACGAGCGCGAGCGCGCCAATGAGCAGCAAGGTGTTGACCGTCGGCATGTAGATCTGACCAGACTGTTCTTCTGAAGTGTGCCGACTACGCATGCGCGGCAGAAGACGCAGCCGGATCGCTTGCGCCGTCAGCGAATAGGAGCCGGTGATGACCGCCTGGCTGGCGATGATTGTGGCGAGCGTGGCGAGAGCGACGATGAACGGCAGCGCCCACTCGGGATAGAGGAAGAAGAAGGGGTCCTTGATCGTCTCGGGCGCAGCGAGCACCAGAGCGCCTTGGCCGACATAGTTCAGCGCGAGCGCCGGCAAGGCGACACAAAGCCAGGCGAACCGGATCGGCTTGCGACCGAAGTGGCCGAGATCGGCATACAGCGCCTCCGCCCCGGTGACCGCCAGAAAGACGGCCCCAAGCGTGAAAAGCCCGATTTCGCCATGACGCAAGAGGAAGCTAACGGCGTGAAAGGGATTCACCGCTTCGAGCACTCGGAGATTGCGCGCGATCTGCGTCGCGCCGCCAAGCGCCAAGACGATGAACCAGACCAGCGTAATCGGGCCGAACCAGCTCGCGACCGACGCCGTGCCCCGCCGCTGGAAGAGAAACAGCGCTACGATGATCCCGACCGCGATCGGCACGACGTAGGGGTCGAACCAGCTTGTCACAAGCTTGAGCCCCTCGACGGCCGAGAGGACCGAAATCGCCGGCGTAATCAGCGCGTCGCCAAGAAAGAGCGCAGCGCCAAGCGCGCCTAGGAGGGTGATGACGGGGACGGCGCGCCCCAGCGATTGCTGGGCCAGCGTGAGCAGCGTCAGCGTGCCGCCTTCGCCCTGATTGTCCGCGCGTAGCAGAACAATCACGTATTTGAGCGTGACGACGATCGTCAGCGCCCACAGGATAAGCGAGAGGACGCCCAGCACATTGGCGGAATCCACGCCTCCGTGTCCTTGCGAAGCGGCAAGCATCGCCTCGCGGAACGCGTAGAGGGGAGAGGTGCCGATGTCGCCATAGACGACGCCGATCGAGCCGAGCGCGAGGGTCCAAAAGCCCGCCCGGGCGGCCAAAGTCGCGGGTCGATGCTCTGAAGTCTGGATTGCAGCGTCCATAGAAAAATCCGTTTTGGGGGAAGCAGCTTCACGCAGCGGAGTCTGGGTCCGCGCGCATAAGGAAACGAGACGGCTTTCCAAGCTCCAGCGTAAGGATTTCATAAAGACCGTAGACAAAAGCGTCGCTCGGCCTCACCTCCTAGGGATGGATTCTCGTAGATCCGCCGCCGCGATCTCCCGCCAGATAGGCTGGCGCGCCTCGCCGACGCCGGCTGGCCTTGCGGGAGCGACGCTGTTCGTCGCCGCAGCGGCGCTTTTGTGCCGGTTGCTGGACGACCGGATGCCAAGCGCGAGTCTGCCGCTTGTGTTCCTCGCGCCGGTGCTCGTCAGCGCCATTCGTTACGGTTTCTGGGCTGGCCTGCTTGCCGCCGTGCTGGCTTTCATCGGCTACAATTTCCTCTTCGTCGAGCCGCGACACACGCTCTCGGTCGCGCGGCCAGAAGACGCTCTGGCTCTCGGCATCTTTCTTCTCGTCGCCGCGGTCACCGGCGTGCTCGCCGGGCGCATGCGCGAAGAAGCGGACGCCGCCCGCAACCGCGCCGCCGTTCTCGAAATACTCTCCGACTTCTCCGCCGATCTATCGGCGGCGACGCGCGTGGAAGCGATCGAGGCGCTGATTGAACGTCATCTTTCACGCGCCGCCGCCGGCCAAGTCCTCGTGTTGAGGCCCGACGGCCCGGCGCCGGATGGCGGCCGGCTGCGCGTCGTCGGCGGGGCGGAGGTCGCGCCGCCGCTTTCGGAGGCTGATCTCTTGGCGGCGGATCGGGCATTGCGTTATGGCCGGCCGCAGGCGGCGACCGCCGCCGGCTGGTCTGGCAGTCGCATGACCTTCCTTCCTCTCTGGGGCGGGGACAGGATCGTCGCAGTCTACGGCGCCGACTTCGGCGAAGCAGGATCGGCGGAGCGCGAACAGGCGGCCGAGGCGATGCTGCGACAGGCTGAACTCGCGATCGAACGCATGGCCTTCGCGCGAGAAGCCGAAGACGCTCGCGCCGCTGCGGAACAGGAGCGCATTCGCTCCGCCCTGCTTTCGTCGATCTCACATGACTTGCGCACGCCGCTCGCCACCATCCTGGGTTCGGTCACGAGCCTGCGCGAATTCGGGGACGCGATGCCTTCGGCAGCGCGCAGCGACTTGCTCCTCGCAATTGAAGAAGAAACGGAACGGCTTTCGCGCTTCGTCGCCAATCTTTTGGCGATGACACGTCTCGAAGCCGGGCTCGACATCAAACGCGAATGGGTGGATGCTGTTGACGTCGCGGTAGCCGCGGTTAAGCGCGCGCGGCGATCTTTTCCCAGCGCCATCATTCTGCTCGAGACTGAGCCAGCCGCCACCGCCGTCAACGCGGACGCCGTCCTGCTCGAACAAGCCTTGTTCAATCTCATCGACAATGCGGTGAAATTTTCGCCAGCGGACAGGCCCGTGCGCGTTTCTGTTTCGGCTGGCGGAGAAAAGATCGAGTTTGGGGTCCTTGACGAGGGTTGCGGGATTCCCAAGAAAGATCTCGATCAGATTTTTGAGAAATTCTTTCGCGGCGACCGCGTGAGGGTCGCCGGCGGAGGGCTAGGTCTTGCAATTTGCCGGGGCGCGGTGACGGCCCTGGAGGGGACAATTCTCGCGGAGAGTCCCGTAATCGATGATCATGGAACGCGCATTCGCGTCATTCTGCCGGCCGGCCCGGAGCCAAAACTATGATCGACCGGCCGCTTGTTCTTGTCGTCGACGATGAGCCGCAGATCCAGCGCTTTTTGCGCCATTCGCTATTGGCCGCCGGCTATGAGGTCGAGCAGGCTGAAACGGGCCAAGACGCGCTGCGCCTCATCGAGGAGCATGGCCCGGCGCTTATTGTTCTCGATCTCGGCCTGCCCGACATCGACGGCAAACTCGTGATCGGCGCAGTGCGCGAGCGACGCGAGACGCCGATCATCGTGCTTTCAGCCCGTGAACGCGAAACGGAGAAAATCGCCGCGCTGGATATCGGCGCGAATGACTATGTGGAGAAGCCCTTTGGCATAAGAGAATTGCTCGCCCGCATCCGCGTCTGTTTGCGCGCGCGCGGAGCGGGGGAAGCCCCGGTCGAGCGGATCGCTGTTGGCGAGCTCTCAATCGACCTACGCACCCGGCGCGTGACGGTCGCCGGCGCGACCATCAAACTGACGCCCAAAGAATTCGACCTGCTGGCGCTTCTGGCGTCACATCCCGGACGGGTCATGACGCACCGTCAGATTCTAGCGAAAATATGGGGACCGGCGCATGTCGAAGATACGCCCTATCTCAGGGTTTTCATCGGACAGCTTCGCGCGAAGATCGAAACGGACGCCGCAGCGCCGCGGCTGATTTTGACGGAGCCGGGCGTGGGGTATCGAATGATGGAAGATGATTGAGCGCAAGAGCGAGGCGCGCTATCAGCTCGCCGCGTTGGGAGTCGTCGGTCCTCTCTTCTCGTTCGATACGGCCTCACTCGTCTTTTTTCGGCTCGCCTTCTTGGGCTCGCGCCTAGGCCCCTCGACCAGCCGCACCACGACGCCCCAGAGCGTGCGCACATCCTGCTCAGTCAGGCTCATGCGGTGGAACATGTTGCGCAGATTGCGCGACATCACCGGCTTTTTGGTCAGCGGACGGAAAAAGCCGCGCTTGTCGAGTTCGCCTTCCAGGAAATCGAAGAAGGCGAGCGTCATCTCGCGCGTCGCCGGCGGCGAGCGCTCCTCGACCTCGAAGGGAATGGCGTCGCCATGCGCGGCGCGAAACCATTCATAGCCGGTGAGCAGCACCGCCTGCGCGAGATTGAGCGAGGCGTAGGCGGGGTTGACCGGAAAAGTGAGGATGGCGTCGGCGAGCGCGACGTCGTCATTGTCGAGGCCGGTGCGCTCGGGCCCGAACAGCACCCCATGCTTCTCGCCGGCCGCCATGCGCGCCGCCATATCCGGCATCGCCTGCGCGGGCGTCAGCACCGGCTTCATCTGCCCGCGCCCGCGCGCCGTCGCGGCATAGACGAAGGAGAGGTCCTCGATGGCTTCGCGGACGGTCTCGTAGAGTTTCGCGCTTTCGAGGAGATGCACGGCGCCGGCCGCCGCCGCATAGGCGCCCTTGCGATAGGCGCCGGTGCGCGGCCAGCCTTCGCGCGGCGAAACCAGGCGCAGGTCGGAAAGACCGAAATTGGCCATGGCGCGCGCGCACATGCCGATATTGACGGCGAGCTGCGGGCGCACCAGCACGATCGCCGGCCCGCCCGAGAGAGCCGTCTTGCTACGATCCGTTCCCGCCCCGACCAATTCGCCTCCTCGCGCCAAGCGTCGGCAAATTAGGGCGGAACGCGCGCCGGGGGAAGGGCGGCTTCCGGCGCGGGCAAGGCGCCTCGATTGCTACCCAAAACCCTGAGCTGACGCTATAAGGCGCACGGTCAAAGAGGAGCGGACGCATGCGGAAGATCAAGGTTGCAAACCCTGTCGTCGAGCTCGACGGCGACGAAATGACCCGCATCATCTGGGCCGCCATCAAAGAGAAGCTCATCCGGCCCTATCTCGACCTCGATCTCATCTATTACGATCTCTCAATCCAAAATCGCGACGCCACCAGCGATCAGGTGACGATCGACGCCGCCTACGCCATCAAAGAACATGGCGTGGGGGTGAAATGCGCGACGATCACGCCCGACGAAGCGCGTGTGAAGGAATTCGATCTTAAAGAGATGTGGAAATCGCCGAACGGCACCATCCGCAACATCCTGGGCGGCGTCATTTTCCGCGAGCCGATCATCTGCAGAAATGTCCCGCGCTTGGTTCCGGGATGGACGCAGCCGATCATCGTCGGCCGTCACGCCTTTGGCGATCAATATAAGGCGACCGACTTCAGAGTGCCCGGCAAGGGCCGCCTGACCATCAAATTCGAAGGCGTCGACGGCGCCGTCATCGAGAAAGAGGTCTTCAGCTTTCCGGGCTCCGGCGTCGCGCTGGCGATGTATAACCTCGACGAGTCGATCGGCGAATTCGCGCGCGCGACGTTCAACTACGCGCTCACGCGCAAATATCCCGTCTATCTGTCGACCAAGAACACGATCCTCAAAGCCTATGACGGCCGATTCAAAGATTTATTCCAAGAGATTTACGACGCCGAATTCAAATCGAAATTCGAGGCGCTCGGGCTGACGTATGAGCACCGTCTGATCGACGACATGGTCGCCTCGGCGCTCAAATGGTCCGGCGGCTACATCTGGGCGTGCAAGAATTACGACGGCGACGTTCAGTCCGACACCGTGGCGCAGGGCTTCGGTTCGCTAGGCCTGATGACGAGCGTGCTGATGACGCCCGACGGCAAGACCGTCGAAGCCGAAGCCGCCCACGGCACGGTGACGCGCCATTATCGCGAACATCAAAAGGGCCATGAGACCTCGACCAACTCGATCGCGTCGATTTTCGCTTGGACGCGTGCGCTCGCGCATCGGGGCAAGCTGGATGAGAACGAAGAGCTGACGCGGTTCGCCCGCACGCTCGAGGACGTGTGCGTCGCAACCGTCGAATCGGGCTTCATGACCAAGGATCTGGCGTTGCTTGTCGGCTGCAATCAGAAGTGGCTGTCGACGACCGGCTTCCTCGACAAGATCGACGAAAATCTGCGCAAAGCCATGGACTAAACGGCGCCGCGCCGCCGCCGCGTAAATGATTGTATGTGGCGCCCGTCGCGTCTATATAGGCGGCGCCTATAGGCCTATCAGGGATTCGCGAGATGGCGGTGGATCTGGAAGAAACGTATAAGCCTTCCGAAGACGAACCCTTTATGTGCGATCGGCAGCGCGAATATTTTCGGCGCAAACTGCTGGCTTGGAAGGAAGACATTCTGCACGAGAGTCGCGAAACGCTCGTCGCGCTGCAGAATGAAAATGAAAATCACCCCGACCTTGCCGATCGCGCGTCATCCGAAACCGATCGCGCCATCGAGCTTCGCGCGCGCGACAGGCAGCGCAAGCTCATCGCCAAGATCGACGCGGCGCTGACGCGTCTTGAAGACGGCAGTTATGGCTATTGCGAGGAGACGGGAGAGCCGATCTCGCTCAAGCGGCTCGACGCCCGGCCGATCGCGACGCTGTCGATAGAGGCGCAAGAGCGTCACGAGCGACGCGAAAAGGTCTATCGAGACGACTGAGCGAAGGCGATTCGGATGAAGGGTCTGGCGTCGCCCGTCCGTCGCCCTCGGAGCCCGAGCGGTTCCGGGTCTACTGCCGACGAGACGGCGGTTTGGCGACGTTCGGCGAACATCGGCGGTTACGGCTTGTATCCCACCCACCCCCGGAACGTGAATCCCGCATAGAACAGGGCCACGTTGACGAACCCTGCATCTCGCAAAATAGCTTCGTCCTGCTCCGGAGTCAGAATGGGTAAGCGCTCGCCCATAGCGGCGATCGCGTTTTCGGCGTTCGAGGCGGGTGCGCCCGACGCGGCCGCGAAGGCGGCGTAACGCGCCAGCCATTTCGCCTTTTCCCCGTCATGTTGCGGAAAGCTGTGGTGAGCGACGACGACCGGCGCGCCGGACCGCAAGCGTCGATGGACCTCGGCGACAGTGCGTCGGCGCGCCTCCTCAGGAATGAAGTGCAGGGTTAAGAGGCAGGTCGCAGCATCAAAAGGACCCGCTGGCGCGCTATCAATATAGCCAAGGTGGAAGTCGACGCGCTCAGCAAAGGGGCCGAGCGTGCGCTCCGCCAACCCCAGCATTTCTGCCGAAGGATCAACGCCGCAGAAGCGCCATCCGGGATGCGCCTCGGCGAACGCCTTCAACTCCAGCCCGCCCCCGGCCCCGAGGATGAGCAAATCGCCATCTTCCCGAACGCATTCTGCGAGAAGCACATCCGTCATTTTCTGCAGAGCGTGAAAGCCCGGCACTTTCCTCACCGGACCTTCGGCGTAGCGGGCGACAGTTTCGGGATCAAAGAAGGGCGACACGAGCCAGCTCCCAAAGATGATCCTGAGGGCCTTCCGCCCCTGATTTTGGGCGGATCCGCCTTTCGAGCCGAGCCGCCTCGAGCGCCGGAGACGCCTTTCCCGCTGAGACGTTCAGGGCCTTCGCTGGCCGCTCGCCTCGCCAAACCTTACCGGCGTAGGGCCAGCGCTTTCTTCGGGCTGCAGTTCGCGGGTCTATTCCCTTTGATCCGGGCGGCCGAGCAATCGCGCCATCTCCGCTTCAAGCGAATCCAGCGGGTCGACGTCGGCCGGAGCCGCAGGCGGCGGCGCTGCGGGCTTGGGCGGCGGCGGCGCAGGCTGTGGCGCGGCAGGCCTCGCGGCGGCCGGCGGCGGGGC
>Ga0209347_1000665_pt1 | contig 76908 bp, 66 predicted proteins | sample AutmiccommuBRH23_FD_187382 | JGI IMG/M metagenome (GOLD analysis project Ga0209347, IMG submission 187382) | Deep subsurface microbial communities from Mt. Terri, Switzerland - Autotrophic microbial communities BRH/23 (SPAdes) (version 2) | ecosystem: Environmental > Aquatic > Deep subsurface >... | reverse complement strand
CTGCATCAGGCCTCGAATCGAGCGTCATCGTGACCAACGCGGTTAGAATCTGAACACCACGCTTCGCGCGCAGACCCCACCGGTCACGTTCGTCGGTGCAGGCGGTCACGTTCGTCGGAATGCGCAGCTGACCGAGTAGTCGGCGTAGATCGCGTCCATGGGAGTCTCCTTTTTTAATCGGCTCTAAATATAGACCCCAGTTCAGAGCTGAACGAGCTGCTTGTCGCTGCGCAGGGCGGCCAGCGCGACCTCGGGGGCTTTGTCCAGCACCTTCAGAAATGCCTAGGCGGCACCGGTAGGGCAACGCTTGCCTTGCTCCCAGTTGCGGATCGTGTCGAGCGGCACATTGATGCATTCCGCAAATTCAGCCTGGGTCAAGCCCAGGCGCTTACGCACGCGGCGCACGAACTTTGCAGCGTCCTGCATTGCCTCGGCATCGTCGGCCGCCCGCTGGCGCGCGAGCACCGCCTCCGACGTGGCATCGACGCGCGCCGGGTCGATTCGCCCTTGTGCGAGCGACTCCTGCATGGAGGGATCAATCTTCAGCCGACGGCAAACTGCGCAGCAGTTCGACGGTCGGATGCAAGCATTGGTTGTGCACCTTGATCAGCCATGATTGGCTTCGGCGTGCAGCTTCAAACCAAGAGCCCCGATTACTTTGAGAATGGTGTCGAAGCCGGGGCTGCGTTCACCGGAAAGAGCCTTGTAGAGGCTTTCGCGGGAGACCCCCGCATCTCGGGCAACCTGGGTCATGCCCTTGGCGCGGGCGATGTCACCGAGAGCCTTGGCGATAAAGGCAGCATCGCCGTTTGCCTCTTCAAGGCAGGCTTCGAGATAAGCAGCCATTTCCTCGGGGGTTCTGAGGTGTTCTGCAACGTCATAGCGGGTGGTAGTGATCTTGGCCATAGGGCTACTCCAAAAGGTTCCGCGCGAGACGCAAGGCTGCCTTGATGTCCTTGGCTTGAGTGCTCTTGTCGCCGCCAGCCAGGAGAATGATCAGCTCGCGCCCTTGCTGCTTGAAATACACCCGGGTAACCGGGGCCGTAGTTGATTCGCAACTCGGAGACCCCTTCACCGACCGGCTCGACATCGCCGGGGTTTCCGCCGGCAAGCCGCTCAATCCTTGCTTGGACTCGCGCTCTGGCTTGGATGTCGCGGAGTTCGTCGAGCCAGTGAGCGAAGAGGTCGGTCTTGCGAATTTCGATCATAGGGGCACTGTAGCCATGCGGCTACATATTGTCAATGGCGAGCACGGCGGTCAAAGGTGCCGGTCAAAGCGGGGCAAGCTGCTTGTCACCGCGCTGTTCGCACCGCAGCAGATCAGGCTGGTCTCCCCCCGACCCCGGTGGCGTGGTGCTCGATGCCGAAGCATACGCCCGCGTATTCCCATGCACCGCCGCGCTCGCGCGCATGTCCGCCGGCCGCCACCAGCGATAGCGCCCGTGCTGCGCCTCGGGCGGGTTCAGCACGACCGACTCCCCCACCCGCAGCCGGTACGCGAGCACGACGTAGTGCGTGTCCGGCGCGCCGCGCGGGTCGGCCGCATCCGCTTCGCCGAACACGCTGTCGCGGTAGAAATGCTCGAACACGCCAAGGAAGCTCGCCTCCCCGCGCTCGAACACCTGGCCCAGCTCGGCTTCCGTCAGCCGGCGGAAGGCCGCGTCGAGCGTTTCGTTTTTCAGCACCCTTCCTCCCGGCACGAACCAGAAGCCCTGCGCCGGGCGGTTCAGACGCTCGCCGAGCAGGATGTCGCCCGCGCTGTTCTCCACCACCAGATCGATGGAAACCAGCGGCGTTGCCGCCACCACGGTGCGAAAAGCCTCGTCGCTCAGCCACATCCCCGTCAAAGCTCCGCCAGAAACCGTTCCAGGATGCGGTCCTTGTCGAGAAATTCGCCCGCGTACGTGGTGGCGACGTGGTTGGGCAGCGGCATCGCGAGGCCGCGTTCGATGCCTTCGATCAGCGCGCTGACGGATTCGGGCTCGGTCAGCACCGCGATGCCGGGATGCTCGCGGCACAGCACGCCGAGCGTCGTGTCGGGGTCGGCGGTGATCACCGCGTTGCCGCCCGCGGCGAGGATGTTGGTCAGCTTGGAAGGCAGCACCGCGTCGGCGGCACCGCGTTTCTGGATCACCAGATGGCAGTCGGCCGAGGCCAGCAGCACCGGCAGCGCCTCGTAAGGCTGCAAGGGCGCGAACTGCACGTTCCTCAAACCCTTGCGCTGTGCCAGCTCCACCAGCCGGCGCTTGCCGGCGCCTTCGCCGACGATCAGGAAGACCAGATCGTCGCGCTGCTGCAGGCGTTCGGCCGCCTCGATCACCGTCTCCAGGCCCTGCTTCTCGCCAATGTTTCCGGAATACAGCAGCACGCGCTTGTCCGGGTCGACGCCGAGTTGGCGCAGAAGATCAGGGCTGCGCGCGACGTCGCGAAAGCGCGCCGTTTCCGACCAGTTCGGGAAGAAGCACAGTTTCTCTTCCGCCACGCCTTTCGGCCGGGCGCGCTGCAGCATACCGCTGGAAATCGTCGAGACGCGGTCGAAGGCGCGCAGCAGCGTGCGTTCCATCGCATACGCAAAGCGCTTCACCAGACCGCCTTTCGCGATCGAAAGCCCGAACAGGGCATCCACTTCGTAGTCCTGCACGTGCATCACGGACTTGGCGCCGGTCAGCTTCGCCAGCAGCAGGGTCTGCGGGGCGCAGAACAGGGTCGGCACGACCAGCACCACCAGCTCCGGTTTCCAGCGCCATTGCGCGAGCACGGCCACCGACGACGACAGCGAAAAGCTCGCCAGATGCAGAAGGCGCTTCAGCGCCGTGGGCTGGGCCGGCACATACAGCGGGCAGCGCAGCACATCGACGCCGCCTTCGTTCGCCGTTGCATAGCGCAAGCCGGCAAACGCCGGCCACACTTTCCAGTCCGGGTAATAGGGCGGCGCGGTCACTACCCGCACTTCGTGGCCCTTGTCCGTGAGCCAGCGCGCCATCTCGCCGCTGTACTTGCCGGTGCCGGTCAGTTCGGGGCTGTAGTTGATGCCATAGATCAGGATTCGCATCAGGCCGCCCGCGCCTGCTCGACGTTGTCGACATACCAGCGGTAGGCGTCGCGCAGGCCTTCTTCCAGGCCGATGCGCGCCTCCCAGCCCAGCGCACGCAGGCGCGACACATCAAGCAGCTTGCGCGGCGTGCCGTCCGGCTTGGTGGCGTCGAACACCAGCCGGCCCTTGAAACCCGTTACCCGCGCGATCGTCTCGGCCAGCTCGCGGATCGTGCAATCGACGCCGGTGCCGACGTTGATGTGCGACAACATCGGCTGGGTGTGCGCGCGGTAGCTGGCCACGTCGAGTTCCATCACATGCACGCTTGCTGCCGCCATGTCGTCCACATGGAGGAACTCGCGCATCGGCTTGCCGGTGCCCCACACCACCAGTTCCTCGTCGCCGTTGCGGACGGCCTCGTGAAAGCGGCGCAACAGCGCCGGGATGACGTGGCTGTTTTCCGGGTGATAGTTGTCGTGCGGGCCGTACAGGTTGGTCGGCATCACGCTGCGGTAGTCACGACCGTGCTGGCGATTGTAGCTCTCGCACAGTTTGATGCCGGCGATCTTGGCGATCGCGTAAGGCTCGTTGGTGGGTTCCAGCACGCCGGTCAGCAGCGCCTCTTCCCTGATCGGCTGCTCTGCGTGCCGCGGATAGATGCACGATGAACCGAGGAACAACAGCTTCTGCACCCCGCAGGCATGCGCAGCCTGGATGATGTTGGCCTCGATCATCAGGTTCTCGTAGATGAAGTCGGCCGGATAGGTGTTGTTGGCGTGAATGCCGCCTACCTTCGCTGCTGCGAGATAGACCTGGTCGATGCGCCTAGCCTGGAACCACGCCTGCACCGCCACCTGGTCGAGCAGGTTCAGCTCGTCGCGACCGGCGCTGAGGATATTGGTATGGCCCAGGGCCTTGAGGCGGCGGACGATGGCCGAGCCGACCATGCCGCGATGTCCGGCAACGAAGATTGCCGAATCGAGATCGCGCGTCATGTTCAGTTCTCGACCGACAAGTGCACATGATGGCCGTGGTGCCTGAGCAGCGAATGGCGCCGCGCGACCTTGAGGTCTTCGCGGACCATTTCGGCGCACATCTCCTGCACCGTGATTTCCGGCACCCACCCCAGTTTGTTCTTGGCCTTGGAGGGGTCGCCCAACAACGTTTCCACTTCGGTCGGCCGGAAATAGCGCGGATCGACGCAAACGATCACGTCGCCGATCTTGAGCGCCGGCGCGCTGTCGCCGTGGATGTGCTCGACGATGGCGTGCTCGTTCTCCCCTTCCCCGTCGAAGCGCAGGCTGATGCCCAGTTCAGCGGCGGACCAGCGGATGAACTCGCGCACCGAATACTGCACCCCGGTCGCGATCACGAAGTCTTCCGGTTGCTCCTGCTGCAGCATCATCCACTGCATGCGCACGTAGTCCTTCGCATGACCCCAGTCGCGCAACGCATCCATGTTGCCCATGTATAGGCACTGCTCCAGACCTTGGGCGATGTTGGCCAGGCCGCGGGTGATCTTGCGCGTGACGAAGGTTTCGCCGCGGCGCGGCGATTCGTGGTTGAACAGGATGCCGTTGCAGGCATACATGCCGTAAGCCTCGCGGTAGTTCACGGTGATCCAATAGGCGTAGAGCTTAGCGACCGCGTAAGGCGAGCGCGGGTAGAACGGCGTGCTTTCCTTCTGCGGGATCTCCTGCACCAAGCCGTACAGCTCGGAGGTGGAGGCCTGGTAGAAGCGAGTCTTCTTCTCCAGCCCCAGCAGGCGGATGGACTCGAGAATGCGCAGGGTGCCCATCGCATCGACATCGGCAGTGTATTCGGGCGACTCGAAGCTCACCGCGACGTGCGACTGCGCGCCGAGGTTATAGACCTCGTCCGGCTGAACCTGCTGAATGATGCGGGTGAGGTTGGAGGAATCGCTCAGGTCGCCGTAGTGCAGGATAAAGTTCTGGTTGTCGACGTGCGGGTCCTGGTAGATGTGGTCCACGCGCTGAGTGTTGAAGGAAGAAGCGCGGCGTTTGATGCCATGGACTTCATAGCCCTTTTCCAGCAGGAGTTCTGCGAGGTAGGAGCCGTCCTGACCGGTAATGCCTGTGATAAGTGCGTTCTTCACAAATTAACCCCCAATCAACATTTCTTTATAAACAGACAAAGTCTCTGAATAAGTACTCTCCCAACTAAATTTGGAAGACTGGACTATTCCTTTCCTAATCAAATTATTTCGCACATCCATCGACTGGACTTTTTCGATTGCATCATAGATGCCACAAGGATCGGCCTTTTCAAGCAACAAGCCCGCATCACCTGCAACTTCAGGTATGGAAGAGGTATTAACCGCGATAACAGGACAACCTGCCCGCATAGCCTCCAAAACCGGAATCCCAAACCCCTCATACAAGGAGGGGTAAACAAGACACAAGGCTCTATTGTAGGCCAAGTTAAGATCAAGCTCCGTTACATAACCCAAGTGACAATACCTGTTTGGAACATACCTTTCTAAAAGTTCAAGCTCTAACTTTGTAAAACCTCCTCCACCCACACACTCAAGTGTCAGCGATGAGCTCTTGCTCAAGGCCAGCACTACAGAGCGAAAATTCTTGTATCTAGACCTTTGACCAACAAACAAAACCACTTCTTTCTTAGCGATCAACGGATCCGGATAAAATCCTTCAGAAACACCGTTATATATCACGCATATTTTTTCAGGCGGTGTATCCGGCAGATAAAACAGCAGGTCAGATTTTGTGTTCTCGGAAACACAAATAACTTTATCAGACCCCCGAATAGCTCTATTTTTCTGTATGGAGTGAACCCATCTAGGCACACCTCCGACAGCCCGCTCATAGGTAAAATCATGAACCGTAGTGACTACTTTATAAGAAGGATCAATTGGAAGACGATAGTATGTTGAATGAAAGACCGCGCTATTTTTTTTCTGCGGCAAAACCCCTGAAAAGTCACGGTAACGCTCAAGCAGTCTTGGGGGAGAATTTCTCGAAGCCGCATCTAACCTTTGTAATGAAAAGCCGAAAACTGAAAAATCAACGCCGTCGCGATGCAGTCTAAGATATATTTCGTTAAACATTACACTTATACCGCCAGTGCGCTGCAATAAGGCAATAATATTATCAAATACTATCATGCCCGTTCACTCGAGCGACGACTGACTCTCCAACTGCTCTTTACAGCAAAGCCCGTATTATGCAAATAAAAAGCTGCAACCATAAAAATCATAACCTGAGAAGAAAAATATCCTACACTCCGAGCAAAAAGCTCTACAGAAAAAGCGATCACTATAGAGGCGGCAACAATACCGGCTCCGTCAAAATAAGCGGATGATGCCGAAGAGACCCGCATCAGAGAAAAAGACCTGAGCAGCAGATATAAATACACACCAATCAGTAAAAATCCAGCGTAACCAAGCTCCGATACGATTTTGGCAGCTAAAAAACCACCATCTTGACGATTCGATTCGGCAGTCGAGTCCCCCATCACCTGTGCAATACGAAAAGCGTAAATAGAGGGTGGTTGAGTACCGAGCATCTGAAACCCAAGGCCCAATCCGTTAGTACTTCCCAGTGATCTCCGTGCATCGCTCCAGCCCTGCAGATAAACAAGAGAAGATAAATTATCTGATTCAGGTGAAATATTTAATCGGCTAGAAAAGTACTCATTAGAGGACACAAACATCGTCGCAAAGATCGTCAAAACAGCTAGTACTGGGGTAACAGCAAAAAAGGCACCAAGTTTACTTCTAGAAAGAAGCACTGAAAACCCGATCGCAACCATAACTAAAAGAGTTGTGCTCGGTATAAGCAACGCAAGAATTAGCGCAAATAAAACAGCAACAAACGAGCCGATGCGAGGAGTAAATCTAGCAACATAAAAAACAAAGAAGCTGCCATAAAACAATGCGAAATGACTAGGCTCAGAAAAAGGAAACATTTGTTTAGCGTGGTTAAAGCCAAATACCCTCCCCAGAGAGTAACTACTGAGAAGATGAACAAAACCAAGCGCTGTTAGAAAGTAGAAAAACAAGACAAAGGAACGTTCGAGCACAATAGGATCAATCTTACATAGGCTTTTTGCACAAGCGTAGGAAACATATGACATAAATACAAAAAGGGGGAAGGAGTAATACGACTTGGGCTGCCACTCGCCTACAAAAATGTGCTGAATTGCAAAATAGAATAGAAAAAAAATAAAAACAACTACCGACATCGAAGAAGGAAGCACTAGCTTCCTAATTAAAACAACTAATACTAGTGAAGAAAACAAGATCCCAAAAGAATGAGAATCCAACCCAAAAACAACGGAAAATAATGGCGGCGCAGACGCTAGAATCAAAAAAAAGAATAAGATAAAAAGTTGCTGAAATAATGTTTTCTTTATATTGGTATTGATATTCATAAAGCGATGCCAGTTAGAAACCCAATACTTTTTTAAAGAAAGCCATATACTTCCCCGCAATACTGATAGAATTAAAACTATCAGCGTAAGAAACACAGTCTTCTGAGCTCAAGGCGCCACGCGCATTAAAATAGCGCAGCAAAGCCCCTCTCAATGAGGAAATCGAGCCGGCGGTAAACTGGAAACCTGTCTTACCCTCACGCACGATTTCACGCAGGCCACCTGCATCAGAAGAGATAACTGGCTTCCCATGGGAGTTAGCCTCGATAACAATTCTGCCAAATGGTTCTGGCCAAATCGACGGAACAAGTAAGCAATCAATCATCTGATAAAAAACACCCCTGTCCTGCCTTCCAAGCCAGACTACAGGCTGAATACTAAAACGCCGGGCTAGCGTCTCTACGTATTCGCTATCGCCCTCCCCTGCAATTAAAATTTGATAATCGAATCCTACACCTTCCAAGCCCCTGAGCATAAGCTCAACACCCTTAGAAGGATCAATTCTTCCAATAAATCCAAAAACAATCTTATCTTTATGCAAACCCAGTCGCGCCTTAACGTCATCAACCCTTGGAACAGGATTATATATAACGGCATTATCAACCGACTTAAAAAAATCAGCTTTATTGTGCGCTGACATAACAAATCCGCTAATCGCAATATAGCCAGAGACAACTTTCGAGAGCGCTTTCCTAGGCCACAGCCAACAACGGAGAACGGTATCTCGAAGTGAATCCGGCGTAGGCTCTGTCGTTTTTTTTGCACTAGGGTGCAGTAGATAATAGTCTCGACTGACATGAATAAGCGGAGTTCTCATCAAGCCTACAACAGCCCAGCAAGCTATAGAGAATCCCGATAAATTATTAGTACAAACAATATCCGCTTTCGCATTTTTTAAAACCCTCCAAATCCAAAGTGCCATCGGAACATTAAAAGTATCCAAGAGGTGCCAGAGGGCACGCAATATGGTGGGCTTACGCACGTTATCATATGGCCAATATATATTCACCAGCGGGATGCGAATAACTTCAACGCCATTAATATTTTCACGGGCAGGCAAGCCTTTAATTCCTGACAGCGTAATAACCATTACCTCGCAGCCTAAAGAGACTAAGCTTTCTGATAGCTCTTGGAGGGAAACTTCGGCACCACCAATGCTATAAGGATGATATAACGTATTAATAAAAGCAACTTTCATAGAAAATCCGCTATTCGAAAAAGGGCGGCTTATAAACCTTGCGTACCACAAACCTAAGGCTTAGCAAGTCGATATTATATTTTCCGCAGGTCACTCGACTCCAAATACCTTTGTCCAACCTTTTAGAAATACATAGATTAAAAAAACAGCAACGCGGACATTGGTGTTTGTCTACCCTGTAAACATTTCGGCAGGAACTTCGCGATGCAGGCTAAGTTATCTCGGGGAAAGATATAGGCCTTGAGCTGTTTTGAACTTGCTTCCAGTGCCAGCCAGAGCGCGGCCTTGGGCAGCATGAGGATGCAGAAGACGACGAAATGCAATCCGGCCAGCACTTGCGGCATCCGCTTGAAATCCCGGCTTAGTCGTCTGAATCGGGACAGCCACCCGAAACTGCGCTCGACGACCCAGCGCCGGGGCAGCAATACAAATCCCTTCTTCGCCTCGGGAAGTTTGACGATTTGAAGATCGATGCCCGCCGTTTTGGCCGCTTTCCGAGCTTCGTCGTCCGTGTAGCCCTGGTCGGACCACGCCACTTTCACCGTTTCACCCGTGGCTTGCTGCACCGCCTCGCACAGGTCCTTGACCTGCGCGCGCTCCTGTTCATTGGCCGGCGTGACGGTCAGCGCAACGAGTTGCCCGAGCGTATCGACGGCCATGTGCACTTTGCTGCCCCGACGCCGCTTGTAGCCGTCGTAGCCGGCACGCGGCCCGCTCTCGCAGCTGCTTTGCAGCGTTCGCCCATCGAGGATGACGGCACTGGGCTGGCCCGGACGACCGTCGCCGACTCGGATGATCGAACGCATGTCGCTCACCATCGCCTCGAAACAGCCCACATCGTTCCAGCGGCGAAACTGCTGATACACCATCTGCCAGGGCGGAAAATCATTCGGCAAGAGTCGCCACGGCGCGCCCGCTCGGGCGAGCCAGCGCAACGCGTTGAACACTTCGCGCAAGGGGTAGCTGCGCTGCGGCGTATGCTCGCTTCGCTGATCAGCGTTAGATACGGCCCCGCCGAGCCGATTAACGCTGGCCCGTGCTTAGCGCGCTTGATTGCGCCTGCCTTGGGCGTCGCCCCTAAGTCAGATATCGGTATTTTGAAGTCTACCGACGGACGCGGCGCAGTATAGTTGTGAGGCATTCGAATGTGCGGCGATAAAAAAAGATGGCGTTATATTTTGATGAACGAGTAGGCAATCATCCCAAGCACGATGCCCGCAGCTGGGACCATTCTTATCAGATACCGATGGAGGGGCGCGAAAAACACCTTCTTGTACATGTAGTAATACGCTTGCACGAAATTCACATGAAATGCACCTACTAGGTACCAGCACAGCAACTCCACATCTCGCGCAACGATGCCGGCGATGATCGCTGTGACCATGACAACGGCTGACAGAGCGCCGCTCAGGAATAACAAGTCAGCCCGATTCATCGCCTGGAAGAAGCTGCCGCTGGTCGACAGCACCACCTGCACCGGGATCGCGATTGCGAGGATGCGGATGATGGGCACCACGTCCAGCCATTGCTTGCCGAGCGCGATCAGGATGATCCAGTGGGCAAGGACGAACATCGCCAAGCCTGCTGTAGCGCCGACCAGCGACAGTTTGAAGGTAAAGTCGCGATGGATGACCTCGACCTTTCCACGGTCGCCCGCATGCTTGCGGATCACCGGTTGAACCGCCGGAGTCATGGCAAACGTCAGCAGCATCAACGGGTACTTCATGAGCTGATACGCCTTGTCGTAGTTGCCGAGTAGCGCTGCCCCCATGTACTTTCCAACTAATATGTTGTCCAGGTTTCGCGAGAAAAAGTTGATGAAGTTGAAGCCGAACTGATAGCCGGAAAAGCCGAGGAGCGGCTTGATTGCCGAGAACTTCATGCCTGGCATCGGGCGCCCGAACTCGGTCTTTGCCGAGAAATACCAGGTCACGAGAAACAGGCTCCCGGCGCTGAACGCACCCTTGGCTGCCAGTGCGTGGAGTGGGTTGATGAGGAACGACAGTCCGACTACAGCAGACGTGCTGACAAGCTCCGCAACGAGCCCCGCGTTGGCGATACGGAAAAAAGCTTGGTCGCGGAGCAGGAGCGCGTTCGGGATGATGCTGGCCGCGAAAAAGAACAGACTGATCGCAATGTAGGGGACGACCTCGTCCACGCGTGGGAGCGCATAGAAGAGCAGGAAGGCGGGCGCCAGCGATGCGAAAAGGAGTGCAAGTGCAGTACCCGCGAAGAGGGTTAAGCCGAATAGTCCGTTCCGGTCATTCGCATCCAACTGCTCAAGGTTGATGATTGCCGGGCCCAGGCCGGCCTCGGCCGTCAGCTGGAAGAACACGAAGAACACCATGACGGCCGCCACCGTCCCGAAGTCTTGGGGCGTGAAGATGCGGGCGAGCGCCATCATCGAGAGCAGGTTGACCGCGTAGACGGCGTAGCGGCCAAGCATGCTCTTCGAAATCGCGGTGTAGAGCGATTTTTGTTCGGTTCTCAATTTGGTGAGCCAGAAGTGAGTTGCTTTTTTATGAGAGATAGTGTTCTTTCGATGTAGCAATATGGATACAAGGCGATCAATGAGGCTTTAATTAACGGGCTCACCTCTTTGCTTGCTGTAAGATAAAAAAAGGCTTTAATTGCATTCAGCGGGTTCTTTCCGACACGCAAGCGCCACGATTGAGTTTTCGCGAATGCAAGGCTTGCTATTGCTGCCTTTAACGGCTTTTCAGGAAAGGCAGTTTTATAGTTTTTAAAAACATCTACGAGTAGTCCGGAGTCGTCATAGCGCCAATCCTTGGTGTTGCCTTGGCTAACTAATACCTGATATTTTGGTGCATAGTATGTATGGCCTCTAAGCATGCAATGGGTAACAAAATAAACAAAAGGATATAGATTTCTGTTCTCTTCCCGCTTCATGTATGTCTCGTAAAGCCCGGCTCGTTTTGTGACGAGCCCGCTGAGCTGATGGCCGTAATTTGAGAGCTTACATACAGTGGAGAAACCTGGTTGGTATTTTTTTAAGGCGAAATCAGCGTTCCGTACGGGTTTGATAGTGCCATCTTGGAATAGTCCGGAGAATCCAGGCATTACGCAATGCACAGCTTCATTTTTTGCTTTATCAATAACAAAGCTAAGGTAGCCGTCCGGGAGATAGTCGTCATCGCCGAGATACATTACATACTCGGATGAGGCTTTTTTAAGCAGGAATAAGGCGTTAGGCTCAAGGCCAATATTGGTGTCTTGCCGATATGCAAGAATCTGAGCAGAAATGTTGTTCTTTATTTCGGATAAGATATTTTGGGTGCTGTCTGTTGAGTGATTGTCTGAAATAATTATTCTTAATTCTTGCTGCAGGTTGTCTTCATTTATTTGTTTGTTCAGGATCAGAATATTTTTTTTGAGGCATTCTGCTCTATTGTATGTTGGAATAAGTATGTCAATCATTCTCGATGGCCTGCTTTATCGTTTTTAAAACTCCATTTTCCCCCGGTAACCAACCTAATTTTTTAAGGTTTGATATATCCACGTTGACATTCATCAACTCACCTGAATGCATCGGAATATCCCCAAATCCCAATTCAGATGCGAGGGCAGGGTTTTGTGCTTTATATGCTTGATATAGCTGGCTGACAAACGTTCTTACTTCAATTGTATCGCCGGTGCCGACATCGAACTCTGAGAATGTGTCAAGTTGATCGGTGTTGTCGAGTGCACATATATATGCGGAAACAATATCGTCTACAAAGATGAAGTCTCGTAATTGGCTTCCCTCTGTTAGGGGTATCCTTTTTGCATTTATTTTAAATTGATCGATCAGCCATGGGATAAACTTGCTTTGATCGTCTCTGGGGCCATAAACGTGGTGAAGTTTAAGGTTAATGATTTGAATTTCTGAGCTGCGCGATTTTAACCATTCAACGAACTGTTTCTTCGATAGAGAATAAGAGTTCAGATATTTTGGCAGTGAGGTGCCAGTGTTGAAGAATGTGTCAGTATTAAAAAAGGTGTGTGTATTGAAGGCTGTTGCGGCGTCAAGAAGGCGCAAGCCGAAGAGAAGATTCGTCTGGACTACCGACTGCGCTGGTTCACCCCGGCGTCCGTAGCTGCAGGCGGTGTGGATGACCGCGTCGAACTTTTGCGGCTTGAATGCTTCTTCCAGGGGCTGTACATCGACGTCGAATGCAGCCACGTCGTCCAGAAGGTGCTTGATGCGCCAGGTGTTGGAAGTGGACCTCTTGAGGATGGTCACCTGATCGCCCCGCCGAAGCAGCGCTTCGAGCAGGTGACTCCCCAGAAAACCGGTGGCGCCGGTCAGCAGTAAGTGCTTCATCAGAAGTTGAGCCCGAAAAACTCTTCCAGCTTTTCGCCGACGAAGTCGAAGTGTTCCGTCCCCAGCGAGGGCTGGACGCCGAGCCAGAAGGTCTGGTTCATCGTTCGGTCGGTGTTGGTCAGCTCGCCGACGACGCGGTACTCGATGTCCTTGAAGTACGGCTGGCGGGTGAGGTTGCCGGCGAAGAGCAGGCGAGTGCCGATCTTGTGCTGGTCGAGGTATTTGAGTAGGTCGACGCGCTTGACCCCGCTCGATTCCTTGAGCGTGACCGGAAAGCCAAACCAGGAGGGATCGCTGTTCGGGGTGGCCTGGGCGATCTCGAGGAAGTCGCGGAGGTTCGCGAGGCGGTCGCGCAGTAGCGCGAAGTTACGCTTGCGGGTGGCGATGAACTCGGGGGCGCGCTCCAACTGTGCCAGGCCGCAGGCGGCCTGCATGTCGGTGATCTTGAGGTTGTAGCCGAGGTGGGCGTACACGTACTTGTGATCGTAGCCCTGGGGCAGCGTGCCGAACTGCTGGCCGAAGCGTTTGCCGCAGGTGTCGTCGCAGCCGGGGGCGCAGTAGCAGTCGCGGCCCCAGTCGCGGAAGGATTCGGCGATGACTTTGAGCGCCGGGTTGTTGGTGAACACGGCGCCGCCTTCGCCCATGGTGATGTGGTGGGCGGGGTAGAAGCTGAGGGTGGCGATGTCGCCCCAGGTGCCGACCATCTTGCCATCGTAGGTGGCGCCGAGCGCGTCGCAGCAGTCTTCGACCAGCCACAGACCGTGCTTGTCGCAGAGCGCTTTCACCTTGGCCAGGTCGAAGGGGTTGCCCAGGGTGTGGGCCAGCATGATGGCCTTGGTCTTGGGGGTGATGGCGGCTTCGATGAGCTCGGCGTCGATGTTGTGGGTCTTCATGTCGACGTCGACGAAGACCGGGGTGGCGCCGAATTGCACGATCGGATTGACGGTGGTCGGGAAGCCGGCCGCCACGCCGATGACTTCGTCGCCCTTCTTGATGGCACGCTCGCCGAGCTTGGGCGAGGTGAGGGTGCTGAAGGCGACGAGGTTGGCCGACGAGCCGGAGTTGACGGTGATGAGGTGCTTGACGCCGATGAACTCGGCCAGCTTGCGTTCGAACTCGGCATTGAAGCGACCGGTGGTGAGCCAGCCATCGAGCGAGGCTTCGACCATGAACTGCAGCTCGCGTGCGCCGATGACCTTGCCGGACGGCGGAATTACCGTTTCACCGGGCGCGAAGGGCTTGGGCGCGAGGGCGATGTTTGCGAACTGCTCGACGAGCTTGCTGATTTCTTGGCGGAGGGTTTCGGGGGTCATGAGGAGCCTGTGTCGTTTGGCGCGGCTTGGGTGCCAGCGCTTTAGTTGCTTTGATATTGCTTGATCTGGTCCTGCGTCTTCTGGTGGATGTCGCCGCCGCCAAGCCAGGCCTGGTGCCAGTCGACGATGCTGTCGAGGGCGCGGGCGAGCGACCACCGCGGATGCCACTTGAGCTTGGCGCGGGCTTTGGAGATGTCCAGCTTGAGGAGCTGGGCCTCGTACGGCTGGGGGGCGGTGTCGAGACGCCAGCTGGCGCCTTGGCCCCAGCGCTCGGCCATGTGGTCGAGGATCCATTCGACCGGCTGGACGTCGTCGTCACGCGGGCCGAAGTTCCAGCCTTGGGCAAAGGCGGCGCCGTCGGTGTAGAGCTTTTCCGCAAGCACCAGGTAGCCGCTCAGGGGTTCGAGGACGTGTTGCCAGGGGCGGGTGGCGAGCGGGTTACGGATGACCACCGCCTGTTGGCGCTCGAAGGCACGCAGGATGTCGGGGATGAGGCGGTCTTCGGCCCAGTCGCCGCCACCGATGACGTTGCCGGCGCGGGCAGAGGCCAGCGCCGCGGTGTCGGGGGTGTTGAAGAAGGAGTTCCGATAGGCTGCGGTCACCAGTTCGGCGCAGCCTTTGCTGTTGCTGTAGGGGTCATGGCCGCCCATGGGTTCGTTTTCACGGTAACCCCATTCCCACTCACGGTTTTCGTAGCACTTGTCGGTGGTGACATTGACGATGGCGCGCAGGTTGGCGCATTGGCGCGCGGCTTCGAGCACGTGCACCGCGCCCATGACGTTCGTGGCGTAAGTTTCGACCGGCTCGCGATACGACAGCCGCACCAGCGGCTGCGCCGCCATGTGGATCAGGATGTCGGGATTGAAGGCCTTCATGCTGGCAGTGATGGCGGCCAGATCGCGGATGTCGCCGATCTGCGATTCCATCCCGATGCCAACCGTCGCCTCGTTGAATAGCGCGGGTGTAGTCGGTGGCTCGAGTGCGAAGCCTTTGACGTGGGTGCCCATGCTTTGCAGCCACAGCGAGAGCCAGCTGCCCTTGAAGCCGGTATGGCCGGTGAGGAAGACCTTCTTGCCGCGCCAGAAGGCGGGAGTGACGTTGGCGTTCATCAGGGGTTCAGTCCCAGGTTTTCCAGGGCGCTTTGCCGCTCTCCCAGAGTTCTTCCAGGTGGTTCTTGTCGCGCAGTGTGTCCATGGGCTGCCAGAAGCCGTGGTGTTCGTAGGCCATCAGCTGGCCGTCGCTGGCCAGGTTGTTCAACGGCTCCTGTTCCCAGATCGTGCTGTCGTCGGTGAGGTAATCGAGTACTTTCGGGGTGAGGACGAAGAAGCCCCCGTTGATCATGGCGCCATCGCCCTTGGGCTTTTCCTTGAAGCTCATGACCTGGCCCTGACGGATGTCGAGGGCGCCGAAACGGCCGGGTGGATAGGTGGCGGTCAGGGTGGCGGCTTTGCCGTGCGACTTGTGGAAGCGGATGGTTTCGGCGATGTCGATGTCGCCAACGCCGTCGCCGTATGTGAAGCAGAAGGCGTCTTCGTACTTGACGTAGTCGCTGACACGGCGGAGGCGCCCGCCGGTCATGGAGTGGTCGCCGGTGTCGATGAGGGTGACGCTCCAGGGTTCGGCGCGCTTGTTATGCACTTCCATGCTGTTGTCGCGCATGTTGAAGGTGACGTCGGACATGTGGAGGAAGTAGTTGGCGAAATACTCCTTGATCACGTAGCCCTTGTAGCCGCAGCAGATCACGAAGTCGCTGATGCCGTGGGAGGCGTACATCTTCATGATGTGCCATAGGATCGGCTTGCCGCCGATTTCGACCATGGGCTTGGGACGCGTGCTGGTTTCTTCGCTGAGTCGCGTGCCCAGGCCACCGGCGAGGATGACTGCCTTCATGTTTACTCCGGGGTTCAATGTCAGTTCGAGCTTACGAAAGCATCGGAATGAAAGTTTTTGGGGTTGAGGCCGGCCGCGGTGAGCTGGCTGCGGGCGCTGGTGATCATGGATTCAGAGCCGCAGGCGTAGACGACGGCATCTTGCAGGTCGATGCCATCGGCCAAGGCGGCGTCCTGGACGTAGCCTTGTGCGCCAGCGCTATTCGGTGAACGGGAGAGGACGGGAACGTAACGCATCGTCAGACCGGGGTAGTCCGGGGTCCAGTAAAGGTCCTTCTCCGTTCGGCCGCCCCAGTAGACGTGTATCTGACGGTAGGTATTCACAGCCGGGTCTGCGGCGAGCTGTTCCAACATGGCCCTGATCGGCGCGACGCCGGTGCCTGTGGCGAGCAGCACCAGTTGGGATGCGGCAGACTGGCGCAGGCAGAACGTGCCAAGCGGCCCTTCCAGTCGGAGCAGATCATTCGCCCTCGCCTCGTCGAACCAATAGCGACTCATTTCGCCATCGGGAACCTTGCGGATGTGCAGCGTGAGTCTCCCGTCGTCTCTGGGGGCGTTGGCGATCGAGTAGCTGCGCCGGATGCCTTCCTTGCCGATGACGTCGATGAACTGGCCCGGCAGGTAATGCAAGCGGCTGGACGGAGGTGTTCTGATCGTGACCTCGATTGCATCGTCCGAGAGTCGCTGCAGGTTGTCGATACGGCAGGGGAGCGTCTTGGCTTCGATGCTACCGAGCTCGCCCAAGTCTTCGATATCGAGCTCGATGTCTGTGCCCGCGGTGCGGCAGCAGGTGAGGATGAGCCCTGCCGAGCGCTCGTCTTGGGTGAGTGACTCTTCCTCTTTGAGGAGGGCGGTAACGCCATCGAGGATCTGCGCCTTGCACACGCCACAACGGCCCGTGCGGCAACTGTGCTCGAGTACGAGGCCGTGAGCGCGCGCAGCATCAAGCAAAGTCTGCTCGGACTGGCATTCAAAGGTCTTGGCGTTGGATAGTTTTACTGTGGGCATGACGGGCTGGATTGCCGGTGCACTCGGAAAGCGTTAATCGGTCTGGAAAAGATCGCGGGTGTAGAGCTTTTTGGCGACGTCCTGGAGCGCCGGGGAGCGGCGGTTGGCGAGGATTACGTCACAGGTTTGCTTGAACTCGCCGAGATCTCGGATGACCCGAGAGTTGTAGAAGTAATGATCCTCGAGTACAGGCTCGTAGATCACGACCTCGACTCCCTTCGCCTTGATCCGCTTCATCACCCCCTGTACGGCGGAGGCACGGAAGTTGTCAGAGCCGGCCTTCATGACCAGGCGGTAGATGCCCACCATCTTTGGGTTGCGCTTGAGAATGGACTCGGCAATGAAGTCCTTGCGAGTGGTGTTCGCGTCGACGATGGCGCGGATCAGGGTGCTGGGCACATCCGCGTAATTGGCTAGCAGTTGCTTCGTGTCCTTGGGCAGGCAGTAGCCGCCGTAGCCGAAGCTCGGGTTGTTGTAGTGGTTGCCGATGCGCGGGTCCAGACAGACGCCTTCAATGATCTGGCGAGTATCCAGCCCGTGGGTCTCTGCGTAGGTGTCCAGCTCGTTGAAGTAGGCCACCCGCATCGCCAGGTAGGTGTTGGCGAACAGCTTGATGGCTTCGGCCTCGGTGCTGTCGGTGAACAGGGTTGGGATATTTACCTTGACGGCGCCTTGTTGCAGCAGGCGAGCGAAGGTTTCGGCGCGCTCGGAACGCTCGCCGACGACGACGCGCGAGGGGCGAAGGTTGTCGTACAGTGCTTTGCCTTCGCGCAGGAATTCCGGCGAGAAGAGGATGTTGTCGGTGTTGTATTTGTTGCGGACGCTGCGGGTGTAGCCGACCGGCACGGTGGATTTGATCACCATCACTGCATGCGGGTTGATGGCGAGAACGTCCTCGATCACCGCCTCGACGCTGCGCGTGTTGAAGTAGTTGGTTTCGGGGTCGTAGTCCGTCGGGGTGGCGATGATGACGAAGTCAGCACCCTGATAGGCGACCTGCCTGTCGAGCGTGGCGCGAAAGCTGAGCGGCTTGGTGCGCAGATAGTGCTCGATCTCGGCGTCTTCGATGGGCGACAACCGGTCGTTGAGCATCTGGACCTTGGCCGGGACGATGTCGAGCGCGACCACTTCGTTGTGTTGCGCGAGGAGGATGGCGTTGGACAGGCCGACGTAGCCTGTGCCGGCGATGGCGATCTTCATGCGGATTCCTGAGTTCGAGATTCGGTGTGCTTGGGCAGGCTTGAATGTCTTGTCATTGTTCTTCAATGCCCGGCACCAGCACCCGGCCGGCACCCGCCTCTTCCAGCTTGCCCTTCAACGCCGCCTTGGCGTCATCGTCGCCATGCACGATCCGGATCTCCGCGGACATCTGCGGCATGCCGGCCACAAACCGCAGCAGATCCCCCTGCCCCGCATGCGCCGAATACCCGCCCACCTGGTGGATCTGCGCGCAGATCGCGTGGCGTTCGCCGTCGAGCATGACCCAGCCGCCGCGCGGACCAAAGGTGAGGATGTCGCGACCCGGCGTGCCGGCGGCCTGGTAGCCGACAAAGAGGACGTCGTTGCGGGCGTCGCCGAGCATCGCCTTGAGGTAGTTCACGACGCGGCCGCCGGCGCACATGCCCGAGCCGGCGATGACCACGCAAGGGCGGCCGGTGCGGGTGAGGTAATCGACCGCTTTCAGGTGGTCTTCGTGGCGGTCGATGACGAGCAGCTGGTCGAAGGACAGCGGGTGGCGGCCCTCGCGCACGCGGGCCCTGGCCTCCTCGTCCCAGTACGGCTTGAGCTTGCGGTAAAGGCGGGTGAATTCGGCCGCGAGCGGCGAATCGACGACGATGTCGAGCTGCTTCCAGCGCGGGTCGTCGCCGGCTTCGAAGATGATGTCTTCGATTTCGTAGAGCAGTTCCTGCGTGCGGCCGATCGCGAAAGCCGGGATGAGCACGGTGCCGCCGTCGGCCAGCGCGTGTTCGAGCACGGCCTGGAGGCGGTGGCGGCGGGTGGCGCGGTCCTCGTGGTCGCGGTCGCCGTAGGTGGCTTCGAGGACGAGGCGGTCGGCGCGCTCGGGCGGGTGCGGTTCGGGCAACAGCGGCGAGTCGGGCGCGCCGAGGTCGCCGGAAAAGACGATGCGCTCCTCGCCGGCCGCGGTGCGGGCGTCGCACTCGACGTAGGCCGAGCCGAGGATGTGGCCGGCGCGCTGCAGGCGGATCGCGAGCCGGCCGGCGCCGTCGTTGAACACGGTATGCCACTGGCCGAACGGCACCGATACGATGCGGGCGCGGATGCGCTCGAGCACGCGCTCGATGAGGCGGGTGTCGCGGGTGAAGCCGATCTTGAGGGCGTCTTCGAGGATCTCGGGCAGCATCAGCGCCGAAGGCGGCGAGCACAGGATCGGCCCGTCGAAGCCGGCCGCGAGCAGCTGCGGGATGCGCCCGACGTGGTCGATATGGACGTGCGTGACGATGAGCGCGCGGAGGTGCGCGATGGGAAAGTCGATCGCCAGCGCATCGGCCCCGCTGCGCCCGGCGGCTTCGTCGCCCTGGAAGATGCCGCAGTCGACGAGCACGCCCGCCTTCGCCCCGCCCGGGCCGTGCAGGCTGAGTTCGTGGCAGGAGCCGGTGACGCCGGTGACGGCGCCGTGGTGAGTGAGAGTGAGCATGGTCAGCCGGCGCCGCCGGGGAGGAGGATGCCTTTCATCGGTCGTCTTTTCGGTCGGTGTTTTCGGTGGGGAGCACGTTCGTGCCCTCGTCCAGGATCTGCAGGAAAGCGTCGTACCCAAAGACCCGGCCGCGTTGCCTGCCGGTGATCTCGCGCACGACACCGAGCGCTTCCAGGCCGGCAAGCGCGCTGTTTACGGTGGGTACGCTCAGGCCGGTCTTGCTCGCCGCCTGCGCGGCGGTAAGGAATGGGGTTGTCTGCAGCACCTCGTGCAGTCTGAGCATCGAGCTCGACCCCTCGGGCGATGCCGCGACGCGCTCGCGATCGTCCCTGAAGAGTGTGGCGATGCGGATGGCGCTCTCGCACGCGTTGTTTGCGGTTTCCGTGACCCCCGTCAGGAAGAACTCGAGCCACGCTTCCCAGGCCCCGCGCTGGCGCACTTCCTGGAGCAGGCGGTAGTAGTCGGCCCGATGCACCTTGAGGTAGAGGCTGAGGTAGAGCAAGGGCTCGCGCAGCACGCCCTTGTCGACGAGAAACAGCGCGATCAGAAGCCGGCCAAGGCGCCCGTTGCCGTCGAGAAAGGGGTGGATCGTTTCGAACTGGACATGGATCAGCCCCGCTTTGACGAGCGTCGGCAGCAGATCGGCCTCGTCCTGCATGAAGGTTTCGAGGTCGGCCAGGCACCGGTCGAGTTCGCTCACGGGGGGCGGTACGAACACCGCATTGCCCGGGCGAGTGCCGCCAAGCCAGTTCTGCGACCGTCGGAACTCCCCCGGTTCCTTGGCCTGGCCACGGCCGCTGCGCAGCAGGCGTCCGTGCATCTCGCGCAACAGGCGAAGACACAGCGGCAAGCCTTGCGGGCCGGGGTCGCGCAGACGCGCGAGCCCGTACATCATCGCGTCGACGTAGTTAGAGACTTCGGTGATGTCGTCGACTGGCTTGCCAGACAGGGCGACACTTTCGTAGCGGAGCAACTCGTCGAGCGTCGATTGGGTGCCCTCGATCTGCGACGACAGCACCGCTTCCTTGCGGACGTACATGTACAGGAACAGCGCCCGATCGGGCAGCAGCGTCGCGACACCGTCGAGACGGCCAATCGCCTGGTCGGCCTGGCTCAGAATGCCGAGAAGCCGGTTCGAGAAAACCAGCGGTGGCGAGGGTGGCAGCGGCGGCGGGACATAGGCGCTCACCGTCTCGTTGAAGGCGACGGTGCTGACGTTGCGGCCAAGGCGTGCCTCGTTGGGAGGCGTTTCGGTGGTCATTGACGGGCTGGCGGACGGCGGCCTTAGTTAAGCCGACTTTATTAAGGTGTTTCGTTAGTTAAATTTTTGCCGATTATTTTAAGATATTCGGAGTCAGACCCCGGTTTTCCGTACATTTCTTTGCTGCCGGGAATCAACATGCCCCCTCGGATCGCAGCACGACGCGCACGGTGCGGATCAGGATCACCAGATCCGACCACAGCGACCAGTTGCGGATGTACCAGCGGTCCAGCGCGATGCGCTGGTCGAAAGTGGTGGCGCTGCGGCCGCTGATCTGCCACAGGCCGGTGATGCCCGGTCGCACGTTGGCATAGAGTTCGATCGATTCGCCGTATTCGGAGAGTTCGCGCGGCAGCAGCGGGCGCGGGCCGACGAGGCTCATGTCGCCGCGCACGACGTTCCACAGCTGCGGCAGCTCGTCGATGCTGGTGCGGCGAATCCAGGCGCCGACGCGGGTGACGCGCGGATCGTCGGCGAGCTTGAAGTTGTTCGCGCGATAGCGCTGCCACAGCTCGGGATGCGCGACTTTCCATTTTTCCAGCATGCGGTCGGCGTCCACGACCATGCTGCGGTACTTGAGAAAGCGGAAGTCCCGCCCGCCCCGCCCTACCCTCGGCTGGGAAAACATCGCCGGGCCGGTGTTTTCGCGCTTGATGAGAATCGGGATCGCGAGCAGCAGCGGCGCGAGCAGGATCATCAGCAGCGAGGCGCCGACGATGTCGAAGACGCGCTTGACGGCGCGCGTGCCGCGGCGGTTGAGGTTGTTGCGCGCGCGCAGCAGCAGCACTTCGTGGCTGAAGAAATGCGACAGCTCCATGCCGTACAGCGGCAGGCCGGCGAGCGGCGGGATCAGGAACACATCGTCGCGGACGAGCGTGAGGCGCTGGATGAGCCGCTTGAGCAGCTCGTCGTGCCGGCCGAGCGCGATGACCACCTGGTAGGCGCCGGGCGCCTTGAGGAAGTTTTCCACCGCGGCGTCGAGGTGGATGACCGGCAGCATCGAACCATGCACCGAACAACTGCCCTGCCGGCAGTCCGGGACGGAAGGGCTCAGGACGGCAACCGGACGCATGCCCATCAGGCGTTCGCTCTCGAATGCGGCAATGACTTCGGCGGTCTGCTCGCACGTGCCGATGATGAGATACGGCCGCTGAAACGCGGGGCGCGTGAGCATCCAGCGCTTGGCGAGGTAGCGGAACAGCGGCACGAGAACGAGGATCACGGCCCACGACGTGACGAGCCACAGGCGCGAAAACTGCCACTTGCCGAGGAACACCAGCATCGCATCGAGCACGAAGCCGGCGAGCAGCACCTGCAGCATCTGCCGCACTTCGTCCGACCACGGCCGGCGGCGCCCGTAGTGCCCGAGCGCACCCCAGAACCACATGACGAGGCCGGCCGAGATGGCCGAGAAAACGACGATGCGGGTCGGGCCGCTCTGCGACCACCACAGCGTGAAGCTGTCGATCAACGACGCGTCGCCGTATGCCCACGGGGCGGCGCGCCCGAGCAGAAAACCGCAGAACAGCGCAATGAGGTCGGAAGCGACGAGCAGGAGCTTTTCGAGCACACCCTGCCGACGCGCCGAGAACGGCAACAGCGCGTGCCGCAAGGCCTGGACCGGCGAAGACGCGGTGCCGGGCGAAGCGACGTGGAAATGGGCCTTGCCTGACTTCGCCCGGCGCTCGACCTTCGGCAGACCGCGCGGACAAGGGGCTGCGTCGACGGCAGCGGTTCCTGAATTCTGGTACTCAATTTGAGGCATGGCGCGCAATGTTATCAACATAAACATGCCTTGCAAGCAAATATTTCACGCCAGACTCACGGTACTTATCGATAACGCAACTAAGGTAGTGTCATGAGTATGGTTAATACCGATGGTGCGGTATTGACCGTACCGGTATCCGCCGGACTGCGACATGCGCAGGCAGGTATACTCCGCCCCCATGTCAAAACGCCCGCTCCCCTTCACGCATCCGCTCAACCTCGTCAGGTGGCTCGCTTTCGCGCTGTTCGCCGCGCTCGCGGCGTGGCGGATCGTCACGCTGAACCTCGCCGACCACTACGTCGATGCCGGCGAAACGGTGGCCGCGACGGAACTGCCCGGCGTGCAACATCCGGTCGCGCTGACCCGCGAGGCGCGGCAGCTGCTCGACGCCGAGCCGCAGCGGGCGGTCGCGCTGCTGCAGCGGGCGGTGCGCGCCGACCCGACTTACGGTTTGTCGTACGCGTTGCTGGGCGCGCTGTGGGAAAAGGCCGGCGACGAGCGGCGTGCAAGGAGCGCGATCGACGCGGCGGCGGCTTTCGCGCCGGCGAAAGTGGATGTGCGGCTGATCGCGGCCGGGTTCGAGCTCGGGCGCAACGATCTCGCCGCGGCACTGCGCCATTCGAGCGTGGCGCTGGCGCGCCGCGGCAGCCTGCGCGCATCGATGTTCCCTGAGCTGCTGCGCATCGCCGACGAACCCGCGAACCGGGCGGCGTTCTCGGCGCTGCTTGCGGAACCCGTCGCGTGGTGGCCGGCGTTCGTCGGATTCGCGGCGAACAAGGGCGAGCGGCTCGAAACGGTGATGGCGCTGTATGCGCTGTCGGAAGCGAGCGCGGCGAATTCGCTGCAGGGCCACGGCCTCGCGGCGGTGCTGCGGCGCCTGCAGCGCGAAGGGCTGTGGCTCGATGCGCGGCTGGCGTGGATGAATGCGCTACCGGTCGAGCAGCTCGAAGGAATGGGCAACGTGTTCAACGGCGGCTTCGAACAGCCACTCTCAGGCGTCGGCTTCGACTGGGTGAGCGCGAAAGCGGGCCACGTGCTGGTCGCGCCGCTGCCCACTTCCGGCGCGACCGGCGCCGCTGCGCTGAACGTCGTGTTTCGCGGGCCGCGTGTGCGCTACCGCCACCTCAGCCAGCACCTGATGCTGGAACCGGGGAGCTACGCGCTGCGCGGCCGCGTGCGCCCGGACGGGCTGGAAGCGGAACCGGGACTGGCGTGGGCGGTTTCGTGCGTTGGCGCGCGCGAGCGGCAGATCGGCGTCACCGAGCATTTTTCCGGCCGCTCGGCGTGGCGCAAGTTCGAGACGACGTTCACCGTACCCGCCGCCGATTGCGCGGCACAGGTGCTGCGGCTGCAGCTCGGCGGCCGCGTCGCGCTCGACTTCGACGCCAGCGGGCCGATCTGGTTTGATGACATCGTGATCGAGCGCCTTGACGCTGGCTGACCCGCCGTGTACCTTTCGTCCCAAAGTTTTGTTACATCGAATTCACCAAGAGGCCGAAAAATGAAGAAGATCACCGGAGTTGCCGCCGCAATCACCTTGGTCGGCGCGATGGGCGCCGCCCACGCCGCCGAGCCGCTGCAGGTTGCCGCGCTGACGAACGTCGACGGGAAGGTGCTGATCCACAAGGGCAAGGACTACACCGTCGCCAAGACCGGCTCGACGCTCGTCGAAGGCGACCGCGTCATCACGCTGAAAGGTTCGAAGGCCGACGTGGCATTTTCCGAAGGTTGCGTGACCAGCTTGACGGAAAACGCGGTGCTGGCGATCGGCGGCGTGGATGTCTGCGCGACCGGTCCGCTGTCGGCGAACCCTGAACCCGTCAAGTATGCGCAGGCAATCGGCGCCCCGGCGCCGACCTCGGCGTTCACACCTGGCAGCAGCGCGGGCCTGGGCCTGAGTTCGGGTATGGGCGCGCTGATCGGCAGCGGCATGGTCCTGCTGACCGCCGGAGCCGAGCTCGGCACCGCCCACAACGACGACGACAACGACGACCGCCCGATCAGCGGGCAATAAGCCGGGCGGCCTCGCGCCGCATCGGACAAACTTCCGAAGGGCTCCGCACAGCGCGGGGCCTTTTTCAATTGTGCTGGAGGAAAGCGCGCCGGGCGGGGCAAAGGAGTTTCAGCCCGCCCCGCCCTGCCGGTCAGTCGGAAGGTTTGTGGAACAGGCCGCTGATGAGCACGTCCTGGCCGCGCCGGGTGAGCTCCAGGCGGATCGATCCGGCGAACACTTCCTCGCCCGCGTCGCCCTGGCGCCGGATGCGGACCAGGTAGCCGCCTTCGCCGCGCGCCGAGACGCGGTCCGGGGACCAGCGCATGTCGATGAGTTCGATGTGACGCGCCTGGGTCGAGCCGAACAGCTGCTCGTAGTCCTTGCGGATCTGCGCCTTGCGGCCGGCTTCGGAGCGCGCGTCGTCGGAGAACAGCTTCATGAAGCGGTCGATGTCGCCGAGCTGATACGACGACGAGAACTGCCCCAGGACGCGCGCTGCGTCCGATACCGTCAGGGTGGGTGGAACGGGCACTTCGGCGGCCGGGCTCGCGGGAGCAGGCACCTCCGTGGGCACTTGCACGAGGCGAGCGGGAATGGTTTCGACTGGCGGTGCGGGCGGGGGCGGCATTGCCGGCTGCATTACCGGCTGCATTACCGGCTGCATTACCGGCTGCATTACCGGCTGCATTACCGGCTGCATTGCCGACTGCGTTACCGGCTGCGGAAGCGGGTGCGGCGGCGGAAGTGCGACAGGCGCTGCGGCGACTTCGAGCGGTTTGTCGACGACGGGTGGCAGGCGCTCGGGGCGAACGGCGCGGGCCGCTTCGGGCTCGGGCACGGGCTCGCGAGCCGGGAAGATGGCTACGACGGGCGGCGTTTCTACCCGGGTCCGATCCGCGGTGGCGGTGCTTGCAGGCGCCGGGACGTTGGTGGCAGCGGGCCGTTTTTGCGCCGCCGCGGGCATCGCCTTCGGCGGGGCAGCTTCTGCCACTTTCATGGGCGCGGCTTCTGCCGACTTGGCCAGCGCCGGGGCCACGGGAGTCGGCGGAATCGGGGCGGCACGTTCGGCGGGCGCGGCCGCAACCGGGGCTTTCGACGCCGCCCGTGACGCGCCGATCGCGCCGGCCGGGGCGCGATTGAGATAGACGGCGAGGACGGCGATGAAGCCGACGAGCGCGACGCTGCCGAGCACGTACTGCGGGAAATTCCGCCGCACGGTCAGGGGCAGTCTTTCGGTCAGCGTGGGAGCGGCGCCGGCAGCGCGTTTGCGTTCGGCTTGCGAGACGATCCTGATCGAGACCGACACCCGTGGGCGGGCCTGAGTCCGCTCCAGGTCGTACGCCGCGCGGCGCTGATCGTCCCGCAGCACGTGGTGCGCGAGGTTGATCCGCGCGGACAGTTTTTCCCGGTCGCTGTCGGCCCATCCCTGACGATCCGGATGGAAGATGCCCATCATGACGCGATAGTGCTCGCGGATCTGGTCGGCCGTCGCGTCCCGGTTCAGGCCGAGAACGCGGTAATGATCCGCTTCGTACGCCAGCAGCACGTGCTCGACGAAGAACAGCGCCGCGCGCCGGTGCTCGTCCAGCCCGTGCTGCCTGCCGTCGCGCACCGCTTCGGCTGCGGTGCGCATGACGACGAGCGTGTCCGCCGGCAGCACTCCGCCGCCGCGCACCAGCTCGCCAAAGCGCGTCGGCTCGGCGAACACCGCGAGCGCCAGCGCTGCCGCGCCTCCCCTGCCCGCCTCCCCGGCTGCGCTCATGCCGCGGAACGACTGCCTTCGGCTTCGCCGCCGTACTGGTAGTAGGAGTTGTAGTAGTAGCCCTGCGCACCGCTGCGGGATGCGATCTTCGTCAGCACGCCGCCGATGACGTGGGTGCGCGTGCTGCGCAGGCGCTTGAGCGCGCCGGCGAGGAAGTCCTTGCGCGTGCCGCCCGCCTCGACGACGATGACGGTCGCGTCGGTGATGCTGCCGAGCAGCGGCGCATCGGCGAGGCCGAGCACCGGCGGGCCGTCGACGATGACGCAGTCGAAACGGTCCTTGGCGACGTCGAGCAGCGCGACCATCTTGGCGCTGCCGAGGAGCTCCGCCGGATTCGGCGGCAGCGGCCCGGACGTGATGACGAAGAGCTTGTTGTACGGCGTCGGCTGCGTGATGTCGACCGGCCGGGAGTCGCCCGCAAGGTAGTTCGTCAGCCCTGCCGTGTTGGCCAGGCCGAGCTTGCGATGCATCGAGGCCTTGCGCAGGTCGGCGTCCACGAGCAGCACCTTGAGGCCCATCTGCGACAGGTTGATCGCCAGCGCCAGGGCGGTCGTGCTCTTGCCTTCGCCCATCGACGCGCTGGTGACCATCAGCACTTTCGGTATCCCGTCCTGCGTCGAGAACTGCATCGCGGTTCTCAGCGACCGATAGGCTTCGGAGAAGCCCGAGCGCGAGTCGTCGAGCTGTTCGAGCACGAGTTCGCGCGCCGACTCGCCGGCCCGCTTGACCAGCGGCACCATGCCCAGCACCGGCAGGCCGAGCAGGCGTTCCATGCTTTCGCCATCCTTGATCGTGTCGTCGAGGTGTTCGAACAGCAGGGCCAGGCCGATGCCGCCGAACAGCCCGAGCAGCGCCGCGATCAGCGCGTTGAGCAGCGTCTTCGGCTTGAACGGCTGGAGCGGGACTTCGGCCTTGTCGACGACCGACACGTTATTCACGCCGACGCCGCCGGCGACGCCGACTTCCTTGTAGCGCTGCAGCAGGCCGTCGTACAGCTGGCGGTTGGTGTCGACTTCGCGCTTGAGGATGTTGTACTGGATGCTGCGGTCCTGCACGCCGAGCACGGTGCGCTTGCTCTCGTCCATCTTCGCCTGCAGCATCGCCTCCTGCGCGCGCGCCGCCTGGTAGGCGCTGCGGATGCCGCTGCGCACGTGGGCGAGTTCCTCGGCGATCTTGGCCTGCATCTCGTCGATCTGGCTCTGCAGCTGGACCATTTTCGGATAGCCGGGCTTGTAGATCTTGAGGTTTTCCTGGTACTCGGTTTCGAGCTTGGCCTTGTGGCCCTTGAACTCCTGGATCACCTTGTTTTCGAGCACCTGCGGGATGCCTTCGACGCTGCCGCTTTCGAGTTGCTGGTACATCGCTTCGGCGCGGATGCGCTCCTGCTGCGCCTTGGCCAGCGCGGTCGTGAATTCCTGCATCACCTGGGTGTCGACGCTCGCTTCCTGCTCGCCGCCGCGGACGATCTGCTCCTCGCGCGCGAACGCGACGAGCTCCCTCTCGGTTTCGCCGAGCTTCACCTTGAGCTGCTGCAGCCGCTCTTCGAGGAACACCTTGGCGAACGACGACGCGTCCATGCGCCGCTCGAGGTTCACGTTGATGAACGCTTCCGAGATCGCGTTGACGATGCGGCTGGCGAGCACCGGGTCGGGGCTGTCGAAATGGATCTTGACGAGGCGCGAATTGCGCACAGGCTCGATCGTAAGTTTTTCGAGGAAAGCTTTCGTCAGCTTGAGCTTGCGGATCTGCTCGGCGTCGCCTTCGATGGGTTCTTCTTCCTCGCCCGCGAGAAGCCCCTTGAGGCTGCCAAGCAGCGACGCTTCGGGCTCGGCGAACAGCGGGTGGTCGCCGAGGTTGAGCTGGTCGATGACGCGCTGCGCGAGCGTGCGGCTTTTCAGCAGCTCGTACTGCGTCTCGTAGAAGTCCTTGGTGTCGCCCTGCATTTCATTGGGCGTGACGCCCTGGTAGTCGAGCACCTTGGCTTCCTGGCGCTCGATCTGCAGCGTGAGGCTCGCGCGGTAGATCGGCGTCATCAGGAAAGTCGCGGTCAGCACCGAGACCATGACGATGGCGAAGAACGTGATCACCGTCCATTTGCGCTTGACGATGGTGTCCCAGATCGCGCGCAGGTCGATCGTGTCGTCGTCGTCCTCCTCGACATGGGAACGCCATTCGGTGGGGTGCGCGAGCGCAGTGCTTTCGCGGCGCTCGACCAACGCGTTGCGGCGCGGGACTTCCTGCCCACGCTCGTCGCCGGCGTCCGGCTTTTCTGTGTTGTCCATCATTTCCGGGGATTTTTTGCGAGTTTTTCGGGAGCTTGCGGAAGGCTAGCGGACGGTGCCGAAGCCGATGAAGCCGCGCAGCGTGTCGGTCACGCCCTTGACCATCGAACGGGTCGTCGAGCTGCCGACGACGACGACGTCGTTGCCCTGGATCAGCGGGTCATCGACTTTGCCGGCGCGCACGGCTTCGAGGTCGAACACCAGCTGCTCCTTGTTGCCGTCGGCGAGCGTGCGGAAGATGCTGACCTGATTGACGTCGGCGATCTGGCTGACGCCGGCGGCGAGCGCGATCGCCTGCAAGAGCGACGTGCGCCCGGACAGCGGGAAAATGCCCGGCTTGGTCACTTCGCCTTCGACAGTCACGCGCTGGCTGACGAACTCCTTGATGAAGATCGTGACCTGCGGGTCCTGCAGGCAGCACTCGGTGAGGCGCCGCGCGATCTCCTCTTCGACGACGCGGGCGCTCAGCCCCGCCGCCTGGATCTGCCCGATCAGCGGCAGCCCGATGAGGCCGCGCGCGTTGACGCGCACGGTGCGCGACAGGTCGTCGACCTGGAAAACGGTGATTTCGAGCAGGTCGTACGGCCCGATGTAGTAATCGTCGAACAGGGGGCCGGGGTCGTTGAGCGCGGTGCCTGCCGACGGCAGGACCGACGCCAGGGGCGCCGGCGCGGACGTCGCCTGGGCATGAACGGGGGACGACGAAATCATTGCGCAGGACAACATCACGCCTGCAAGGTAAACACGCATTTACAACCACTCCCCGGACGACGGAGCCGAGACTCTAGGGCAAGAGCCTGCTGCCGGCGCGGACAAATCTGACGTTTTCGACAAGGCAGGCTAATGCCGTCGAAACAGCCGGTTGAAGAAGCCGGCACGCCCACTCGCCGAAGAACGGCGGGTTTGCGGCAACGGCGGCAGTTTCTCGGGCGAAAGGTCGCGGAGTATACCCGCGGGCCGGACCTCGACCAAATTGCATGCTTCCTGGGTACCGACCCGGCGCTCGGCTGCCGCCCGGCCCTCCGCGAGCAGCGGCGGGCGGCGTCGCGCGCTGTGGGCGTCGGTCGCGAGAACATGCACGAGGCCTTCGTCGAGCATGCGTTCGCCCCAGTATTTCGCGTCCTTGCCGAAGCGCCCGGTGAGGCTGCCGGAAGTCACCTGCATCCACGCTCCCGAGCGGACGAGTTCGCCGAACATCGGGTAGTGGCTTTCGATCCAGGTCAGCCGCTCCGGGTGCGTCACGATCGGAACGTAGCCCGACGCGAGCAGATTGAAGACGAATTCCTCGAAGCGCGGCGGCGCGACGTGGTGCGGCGGTTCGAGGAGAAAATAACGACTGTCACCGAGCCGCGGCACCCTTCCCGCCTTGAGCCGCGACAGCAGCTCCGGCGTGACGTGCGCGTCGGCGCCGCAGGTCAGCCGCAGGGGGATTCCAGCGGCGTCGATTTCCTGCTGCAGCGCATGGATCGCCGCGGCGATGCCGGCGCTGTCGTTGTCGAACAGGCCCGGATAGATGTGCGGCGTGCAGGCGACGGTGGTGATGCCGTCGGCCGCGGCGATGCGCGCCATTTCGAGCGCAGTCGCCAGATCGGCCGCCCCGTCGTCGATGCCCGGGAGCATGTGGCAATGCAGGTCGATCATGCCGGGCGGGGGTCGAAAAAGACGCGGGAAAAAGTGCGGATGCGAAAAAACCGGGTGGTGCGAGGGAAGAGACTCGAACTCTCACGCCTTGCGGCGCTGGAACCTAAATCCAGTGCGTCTACCAATTCCGCCACCCTCGCCCACGGGCATTCGAACGACGCCCGGAGCGCGGATTATACATAGAAGGGGGGATACCAAACGTTACATCGACGCTACATTCGCAGGCGCTCGCCATAGCCGGTCATCTCCAGGTAGCCGCGGCCGATCTCGCGGCCGTCTTCGACGAGGCGCACCGCACCTTCCCAGTAAACGGCGCCGGTCGTGCCGCGGCTGTCGAGTTCCTGGTCGTCCATCAGCGGCTGCAGTGCCAGGCGGCGACCATCGATGTCGAGTTGCCATTCGACCGGATATTCGGTGCCGGTGCGCGGCGAGCGCCAGCGCCGCCCGGGGATGAACGTGACCTGCGCGGGAGCAAGCGCGCGCGGGGGGCCGCTGCCGCGGCGCAGCGTGCCGGCAGTCCACGTCGCTTCACCGGTGGCGGTACGCATGCGAAACGCCATCAGCGCGCCGCCGTCGGAGAGGTTGATGCCAATCCAGTCCCAGCCACGCGCCTTTTCCGGCAGGTAGGCGCTCGACCATTCGTGGTCGAGCCACGCACGGCCGGTGACGCGGTGCGTTTTGTCCCGCACGCGCAGGCTGCCGCTCACGCCGAGCTGCGGACGGCTGTAGTAATAGCTCGCGTGCCGCGGGTCGGGCGCTTTCTGGCTGAAGCCGTCCTGGCCGTTCGGCAGCGGCGGGCCGGCGGGGTCGAAACGCAGGTCGTACGCGAAATCGTCGGCGTCGACGGTGGCGCGGTAATGATCCTGCGACCATTCGAGCGCCCACTCGCCGATCCACGCGCGAGTGTGCCCGGTCGCGACGCCGGCAAGCGGATCGAGCGCGCGTTCGCCGCGTTCGGCGTGCAGCAGCCGGCCTTCGGCGGGATCGGCGACGGCGGCGTGCGCGAGGATCAGCTGGCGCGGCGCGAAGCGGCTCGGGTTGTCCTCGCCGATGCGCGTACGCACGCGAAAGAACGTGACCTGAAAGCCGCGCTCGACACCGTCCTCGTCGGTGATCCAGCCGGTCACGTACCACCACTCGGTGCGGTAATCGGGGTGCGCGCCGTGATCGGCGGGAAACTGCAGCGGGCGGCCGGCGACGACGGGCGGGTAGCCCCGCGGATCGCGCTCGTCATTGCTCCCGCTTTGCGTTTGGGGCGCCGCCGACACGCCCGACGCGAGCCACAGCAGCGCCGCGGCCACATATGCGCGCATCAAAAGTCCTCCCGCACCGCGAGCACCGCCGCCTGGCGCATCGCCTGATAACCGGACAAGCGCGCGGCGACAGCGGCGAGCAGCACCAGCGCGACGGCGAACGCGGCGAGCGCCGCCAGCGGCAACCGGATGTCCATGCTCCAGTGAAAGCTCTGTCGATTGACGACTTCGACGAGCACCAGCGCGACCGCGCCGCCCGCCGCCAGGCCGACCGCGACACCGACCGCCGCGCCGAGCGCGCCTTCGAGCGCGAGCAGCCGGCCGATGTCGCGCCGCGTGAGGCCCAGGTGGCGCAACATGCCGAATTCCTTGCGCCGCGCGGTCGCGAGCGCGGCAAAGCTGGTGCCGACGCCAAAAAGACCGATCAGGATCGCGACGGCTTCCATCAGGTATGTGACGAGGAACGTGCGGTCGAAAACCGCCAGCGTCGTCGCGCGGATGTCGCCCGGCGCGGCGAGCTCGAAGTTCCCGCCGTCGAACTGCGCCTGCAGCGCCACGGCGACCGCTTCCGCCTGCACGCCGGGAGCAACGCGGATCGCGACGTTGTTCGAGCGCGAATCGTCGGTCAGCGCCTGGTAGTCCGCGAGTTCGACGAGCACTGCGCCGTGCTGCCGCGCATAGTCACGCCACACGCCGGCGACACGGAAGCGATGCGCCGCGCCGCCGAGCGGCAGCGACAGCGTGTCGCCGACCCCGACGCGGAAAAGATCGGCCATCGCTTCGGACACCCACGCGGGCGGCAGGCCGTCGGCTCCGCGCACGCTCGCGGCGTCGCCTTCGACGAGCGGCACCGCAGCGCCCTCGGCGACGGGACGGGCGATCAGCGTCACCGGAAACTGCGCTTCGTCGAGCCGCAGCGTGTCGTAACGCACCGGCTGCACCGACGACACGCCGGGCGTCGCGGCGACCCGGGCGATAAGCTCGGGCGTCAGGAACGCGCTCGCGCCCGACGAGGACGCGCGCAGGTAGAGGTCCGCGGGCAGCACGTCGGACAGCCAGTCGTCGACCGAGGTGCGGAACGAACTCACCATGATCGCCATCGCAGCGGCGAGCGCGACGCTGGCGACGACGCCCGCGCCGGCGACCAGGACTTGCCCGGGTGCCGCGGCGAGCCGGGCGTGCGCGAGGCGCAGCAGGACGGAGCGCCCGCCGCCCACGCTACCGACGCAGCGCATCGCGAGCCGCACGACGGACGGCAGGACCAGCACCGAGCCGGCGAGGATCAGCGCGATCGCCGCGTAGCCGAACACCGGGACGCCACCGAGCGGCGGCAGCAGGCACAGCAGCAGCGCGAGCCCGAGCGACGCGAGCGCGGCGGGCCAGCGCGGGCGCGCCCGCAACACCTCGACGTCGTCGCCGGCGCGCAATGCGCGGGCAGGCGCGACGCGGCTCGCTTCGCGCGCCGGCAGCCACGCCCCGCCGACACCGGCCGCGACGCCGAGTACGAGATACGCTGCGGTCGCGAGCGGTTCGAAGCGCAGGCCGGGTTCGACGCCTTCGAAATAGCCGGCGCCGAGGTCCGCGCCGACGATCGAGAACGCGAGCGCGCTCAGCGCATAGCCGAGCGCAACGCCAACAAGCCCGCCAACAAGCCCGAGCACCGCGCCTTCGGCGAGCAGGCCGCGCAGCAACGTGCGGCGGTCGAGGCCGAGCGCGCGCAGGAACGCGAGCTCCTGGCGCCGCCGCACAACCGACAGCAGCTGCGTCGAGAACACGAGGAAGCCGCCCGTCAGCAGCGCGATCGCGGCGAGCATCGTGAGGTTCACGCGGTACGCGCGCGACAGTCCGGCGACCTGCGACGCGGCGGCTTCCGGGGCGAGCAGCTCGACGCCGGCCGGCAGCAGCGGACGCAGCCGGTCGATCGCCGCCGCGCGGTCGATGCCTTGCGCGAGGCGCAGGTCGATGCGCGTGATGCGACCGATCTGGTCGAACAGCCGCTGCGCGGCGGCGATATCCATGACCGCGAGGCGCTGGCCGCGGCCGGCGCCGGGAACGCTGCCGAGGATGCGCAGATGTTCTTCGCGCGGACCGGCAAGCACCGCGAGCGTGCCACCCGTGCCGAGCCCGGGCGCGGCCTGCGCGGCCGGGCTGAGGAACACCGCGTCCGCGGCGAAGATGCCGAATTCGCCGGCAACGTCCGCATCGGGCACCGGCATCAGCGCGGGCTGGACGCGCCGCACGCGCAGCGCGTCGACGCCGAACACGCGCAAAGGGTCGTCGCGCTGCGGCAACGACGCTTCGACTTCGAGGATCGGGCTCGCGTCGGCCACTTCGGGGCGCTGCGCGAGCAGGACGTAGAGCGCATCGTCGAAGCCGGTGCGCGGGCCCATCACCTGCAGGTCCGCTTCGCCGGCGACGAGGCGCATGCCGCGGCCGAATTCGTCGAGCGCCGCGCCGTGGATCAGCTGCACTGCAAGGCCGAGCGCGACACCGAGCGCGATCGCGAGCAAGGACAGCGCAGTCGCGAGCCGCCGCCGGGCGAGGCTCGCGAGGAACACGTGGCGCAGCCCGGCGTTCATTGGAGGACCCTCGCGCGATGCGCGGTTTCGCCGAGCGGGACCGGGCGCTTCCCGGGGCGGCGCGGCGAAGCGCTCACGCGGTGACCGCCTCCTCGACGAGTCCCGTCGCGGTCAGGCGCAGCACGCGGTCGGTGCGTGCGGCGGCGGCGCGGGAATGCGTGACGAGAATTCCGATCGCGCCGGCGCTGCGGAGGCTGCCGAGCAGCAGTTCGAGGACGTCGGCGGCGCGCTCGGCGTCGAGGTTGCCGGTCGGCTCGTCGGCGAGCACCAGCGTCGGCCGATGCACCAGCGCGCGGGCGATCGCGACGCGCTGCATCTCGCCGCCGGACAGGTGCCGCGGCCAGTCGTCGGCACGGTCGGCGAGCCCGACCTGCGCGAGCATCGTTGTCGCCCGCTGCTGCGCCTCGGCGGCGGCGCAGTCGAGCAGCCACAGCGGCAACGCGACGTTCTGCGCGAGCGTCAGGTGCGGCAGCAGGTGAAAAGCCTGGAACACGAAACCGTAGCTGCGCCGCCGCAGCCGCGCGAACGCGTCGTCGTCGAGCCCGACGAGCTCGGTGCCGTCGAGCTGGATGCTGCCCGCATCGACGGCTTCGAGCCCGGCGATGCAGTTCAGGAGCGTCGACTTGCCGACGCCCGATTCCCCCATGATCGCGACGCACTCGCCGGGCGCGAGCCGCAGCGACACGTGCGAGAAAAGCGCCCGTCCGGCTTGCCCGTCGAAGCGTTTCGCCAGGCCGTCGAGTTCCAGCATCGGTTCAGCGTCTCCTCGTTGACGAAAAATTCAGCGCACGCCGCTAGCATGCAGCGTCAAACAATATTAACCCGGCAGGCAAATACCGTTCGGGCTGAGCTTGTCGAAGCCCTGGCGATGCCCTTCGACAGGCTCAGGGCGAACGGTTGTATTTAATTGCCGCCTTAATAGTCCGAACGACGGTGCTTGTCACCCTGCTGTCGCGCTCGCTGCGGCATGCAACGCGGGAGCGAACCGACGCAGAACCGACGCAGAATCGACGCCGAACCCGCGCCAAACATGTAGGCGCGGGACAAATGGGCGCCGAACACCGGAAGGGGCCACGCCGATCGCGTATACTCCCGGCGCCCCGCCATGCCCGTCGATCACTACGAGAACTTTCCTGTCGCGTCGCTGCTGCTTCCGGCCCGTTTGCGCGAGCCGGTGGAGGCCATTTACGCGTTCGCGCGCAGCGCCGACGACATCGCCGACGAAGGCGACGCGCCGGCGGTCGTGCGGCTCGCGCGGCTCAACGACTACCGCCTCGAACTCGACGCGATCGGGCGCGGCGCGCCGCCCCGCGATGCCGGGCTCGCGCCGATGTTCGACCGCCTCGGCCGCAACATCCGCACCCACGCGCTGCCGCTGCCGCTGTTCCGCGACCTCCTCGACGCGTTCGGCCAGGACGTCGGCAAGACGCGCTACGCCGACTTCGCCGAGCTGGCCGATTATTGCCGCCGCTCGGCGAACCCGGTCGGGCGCCTGCTGCTGCATCTGTACGGCGCGGCAACGGCGGACAACCTGCGCCTGTCGGACAGGATCTGCACGAGCCTGCAGCTGATCAACTTCTGGCAGGACGTCGCGATCGACTGGGCGAAGCGCCGCATCTACGTGCCGCAGGACGACCTCGCGCGCTTCGGCGTCGGCGAGGCGGACATCGACGCGGGCCGCTGCGACGAGCGCTGGCGCGCGCTGATGGCGTTCGAAGTGCAGCGGGCGCGCGCGACGATGCTCGAAGGCGCGCCGCTCGCACGCCGCCTGCCGGGGCGCATCGGCTGGGAGCTGCGCCTGATGGTCGCCGGCGGCCTGCGCATCCTCGAACTGATCGAAGCGGCGGACTACGACGTGTTCCGCCGCCGCCCGACGCTCGGCCGCACCGACTGGCCGCGCCTCGCGTGGCGCGCCCTGCGATATCAAGGAATCGGATGACCCCTCACGAGTACTGCCAGGACCGGGCCGCGAAGAGCGGCTCCAGCTTCTATTACAGCTTCCTGTTCCTGCCGCCCGAGCGGCGGCAGGCGATCATGGCGCTGTATGCGTTCTGCCGCGAGGTCGACGACGTCGTCGATGAGTGCAACGACGTGCAGGTCGCGCAGAACAAGCTCGACTGGTGGCGGCAGGAGATTGCGCGGGTGTATGCCGGCAACCCGAGCCATCCGGTCGGCCTCGCGCTGAAGGACGTGCTTGGCCGCTTCAACCTGCCGCGCGAGCAAATGTTCGAAGTCATCGACGGCATGGAGATGGACCTGCGGCAGACGCGCTACCTCGATTTCAAGGGGCTGCAGCTGTACTGCTACCGCGCGGCGAGCGTCGTCGGCCTGCTCGCGGCCGAGATCTTCGGCTACCAGGACCGCCAGACGCTGAAGTACGCGCACGACCTCGGCATCGCGCTGCAGCTTACGAACATCATTCGCGACGTCGGCGAGGACGCGCGGCGCGGGCGGATCTATCTGCCGATCGAGGACCTGCAGCGCTTCAAGGTGCCGGCGAGCCAGATCCTCGAAGGGCACGGCGGCGACAACTTCCGCGCGCTGATGCAGTTCCAGGCCGAACGCGCGCGCCAGTTCTACGACCAAGCGTTCCAGCACCTGCCCGCGGTCGATCGCAAGGCCCAGCGGCCCGGCCTCGTGATGGCGGCGATCTATCGCACGCTGCTCGACGAGATCGCGCGCGACGGCTTCCAGGTGCTCGACCGGCGCACGTCGCTGACGCCGGTGAGAAAGCTGTGGATCGCCGGGTCGACGTGGGTGCGGGCGTGACGCGCGGCGCGGGCAAACCGGCAACGGCCGCGGCGTGACGCAGCCGGTCGCGATCGTCGGCGCCGGCTACGCTGGGCTCGCGTGCGCGGTCGAGCTCGCGCGGCGGCACGTGCCGGTGACGGTGTTCGAGCGTTCGCACACGCTGGGCGGGCGCGCGCGGGTCGTCGCGAAGGACGGCTGGCGCATCGATAACGGCCAGCACATCCTGATCGGCGCCTACACCGAACTGACGCGCCTGCTGCGCCTGACCGGCGGCTCGCCGAAACTGCTTGAACACCTGCCGCTGACGCTGCACACGCCCGGCCACCTGCACCTGCAGGCAGCGCCGCTGCCGGCGCCGCTGCATTTGGCGGTCGGCGTGCTGCGCGCAACCGGGCTGGGCTGGGCGGACCGGCTCGCGATGCTGCGGCTGATGCGCTTCCTCAAAAAACAGCGTTTCCGCGTCGACGCGCAGCTGACGGTCGAAGAGCTGCTGCGCGACACGCGCCAGCCCGAGCGGCTGTCGCGCCTGGTGTGGGAGCCGCTGTGCGTCGCGGCACTGAACACGCCGGTCGCCGAAGCGTCGGCGCAAGTCTTCGCGAGCGTCCTGCGCGACAGCCTCGCGGCGGGGGCTTCGGCGAGCGAGCTGCTGATCCCGCGCGTCGACCTGTCCGAACTCTTCCCGGTCCCGGCGGCGCGCTATCTCGCGGTGCGGCGCGGCAAGCTGCGCACCGGCACCGCCGTCGAGGCGATCCGCCCGGTCGCCGGCGGATTCCGCCTCGACGGCGATCCGGCCGACCAGCGCTACGCGCACGTCGTCGTCGCCGCCGCGCCGCATCACGCAGGCGCGTTGCTCGCCCCGCTCGACGGCTGCGCCCCGCTCGCCGCGACGATCGACGCGCTGCCGAGCGAACCGATCACGACCGTGTATCTCGCGCTCGGCGAGCCGCTGCGGCTCGCGCACACGATGATCGGCCTCGCCGACGGCCCTGCGCAGTGGGCGTTCGACCGCGGCCGGCTCGGCGGCCCGGCCGGCCTGATCGCCTGCGTGATCAGCACACACGGCGCACACGAGGCGCTGTCGCGCGAAGCGCTCGCGCTCGCGGTGCATGCGCAGCTCGAACGTCAGCTCGGACGCCGCCTGCCCGCGGCGGAATGGTCGCAGGTCATCACCGAGAAACGCGCGACTTTCGCGTGCCGCCCGGGCATCGTCCGCCCCGGCCCGCAGACGCCGCTCCCCGGGCTGTGGCTTGCCGGCGACTATCTCGACCCGGACTATCCGGCCACGCTCGAATCCGCGGTGCGCTCCGGCGTCGCGACCGCGGCGCGCGTGCTGCAGGCGCTCCAGCCGCCGGGCTCGGCCCCCGAAGCGAACCGTTATTGACCGGGCAACCGAATACCGTTCGGGCCGACCCCTTCGGCCTCGCTCAGGACGGGCCTGTCGAAGCCTTGGCCGTGCCCTTCGACAGGCTCAGGGCGAACGGTTTTCCAGCCGCCGGCATCGCCCCCCCGAAGCGAACCGCTATTGACCGAGCAACCGAATACCGTTCGGGCTGAGCTTGTCGAAGCCCTGGCAGCGCCCTTCGACAAGCTCAGGGCGAACGGGTGTACAAGCTCAGGGCGAACGGGTGTACAAGCTCAGGGCGAACGCGGGTACAAGCTCAGGGCGAACGCGGGTACAAGCTCAGGGCGAACGGTTGTAACAAGCTCAGGGCGAACGGTCGTATTCGATTGCCGCGTTAATAGGTTGCCGCGCCGAGTTCGATCGGGGGCTCGCTCAGCGCGCCGTTGTGCATCCGCAATATCCGCCCGCAGCGGCGCGCCAGCGATTCGTCATGGGTCACGAGGATCAGCGTCGTGCCCGCTTCGCGGTTCAGCGAAAAAATCAGCTCGATGATCGCCTCGCCGGTCGCGGCGTCGAGGTTGCCGGTCGGCTCGTCGGCGAGCAGCAGCCGCGGGCTCGGCGCGAACGCGCGGGCGAGCGCGACGCGCTGCTGCTCGCCGCCGGAAAGATGTTTCGGGTAATGGCGCACGCGCGCGTCCAGCCCGACCCGCCCGAGCCACTGCCGCGCAATGGCCTCGGCATCGTCGGCCCCGGCGAGCTCGAGCGGCAGCATGACGTTTTCGAGCGCGGTCAGCGCCGGCAGCAGCTGGAACGACTGGAACACGAAGCCGACCGATTCGCCGCGCAACGCCGCGCGCGCATCCTCGTCGAGCGAGAAAATGTCAGTGCCCTGGAGACGCACGCTGCCGGCGCTGGGAACATCGAGCCCGGCGAGCAATCCGAGCAGCGTGGATTTGCCGGAGCCGGACGCGCCGACGATCGCGACCGACTCGCCTGCGCCCACGCTGAACGAAACCTCCTGCAGAATGCGCAGGACTCCCGCGCCGTCGCCGAGCGGGACGCTTTTGCACAGGCCGGCGACTTCGATCACCGGAACGGAGAACTCCATGCTGCTGCGATCCATCGTGATCTTCTTCTTCGCAATAATGGTTTCAGGCGCTGCGCAGGCGGCAACGATACTGGTGTGGGGCGACAGCCTGTCGGCCGGCTACGGCCTGCGCCCGAAGCAGGACTGGCCTACCCTCTTGCAGACGCGCCTCGAACGCGAAGGGTTCCGCCACACGGTGATCAACGGCAGCGTCAGCGGCGAGACGTCGTCGGGCGGGCGCTCGCGCCTACCGGCCGCGCTCGAGCGCCACGAACCGGACCTGCTGATCCTCGAACTCGGCGCCAACGACGGCCTGCGCGGCCTGCCGCCGCGCCTGCTGGCCGAGAACCTCGCCGCGATGATCGAGCTCGCGCGCAGCCGTGGCATCCGCGTGCTGCTGATCGGCATGCAGATGCCGCCGAATTACGGCCCCCCTTACAGGCGCCGCTTCGAGCAGACTTTCGCCGACGTCGCACGCGAGCACAAGGTGCCGCTGGTGCCTTTTCTGCTCGACGGCTTCGCCGAGCGCCACGAGATGTTCCAGTCCGACGGCATCCACCCGACCGCCGAAGCGCAGGAACTCATCGTCGACACCGTCTGGAGACAGCTCGTGTCGATGCTGAAGGGATAGCCGGGGAGCGCGGGCGGCGCCCCCGTCGCGCCGCCCATCCATCAAACGATGCGCAGCAGCGGTTCGCCCGCCTCCATCCGGCCGATGACGCGGCCGTCGCTGCCCTGCTCCGCGCGAATCGCCGCGAGCACTTCATCCACGACGCCGGGCGTGCACGCGATCAGCAGCCCGCCGCTCGTCTGCGGATCGGTGACGAGCTTGCGCTGCCACTCGGGCGCTTCGGGCGCGAAGCGGATCGATTCGCCGTAGCTCGCCCAGTTGCGCGCCGAGGCGCCGGTCGCGATGCCGTCGCGCACGAGCCGCAGCGCCGCGTCGATCGTCGGCAGATCGGCGAACGCGACACTCGCCGCGAGGCCCGAGCCGCGGCAGATTTCGAGCAGGTGCCCGGCCAGGCCGAAGCCGGTGACATCGGTCACCGCATGCACGCCGTCCATGCCGGCCAGCTGCATCCCGACGCGGTTCAGCAGCGTCGTCCAGTGCAGCATTGCGGCATAGTCGGCATCTTCGAGCAGGCCTTTCTTGAGCCCGGCCGACAGGATGCCGATGCCGAGCGGCTTGGTCAGGATCAGCACGTCACCGGCCTTCGCGCCGGCGTTGGTCTTGACCTGCGCGGGGTCGACGACGCCCAGGCCGACGAGTCCGTAGATCGGTTCGAGCACGTCGATCGAATGCCCGCCGGCGATCGGGATGCCGGCGTCGCGGCACACCGACGCGCCGCCTTCGAGGATGCGGCCGATGACTTCGGGCGGCAGTTTGTCGATCGGCATGCCGACGATCGCGAGCGCCATGATCGGCCGCCCGCCCATCGCATAGACGTCGGACAACGCGTTGGTCGCGGCGATGCGGCCGAAATCGAACGGGTCGTCGACGATCGGCGTGAAGAAGTCGGTCGTCGCGACGATCGCCTGGCGCTCGTTGAGGCGATACACCGCGGCGTCGTCGGCGGTCTCGGTGCCGACCAGCAGATCCGGCGGGACCAGGCCCGCAGGCGCGTGCGCGAGCAGCTTCGACAGCACGGCCGGAGCGATTTTGCAGCCGCATCCGCCGCCGTGGGAGAATTGCGTGAGTTTGATCTGATCCATGGATTCCAGAGGGAGAAACGGTTGCCCGGCGCAGGCCGGAGCACCGCGACAACGCATGAAAAAAGGCATCGCGACCGTAGCACAGCTGTCCGCGTTTGACGAGATCATCGACGCCCGCAGCCCGGCCGAATTCGACGAAGACCGCATTCCCGGCGCGATCAGCTGCCCGGTGCTCGACAACGCGCAGCGTGTCGTCGTCGGCACGATCTACAAGCAGCAGTCCGCGTTCGAGGCGCGGCGCGTCGGCGCGGCGATGGTCGCCGAGAACATCGCGCATCACCTGAAAACCCGCTTCCACGACAAGCCGAAGAACTGGCGGCCGCTGGTGTATTGCTGGCGCGGCGGCCAGCGCAGCGGCGCGTTCGTCACCTGGCTGCGGCTGATCGGCTGGGATGCGTGCCAGCTCGAAGGCGGCTACAAGACGTGGCGCCGGATGGTCGTCGCGGAACTCGAAGAGCTCCCGGCGCGCTTCGACCTGCGGGTGGTATGCGGCGCGACCGGCAGCGCCAAGACGCGCGTCCTCGACGCGCTCGCAGCACTCGGCGCGCAGGTGCTCGATCTCGAGCATCTCGCCGCGCACAAGGGCTCGGTGCTCGGCGCGCTGCCGGACCGCCCGCAGCCGACGCAGAAATCGTTCGAAACCGAACTGTTCAGCACGCTGCGCGAGCTCGACCCGGCGCGGCCCGTGTTCGTCGAGGCCGAAAGCCGCAAGATCGGCCGCATCCAGGTGCCCGAGGCGCTGATCCGGCACATGCGCGCGAGCCCCTGCGTCGCGATCGAGGCCAGCCGCGAAGCGCGCCTCGAGTTCCTCGTGCGCGACTACGCCTACCTCGGCGACGACATCGCCGACCTGCAGAAGAAAATCGACTTCCTCAAGGGCCTGCAGAGCAACGAGACGCTGGAGCGCTGGAGAGCGCTCGCCGCGGCGCACGACCTGCCGACGCTTTTCGCCGAGTTCATCGAGCTGCACTACGATCCGCTCTACCACCGCTCGCAGAACAGGAATTTCACCCGCTTTCCGAGCGCGCCGATCTTCACGAGCGACGACCTGTCGCCGGCCGGCATCGAGGCACTGGCGCGGCGGATACTCGCCGCCGCCGCGGCGGCGCAGCCTGAAGCGCTTACTCGGGTGGCCGATCCGGCAACACCGTGATGCCCTGCCCCTTGACGGCGCACACGCGCTGCACGACTGCCGGGCGCGGCCGGGCGACTTCGCCCTGCTCGAACGCGACGATCGTGTAATCGCCGCCGAGGCGTTCGAGCAGTTCGCCGGGGCGCAGCAGAAACTCCGGGTTGCCGGGCCGGCCGAAGCGCTCGTTGCCGAGCATGAAAGTTTCGTAGATCAGCACGCCGTCGGCGGCGAGGCAGTCGAGCAGCAGTCCGAGGCGCGGCCGGTAGAGATAATTGGTCACGACGATCGCGTCGAAGCACGCCGTCCCGTACGGCCAGTCCCCGCTTTCGAGGTCCGCCTGGGCGACGCTGACGCGCGGCTCGCCGGCTAACGTCGCCAGCGCCGCCGCGTCCCGGTCCACCGCCTCGACCTCCCAGCCGTGGCGGGCCAGCCAGCGCGCATGCCGGCCGCGGCCGCACGCGAAGTCGAGCACGCGGCCACCGGCGGGGATCAGCGTCGCGAAGCGTGCGACCCACGCCGAAGGATCGGCAACGGCTGAATCGGGGGAGGTTGTCATCGGTTTCCTTTCTGTCGTTTTCCGCGAGCCGGGCGGCATCGATTCTAGCCGGCCCCCCGAGGCATGACGAGGCCTCTTCGGCGCCGCCGCCGGTAGCGCGTTCAGAACCCGTTTCGGGCAGTCGACTCGGCCGCCCGTCCGGCTTATGCGTAACAATTCAGGGCAATAGCGCGCCCCGCCCCCGCCCCGGCAGGTAAGATTCCCCTGACGAGCGCGGGCCATCCGTAGTTTCGATCCCGACTCACTCCGACGAAAACACTGTGAAAACGTCTCATGAGTCTTTTCCGTCGTGGGGGCGTCGACTTGCCGGTGCGGCACTCACGGCGGCGCTGATGACTCCCTCCCCGCTGCTAGCCCAATCGCCACTGTTCGCCTCCGCGTTGCCGCTGGCCGCGCCGCTCGCAGGCCTGCTCCTGGTTCTCGTCGCGCTGTTCGCCTGGCATGTTTTCCGGCGCCGGCCGGCGGCCGTCGAAGCGCCCCGCGTCGCCGGCTTCGATTCCGCCGAAGTCGTCGAACTGCTCGACCTGTCGTCGGACTGGCAATGGAAGACCGATGCGCAGCACCGCTATGTTCACATTACCCCCGGCCTGCAGCAGCGCTCGCGAATCGACCCGCTCGAATTTCTCGGCCACACTCCGTGGGAGCTCGACTGCGGGGACGCGCCGGCACCAAGCCGCGAGGCATGGCCTGAGAGCCTCGCGCAGCACGGGCCGCTGCATCTGACGCTGTGCCGTCGCGACCGCGCCGGGAAGCGCCGTTATCTCGAACTGATCGGGCGCGCGCTCCACCGCGACGGAAGCTTCGCCGGCTACCACGGCATCGGGCGGGACATCACGGATCGGGTCGAGTCCGAGCAGGCGCTGCGCGAGAACCAGGTGCGCTATCGCGAGCTGATCGAGTCGGTCAACGAGATCATCTTCCGTACCGACGAAAACGGCCGGCTGACGTTCCTGAACCGGGGCTGGGAAACGATCACCGGTTACACGGTGAAGGAGAGCCTCGACACCGCGCTGGTCGATCACTTCCATCCGGACGACCGCGTCGGCGCCGAGCACCAGATATCGCTGGTCCATCGGCTGGAACTCCCGGCGTGGACCGCGCAATTGCGGCTGCTGACGCGAAACGGCGAGATACGCTGGGTCGAAGCGACCGCGCATCGCGTGGACCACGGCAACGAAGGCGACACGGCGCCGCGCGGCCTGGCGGGAACGCTGTTCGACATCTCGGCGCGCAAGATCGCCGAGATGTCCCTGCGCAATCTCAACCGCGAACTCGAAACCCGGGTGCGCGTCCGCACCGCTGAACTGGAAGCGGCGAACCGCGAGCTCGAGGCGTTTTCGTATTCGGTGTCGCACGACCTGCGCACGCCGTTGCGCGCGATCGACGGGTTCGCCCGCATCCTCGAGGAAGAACTCGGCGACCGCGTCGAGCCGAACGCGCGCGAACATATCGTGCGCATCCGCAAGGCCGGCATGCGCATGTCGCACCTCATCGACGACCTGATCAAGCTCGCGCACCTGGCGCGCCATTCGCTGCAGAAGGAAACTTTCGATCTGTCGGAACTCGCGATCCAGATCATCGACGAGCTGCGCCGGAACGAACCGGAGCGGCGCGTCGAGGTGGAGATAACGCGGGACCTGATCGTGACGGCCGACCGCGGACTGATGCAGCTCGCGCTGCAGAACCTGCTCGGCAACGCGTGGAAGTTTTCTTCGCGCAACGAGGTCGCGCACATCTCGCTGACGGCCAGGCGCGATCTGGGCCAGCGGGTGTTCTGCGTCACCGACGACGGCGTGGGCTTCGACATGACGTTTGCCAGCAACCTGTTCCGCGCCTTTCATCGCCTGCACCCCGGCACCGATTTTCCGGGCTCCGGGATAGGCCTCGCGACGACCTACCGCATCATCGAGCGCCACGGCGGGCAGATCTGGGCGAAGTCGAAGCCCGGCGAGGGCGCGAGCTTCTATTTCACGCTCGGCGGATGAACGCCCGGGCGATCGGATGCGCCGCCCCGGATTGCGGAAAATCCCGATCGGAATGCCTTGCCACTTATGTCACAATGGCTCATGGTGCACTGCAGTAAGCTTGCACTCGGCTCAGATTCGACCAGACTGTAACGACTGCAATTCCGGTACTCATCGAAGCGCGGCCAACGAAGGTTTCCAAGCCTCGCGACCCATGGCCAGCGGTTACGGACCCTGCATTCAGGCGATAAAAAATGAAAGAGAAGCACTACCTCAGTCCCCTGCTCGAACCCAAATCGGTCGGCGTGATCGGCGCGAGCCAGCGTGAAGCATCGCTGGGCAACGTGGTGATCCGCAACATGCAGAACGCGGGTTTTCGCGGCCGGCTGTTCGCCGTCAACCCGAAGCACGAATCGGTGCTGGGAGTGCCGTGCTACAAATCCGTGGAGGACGTGCCGCACCGGCTCGACCTCGTCGTCATCGCAGTGCGCGCCGACCAGGTGCTGTCGATCGTCGAGAGCTGCGGTCGCGCCGGCGTGAAGGCGGTCATCATCATGTCGACGGGATTCTCCGAGACCGGCCCGCGCGGCGCGCTGCTCGAACGCCACGTCGTCGAAGCGGCGCGCCGCTACCGCATCCGGCTGCTCGGCCCGAACTGCCTCGGCATCATGCGTCCGGTGCTGGGCCTGAACGCGACGTTCGCGCACGTCAGCGCGATCAAGGGCACGATCGGGTTGATCTCGCAGTCGGGAGCGCTGTGCACGTCGATCCTGGACTGGGCCGAACCGAACAACATCGGCTTCTCGGCAGTCGTCTCGCTCGGCTCGTCGAGCGACATCGACTTCGGCGAAGTGCTCGAATACATGATCTCGGACCCGCGCACCGAGAGCATCATCATGTATGTCGAAGGCATCCGCGATGCGCGCCGCTTCATGAGCGCGCTGCGCGGCGCGGCGCGCGTCAAGCCGGTGCTGCTGATCAAGGTCGGGCGCCACCCGGACGTGTCGCGCGCGATCCGCTCGCATTCGGGCTCGATGAGCGGCAATGACGCGGTCTTCGATGCCGCGCTGCGTCGGGCCGGCGTCATCCGCCTGTACAACATGGGGCAGCTCTTCGCCGCGGCGAACGCGCTGTTCTCGCACTTCCGCCCGCGCGGCAACCGCCTGGCGATCGTCACGAATGGCGGCGGGCCCGGCGTGATGGCGGCCGACCGCGCGGCCGATCTCGGCATCCCGCTTTCCGAGTTCTCGGAGGGCACGATGGAAAAGCTCAACGCCGCGCTGCCGGCCGGATGGTCGCACGGCAACCCGGTGGACGTCCTCGGCGACGCCGACGTCGAGCGTTATCGCAAGGCCGTTCAGGCGGTGCTCGAAGGGCCGAACGTCGACGGCGTGCTGGTGATGCTGACGCCGCAGGCGAACACCGATCCGACCGCGGTCGCCGAAGCGGTCGTCGAGCTCGAGAAGACCGCCGACAAGCCGGTCGTGACGTGCTGGATGGGCGAGCAGCTGGTCGGCCCCGGGCGCAAGGCTTTCGAAGCGGCCGGCATCCCGACTTTCCGCACTCCGGAGCCGGCGGTCGAGCTGTTCAGCCACCTGTCGGCGTACTACCGCAACCAGAAGCTGCTGATGCAGACGCCGGCGTCGCTGTCGCACCTCAATCCGCCGAGCGTCGAGAGCGCGCGCCTCGTCATCGAGACCGCGCTGGCCGAGCGCCGCAAAGTGCTCAACTCGATGGAATCGAAAGCGCTGCTCGCGGCGTTCCGCATCCCGATCGCGCAGACCGTGGTCGCGCGCTCGGCGACCGAGGCGATGGTGCTCGCCGAAGAGATCGGCCTGCCGGTGGTGATGAAGATCGACTCGCCGTCGATCATCCACAAGGCCGACTCGGGCGGCGTGCGGCTCAATCTCGGCAGCCTCGCGGCGGTGCGCACCGCGTACCAGGAAATCCTCGAGGAAGTGCGCAAGAACAAGCCCGCGGCGACGATCAACGGCGTCGCGATCGAGCCGATGATCCTCAAGCGCAACGGCCGGGAACTCGTCGTCGGCGTCAAGCGCGATGCGGTGTTCGGCCCGGTGATCACTTTCGGTGAAGGCGGCAACCGCGTCGTCGCGAACCGCGACATGGAAATCGCGCTGCCGCCGCTGAACCACTACCTCGTGCGCGACCTGATCAAATCGTCGCGCGTGTCGATGCTGCTCGGCGAATTCCGCACGATGCCGCCGGTGAAGATGGAGTCGCTGGAGTTCGTGCTGCTGCGCGTCTCCGAGATGGTGTGCGAGCTGCCGTGGATCACCGAGCTCGAGATCAATCCGCTGATCGTCGATGAGAACGGCGCGGTCGCGGTCGACGCGCGCGTGACCGTCGAAAACGTCTCGCCGTCGGTCGATCGCTACGCACACATGGCGATCCATCCGTATCCGTCGCAGCTCATCACGAAGTGGACGAGTGTCGACGGCACCGAGGTCACGATCCGGCCGATCAAGCCGGAAGACGCCGAGCTCGAAGTCGAGTTCGTGCGCACGCTGTCGGCCGAGACGAAGTACTACCGCTTCATGAACACGATGCGCGAGCTGCCGCCGGCGATGGTCGCGCGGCTGACGCAGATCGACTACGACCGCGAGATGGCGTTCCTCGCGACGATCCAGGAAGGCGGCAAGGAAGTCGAGATCGGCGTGTGCCGGTATGCGGTGAATCCGGACGGCGAATCGTGCGAATTCGCGATCGTCGTCGCCGACGCCTGGCAGCGCCACGGCCTCGCGCGCAAGCTGATGGGGATCCTCATCGAGACGGCGCGCAACAAGGGCATCATGTACATGAACGGCGTATTTCTCGCGAACAACGAGCGGATGCTGAAGTTCGTGCAGGGGCTCGGCTTCACGCTGTCGAACGATCCGGAAGACAGCACCGTCAAGATCGGCGTGCTGCCGCTGCAGGACTGACCCCCCCAGGACTACCCCCCGAAACGCCGCTCCCCCACGACCGATCCCGCTTTCCCCGCTCATGCCCGCATCCATCGAAACACGCACTTTCCACGATCAACCTGCGCTCGTCCTGCGCACGCCGGGCGGCGCGCACGCGGTCGTCTCGCTGTTCGGCGCCCAGGTGCTGTCCTGGACTCCGGCCGGCGGCAGCGAGTGGCTGTACCTCAGTCCGCAGGCGCGCCACGACGGCAGCACGCCGATCCGCGGCGGCATTCCGGTGTGCTTTCCGCAGTTCGCTGCGCTCGGCAGGTTGCCGAAGCACGGCCTCGTGCGCACCCGGCCGTGGAGCGTCGGCGAGCAGCGCAGCGGCGACGACTTCGCGCTGGTGACGCTGACGACGAGCGAAGACGATGCGAGCTACGCGGCATGGTCGCAGCGCTTCTCCGCCGAGATCACGGTGGTGATTGAGGGCGAGCGCCTCGGCGTCGAGTTCGAAGTCGGGAACACCGGCCACGCGCCGTTTGCATTCACCGCCGCGCTGCACACCTACCTGCGCGTCGGCGAAGTCGAGAACGCCCGTCTCGAAGGCCTGCACGGCCACGAATACCGCGACGCCGCCGACAACGACCGGATCAAGCGCGACAGCGGCGATGCGCTCGTCGTCGAAGCCGAGACCGACCGCGTCTATCACGACGTGCAGCGCCCGCTGCTGCTGCGCGACGGGCGGCGCAGCCTCGGCATCAACGTCGAAGGCTTTCCGGACGTCGTGGTGTGGAACCCGTGGGAACAGCGCTGCGCGCAACTGCCCGACATGCCGGCGAACGGCTTCCGGCACATGCTGTGCGTCGAAGCCGCCGCCGCGCGCCGCAGGATCGAGCTCGACGCCGGCGAGCAGTGGTACGGGCGGCAGACCCTGATCGCGCTGTAGCGGCGGCAAGAGCCGCGGCCACAGGGGGGCCGGCGCGGCGCTTGCGGCGCTGCGGCCGATTGTTGCACCATCGCGTCCTTTGCCCGGCGGCCGCTTGCCGCCTTCTCGGCCATCATTCCCTCATGCTCCCGCCCATCGAACACCGCATTGCCACTGAACTCGCCGCGCAGCCCCGCCAGGTCATCGCCGCGATCGCCCTGCTCGACGAAGGCGCGACCGTGCCTTTCATCGCGCGCTACCGCAAGGAAGTCACCGGCGGGCTCGACGACACGCAGCTGCGCACGCTCGAGGAACGCCTCGGCTACCTGCGCGAACTCGAAGATCGCCGCGCCACCGTGCTGGCGTCGATCGCCGAGCAGGGCAAGCTGACCGACGCGCTGCACGCGCAGATCGCGACCGCCGACACCAAGCAGCGCCTCGAGGACCTGTACCTGCCGTACAAGCAGAAGCGCCGCACGAAAGCGCAGATCGCGCGCGAAGCCGGTATCGAGCCGCTCGCGCTCGCGCTGCTCGCCGACCCGATGCTGACGCCGGAAAGCGAAGCGCAGCGTTATCTGAACGCCGACGCGGGCTTCGCCGACACGAAGAGCGTGCTGGACGGCGCGCGCCAGATCCTCATCGAGCGCTTCGCCGAAGACGCCGAGCTGCTCGGCACGCTGCGCACCTGGCTGCAGGAACACGGCCAGGTGAGCTCGGGCGTCGTCGAAGGAAAGGAGAACGACGGCGCGAAGTTCCGCGACTGGTTCGACTTCCGCGAGCCGATCGCCGCGCTGCCGTCGCACCGCGCGCTGGCGCTTCTGCGCGGACGCAACGAAGGGGTGCTGCGCCTCGCGCTGACCGTCGACCAGCCCGACCCGGATGCGCCGCACCCGTGCGAAGGGCGCATCGCCGCCCGCTTCGGCATCCGCGACCAGGGGCGCCCGGCCGACAAGTGGCTGCGCGAGACGGTGCGCTGGGCGTGGAACGTGAAGATTTCGCTGCACCTCGAACTCGAACTGATGAACGCGCTGCGCGAGCGCGCCGAGGAAGAGGCGATCCGCGTCTTCGCGCGCAACCTGAAGGACCTGCTGCTCGCCGCACCGGCCGGCGCGCGCACGACGATGGGTCTCGATCCGGGCATCCGCACCGGCGTCAAGGTCGCCGTCATCGACCCGACCGGCAAGCTCGTCGACACCGCGACGATCTACCCGTTCGAGCCGCGCCGCGATCGCGACGGTTCGCTCGCGACGCTCGCCGCGCTGGCGAAGAAGCACGCCGTCGAGCTCGTCGCGATCGGCAACGGCACGGCGTCGCGCGAGACCGACAAGCTCGTCGCCGAGCTGATGGACGCAGCGCCGCAGCTGCGGCTGACGCGCGTGACGGTGTCCGAAGCGGGCGCGTCGGTGTATTCGGCGTCCGAACTCGCGGCGCGCGAATTCCCTAATCTCGACGTGTCGCTGCGCGGCGCGGTGTCGATCGCGCGGCGCCTGCAGGATCCGCTCGCCGAGCTCGTCAAGATCGACCCCAAGTCGATCGGCGTCGGCCAGTACCAGCACGACGTCAACCAGTCGCGGCTGGCGAAGAGCCTCGACGCGGTCGTCGAGGATTGCGTCAACGCCGTCGGCGTCGATGTGAATACTGCGTCGCCGGCGCTGCTTGCGCGCATTTCGGGGCTCAACGCGACGCTGGCCGGCAACATCGTCGAGCACCGCAACGCGAACGGCCCGTTCCGCAGCCGCGATGCGCTCAAGGGCGTGCCGCGGCTCGGGCCGAAGACTTTCGAACTGGCAGCCGGCTTCCTGCGCATCCCGAGCGGCGACAACCCGCTCGATGCGTCCGCGGTGCACCCCGAAGCGTACCCGGTCGTCGAGCGCATCCTCGCGCGCGTGGCGAAGAGCGTGCGCGAGCTGATGGGCAACCCGGCGTTCGTCAAGACGCTGCGTCCGGCCGAATTCACCGACGCGCGCTTCGGCCTGCCGACAGTCCAGGACATCCTCGCCGAGCTGGAAAAACCCGGCCGCGACCCGCGCCCGGAATTTCGCACCGCGACTTTCCGCGAAGGGGTCGAGACGCTGAAGGATCTCGCGCCGGGGATGATGCTCGAAGGCACGGTGACGAACGTCACGAACTTCGGCGCATTCGTCGACATCGGCGTGCACCAGGACGGGCTCGTGCATATCTCGGCGCTGGCCGAGCGCTTCGTCAAGGATCCCCACAGCGTCGTCAAGGCCGGACAGGTCGTGAAAGTCAAAGTGCTGGAGGTCGACCTGGCGCGCAAGCGCATCGCGCTGACGATGCGCATGAGCGACGAGCCGCCGGCCGCCGCAGGCGCCACGGCCGGCGACACGGGCGCGCGCGGCAGGCACGACAGCGGAACGCGCTCGGAACGGGGCGGGCGCGGCCAGGGACGCAACGAGGGACGCAACGAGGGACGCAACGACGGGCGTGGCAGCACTGCCGGCGGTGCGATGGCCGATGCACTCGCTCGCGCGCTGCGCAAGTAGAATGACAACGCGCAACAACAGGAATGTCTGCATGACTCCCAATCCGAGCTACGTCCGCGGTTTCCTGCTCGACGACCTCGACATCCGCGGCGCGGTGGTGCGTCTCGACGACGTCTGGAAAGCGCTGCAGGAAGGGCGCGACTACCCTGCCGAAGTGGCGCGCCTGCTCGGCGAAATGAGCGCCGTGTCCGCGCTGATCACCGCGAACCTGAAGCAGGCCGGCCGACTGACGTTCCAGATCCAGGGCGAGCGGGCGCTCAGGCTGCTGGTCGTCGACTGCACCGAGACGCTGAACCTGCGCGCGTTCGCCGCGATCGACGGCGACATTCCCGCGGACGGCGGCCTGAAGGAGCTGATCGGCGACGGCGTCCTGCAGCTCACGCTCGACATCCCTGCGCTCGACCAGCCTTACCGCAGCCTCGTGCCACTCGAAGGCGACAGCATCGCGGCGACGTTCGAACACTACCTGATGCAGTCCGAGCAGCAGCCCGCCGGCATCTGGCTCGCATGCAACGAGGATGCGGCCGCGGCGCTGTTCCTGCAGAAGCTGCCCGGCGCCGATGCGCGCGACGAGGACGGCTGGACGCGCGCCCACCTGCTGGCCCAGACCGTGCAGCCCGCCGAGCTGCTGACGCTCGCACCGGAAACCCTGCTCGGGCGGCTGTTCGCCGAAGAGAACGTCCGCCTGTTCGACGCCCGCCCGGTGACCCACGACTGGCCTGCCGACCGCGACAAGGTCATCGGCATGCTGCGCAGCCTCGGCGAAGCGGAAGTCAGGCGGATCATCGACGAGCATGGCGAGCTGGTCGTGCGCGACGACCTGTCGAACCACGACTACCGCTTCGAGCCCGCCGAGATCGACGCCCTTTTCGCCTCGCATCCCGAACCGGGCACGCCGCCATCGACACTGCACTGAGGGGGTGTTTTCCGGGCAGCCGGAGCGCAGCTTGGGCCGCCGGCGCGAAGGCGTTGCACGGGGCGCAGCCGGCATATCCCGCCAGCCTTGCCCGAATCCCTGCCGCTAAGTAGACTCCCAGCCTTTCAGCGACCCCTTTCGACCACCCATCTCGCCCATGCCTGCGTCCTCCCCTGCCATTCGCCCGATCGAGTTCCGCAACGCCAGCTTGGGCGCGACCATCGCGGTGCTGCGCGAGGCCGAACCGGCGCGCCTCGCGGATGCGCTGCACATGATGCTCGGCGGGATGCCGGATTTCTTCAGCGGCGAGGCGGCCGTGCTCGATTTTGCCGATCTCGCCGACCTGCCCGCGCGCATCGACTGGACCGGGCTGATGAGCCTGCTGCGCCGCTACCGGCTGCAGCCGGTCGGCGTGCGCAACCTTCCGCCGGAGCTCGCCGCGGCGGCGCGCCAGGCAGGGCTGGCAATCCTCGACGACGCCGAGCTGCGCGACCGCCAGAACGGGCCGCCCCCCGCGCCGCCCGCGGCACCGGCACCCGCTCCGGCACCGCAGTCCGCCCCCCCGCCTCCCGCCGCGGAGCCCCAGGCGGCGACCCTGTTCGTCGACCGCCCGCTGCGCTCGGGCCAGCAGGTGTATGCGCGCGGCGGCGACCTGGTGCTGTTCGCCGGGATGAGCAACGGCGCCGAAGTCATCGCCGATGGCAGCATCCACTGCTACGGCCCGCTGCGCGGGCGCGCGATCGCGGGTGCGCAGGGCGACGCGTCGGCACGCATCGTATCGACCAACTTCGGCCCGGAGATCGTCTCGATCGCCGGCATTTTCCGCACTTTCGAACAAGGCATTCCGGAAGCGGTCGCCGGGCGTGCAGCGCTCGTCCGGCTGCTCGCGGGCGAATCCGACTACAAGCTTGGCATCGAACCGCTGCAGCTCGACTGAGCGCAGCGCACTCATCAGAAAAGGGCATACCGTGACTCGAGTCGTCGTCGTGACATCAGGCAAAGGTGGCGTGGGCAAGACCACCACCAGCGCGGCATTTTCTTCCGGACTCGCACTGCGCGGCTTCAAGACCGCGGTGATCGACTTCGACGTCGGCCTGCGCAACCTCGACCTGATCATGGGCTGCGAGCGCCGCGTCGTGTATGACCTCATCAACGTCATCAACGGCGAAGCGAAGCTCAACCAGGCGCTGATCAAGGACAAGCACTGCGACAACCTGTTCGTGCTACCGGCCTCGCAAACACGCGACAAGGACGCGCTGACCGAGGAAGGCGTCGAGAAAGTGCTGAAGGAACTCGAGCACATGGGCTTCGACTACGTGGTCTGCGATTCGCCCGCCGGCATCGAGCGCGGCGCCGTGCTGGCATTGACGTTCGCCGACGAGGCGATCATCACGACGAACCCGGAAGTCTCGTCGGTGCGCGACTCGGACCGCATCCTCGGCATCCTGCAGTCGAAGTCGCGCCGCGCCGCCGAAAGCGACGAGCCGATCAAGGAGCACCTGCTCGTCACGCGCTATTCGCCCAAGCGCGTCGACGACGGTGAAATGCTGTCGTACAAGGATGTCCAGGAGCTGCTGCGGGTGCCGCTGATCGGCGTCATCCCCGAATCGGAATCGGTGCTGCAGGCGTCCAACCAGGGCCTGCCGGCGATCCACCTGAAAGGCAGCGACGTCGCCGAAGCCTATTCCGACGTCGTCGCCCGCTTCCTCGGCGACGAACGCGAGCTGCGCTTCGTCAATTACGAAAAGCCGGGGCTGATCAAGCGCCTTTTCGGAGGCAGGTGAAATGGCATTTCTTGCGCGCCTCTTCGGCGAAAAGAAGAAGACCGCGGAGATCGCGAAGAACCGTCTGTCGCTGCTGATCGCCCACGAGCGCAGCGACGGCGGGCCGAAAGCAGACTTCCTGCCTGCGCTGCAGCGGGAGCTGATCGAGGTCATCTCGAAGTACGTCTCGGTCAATTCGGACGACATCAAGGTGCATCTCGACAAGCAGAACAACTACGAAGTCCTGGAAGTCAACATCGTCCTTCCCGAGCAGAATCAGGGCCGCTGATCCCGCCCGGGGCGGCGGATCAGGCCGCGAGCAGCGACTCGACCGGCACGCCAACGCGCACGTTCCCCCAGTGGCGCCCGGCGATCATGATCGGCATCGCGATGTCGCACAGGATGTCGCCGGTATCGCGCAGGAAAGTCTGCAGCAGCACCGCTTCCGTGTTCCTTGCGGCGCGCAGCTCGGCCGGCCGGTCGAACTTCCGGCACGTGCGGTTGCCGCCGAGGTCGATGTCCGGATTGCCGGTCAGCGGGCGCGAGTATTTCAGGTTGTGCGCGGCCAGGTAGCTGTCGGTGTTCACCGCGACTGCGGCAGCGCAGCCCGGGATCGCCGCAAGGCAGTCCTCGAGCAGCCGCTGGCAGCGGCGACCGTACTCGTCGCCCCAGGACACTTTGAACTTCTGCGGCCGGGTGTTCGCGACTGGCTGGTAGTGGCAGTCGAAGATGTCGCTGCCCGCCCGCGCCATTTCATCGAGTTGCGCCTGGATGCGGTCGCGGAAGATCCGCGTCTGGTCCATCGCATGGTCGAATGCCCCTTCGCCGATGCGAAACCGCGACACGAGCTCCTGCACCGCTTCGGTGGCCCGAGAAAGCTCGACCGTGCACTGTTCGGATTCCGCCATGTTCGCCGCGACCGTGCCCGACACGTCGTGGATCGTCGTGACGTTTTCATGCACCTGCCCGTTCGTCGCCGACAGCTGCTCCATCGCCGTGGCGATCTGCAGCAGTTGTTCGCCGGTGGTCTCGAATTCGCCGACCATGAACTCGAAATGCTCGGCGGACTTCCCGACGACTTCGCGCGCCTGCAGCACGTCGGCGTTGATGACGAGGTTTTCCGCGCGCGTCGTCATGACGCGGCCGATCATGCCGTCGATGTTGTCGGTGATCTCCTCGGTCGCCCGGTTCACGCGTTCGGCGAGCTTTCTGACTTCGTCGGCGACGACCGCGAAGCCGCGCCCCGCCTCGCCGGCCCGCGCAGCTTCGATCGCCGCGTTCAGCGCGAGGAGGTTCGTCTGGTCGGCGATCGCGCGGATCAGCGAAGCGATCTGCCGGACGCTCTCGGAGCGCTCCGACAGATCGTCTACGGTGTGATTGAAATGCAGCACCTTCTCGCTGACCGCGTTGATCTTCCCCGCGATGTCCTGCATCTCGTGCAGCGAAGCGCGCGCGATCTCGAGGTTCTTCGTCGTCGAAGCCGAAATGTTCTGTGCGCTCGCCGATACGCTCTCGATCGCCGCCGTCGACTCCGTGCTCGCCGCGAACACCACTTCGGTCATCGTCCCCTGTGTCTGCGCGTCCTGCGCCGAACTCTCGACGTGGGCCCTGACTCTGACCGCGTCGCGCGCGATGCTCACGCTGCGGGTGCGGATTTCACTGACGATATGGCGCATCTTCGCCGCGAACCGGTTGTAGCTCATCGCGAGCTGGCGCAGTTCGTCGTGCGTTGCGAGCGGCAGGTTGCGCGAGAAGTCGCCTTCGCCCTGCGCGATCTCGTTGAGGATCGCGGTGATGACCCGCACCGGCCGCACGATGAGGTGACGCACGTACAGGATCTGGCCGATATTGACGCACAGCGCGATCGCCGTCAGCACGATCATCAGGTACAGCCCGCCGTCGAGCGACGCCATGATCTTCTGCGCGGCCCCCTGCCCCACCTCGCCTGCGGCCAGCAGCCCGCGGACCTGGCTCTGCTGATGGACGTAGACAGCGAGGTACAACAAGTCGATGAAGAAAAGCAGGAGAAAGCTGCACAGCTTCTTCGTCAGTGAGTTCCAGAAGGTCTTTTCAACCCATTCGTATAATTGCGAAAACATGGAAGTTCCCGTTTGCATGGTCCGATTGCCCTAACGGCATCACGGCCTGCTACTTGAGCCCGGGCCGCGCGTGGCGGCAAATATTTCACCGTGCGAACGCCCGCTCGCGCCTCTGACGCCCTGCCGACGCCCTGCCGACGCGCGCCGCGGGCCGGCGCCCATTTGCCCGTGTCACCTCCACGTGCCACAATCACCGCTTTTATGCCCCTTGCCGATTCATGAGCGACCAGAACAACACTCCCGCCGCCTCGCAGGACGAGAATCACCTCATTTCCGAGCGGCGCGAAAAGCTGGCCGCGTGGCGTGCCGGCGGCCGGGCCTTCCCGAACGATTTCTCGCGCGAGAACATCGCCGGCAAGCTCGATGAAATCTACGGCGAAAAGGAGTCGCACGAGCTCGACGCAACACCGGTCGAAGTGAAAGTGGCCGGGCGCCTCATGCTCAAGCGCGTGATGGGCAAGGCGAGCTTCGTCACGATCCAGGATCTCTCCGGCCAGATCCAGCTCTACGTCACGCGCGACGCGGTCGGCGACGATGTCTATGCCGACTTCAAGCACTGGGATATCGGCGACATCGTCGGCGCCGTCGGCACACTGTTCAAGACGCGCACCGGCGAGCTGTCGGTGAAATGCACCGAAATCCGCATGCTGACGAAGAGCCTGCGCCCGCTCCCCGACAAGTTCCACGGCCTGACCGACGTCGAGCAGAAATACCGCCAGCGCCACCTCGACCTGATCATGAACGAGCAGACGCGCTTCACGTTCGTCGCGCGCAGCCGCATGGTGCAGTCGATCCGCAACTACATGATCGGCCACGGCTTCCTCGAAGTCGAGACGCCGATGATGCACCCGATCCCGGGCGGCGCGGCGGCGAAGCCCTTCACGACGCACCACAACGCGCTCGACATGGAACTCTTCCTGCGCATTGCGCCGGAGCTGTACCTGAAGCGCCTGGTCGTCGGGGGCTTCGAGAAAGTCTTCGAGGTGAACCGCAACTTCCGCAACGAAGGCCTGAGCCCGCGCCACAACCCCGAATTCACGATGATGGAGTTCTACGAGGCCTACGCGAACTACAAGAGCCTGATGAACTTCACCGAAGGCCTGCTGCGCCAGGCTGCGCGCGAAGCGCTCGGCACCGAAGTGTTCGTCTACCAGGGACGCGAGCTCGACCTGTCGAAGCCGTTCGCGCGGCTGACGATCGTCGAGGCGATCCACCAGTACCACCCGGGCTTCTCGATCGCGCAGTTGAACGACGAGGCGTGGCTGCGCGCGAAGCTGACCGACCTCAAGGCGAAGCTGCGCGACGGCGCGGGCTTGGGCACGCTGCAGCTGATGCTGTTCGAGGAGACCACCGAAGCCGAGCTGTGGGAGCCGACGTTCATCGTCGACTATCCCGCCGAAGTGTCGCCGCTCGCGCGCCGCAACGACGCGAACCCGGAGATCACCGAACGCTTCGAGCTCTTCATCGTCGGCCGCGAGATCGCCAACGGCTTCTCCGAGCTGAACGACCCGGAAGACCAGGCGGCGCGCTTCCTCGAGCAGGTCAAGGCGAAGGAAGCCGGCGACGAGGAGGCGATGTTCTACGACGCCGACTACATCCGCGCGCTCGAATACGGCCTGCCGCCGACCGGCGGCTGCGGCATCGGCATCGACCGCCTCGTGATGCTCTTGACCGACAGCCCGAGCATCCGCGACGTGATCCTGTTCCCGCAGATGCGGACGGAGTGATCCCGGCCGATCGGTCACACCGCAATCCGGGCGCCGCAAGGCGCCTTGTCGTTTCCTAGGCTGTACCCTGTGCCCATCGACCCCGCCCGCCTGGCTTTCACCGACGACGGCACGCCCTGCTCGGCGGCCTTCGGCGACGTCCATTACCCGCGCGGTGGCGGGCTCGAACAGGCGCGTTTCGTCTTCATCGCCGGCAATGACCTGCCCGAGCGCTGGCAGCAGCGCGAGCAGTTCACGATCCTCGAAACCGGCTTCGGTTTCGGGCTGAACTTTCTTGCGACCTGGGGAGCGTGGCGAGCCGATCCAAAGCGCTGCGGGCGCCTGCATTTCGTCTCGGTCGAACGCCATCCCTTCACGCGCGAAGACCTCGCGACCTTGCACACGCGCTGGCCGGAGTTCGCGCCGCTGGCCGCCGAACTGGCGGACAGCTGGCCGACGCTGACGCCGGGCGTGCACCGCCTGCATCTGGATGCCGGCCGCGTCGTGCTGACACTGCTGCTCGGCGACGCACGCGAACTGCTGCCCCGGCTCGAATGCCGGGCCGACGCGTTCTTTCTCGACGGCTTCTCGCCCGCCGGCAACCTGGAACTCCAATCTGCCGCGCTGCTCGCGGAACTCGGCCGGCTGGCGGCGCCCGATGCGACGCTCGCGACGTGCTCGGTGGCGGACGACGTCGGCCGGACGCTGGCTGCGGCAGGCTTCGACTGCGAAAAAGCGTCGGATTTCGGCGGCAAGCGCACGATGTGCCGGGCCCGCCACCACAGCGTGGACACACGGCCGGCGTCAGCGGCTGCGGGGCATGCGCTGGTGATCGGTGCCGGGCTTGCCGGCAGCAGCATTGCGGAGCGGCTCGCGGCGCGCGGCTGGCGTGTCGACGTCATCGATGCGGCAGGCGGGCCCGGCGAAGGTGCGTCCGGCAACCTGACCGGGGTGCTGCGCCCGCTGCCGAGCCTCGATGACAACCGGCTGGCGCGCATCACGCGGGCCGGCGCGCTGTATGGCCTGCATCACCTGCGCCGGCTGACCCAAGCCGGCCTGCCGGTGCGCTGGGATGCGTGCGGGGTGCTGCACCTCGCGCGCGACCCGGTCCACGAAGGCAAGCAGCGCCGCGTCGTCGAAGCCCATCGTCCGCCGTCGGACTACCTGCGTTTCGTCGAACGCGACGAAGCCTCGGCGCTCGCCGGCTGGCCGCTGGCGGTGGGCGGTTGGTGGTTTCCGCAGGGAGCGTGGGTTTCTCCACCGAGCCTTTGCGCAGCGAACCTGATGACCCGTCCCGACCTCATCCGCTGTCACTTCGGACGCGCGATGCAGCGGCTCGAAGCGACGGTCGATGGCTGGACTGCGTTCGATGCCGACGGCAAGGCGGTCGCGAGCGCCCCGGTCGCCGTGCTTGCGAACGGCGTCGGCATCCGCGCCGTGCCGCAGGCGGCAGCGCTTCCCGTGCGTAGCGCGCGGGGCCAGGTGACGCATTTCCCCGCCGCGACCGGCAGCTCGCCGAACATCGTGGTATGCCGGCTCGGCTACGTCGCCCCGGCGCTCGACGGCGTGCGCAGCGCCGGGGCGACGTTCTCGGTCGATGACGACGAGCCGGCGCTGCGCGACGCGGACCAGCGCGAAAACCTCGCGAAACTCGAATTCATCCTTCCCGGCTACGCAAAGGAAGCCAGCCTCACCGGCCTCGCGGGGCGCGTCGGTTTTCGTCCCGCGTCCCCCGACCGCCTGCCGATGGTCGGTGAAGTTCCTGCCGTCCTGCGCGCCGACCGTGCGACGCCGCTGGCGCAGATTCCCCGCCACCCCGGGCTGTATGCGGTCGCCGGCTTCGGCGCGCGCGGCCTGGTGTGGGCGAGCCTTGCCGCCGAGTTGCTCGCCAGCCGCCTCGCAGGCGAACCGCTGCCGCTCGAGCGCGACCTCGTCGACGCTCTCGATCCCGCGCGCTACCTGCTGCGACCGGTACGCGGCATCACCCGGGAGGGGTAATTTGCGTCTATCATGAGTGCACATTGTGGCGCGACAGGTACACGCTTTACGGTATTTGCACCCCCTCCCCCCTTGCGTAAGATCGCACCAACTTGAAACTATTCGAAAAAACAGCAGGCCGATTTCGACAGCTGCCGGCACAGGCGGCAGGGCGCACCGGAATCATGATGTTCAGATGAAGGTATGTCCGATGGGATTATCGAGCCGCATGACCGACCTGCGAGTCGGACCGATCCGGGTGGAGGAGACAACCGGATCCCGGATGCCCGCAACACGGGCTTCCCTGAAATCGGCGTTCATTTCGTTTGCTCGCACCCAAAGCACGAAGCGCGATTGCGCCCGCGCTTTCGGTGCGGTCGAGTGCGGCGGGAACGCGGGATGACCGGTGGAAAACCAGCCGGCGTCTCGTCTCATGTAACCGACGCAACGCGACAGTTCGAAAAGTGGATACTTGATGACCGGGAATAATCGGGCGCCACGCATCGCTCCCGCAAATGTGGACGCCGCCCTCGTCGACAGCACCGACCAGATGCTGGGCCTGCTGAACTGCGACGGCATGGTGTTGCGCGCAAACCGAAGTCTCATTGCGTTCTTCGACGCCCCCGCGGACGAAATCGTCGGAAAGGCGCTATGGTCGGCGCCGGGCTGGGAGAAATGGGGGATCGGCGCGCTGAACATCAAGCGCGCGATCCGGGAAGCCGCAGCGGGCAAGGCCAGCCATCTGCTCGGGATCCTGGCCGGCGAGGCGCACCTGGGACACAGCGTCGAGCTCGATCTCGAACGCGTTGCGGAACATTTCGGCCTCGAGCCGTCGATCGCGTTGATGGGCCGCTTCGACGCTATCGAGAAACAGCTTTCGAGCGCCCGGTCGCTTCGCCTTTCCCAGCTTTACGGGGCGATCTCCGAAACCAACAAAGCGGTGATGCGCAGCTCGAAGCCCGAAGAGGTGTATCGCGCGGTGTGCGACGCGTGCGTGCGCCACTGCGGTTTCAAGCTCGCATGGATCGGGCTTCACGACCCGCTGAGCGGTTACATCATCCCCGTCGAGGCCGCGGGCCCGGCCGCCTCCTACGTGGACGGCCTCAGGACGGGGGCAAGCCCCGGCAGCATGGAAGGCCATGGCCGCGTCGAGACGGCAGGGGGCGATCTGGTGCCGTCGATCGTGCCGGACATCGCAGCGGATCCGGATCTCGCTGCGTGGCATGCCGCCGCAGCCGCTCACGGTCTGGCGTGCCTCGTTTCCCTGCCCCTGCAGCGCAACGGTGCGCTGTTCGGCCGGCTCAACGTCTACGGCGGCAAAGCGCATCGTTTCGACGACGAAGCGGTCGCGCTGCTCGAAGAGATGGCGGACAACGTTTCCTTCGCGCTCGACCATTTCGACCGCGAGGCGCTGCGTTGCCACACCGAAGCGGCGTTGCGGGCAAGCGAGGCACGGCTGCAGGAAGCGCAGGCGGTGGGCCGGATCGGCGACTGGGAACTCGACCGCGAAACCGGCGCGATGACGTGGTCGCCGGAGCTCTTCCATCTCTTCGAACGGCCGCTGGAGATGGGCGCGCCGGACTGCGACGGGGCGCTCGCCTATTACGAGCCGGACACGCGCGAACAAACCCGCGCCCGCTTCCGCCACGCGATGGACACCGGCGAGCGCTGCGAACTCGAACAGACGATCACCCTTCCGTCGGGCGCGGTGCACCACCACGCCACCCAGATCGTCCCGCTGAAGGACGCCGACGGGCGGGTGTACAAGCTGTTCGGTACGGTCCAGGACATCACCGAGCGCAAGCTCGCCGAACAGCAGCTTCGTCGCAAGACGCTCGAGATCGAGGACCTCTACCAGAACGCGCCGTGCGGCTACCAGTCGATCGACGCCGACGGCCTCATCATCCGCATCAACGACACTGCGCTGAACTGGCTCGGCCACGAACGCGAGGAGGTCGTCGGCAGGATGAAGATGACCGACATCCTGAGTCCCGACAGCCAGCCGCTCTTTCTGGACCAGTTCCTGCGCCTGAAGCAGAACGGCCTGTTCCAGAGCCTGGAACTCGAGCTGATCCGCAGCAACGGATCGAAGCTGCCGGTGCAGGTAGATTCGACCGCGATCCTCGATGCCGACGGCCACTTCGTCGCGACCCGCACGATGCTGTCGGACAACTCGGCGCGCAAGCAGCTCGAGATCGAGCGCGCCGCCCACGAAGCGCGCCTCGCCGAACTGTCGCGGCACATGGTCGACGTGCAGGAAAACGAACGACGCAAACTCGCCGGCGAACTCCACGACCGTGCGAGCCCGAACCTCGCTGCGCTGCAGCTGACGCTGTCGAACCTCGCATGCGCGCTGCCGGCGTCGGTATTGACCGAGTTGGAGCCGATGCTCGGCGATGCCCAGGCCCTGCTCCTCGACACCGCCGCCGGCATTCGGGAAATCTGCACGAACCTTCGCCCGGCGACACTGGATTACGCCGGCCTGATCCCGGCGCTGCAGGATTACGCGCAACAATTCGCGCGCAGGACCGGCACTGCAGTACGCCTCGATCTGGCACCTCTGAAGACCCAGCTGCTGCCGAACGTTCAGTCGCTGCTGTTCCGCATCGCCCAGGAAGCGCTCACGAACTGCGCCAAGCATGCCGATGCGGGAACGATTCACCTCCAACTGGCGGAGACCGACGAGGCCCTCATCATGAAGATTTCCGACGACGGAGTCGGCTTCGACTCCTGTCTGCTGGGCGAGAGCGATTCCAAGCCCGGCCTCGGACTGATCACGATGAAGGAACGGGCGGAGTTCGCGGGCGGCCGCTTCACCATCACATCGAACCCTGAATCCGGGACAGAAATCACCGTGACCTTCGACCTTCACGCACTGAGCACCCTATGGAAAACGCGACAACATCCTTCGCGTCGCGCCAGCGACCGCATGTTCCAGGCAGGACCGGGGACCCTATGACGATCCGCATCGTACTGGCCGACGACCACCAGATGTTTCGTCACGCGCTGCGCGCGATGCTCGAGAAGGAGCCGGGAATCCGCATTGTCGGCGAAGCGAGCAACGGCGACGAGCTGATTGACCTCATCAGCCACCAGCCGGTCGACATCGCCTGCGTCGATATCGGCATGCCGGGGATGAACGGCATCGAGGCGACGCGCCGCCTGCTCGCGATCCGCCCGCACGTGCGCGTGATCGGGCTCTCGGCATTCTCCGACCGCCAGTTCGTGCTGGATCTGCTCAACGCCGGCGCGACCGGCTACGTGACGAAGGCCGAGGCCGGCGAGGAGCTGTTGCGCGCGATCCACACCGTGCAGCAGTCCAAGACCTACCTGTGCCCGGACGTCGCCGCGACGGTCACCAACGCCCTGCTCGACAACGCACCGAAGGACATCTCGGCGCCCCGCATCACCGCACGCGAGCGCCAGGTGCTGCAGCTGATCGCCGAAGGCTACACGTCCACCCGCATCGCCGACCGGCTGCACCTGGCGTCCTCGACCGTTGAGGTGCACCGCCGCAACATCATGCGCAAGCTCGATCTGCACAGCGTTGCCGAACTGACGAAGTACGCGATTCGCAGCGGGATAACGACCGTTACGGGCTGACGGGGGATTTTTTGCGCAGACTACCGGGTTTAAGGTACGTCGAACACGCCGATCCCCGTATGGCCCCAAAATGGGCCCGCAAGTAGCATTCCTCGTGCCCGGAGTGATCGTCGTTTTATGCATCCGGACTCGGTCCGCGACACCGGCGCGGAGCCATGTGGGGAAAGAAGGGAGCCAACCTCCCGAAGCTTCGACACCGGGCAACGAAGCTCGCTTCGGCGAGATCAGAAAAAATATGATTTCAGGAATTCAAATATGAATACTCTTCCTTCCGTACAGAAACTGACGCAGGCAGCAAACGGCAACCTCCAGGCTTTCCAGTCGTTCGCCGACATCGTCCTGAATGCGTCGGAGCGGCTCGTCGCGCTCAACATCGAGACGGCCCGCACGCTGTGCAGCACCGCGACGGCGAATGCCGCCCCGTTGACGGCGAGCAATGACATGCGCGACCAGATCGCAGCGCGCATGGGTACGCAAGGCAAGGTGTTCGAACAGGCCGCGGAATACTTCCGCAGCTTCAATGATCTGTGCGCAAAGACCCAGAGCGAGGTCGCGGAGCTCAATACGCAGCGCCTGAACGAAGTGTCGGAGTCGATGCACGAGCTGCTCGACAGCGTCGCCAAAACCGGCCCGAACGGTGCGGCCGACATCGTCGCCGCAATGAAGACCGCGATGACCAATGCCAGCGCCGCGTACGAGAACATGATCAAGACGACTCGCGACGTCACCGAGTCGAACCTCGCCGCCGCCAGCAATGCGCTGCAGCCGATCGTCACCGCGACGGCGAAGCAAGCGCGCCAGGCCGCCTGACCGGCAGCCAGAAGGAAATCCTCCGCAAGTCCCGGGGAACCCCCGGGTTGGCTGGGAAGTGAAGCCCTCCCCGCGAAACCGCTCCGGCGGCGCGGGGATTTTTTTCGTTTCGTGCCGGCGCCTGCCGGCGTTGGTGACGGGCCAGGAAGGGCGCCCTGCCCCGGGGCCGGAGCAGGAGGATCCTCCAGTAAGCCGCTCCGCTCAGACGTAGCGGCCGATTCGCTTCAGCACCCGCTCACGCCCGAGAACTTCGAGCACGGCGTCGATCGCCGGTGTCTGGGCGACGCCGAGCGTGGCGACGCGCAGCGGAATCGCGACCTGCGGCATCTTCAGCCCGTGTTCGGCCATCGTGTCCTTGATCGCCTGGTTCAGCGCCGGCTTTTCCCACGTCACGTCGGCAAGGCGGGCTTTGAGGCTCGCGAGCGCTGCCCTGCCCGCATCGGTCAGGTGCTGCGCGACGAGTTCGGCAGACGGGTGGACCTCGACGCAGCAAAGTTCCGCCGCATCCGCGAGCTCGTTCAGGTTCGCGACCCGCTCCTTGTACAACGCGACGACCGATTCGAGACGCGGCCCGGCTTCCGGGTCGATGCCACGGCGCGCGAGCCGGGTGGCGACGTCCGCCGCGAGCCTGGCGTCGTCGCTGTGCCTGATGTAGTGCGCGTTGAGCCAGTTGAGCTTCTCGGTGTTGAACTGCGCCGCCGATGGCGTGATGTGGTCGAGATCGAACCAGGCGACGAACTGTTCGCGCGTGAAGATCTCGTCGTCGCCATGGCTCCAGCCAAGGCGCGCGAGATAGTTGATGACCGCTTCCGGCAGGTAGCCGTCATCGAAGTACTGCATCACGCTGACTGCGCCATGGCGCTTCGACAGCTTCGTGCCGTCGTCGCCGAGGATCATCGACAGGTGCGCGTACAGCGGCACCTGCGCGCCGAGCGCGCGCAGGATGTTGATCTGGCGCGGCGTGTTGTTCACATGGTCGTCGCCGCGGATCACGTGCGTGATGCCCATGTCGCGGTCATCGACGACGACGCAGAAATTGTAGGTCGGCGTGCCGTCGGCGCGCGCGATGACGAGGTCGTCGAGTTCCGCGTTCGCGATCTCGATGCGCCCTTTCACGAGGTCGTCCCACGCGACGGCGCCTTCGACGGGATTGCGGAAGCGCACGACCGGCTCGACGCCCGCCGGCGGCGCGGGCAACACTTTGCCCGGCTCGGGCCGCCAGCGTCCGTCATAACGCGGTTTTTCGCCGCGCGCGCGCTGCTCTTCGCGCATGCGGTCGAGTTCTTCGGTGGACGCATAGCAGAGGTAGGCGCTGCCTGCGGCGAGCATCTCCCCGATCACCGCCTTGTAGCGGTCCATGCGCTGCATCTGGTAGAACGGCCCTTCGTCGGCGTCGAGCCCGAGCCAGCTCATGCCGTCGAGGATCGCCTGCACCGCGGCGGGCGTCGAGCGCGCGACGTCGGTGTCCTCGATGCGCAGGATGAAGGTTCCGCCATGCCGGCGGGCGAATGCCCACGAGAACAGGGCGGTACGCGCCCCGCCGATATGGAGGTAGCCGGTCGGGCTCGGGGCGAAACGGGTGCGAACGTTGGAAGCCATGGAGATAGGGGCGCGGAGCCGGGTCGAAAGTTCTGGATTCTACGCCTTCGCCCGGACGTCCCCTGTCGTGACCGGGGCTGCGACGGGCGAGGCATAAAAACAAAAACCCCGAAGCCGGGCAGCTTCAGGGTCGTGTCTGGTGGGCGGTACTGGGATCGAACCAGTGACCCCTGCCGTGTGAAGGCAGTGCTCTACCGCTGAGCTAACCGCCCCGGGGGCTGCGGTGTCTTCGCCGGAAACTGGTGGGCGGTACTGGGATCGAACCAGTGACCCCTGCCGTGTGAAGGCAGTGCTCTACCGCTGAGCTAACCGCCCGTCGGCGAAGAGCGCGAATTGTAGAAGGAGCCCCCTGCCGCGTCAAGGCGACAATCACGGCAAATCCGGCCCTTGTCCTGCCGCCCCGGACTCCGGCTACGCCACCTGCGACAGCGCCGGGCGGCGTGCCTCCATTTTCTCGGCAATCGGGCGCAGGTCGCACTTCTCCGCGACGAGCTTCGGAAACAGCTCCTCTTCTTCCTCTTTCACGTGGTGTTTGACGTACTCGCCGAGCACCGTGACCTTGGCATCGAACAGTTCGTCGTCGGGGCCCATCGCCTCGATCTGCGCGATCAGGTCCTTCGCGGTCGCATGCTCGACTTTTGCCTCGTCGAGCAGATCGCCGAACTTCTCCGGGTCGATTTCCCGCACCGCGGGGTAGAACAGCTCTTCCTCGAGCATCGCGTGAACGGTCAGTTCATTACAGACGGTGCGGGCGATCTCCGCCTTCTCCTCGCTCGTCTTGGCCTTCTCGAAGTCGCCGAAGAGCTTGTTGACCTTGCGGTGATCCTCGAGCAGGGCGCCGAGGGCGTCCTTGAGGCCGGTGGGCAGGCTCGACTTGTTCATGGTGTTCTCCTCGATCGGATTGATGAAGCGGCCCCGGAAGACCGCGGAGGGGATCGACCCGTAAGGTCGTCGCCAGAAGTCCGGACCGGTCCCTTGCTCCACTGGCCGGCGAGCGGTCCGCAGGGGCGTGGAGCAAGGGCCGGTCCCGCAGTAGCCGGAGGCGGCCAGCGTGCGTCAACGTCATATCGGCTTGGCAACCATCAGGTAAAAGATACCGACGAATGCAAGAAATGCCGGCACGCCGAGCGCAAACCACGCACGGAACAGTCGCCAGTAGCGGGGCGGGAGCAGCGGGCGGGCGTTCTGCGCCGCTTCGGCGGCGACATCGCGCAGGCGGATCTGGATCACGACGACGGGAAGCCAGCACGCGACCGCGAGCACGTAAAGCACCACCGACCAGGCAATCCAGCGGCTTTCGAGCGGAACGTCGGCCAGCGCGGTCAGCCAGAATCCGGTCAGCGGCTGCAGCACGACGGTGGTGCCGGTGAATAGCCAGTCACCGACAACGACGCTGCGCGTGACCGACGCGGCGACGAGCGGATCACGCTCGAGGCTCGCGCGCAGCAGGTAGAACGCGCTGCCGATGCCGGTGCCGAACAGCACGGTCGACGACAGGACATGCAGCCATTTGACAATCAGGTACTGGTATTCCATCGGCGCGGTTCCAGTTCGTACAGCAGCCAGATCGCCGCGAGCATCGGCAGGTTCTTCGATACCGGCCCATAGGGGTGCAGCCAGAACTCGGGGAGCTTCCAGCTGATGATCGCCGTATAGGCTAGGATCAGGCCCGCCTGCACGACGAGCACTGCCACGCGCCCCCGCCCGGCGAGCATCAGCACGCCGAGCACGAGGTCGAGCAGCGCGGCGCCATACAGCGCCGCCGGGCGCAGCGTTTCCGGCACGCCGGCCCGGGCGAGCAGCGCATGGCTGTCGGCGACCGGGAAGACGCCGAGCGAGACGATGCCGGTCAGGATCCAGACGAACGCGATGCTCGCGCGCAGCACCGGCAGCAGCCATTGCAGCTGCACGCCGAGACGCGCCGCGCCGGCCTCGCGACGCGGGATGAAGTCCTCGACCCCGCGCGGCTCGCGGCCGAGCAGCCGGCGCATCATCGACGGGTCGGCGGTGTTGCCGCGCCGCAGCATCGCGAGCGTCTCGACGTCGAGCAGCGCGCCGGGCAGCCTTGAGGCGACTTTTGCCGCACTGTCGGTCAGCACATCGGGCACCGGAATGAAACGGGGCGGACGCGCGATGCCGAGCGCCTTGCGCAGCGCCGCGAGAAACTCGCGCAACGTCAGCGCATGCGGGCCGACTGCGGCGATGCGCGGATTTTCCGGCAGCTCGCCGTCGACGAGCCGCACGACGAGTTCGACCAGATCGTCGATATGCACCGGCTGCACCCGCTGGTCGCCGCGGCCGGGGAGCGGGATCAGCGGCAGCGACGCGAGCACGCCGAAAAGCCGTGCGCTCGTGCCGCCGGCCCCATACACCAGCGAAGGCTGCACGATCGCGGCCGAAACGGGCAGCCCGAGCAGCACTTCGTCGGCGGCGCGCTTGCTCAGGTGATAGCCGCTTTGCGCGTGCTCGTCCGCACCGAGCGCGGAAATCTGGATCACCCGCTTCACGTGGGCGCTCGCGCACGCCGAGAACAGCGCCGCCGGCGCCTGCCGATGCAGCAGGTCGAACGTCTGCCCCCCGCTTTCGCGCAGAATGCCGACCGCGTTGATGACGACGTCGATTCCGTCGAGCATCGGCAGCCAGTCGGCGCTGCGCGTCGCGCGCATGAAATCGACCGCAGCATAGTCGAACGCCGTGGCAGCGGTGCGGGCGCGGGCGCGTTGCGGGTCGCGCACCGCCAGGGTCAGCCGGTGGCCTTCGCGTGCGAGCCGGGTGACGAAATGGCTGCCGAGAAAGCCGGTCCCGCCGGTGATCAGGATGTTCATCGCGCTTCTCCTGCACGCGGGCTCCGCGCTTGCATACGTGACGCAAAAGCCGGGCTCCCGCCCTCTTCCATCATCCAGACTGACGGAGCGAACCATGACCGACTGGCTGCGCGTGCTGCGCCGCGCTCTTGTTTCCGGCAGCGGTGCCGGAATCGTCTCGCTGGTCGCGCTTGCCTGCGCCGGCCAGCGCGATTGTTGCAGCGTGTTCGCGCCGGTCAATGCGGTCAGCCACTGGATCTGGCGCGGCGTCGCGCTGCGCCAGCAGAAGCCTTCCCTGCGATATACGCTCCCGGGCGTCGGCATCCACCATGCGATGTCGATCCTGTGGGCGCTGCTGTTCGAGGAACGCATTGCCCGCGCCGGACCGCGGGTTGGCGCATGGCAATCGACCGCCACGGCGCTCGGCGTGTCGGCCGCAGCATGCGTTGTCGATCTGCGCCTGACGCCGGAACGGCTGACGCCCGGATTCGAGCGTCGCCTCAGTCCCGAATCGCTGACCGTGGTCTATCTCGCGTTCGCGCTGGGCCTCGCGTTGCCGTCCCTCAGCCGGACGTTGCGCCGCGATCGGCGGCGTCGATAGCCCGTGTTCAGCACCGCTTGACGAGGCACCGCAATTGCTCGACCGGCGTACGACGCCGGTCCGGGCGGAGCTGCGGGAAACACGAGATGGAACCGATCGAAGACATTGCAGCGTTCATGAAGCAGAACAGGCTCGTGCTGGTGACTGCCGAGTCCTGTACCGCCGGGCTGATCGCGGCGCGGTTAGCGGACATCCCGGGCGCGGGCGCGCTGCTCGACTGCGCTTATGTGGTCTATTCGTGCGAGGCGAAGGAGCAGTGCCTCGGCGTCAAGCGTGAGACGATCGAACGCTTCAACCTGACGAGCGAAGAAGTCGCGCGCGAGATGGCCGCAGGAGCGCTGAAAAAAAGCGCCGCGAACCTCGCGATCGCGAACACCGGCGTCGCCGAAGCGGTCGACGATGAAACTCCGGCCGGAACGCAGTGCTTCGCGTGGGCGTTCCGCACCGGCAAAGACGACGACGGCGATCCGGCGATCTTCAGCGAAACGCATCGTTTTTCCGGCGGTCGCAACGAAGTCAGGGATGCGGGCGCACACTATGCGCTGATGCGCGTCCCGTATTATTTCTCCCGCCTGCGCGAATCGTCGTGAGCCCCGCCGCAGGGCCTTCGGGCGCGAGGCGGGCCCGACGAGCATTCACCGGAAGGCGGGAGGCCCGATCATGCAAAATTCACCGCTGCACCATGTCGATTTCAGGTTCGTGCTGCTCGAAGGCATTCACGCGACCGCGGTCGAGACGCTCGGCACGAGCGGCTATCCGCGCGTCGACGCGCGCCCCGGCGCGCTGACAGGCGACGACCTCATCCATGCGATCGCCGACGCGGACTTCGTCGGCATCCGCTCGCGCACGCGGCTCACCGAGGAAGTGCTGACGCACGCACCGAAATTGCTCGGCATCGGCTGCTTCTGCATCGGCACGAACCAAGTCGACCTCGAGGCCGCAGCGCTGCTCGGCATCCCGGTGTTCAACGCGCCGTTCTCGAATACGCGCAGCGTCGCCGAGCTCGTGCTCGCCGAAATCGTTATGCTGATGCGTGGCATTCCGGAGAAAAATGCGCTGCTGCACTGCGGCGGATGGATGAAAAGCGCGAGCAATTCGTGGGAGATCCGCGGCAAGACGCTCGGCATCGTCGGCTATGGTCACATCGGCACGCAGGTCGGCGTGCTCGCCGAGCACTTCGGCATGAAAGTCGTGTACCACGACATCGAGGCGAAGCTGTCGCTCGGCAACGCGCATCAGCTGGGGTCGCTCGAAGAGCTGCTGGCAGTGTCGGACGTCGTCAGCCTCCACGTTCCCGAAACCCCGGCGACGCGGAACATGATGGACGCGCCCCGCCTTGCCGCGATGAAGCCGGCCAGCTTCCTCATCAATGCGTCGCGCGGCACGGTCGTCGATATCGACGCCCTCGCCGATGCGCTCGCTTCAGGCCATCTGCTCGGCGCAGCCATCGACGTGTTCCCGACCGAACCGAAGTCCAACGACGAAGCTTTCGTCTCCCCGCTGCTGCGCTTCGACAACGTCATCCTCACCCCGCATATCGGCGGCTCGACGGCCGAAGCGCAGGCGAACATCGGCCGCGAGGTCGCGGCCAAGCTCGCCCGCTATGCAAACAACGGATCGACGGTTTCGGCGGTGAATTTCCCCGAAGTGTCACTGCCCGCGCACGAAGGCCAGTGCCGCGTCCTGCACATTCACCACAACGTCCCGGGCATGCTCGCGCGCATCAACGACCGCATTTCGAAAGCCGGGTTGAACATCGTCGCGCAGTACCTGCAGACGACCCAGCACGTCGGCTACGTCGTCATCGACGTCGACGCCGAAGCGCGCCAGGTGGCGTTCGACGAGCTCAACGCGATCGACGGGACGATACGCTGCCGCCTGATCTGCTAGGCGGCCCGGCGCCGCCGCGCGGGAACGGCGGAGCCTCGTGGCGCTGCGCGCTTGTGCCCATCGGCCGGGCTTGCCGAGTCAGCCTTCGTTCTTGCCCTGGTCGTCCCGCTCGGGGGTTTCGGGCTCCGGCCTTTCGGTCTTCGGCGCGACGGGGTCGCGTTTGGGCGACACGGCCGGCGGATCGCTGGCCGGAAAGCTCTCTTCGCTCGACTCGTCGATCAGATCCTCGACATGCGAGTCCTTCGGCTTATGCACCGAAGGATCGGTGCATGCGGGTTCCCGTTCTGTGCTGGCCATCGAAATCTCCTTGTGGAACATCATGAAGGACGTGTTGATACGACGCGGGGCCGGCCGCGGGGTTCCACCGCACTGCCGCAGCCGGTGGATGTAGGGGGTCAGGGACGGTCGTTCCCTTCGGTGGCGGTCCGGATTTCGATCTGGCGCAGCACCGAAAGCACGATCCACGCGATCACGGTCGCGGCGATCGCAACGCCGAAACGCCCCAGTCCGATCGTCACGCCGATCGCGGACGTCATCCATATCCCCGCGGCGGTCGTCAGCCCGCGGATGTTGTTTTCCCTTTCGCGTTTCAGGATCGCGCCAGCGCCGAGGAAACCGATGCCGGTGACCAGGCCCTGGATGACGCGCGACAGCCCGGAACTGTCCATGCCGCCTTCGACCGCTGCAATGACGAACAGCGTCGACCCGGAGGCGACGAGGATATGCGTACGCAATCCCGCAGCCTTTCCCGCGCGTTCGCGCTGCATGCCGATGACGGCGCCGCACAACAGCGCGACCAGCAGGCGCAACACCGGCCTGACGAGTTCCTGGAATCCGCCCAGTCCGGCAGCAAGTTCAGCGAGGATCGTATCCAAGACGGCCTCCGTGGCCCCGCGGATGCGTGGCGCGCGGAAGTCGTGCAGCCCGCACGCACGTGGCACGCACCGACGAGCAATTGCGGTGCCTGGGGTCCTCCTCCACCGGACGGATCCTCAACGCGGCCGCAGCAGCGACGGCGGTTCCGGCTCGGGCGCGCGTCGCGCCAGCTTCAGGGTGTCGCGCTCCGCCTCGCGCGCTTCCCGCGCCAGCGCCCGCAAGCACAGCGCGACGGTGCCGGCGAACACCTCGTCGTACCACGGAAACGCGCCGCTCGCGGCGACGACGATGCCGTCCAGACACACACCGCCCGCGAGGAGCGTGTCGCCGGTGCGCAGCAGGTGCGGGAACTGCTGCTGCAGGACCCGGCCGTCCCTGCCGGTGATCCAGCTCAGCCGCGCCTTCGCGCGTGCAAACGCGGCGTAATCGGCGTCCCATGCGGCGCGGTCGCCGAACGCGTGCTCGTGCAGGATCGCCTCCTCGAACGGCGTGGCGCCGGGCGGCCGGCACGGGTCCATGACAACGATGTGGAGAAAGCCGCTGCCGACGACGCTGCGGTCGCGCATCGCGTGCTCGATCATCGGCGCCGCCAGCGCGATCGCCCGGCGGGCCGCGGCAGGCGTGAGGTAGTGGCTGCCGGCGCCGGGGGCGGCGGGCGCGTCTTCATTCAGTGTCGTCATGTCGGGCTGCTCCGGAGTGGGTTTCGGGGAAAGCGCTCGGGTTGCCGCCAGGGGGAGGTTATGGCGGCGGCTCGAGGGCGGGTGGCGAAGGCGAAGGCGAAGGCGAAGGCGAAGGCGAAGGCGAATCGGCACGCCGTCCGGCAAGGTTCGCGATCACGGCGACGAGCTCGTCGCCGTCGATGGGCTTGGCGATGCACACCTGGAACCCGGCGAGCATCGCGCGCATGCGGTGATCACCGCGGTAGGCGCTGAGCGCAATCGCGGGCAGACGATCGGCGAGGCCGAAGCCGTGCTCGACCTCGAAGCGGCGCAGCTGCCGGATCACCTCGTAGCCGTCCTCGTCGCCGAGCGCGACGTCGCAGACCAGAATGTCCGGCCACCCCGAACGCGGCAGCGCGAACAGCCATTGGAGCGCCGCGGCGCCGGACGGGTTGGAACGCGACAACGCGCCATGCCGGTGCAGCAGCGCCTCGAGCTGCGCCCGAATTTCGGCGTTGTCATCGACGACCAGCACGTTGATGCCAGAAATCGACGGCGCGGCGAGCGCGGGAGTGCCCGGGACCGCGTCGCCAGACTCCGCGGCGGCGACGCCGAGCGCTGGCGCGCCCCGCAGCGGAAACTCGACGATCGCCCGCACGTCCCCGTCCGGGTCGCGCCGCAGCTCGATCGTGCCGTGGTGCTGCTCGACGATCGCGCGGATCGCCGTCAGGTCGAGCGGCGGGACGCCGGCAGCGGGCGGGGGCTCTCCGTCGGCCGTTTTCCCGGCGTGGATGAAGCTCACGCGCAGGCGCTCGCCGACGCGCTCGATGCGCCACTCGGCGCGTCCTCCCGGCGGCGTGGAGGCGATCGCGTTCTCGGCCAGCGCCCACATCACCTGCTGCAGCAGCCCCGGATCGCCGGTGATGCGCACCGGATCGGCGGTGATCGTGCTGTAGAAGCCGATGCCCCGTGCATCGATCGCGGCGCGCAGGCCATCGACGACGCCGGCGAGCAGCGCGACGAGGTTGATCTGCTGCGTCGCAAGGCCCCGTTCGGCGCGCTCGACTTCCTGCTGCTGGCGCTGCAGCTGCCACAGCTGCGCGTACATCCCGCCCTGGCGCAGCAGATGGTCGTGCGAGCCGCGCTCGACAATGCGGCCGTGTTCGAGCACGAGGATCTCGTCCGCGTCGACGACCGTCGACAGTCGGTGCGCGATGATCAGCGTCGTGCGCGTCTTCGCCAGCCGGTCGAGCTCGTCCTGGATTGCCCGCTCGGAGCGCGTGTCGAGCGCCGAGGTCGCTTCGTCGAACACCAGGATCGGCGGATTCTTGAGGATCGCGCGCGCAATCGCGATGCGCTGCTTTTCGCCGCCCGACAGCATCACGCCGCGTTCGCCGACTTCGGTGTCGTACTGGTTCGGCAATGCCGAAATGAAGTCGTGCACATGGGCGGCTTTCGCCGCGTCGATCACTTCGGCGAGCGACGCGCCCGGGCGCCCGTACGCGATGTTGTACGCCACCGTGTCGTTGAACAGGATCGTGTCCTGCGGCACGATGCCGAGCGCCGCGCGCAGGCTGCGCAGCGAGACTTCGCGGATGTCGACGCCGTCGATCAGGATGCGCCCGCCGCCGACTTCATAGAAGCGGAACAGCAGCCGCGCCAGCGTCGATTTGCCCGACCCGCTGCCGCCGACGACCGCCACCGTGCCGCCGGGCGAGATCGTGAAGCTCACGTCCCACAGGATCTGACGGTTCGCCTCGTAGCCGAAGTCGACGTGCTCGAAGCGCACCTCGCCGCGCGAAACCGCGAGGTCCGCCGCCTGCGCCACTTCGCCGATCTCGGGCTTCTGTTCGAGCAGGCGCAGCATCTTCTCGGCGTTGACCGCCGCGTCGCGGGTCTGGCGAAAAACGAAACCGAGCGAGTTCAGCGGCAGGCAGATCTGGATCACGTAGGCGTTGACCAGCACCAGGTCACCGACCGTCATCGTGCCCTGCACGACGTTCTGCGCCGCGAGCAGCATCACGATGGCGACGCCGACCGCGATGATCGCACTCTGGCCGATGTGCAGCAGCGACAACGCCTTCTGGTTCTTGACGCCGACGTCCACCCAGTCGTCGAGGATCGTGCCGAAGCGCCGCTGCTCGTAGCGCTCGTTGGTGTAGTACTTGACGGTCTCGTGGTTCAGCAGGCTGTCGACGAGCCGACCGTTGGCGCTCGAGTCCAGTTCGTTGAGCGCGCGCTGGTAGATTGCCCGGCGCTCGGTGAACAGCACCGTGAAGCTCGAATACACGAGAAAGGTCGCGAGGATGACGCCGGTGAACCAGTCGCTGTAGTTCAGCGTCATGATCACGATCACTGCGATGATCTCGACCATCGTCGGCAGGATCGTGAACAGCCCGACACCCAGCAAAAAACCGATGCCCGCCGTGCCGCGCTCGACGTCGCGCGTGACGCCGCCCATGCGGCGCTGGGCATGGAAACGCGAGCTGAGGCGGTGCAGATGCTGGAATACGTCGAGGAGGAATCCCGACACCGTCTTCTGCGTGACGAGCACGAACACCACGTCGCGCACTTCGCTGAAGAACGTGCCGAGAAAGCGCAGCAGCGCGTAGCCGAGCAGCAGGAAAACCGGCAGGACGGCAACCGGGACGGCGCCGAGATTGTCGATGATCGCTTTCAGCGCCAGCGGCACCGCGACCACGGCGAGTTTCGAAAGGACGACCAGACCCAGCGCAGCGGCAGTGCGCTGCGGATAGCGGAACACCGCTGCCGACAGCAGGCGCAGGACGAAGCCGCTCGTCGAGGGCGGCGAGGAAGCTCTCATCGGGGCAGCGATCCGGTGATTGGCGCTCGCGCTGCGGGAGGCCGATCGTTTGGCAAAAAACGGGGCCGGGGCGAAATCCGCCGCCGGCCCTGGCTCTGTCGTGCCGTGGATGGATCAGTGGCTCGGGGGCTGCCAGTAGTTCCGCTGGCCATAATAGGCGTGTATTTCGCTCGCCCACGTGGTGTCGGCCATGCTCGGCCAGTGGTCCTTGTCGAACCCGGGCGCATTCCTGAGTCGTTCGGCGTCCACGTCGAGGATGAAGCACTTGCGGTCCGTGTCGAGCGTCAAGGCGCCCCACGGGATCGCAAAGAGCTTGCGGCCGAGGCCGAGGAACCCGCCCGTCGACAGCACCGCATAGGCGACCCGGCCGCTCTGCACATCGATCATGATCTCCTTGATGCTGCCCAGGTCTTCGCCGGCGCGATTGACGACGTCATCACCTTCCAGCGTGCTCGCCGCCATGACTGAGGGGCCGGGTCCGCTGGAGTCTTCGATTCCGGAGCCGACGATGCCGGCCTGTTGCGTGCGGGGGGTCCCCGGAGGATTGATGGTTGCCATGTCATTACTCCTTTTGGATGAATGTTCCACGATGAAGACGACCGGACGCCGCGGACGGCGTCCGGCCGGTCCTGCTCACTCCCTGCTTTGGCCTTTCGACTCGCCGGAGGAGCTTCCCCGTCCGCCCGAATCGCCCGGCTCCGACTGCCCGGATACCGATCGCCCGGACGAAGCTCCAGTTTCCTGCGCCATCCGGTTCGATGACGCCTCGAAGCTGGCGGACGTCTTCGCTCCGGGCGGAGGCTCCGGAGCGCGGATGCGCAGGTGGTTTTCGATGTCCTTGACGCCCCAGCAGCTGTCCGCGACGTCTTCGATGACGTGCTTCATGTAGCGCTCTGGAACAGTCCCTTCCAGCCTCACGCAGCCGTCCGAAACATTCACCGAGACTTCGCTGACATCGAGCGACTGCTCCTGCATGAGGCGCTCGCAGACGACTTCGCGCAGGCGCTCGTCGGAACGCGAATAGCCTTTCGGCCCCTGGCGGCCGCGCCCCACATCGCTCCACAGCGGCATGCCGCGGTATTGCGGGGTGCGACTGTACGACGGGCTGCCGACACGGGGAATTTCCTGGTCCTGGGTCCACTGGCCTTGCGACGAGCCGTAGTCGCCCGCACCGAAGCCGCCGCGCACCCCGCCCTGCTGGAACTGCCCCATGACCGGCTCCACCGGTCCGTACTCCGCGTCCCCAGACCCTCCGTGGTACGGCCGATTGCCGCCGTACCCGCCTCCTGCGAAGCTGCCGCCCGGGTTGCCCCTGCGCCAGTCCTGCAGGTTCGGGTCCTGGCCGGACCGTCCATATTCCTGGCTCGTGCGCCCGCCGAACGAGCCTTCGCGCACCGAGCCATAGCCCCCCGCCGAACCGCCCTCGTCGAAACCGCGCTGGCTGTCGTGCAGCTGCTGCGGCTGGCTGGACCCGCTGCCGCGGCCCTGGCCGTAAACGTCAGGGGGGCTGCCATAACCCGGCCCCGG